>LKMJ01007538.1_pt1 | contig 10255 bp, 12 predicted proteins | sample 643391 | NCBI WGS metagenome assembly LKMJ01 (sample SAMN04112250, study PRJNA286221) | soda lake metagenome | biome: soda lake; feature: Kulunda Steppe; material: water; isolation source: sample PL-Br10 brine of Picturesque Lake | place: Russia: Kulunda steppe | collected 2010-07
AACAGCGAGCCACAGAGTAAGATACTGAGTCCGATAAGTGCCGTCACTGCCGTTCGCGAGTCGACGACCAGACCGAACCAACTCACAACCGCTATTGTCTCGATACCAGCGAGCGTCAGTGATCCGGTGACGCCAATCACGCGTCGACGGGTGTTCCGTCTGCGGCTACTCGAGTGACGGATGGCGCTCATGCCCGTGGATACCACTCAGTTCGTATCGTTATGCAATCCTTTCACCTCGACTGCTGGTGACTTGAGGGACCCGTAACAACAGATTTCTCCTCGCACACGTCCTCCCTGTTGCAACTGAAAAAGAAACCGAACCCACTCAGCAACACACCCGGCCATCGACAGGTGGAGTCGTCACTCGACAGAGTCCGACCTCGAACGTACGGAGAGCTAGCTGCCGAGAGTGGCGACCTGGGACCTCAATTCATCTTCCAGTATGGACCGGCTTCGTGTGTGGCAGCCGACGGGTCGCTGGTAGAAACTGTCTGCTAACGCAACACCACACACTGGCGAGCGATCGAAACGGTGAACACAACTAAATGGAGCGATGGCATGGAGCGGCGTATGCCGGACACTGAGACAGACTCGTTGTCGGCGCTCGTCGTCAAAGAAGCCGTCGAACGAGGGCTCGAGACGCCGATGCGTGAGCCGATTCTCGAGGCCGTACGTGAGTCAGAAGACGACACGGGGAGCCCACAGCTCCCGGTCGTCGGAGCCGTTTTCGGACTCGGTACTGCTGTTGGCTTCCTCCTCGGGAAACGTGCTGAAGAGTTGGATATAGAGTCAGTGCCGGTCCTCGAAGAGCCGACGGTCGCCGAGGATCTCACTGAAGAGCTACCCGAGGCTGCACCCGAACTCGAGGACTCGACGGCAACCGACGAGAGTGGAAGCAACGTACCGAAACTCCTCCTCGGTGGGATACTCGCGATCGTGGGTGCGGTCGCAATTCGTCGTCGACTCACACGCGACGAAGACGATTGGGAACCAATCGAAGAGTTCGAACCAGCCGAGACTGAAGAGACTGGCCCCGCCCGACCGGATGCAGTCACCGACGACGAAGAACCCGACCTCGACGACGAGGTCGAAGAGTAATCTCTCAAAGTGGTACCGGCGACGTGGTCGGGGACGATAGAGCTAAGGCACAGACGCAGCCACTGTGGCGGTAATGCAGACGACTCACCACGTCGAGGTCGCAGACGCTCGTGACCTCTCGACTGTGGACACTGACTCCGTCGAGCTAGTCGTCACCTCGCCACCGTATCCCATGATCGAGATGTGGGACGATCTCTTCAGCTCACTCGATCCGGCCGTTGGAGACGCCCTCGAGACAGGAGATGGGAGCGCGGCGTTTGACGCCATGCACGCCCAACTGGGAGCAGTCTGGGACGAACTCGAGCGCGTCGTCGTTGACGGTGGGATCGTCTGTATCAACGTCGGTGATGCGACGCGGTCACTCGATGGCAGTTTTAGAGTGTATCCGAACCACGCACGAATCCTCGAAGCATTTGAACAGCGGGGATTCGAGCCCTTACCGGATATCCTCTGGCGAAAACCCACAAACAGTGCTGCGAAGTTTATGGGAAGCGGTATGATTCCGCCAAACGCTTACGTAACCCTCGAACACGAGTACGTTCTCGTGTTCAGAAACGGCGAGACCAGCCGTCGATTCGAGCCAAAAGCCGACGACCGGTATGAGGCGGCGTTCTTTTGGGAGGAGCGCAACCGCTGGTTCTCAGACGTCTGGACCGACCTCGGTGGTGAGCTGCAGACGCTTGCAGATGCCGAGGATGACCTCCGTGACCGATCGGCGGCGTACCCACTGGAAATCCCCTACCGACTCATCTGTATGTACTCGGTATACGGTGATACGGTTCTCGATCCGTTCTGGGGAACCGGCACGACGACCGTCGCTGCGATGTGTGCCGCTCGAAATTCGATCGGCTACGAACTCGAGGCAGGGTTCGTTGAACGCTTTGCAGACAGTGTGAAGTCGGTGCCGGAGCTATCGCGATCGATCGGTCGTGAACGTATCACTCGCCATCGAGCGTTCGTCGAGGCCCGTCGCGATCAGGGCAAGTCGTTCGACTACGAGGCCACACAGTACGAAACGCCCGTCGTGACGAAGATGGAACAGGAGATAACCCTCCGTGAGGTGACGGCCGTCGAACCGATGACCGACGGCTATCGTGTCGATCACGACCGTCTGACACTCGAAGACCAATAGTGTGTCAGACAGCGAGTGCCGTTGCCAACAAAGGGGGGAGGGGGTGGTGCAGAATGCACGCGAGCAGTCACAGCTGTTCGTTGGCTCGTTCCGGGACAACCCCCGGCAGCTGCTTGGATGCCCCGGGTTGCTTCCACTCGAGAAGCATGTTCTAATTGAATACACCAAAATAAAATACTATTGATTATTATCAAATATAATATGTACGTATTTTAGCTCACTAACTGCCACGATCAGGTATTGTGGGCCGAGTCTGTTGTGCCATGGATGGAACTGCCCATGACGACTGACCGACTATTTTCAAATTGGCCCAGGAGGTCGGCGGCCTCGTTGACGCCCTCGAGGATTGCGATGCTGCCGAGCAGCTCGTCGCCTGAATCAACCACAAAAAGGTCGACTCCCCCGGGACGAACAAGGATTACCGCGTCACGCTCCGTAGTTCGGAAGCTCGCCAGCTCCGACACGTCGATGGGATTCCTGAGAACCTCGAGTGGGTTCCCAGGGGTATCCGAGCAACTACGATCCGGCTCCTGATCCGAGCGATATGCTCCGCTGAGACGAAGACATCCTCCCGATGGCTGAGGCCTGTTCGAACCTCCGGGACCGAGTTCTGATCACGCTCGCCTGGGACCTCGACCTCAGACCGTACGAACTCTTTGCCCTCACTCCGGGACAGATCTCCGACCACAAGTACGCCTCCAAGTGACCGTCGACGGCAAGACCGGACACCGGTCGCCTGTGCTGATCCCGTCGGTCCCTACGTCAACCGGTGGCTCGGGGTCCACCCAGGCGGTCGCGACGATCCGCTCTTTGTACACTGAACTCTCCCAGGTATATCGCGGTCTTCGGTGATGCAAACGACCGGGAAATCCCAAAGGTCCACGGGATCGATGTCGGCAAAGGACGTGCCGGGTGGTCGCCGTCTTCCCCACACCAGACGGCCCGTGAGTTAGGACGTCCTCCGCGCGTTGCCCTCGCGTCGTCGGCTCGAGGGCACGGATGAGTTGGTCGATCTCTTGGTCACGGTGGAGGATCTGCTGGGGCGGGAACTCGTTGTCAAGCACCCTCAGATATATAATTTTGCTTAGAGCATTTGCAAACATATAAAATAGTTGACGAGAATTATTTCTGGAGAGAGTGGCATCAGGTTGGCGTGAAAGAAACGACTGCTGCAGCTGGCCATTCTGCTTCCGCATAGTCAGCTACTTTAATTTTGACTGGTTGACAAACGGTATGGACTGCCCGGAATGCGGTCAGGAAATAGAAGACGCGAGTCGTTTCTGTCGGTTCTGTGGTGAGGAGCTTCCTAAGTTACCTGAGGACTTCGATTTGAAGACGGAGCTGCAGTCGATGGACAATTACGATTTCGAGCACTTCGTCGCCGATCTCTGGGAAGAGATGGGCTGGAACTGTAATGTGTCGACAGCGTCAAATGATAAGGGAATTGATGTCCGTGCCACAAAAGAGTCGCCTTATTCTCAAAAGACACTGATCCAAGCAAAGCGATACAGCCAGGGAAACAAGGTCGGAAGTCCAGATATTCAACAGTATGCAAGTCTGAAACATCAAGAAGATAGTGTAGACAAAGTGGTAATGGTGACGACATCATCATACTCGAAAAGTGCCGAAGAGTTGGCCAACGATCTGAATGTGAAGCTCATCGACGGTGACGACCTCGTCGCACTCATCGATGACCTGGACGCAGAGCAACTTGTCGAAGCGTATCTTGATCTTGTTCCAGATGCATCCAAAGAGTCTCCTGAGGAATCGACACCGGACGTAGAAGACCTCGAGCCCGACGAATTAGTCTCAGCTGAAAAACCACCGGCGGCGCATTCTTACGCGGAACCAGTCACAAAAGAGCCTGTTGACGATTCTGAAGGTACGTCTGAGAATCTGGAGATTGATCTTCCGAGCGGGAAATGGCACACCACAATCAAGGCGACGATCGTTACGTGGATCGCCTCGTTCGTTGTTGGACCTGTGGCCCCTGCACTTGGTGGCTTACTCATTCTCGTTGCGTATTTTGGTCTTCCAGTGGCGATCTACATGGACTCAAGAGAGACACGAAAGGTCGTTGTGTGGCCCCGGTTCCGGAAAACGTATATTGCGAGTGCGTTCATGTTCGGGCCACTGACCGCAGTCTGGTATCTCCTCTTGCGTCTTGGCATCCAACAAGGTAAAGCCGACATTGAGCTTGTCAATGACTCTGATGAAGAAACCGGTGGCGAAGAAACTGAGTTCTCAGCTGACGATATAGATATTCAGGTCAGCTTACACGGTCCCGGTATCGCTCGTGGCAGAGATTACGAATTCGAACACCACTCCGATGCACTGGGGAAGATACAAGACCTGAAGGATTCAGGTCGGGATCAAGAACTCGAGCAACTGCTTCATTGGTGTATCAGCGAAACAGAATCTGAAAGTAAGCGGTCTGATGTTGGTGTAGTTCCACACTATTACGAAGAGGTAGCGAAGCTGTATCGAAAGTACGACAGGTACGAAGAGGAAATAGCGGTCCTCGAGCAGTTTGCAGAACAGGACCATGCTCCAGGAAAGAAGCCTCAAAAGCTTCTCGAACGTCTCGGCCGCGTCAGGCAATTAGCCAAAGCGGAATAACAAACTTAAGCATCAGCGCACCTCCTCGAACAGCCGTTCGGTGTGCCTCTCGACCGAGACTGACGCTTTTATTCGTCGCTATCGTCGTCAGCGAGGGCCTGATACAGCTCCTTGTTCTCCTCAACATCTCGGGCCATGTCCCGCTCCGTGTCCCAGTTCATCGGCATAGTAAGTCTTAGCACCTTGTTACAATGGGTGTTTCCCCTCTCTGTTGCTCACCGCTAATCGACCTTGAGCCGTGGGGCCGTTCAACAGCGCTGTATTCCGATGTCTATACTGAATAAAACTGCATACAGATATTGCTAAAATTCTTTACAACTGATACTGATTAGCCCAGTATGTCAGATGATGACCGCGGTTGGAACATCGTCGGTGGAAAAGCTCGCTCTACGCCAGTCGCGAAGCTACTGGGTGCGTCCAGGTCCGGTGAGCGGTCCTACGTTGATATTGGCATCTTGCTGGTTCTCCTGTTTATAACAGGTAGTGTACTGGGACTCTGGTAAGATATCAGGCGTACAGATACCGAAGTTTGACGCGCTCAAATTCAAAGACACAGAGTTTTTGTGGTGCAGCAGTCGGAGACGACCCCGATCTCGCCGAAGAGGCTTGGCAGCTGGCTGCCGATCGCCTTGTTGATCACGACCTCGAGCCGTGGGACGTGCCGCAGCTACTCCGATCGAAGAATCGATAGCTACTTGCTGTCTACTTACACCGGTGCCCCTGTGGTTGCACGGCTTCCTCCGTCAACGCTGATGGAGCCAGACACACTGGCGTACTTGACCAGCTTGATCGACCAGTTTTTGAGTACGCCGTAATAGACCGCAAGGATACCAACCACACCCGAGAGCCTACAGTGTGCGACCTCGATGGACTCGAGCGCTTGTGGTTCGTATCCAGGCCGCGGAATTTCGTCGCATGGGTCGAGATCGTGACGACGACAGGCCGATGCGCTTAGCTCGTCGCACTTGAGGCTGTGAGAGGGTTTGCGTTCTGGACGGTATCGAACTCATCGTTCTTTGACGCGAGTATGTCAAGAAATTGGGGAGTGCCCGGGGAGGGCTCCGAACCCTCGATCTCCGCATGTCCCAGGTTCGAGGCTCGGCAGTCCTCGTGGGACACGGAGGCTTCCAAGGCGAAACCGCACCGAATCTCTGAACCCTATGAGTGCGGCGCTATGTCCAGCTAAGCCACCCGGGCTCACTTGCCGATAGTCGACTGGGTTTCTTTAACCTTCTCATTCGATGGAGGGGTGTAACGGAGACCCACGGATTTATCATCTGGTCGGACCAACCCTCCCGACATGAGTGTTCCCGCTCTCGTCGAAGACTCCTTAGATGGCGAGGACGTCGCTGCTCGCGTCTCACTCGGTGGGGATGACGAACTCGTTGTTACGCCGACGCGGACTCTCATCTATCGCTCTGAGGGACTCTTAAGCGACGAGTCAGTCGATGAGTATCCACACGAAGCCGAACGGCTGACTATTTCGGAAGGACGTCGAAAAACGACGCTCAGCCTCGAATATACACTCGAGGGTACCCGGCAGTTCACCGTACCGGCGAGCAAACAGGATGCGGTGTTGCACCCCGTCCTCGCCGGTGTGTTGACTGGCAATGAGATCACTGAACCGGACGAGACCATCGTCAACACGTACCGGTTCAGTGAGCTAACGTTGATCCTTACGAGCGAGCGATTGGTCAAACACGTCGGTGCTGCCGTCTGGGACCAGGAGTACGAGGAACACCACTACGGGGACGTAACCAATCTCTCGTTCGAGGATGGGAGCGTTGCAACCCAGATCGTCCTCGAGGTCGACGGCCGGCCGGAACGGATCAAAGCGCCGAACGAATCAGCAGCCGACCTCCGGGAGCGACTCAAACGCACGTTGTGTGAGTACCACGACGTGGATTCTCTCGAGGAGTTCAACGCACAGTCGGACGATGGTGAGGAAGAATCCACGAGCGCGACGATGGACTTCGGTGAAGGGGTCGAGCCACTCGATACGAACTCCCAATCTTCGGAGCCAGAGACACCTGCCAGCACTGGGGACGGTGAAGCTGCCGTTGTTGGAACAACGGGGGACAGCGAACTCACAGAGGTCCACCACGCCGGTGAGCAACGGCCGGCCGAACCGGACGGAGAGCCGGAGTCGACGACGGCAGCCGAGAGCAAGGCGTTGGCTGAGAACAGTGTAGAATCGACCAACGAGGTGCTCATCGAGCGGATCGACCGTCTCGAGGCTACCGTCGAGGAGCAAACCAACCTTCTCGAACAACAACAAGAAACTATCGAACAGCTCATCGACGAGCTGCGCCGTGGCCGCTGACTGGCTCACTCACGTCCCGTTACCTTTCTGATACACGACGAGCCGAACGGACCGAGTTCGCCTGCCTCGAGACTGATGAAATATCCTGTTGAGAGCCCCGATCCACACCGGCGACAGGAAAACTCTCCTTTTTTGGTAATCACATCCTCATCGAACCGAACGTAACAGCCACTCGTCGGCCGAACCACGCCCTCGGCACGCTCGAGGATGCCACGTCGCGTTGCCTCGTCGAGGATCGTTCGAATCGCCGTGTGATCGCTCGTTACCGTCTCGAGTCGGTCGACGACCTCCGCGAGTGGTACCTCGTCGTGTTCTAACCGCTCGAGGAGTGCGAGTCCGAGTCGTACGCGATCGTCCTGGATCGGCCCACCGCTCTCAGCTCCCATGTCGGTGGCGTGGGCTGGCAACCCGCTTAGTCGTTCTGCCCGAGGCGAGTCACAAAAGCTTCAACTGTTGGGTGAGTGGCTCTGTGGTGAAGAAGGGTGGTTTCTGCGCGCACACTCGTTGGCTTCCTGCTGGTCGGTGGCGTCCTCACCGCAGGCGTTCTCGTCTCGCCATCGGCGACGGTGACTATGCTCGAGGTCGTCGTGGACGATCCACTCTGGTTCGGAGTGGTCGTTGCCGGACTTTATCTCGTTCGTCCACTGTTTGCCTGGCCGACGACGCCGCTGGCGATCGTCGTCGGATACGGCTACGGAATTCCCGTTGGCATCGTGGTCGCCACGATGGGCGTGGTAGTGACTGTGACGCCGGTTTTCGTGCTCGCTCGTCGGTTCTCCAACCGAAACACCGAGGTCGCAGGCGGCTCGGTTGGTGGTTTCGATGGACTCTTCGACCGTTCGGGGACAGCACTTGAGCGATACTACACGACTGCGGGTCTCCTTCGGGGCGTGATCGTCTCACGATTGGCTCCGATTCCCTCTGACGTCGCGACGTGTGCCGCCGCTGTGAGTGGGGTCCGACTGCGCCAGCTTCTCGTTGGGACTGCCATTGGTGAACTTCCCTGGACCGTCGCTGCGGTCGTTGTTGGTGCCTCCGCCGGGACGATTGCCACCGACGGACTCGGTGACCTCGGCGTCGTCGTCACCGTTGTCTGTCTGCTGGCTGCGGGGGTCTTGCTCGCAGGCCCGACCTACCGCGTCGTTGTCTCTCGCCGATCTGAGGAAACGGTTCGAACTGGAGTCGACGGCTGAGGTGGTGGTCGCATACACTGTCGCCAGTCACTGAAACAGCTCACCGAAACGGATCACTACAGTCGATGATGACGCCGTGCTGTGGACAGACGTACTTGCAGTGACGTTTGAACAGTGCCGCCTCACAGTGGGGACAGCGCGGTCCCCCGGCGTGGTCAGCAGCGATCGTTGTGTCGTCGGTGGTCATCGTTTGATTCCTAACGGACCGAACCGAGGTCGGTTAGGTACTCAACACTCACTCCACCCACAGCCCTCACAGGTCTTACAGCCTTCCGAGTAGTACAGCTGAAGTGAGCCACACTCGGGACACTCTGGCGATTCGCCAGCGTCGATGAGATCCTGTGTGGCGTCGTCCGGCGTCTCGGTAGCTGCTCCACCGTCGGTTTCGTGTGCTGGAGCGGGTGCATCTGCAGATTCTTCCAGCGTCTGTTGGGTCGGGTACGGCTTGTCGATCTCGTCTTCGAGATACCGGCGCATCGCGGTGCCGATCGCATCCGGAATCGACTGAATCTGCTCGCCTTTATCCCAGGCAACCTTGGGGCTTCGTGTCCCACAGAGTTCGTCGACGATCTCCTCGGGATCGACACCCGAGCGCAGCGAGGTCGAGATGACCTTCGCGAGTGCTTCGGTAAAGGAGTTGGTGAACCCACCGGAGTGGCCGATGTTTGCGAACAACTCGAAGGGCTGGCCGGTCTCTGGATCTTCGTTGATCGTCACGTAGACCTTGCCGTAGCCGGTGTCGATGCGCTGGCTGACACCCTGCAGGGAGTCGGGTCGCTCGCGTTTCTCAGTGAAGTCGACCTCGACGGCCGTCTCGTCGACGCCCCAACGTGGCTCGTCATCGAGGACGTCAACGACATCTTCGCTCTCGAGGAACTGCTCGAGGCCGCCGAAGATCTCTTCGATCTGTTCGAGCAGGGCCTCTGCGGCTTCGCCTTCGTCGGCGAACTCGGTGTTGTCTGCACGCGTGGTCAGCACCTGCTTGCTACGGGTGCCATCCCGGTAGTAGGTGACGCCTTTACCGCCGTTTTCGTAGACCCACTCGAAGACCGCTTTGGCGTCTTCAATTGTGGAGTCATTTGGCGCGTTGACCGTCTTCGAAATTGCAGAGTCGACGCCTTCTTGACAGGCACACTGGACGGCGGCGTGGTCTTTCGCCGAGAGGTCTGCGGTGATGACGAACAGTTCACCGATGGCGTCTGGAACCGTCGAGAGGCCCTCGACGCCCTCGAACTGGTTCGTTGCCATCTGCTCTTGGGCTTCCTCTTTGACGGCGTCGACGTCGATGTCGTTTGCCTCTAAGGTGCGCAGGAAGTAGTCGTCGAACTCGACGAGCATCTCGTCGCCCTGGACGTCGTCGGTGACGTTCTTGTAGTAGGCAACGTTGTAAATCGGCTCACAGCCGCCGGTGGTGTTGCCGACCATCGAGGTCGTGCCGGTGGGGGCGATGGTCGTCACGTTGTGGTTGCGGATTGGGAAGCCGTCTGCCCACTCGTCTGCGTCCTCGCCGGTCTGGTGTTCGAACCACTCGCGGTAGGCAGTCGGGTTCGCGTACTTTGAGTCCTCCCACTCGTTGAAGTTGCCACGCTCTTCGGCGAGCTCGTGGCTCGTCCACTTGGCCTGGTGGTTGATGTGGGTCATCAGCTGGCGGGCGACCTCGTTGCCGGCGTCGGAGCCATAGCGGATGCCAAGCTGAATATATAACTGGGCAAGTCCCATGATTCCCAGCCCGATCTTGCGCATATCTCGAACCGTCTCCTCGATCTCCTCGACCGGGAAATCGCTCATCGTGACGACGTTCTCGAGGAATCGAGTGCCATACTGGATACGCTCGTCGAACTCCTCGAAGTCGATTGCTTCCTCTAAGAACGCAGCCATTGCGGCTTCC
>LKMJ01007539.1_pt1 | contig 10253 bp, 16 predicted proteins | sample 643391 | NCBI WGS metagenome assembly LKMJ01 (sample SAMN04112250, study PRJNA286221) | soda lake metagenome | biome: soda lake; feature: Kulunda Steppe; material: water; isolation source: sample PL-Br10 brine of Picturesque Lake | place: Russia: Kulunda steppe | collected 2010-07
CCTGCTCCACCCAGGCCTGTGGGTAGGCCAAGGTTGGAGAGGCCTGCTCCATCATTCATCAAAGAGAAGCCTGTGGTGTGGGTTCAGCTGCTGCCCTTGCGGCTGCCCAGCCATCAGGTGCATGTGACCTTGCGTCTGCACTTCTCAGGCAGAGCAGCAGCAGAGGCAGGGAAAGCTGCTGAATGGGACAAGCAGCAGCGAGTATGCATATGCTCAGGTTGGAGGTGGGTTGGAAAGGGCATGTGCACGTGCAGCTGCGGGCCTCACCATTCCCCAAGCTGAAGCAATGGAGTGAATGGGAGAGGAAATTTGCACTGAGCATGGCACACCGGTTTGGGAGGGGTGGGAGGTGCACCGCAGTGCGCTGGCTACAGCAGCATTTCAGCAGCAGGTTCAGCACTTTGGGGGAGAGCCACATCCGTTCTTGGGAGAAAGCAGCAGAGCGCAAGCAGCAGCAGGCATCTGACACGGTAAAGCCTGGAGGGGCGGGAGCCGCTTCCTGGATAGACATGAACTGAAGTTCGCAAATATGGGCTTAAAATCAGAGGCCTCGCAACCCCTTAATACTCGCAAATTTATTAATGTAATTATCTTGGGACCTCGCAAGATTAAGGAGTCGCAAGATCAAGCGAGCAGTACGGTATATATATTTATTATCATCCCATTTTTAATTTGTCAGCACACACACAACACACACTGGGACATTAATTTGGTGCCCTTTTTATAAGCAAGAGATCATTGCTCCGTAATACACATATTGTGGCCTACGTGCACCTTCCGGGGGCGGCTCTGCTGGGAACCCCCACCACATCCCCTTTTGATCGGGCTCGTTCTTAAGACATATTAAGGTGACTAACATACACAACTTGGAGAGAAGGTTGTGCAATTTTTCACTATCTATCTTTTGGGCGCCATGCCAGCTGGTCATCCCCACGAATGACTATGACCCACTCCTTGTCAAGCCAGACTGTCTCACGTAACACGTGCACTTGTTTTCCAAACTAACCTCTACAACCCTTGCACCATTCTTTGTCCTGAAAAGTGCACCAAAAAGCTGATTGTTTTGCTGCATCTGACAATGTCAAGCAGGTGGGGAGGGGGGCTGTGTGTGGGCCAGGATGTAGAGAGGAAAAATAGTCAGAGTGTCATGCAAAAAAAATCGCCTGTCGCTCTTCCCTACAAGCACAAATTGACAAATGTTTGGCCCCAGATCACAGAATGCACCGGCAAATCTTGCAGAAAGTTGAAGAATTCTATGGCAGCTCACCAATGACCGATCATATCTTGTTTTCTTTTTATTTAAAGCTATTGGTAAAGTCAATTGGTCGGAAACATCCCAATCCAGGAACCCTGAAATTCCATCTGGCGAGTCAGCAGCAGCAGGCTGGACCCCGCGCCTTAGGGACGGCCCCTAGGTTTCCCTTAACCACCCTTGCTGCTCAGAGCATGAGAAGCTGCCCTGGAAAGCTTAGTGAGACCGTTTGGGGGGGCCCACTTGTGGGGACGACCAGCTCCCTGAAACTTATCTTGCCAAATAAAGCAGCAACAAGTTCACATCATAAGCAATTTGTAGTCCCCTATGAAAAAAGTAAGCACATCTTGATCTCCGCATCTGCAACATCATGAGCATCAGTCATTTCAAATGTCTCATTTGCAGCGTACCTGAGCTAGTGCGCACATTATCTTGTCCTTTGGAGCTCTGGCCTGGCCCGAAGGCTAGACCACTCCTGTGCAATGAACGCTTAGCCATCTGCATACAGATGTGCCATAAAGGCAACCATCCCCCTGAGGAGGAGTGAGCCTGTGCAGAAGCCACTACAGTCAGGTCCAGAGGACAAGAATGGGGCTCAAGAATGACTGGCAGATAAGTGATGTAGGGGTTTAAAATGCACAGGCATGTCACTTGCAGCCGATAAATTGTTCCTTCAACACTGCCGTATGCTGCTTAGGCACAGTCAAGGGCAATCTGCATGCAAATTGCTGCCAAGGGTAACCCCAACTTTGTGTTGCAATTCGCAGCTAGCACTGGAATTGCTCGTTACCATCACCTTTTATTTCAAAAGGAAAGCCACTGCAGCTTCGACCAAAATGAAAAGGCTCCAGCACATCTATAAACAGGGGGATACGAGCTAGATGATCACTCACTTGGATGATGACCTCACAGCGCGCCTTATCAATAAAGCCTGGAAAGTTCACTATCCTGCATGCAAAGTATAGCCACTTGCTCAAGTACGGCCACTTGTACAACGGGCATCCTGCACCTAAGCAGAAACATCTCCAGCTCCTCAAAACATGTTCTTTACAGCATGATCCCATGATACGCCGTGGCACTTGATGAACCTCTGGAAAGTCCCAGCTTTGAACGCAGACTCCTGACACCTATGAGCCCAATGCAGCGCTCGAAATGGGACCAGCACAACATATAGGTGATAGGACCAGCCTGGCAGTGGACTGGGACCAGCATGACAATCGGACATCTTTCACCTTGGTGCCCAGCTCAGTACTTGGAACGGGACCATCCTGACAAATGCGTCCCCTGTCTCTGCAAGTCAGCACGTGAGTGTGCACGGCTTAAAGCGAGGATGTCTGGGTAGGCACCAGCAAGACCAGCTTTACAAAGCCCAGTGCGGAGCACCAACGCATTTGCCCAGTTGCTCAGTGCCAAGAGTTAAAGGCTAGCCTGAGCAGCTGTTTTTTTTGCAAGAAAGGACCCAGGCCACTCCTTCGCTCGTGCACAGGCAAACACACAATTTGTGCGTCCTTCAATCACTGCTGGGTGGGAAGGTAACTTTATGCACTCGAGCTCACGCGCAACGCTTACCTGCGGGCTGTAAGGGGGGGCGAACATCAAGAAGCCCCGAGGTCTTCAGCAGGTGTTTCTCCAGTTTTGCTGTGTCTGCATTTTCATCACAAGTTTTAGGAAAGCACAATCAGGAGAAAGGAGATTTTTATCAGCCTTGATTGAAGAAAAACGACTTGCTCATCAGAGCAATGGCAAACATGGGCCTTACGGAAGCTCACCTAAAGGATCTGGCCTGTCAGTGCCGCTGCTCAGGACCCTCGCTGACGGATGTAATTCTTGCCCTCCAACGTCTGAGGACGGTTGATTCACTTGGACTACCTGCACTTGCTGGATGGTTTAGATGGGACAGGCCAGGAAAGCCAGGCACAAAAATGTTAGTGCATGCACCCATAATGTTTCTAAACGCACTTATAAAGGCAGAATTGAGGAGTTACCTGGATCAAATGATGCCTTTGGAAGAAGCATCCAAAGCCAAACCCGAGTAAAAAGATGACAGTTGGGTGCTTGAGGAGCAGAAGCGATTTCTTAAGGATCCCCATATTCACTTCTAAAAGAAATACGCAAAATGTTGTATGCCTCGAAATAAACTACCTGCCAAAACCTTAGTGTCAGTTCAGTCACTGGTTCCAATTTATCCTCAATCGTCAACATTTGAGTAATTCTATAAATTTAATTCTCTCACTGCAGCTGCAGCTGCAACTGACCGAGCTTAGAGCAATCACAGTAACTCGAAGGTCCTTCTGAAGGCTAGATAGTATTTCAGCATGGGGAAAATTGTGAGCCAGGTGGGTGCTGCATTTAGTAGCGTCTGGTTGCTGTCCCAGCTGTTGGTGTAGGAAGCCAGAAGCATTACCTGGCTGCTCACCATCCCCATCATTCTTGTTCCTGTATAGGTTCCCAATGAGGAACCAGAGAGATTGAGGCGCGTCCTGGATGCCAAGTACAGGACCATTGGGGTGCGTGTTACACGGCTCGAGGGCAGGTCTTCTAGAATTGCGCTTGCTCAAGCAGATTCATTGTATATGCAAGGTTTTCACAATTCTCTGTCCTGTACCTGCAGATTGACAAAGATGCCCTCACCCGGCAAGTCGAGGAGAAGAAGGAGAGGGAGAGGGAGGAGCGGGAACGCGAGCAGTGAGTCCGATGAAGACATGCTTTGGAGGGGCCTTGTTTGGCAGCATGTTGGGAGCTTTCTTTTTGTGATCTGACTTGAAAATCGTCACCCCTTCTCGCTTTAACGCATGCTCTCCACATGCGCAGGGCATTTGCGCAGCTGGCGAACTACTGGGATGACCAGCTGCAGATTCAGCAGCAAGCAGCAGATAGAATGCGCAGGACCATTGCCGAGGAAATCCAAGATTTCCACTTGACAAACCAGGTAGGGTCGTGCCTGCTTGGCAAGCAGTGCTTGCCATGCCCACAGCGTGTGGCACTTCACGTTGCCTCTGTTAATGATGGCCTATCCGGATGGCGATCTGTTGCTCCAACTGATGTCTGAATGTGGTCACACTAAGCCTACCTGTCAGACAGGACGATTTGAGTACCTGAGGCATGAATTTTTGGTCGGATGGGAAAGGAAAACTGTGACCAATCCTAGGTTGGTCCCAGAGGTACTTCAAGAAGCGGCGCCATACTGTTGTCCTTGCCCCCTCTGATTACTTGAGATGTGGATTGCAGCCAACAGTGCCCGTCTCCCTCACACGTTCTTCTGTGCCTCCAGGTCAAGAACACACGACGTGAGTGGGATCTGAACAGGCCCGATGCTAAGACCATAGACGGGCCCGCCCGGCTTGGAGATGACGACCCTCGGCTGGGGCCTGCCTCAATGCAGCGCTTTGATGGAGAAGACCTCTCGGTAGGCTGCCTTTGAAGTTCTTCATGCACATTGCCACTCGCCTGACTGGCATGGACTGTGACCTCGAAGAGTAGGTCTGCTGCAGCCTGAGTTGACCCATGCCAGGGATATACCCAAGACAGGGTCTGGCAGGCCGTGGGCGGTCCAGGGCAACCAAGCATGTTTGGAGTTGATGCACAGCGTCTACTGTCTCTTTATTTGCTAATCAGCGCGGTGACATGGTTGTGTGCATGCTTGCTTCATCGAAGACTTGGGAGCAATCGATGCGCCTGGCACCCTCTGCTTCGGGACGCCTTGCCTGCAAACAAAACCTGCCTACCAACACCCCGATCCTATACTCTTGCCACCTGGCACACAGCCCATTGATATGCTACAGGCACACATGAAATAGGAGCCGTGGGCAGCATTGATCTTCCAGCTCTATCCCTGGCGCGCAGGCGGGCAGTCGCAAGCAGATGCAGCTAGAGCAGAGCAAGTCCTGGTGGGAGGAGCAGGCGGCCCACAAAGCGGCCCTCAAGGCCGCTCAGCACGAGGCAGAGCAAGCTTTTGCGGAGCTGACGCGGTACCAGGTGAGTCAAGGCGCGGTACCAGGTGAGTCAAGGCGCAGAGCCGCTCAGAAAGCTCACATGCCACGTTGCCATGGATTAAAGAGCTCCATGAAGCAATGCCCCAAAGTTTTATCCATCAGCTAGATGGGTTGAGCTAACTGGACCTTGCCAGCTTGGAACGCATTTATGATCCTTTCCAGTAATTGAAAGAGACAGTTTGACACTCCCTCAGCATCGATCACAAAAATGAAAACCGCCTTGGCCACGAGCAGGAATTCTGGGTTGCTGCAAGTTTGCAAATTGGTCTTCACATTTGCATTGTAGAACACATGCTTCTGGGCATTAACATGTGAACACGCAGTATTGCAATTAATATTGTAAAACACTTCAAATAATTACAAAATGTATGATGTATACAAGTTGTTCATCCTGGACCTTTATTGCCTAAGTCTGCCATGCTCCTACCGATGCAGCCTCGACGTGTAAAGAATAGGCACGTAACCGGAACCAAGCCGCATTTCACATCTCATGCTTCTTTGTAGCCGAACAGATGTCCCTGGGTATATGTATTGGAGATCCCTTAGTGCCTTAACTACTCCTGAAGACTTCCTCTCAGGGAGTGCTATCCACAGATTGTATGTAGCCAGTTTGCCGTCTCAGACTCCTCAACATGCCTCCTAACACCATGTTGTCTATCTTGCACTTCAGCATCAAGCGCATCAATGGGACGCGCTGTGGCTGCCTTTGTACAGTCCACACAGCTTTTGGTGACCTGCAAGCCCTGGTGCACCTCCCATAACTCAGTAGTCCAATGCTTTTTGCACCTCTGTGACCTAGTGCAGAGTCCAATGCTTTTTGCACCTCTGTAACCTAGTGCAAAGTCAGCACACAACCTAGTGCAAAGTCAGCATACTTTTGCACCTCTGTCACCTAGTGCAATGCTTTTTGCACCTCTGTAACCTAGTGCAAAGTCAGCACACAATGCCCTTTTTATCAAGGCGCTGTCGAGTTAGCCAGGTGCTGCCACAAGATCTTTTGGGGGCTTTGTTGGGATGGCTTATGACCCAGCATGATTTGGTAAAGCATGACGCTGCCACCAGCTGATTCAGGGCATCTTATCAAGTGAATCATCACGGGGTGCCACAGGAAACGTGGAGGCACAGCCGCAAAAACCTAGTGATGAGGGTGCGCAATTCAGTTATGACTGGCAAGATTCACAGCAACTCGCTGTCAGCAAGTCAAATGTGGGCCTAAAGAAAGCAATGAAAGGCCGCAGTTGGCCTGGACTGCACACACCTGCTGCACCTGGCGTCACACCACATGTATGGCTGCCTGGCATGGCTTGCTTCAACCCCCCTCCCCCTCCTCAATTACCCAACCCATCTTGCCTGCTCAACAACACCCCCCGCATCACCCGCTACTCTTCTTGCTGCTTTCCTTACTCACTGATATACTCTACATTTCCCACGCCTTCTGCCTGCAGGACTGGCTGCAGATGCAGGCCAAGGCTGAAGAAGATGCAGTGCGCCGGGAGGTGAACGTAAATACAGTACGCACAAACAAGCAGCTAGCAGATGAGCGCAAATTGGCAGAGCTGCAGGAGAAGGTAGGGATACAAGATACTTGCCTCCCAGCATGTGTAGGTACGATGGTTACAGGATTGTGTATGCAGCAAATAAGACCACAAGTAGCACGGCTCAAATAAGTGCTGCCTGGTTCAGGTAAAGGGGTGAGGGGCTTGACAAGCCTTTTCTTTTGTGCTTCAAGGCATGATTACAAAGATCATTGGCCTGGTTGTGCTAGGTATTTCTGTCTAGCTGTGGCTTTCCTTTAATCAGAATGTGCTGGGGAAAACTGTGTTGCACTGTACTATAACAAGCAACATGTGCTGATTTGCTGGACATGGTCTCAGCGCCAGGCGCTGCTCGTCGATCTAGCATTCTGGGATGCAGATTGTATACTGGACAAGGCATGTTTTGCTTGCTGATGAGTGGCTCGTATGCATGTGCTGCTGCTCATCATGTTGAACAGCCATTTTTTGTGAACGCCTCATCCACCGACACATACCCTCACTAGGCGCTACAGCGCAACCAGAGCCTAGTCCACTGTCGCCTGTCATGTGTCAGTGATGAACAGTATGAGATGCATGCACACGACAGCCTACACGTGCACCTGCATGAGTGGTGTGCAGATGCATACGGCCATCACGGTTTGATGGTACTTCTTGATGGATTCGTGCCTGCCTGTATGAACACACACACACACACACACGTGCGCACGTACTGCTCACGTCGGTGCTTTACCGCGCGTTTGTGCACTGTAGGCAGCTACCCTGTCGGCCAACCTTGCAGAGATAGAGGCCACGCTGAACTCGCCCATCATGACGGAAGACCCCTGCATGGCCGCCTCTGCGCTGTCCTCGTTACGGTGAGTGGCCTGCAACATTTGTGCAATGGAGCATGCGACAAGCCATTGAGGTCTCACTTACACACAGCACAAAGGCACACACACAGCACCTGCGCAAGGGCACACACACACACACACACACACACACACACACACACACACACACTGCAATTGTGTGAGGGAAATTGCAGCGAGCTAGTGAGGGCACACATACGGTAATCGTGCAAGCGCACAAACACACAGGGCTTGCTTGAGAGCGCACGCACAGTACTTGTGTAGGGGCATATACGACACGCCAGTGCGGGCATGCATGCGTACGGCCCTGCCTCAGAGGAGGAGCGCTGTTGCTCTGGAGCGTCGTATGGAAAGGGGATGGGTTGAGAACAGCTCCCCTGTCGAGGCCCACTGGCATCAAAGCACCCACGAGCTGCCACTGGCTTAAATGCACCCATCGCACCCCTGGCATCAATGCACGCATTGCGCCCATGGCATCAATGTACCCATCGCACCCCTGGCATCAATGCACCCATCGCACCCATAGCTTCAATGCACCCATGAGCTGCGGGGCATTGATGCATCCATGAGCTGCTGCCGCTCTTGCTGCATCAATGCACTCATGAGCTGCTGCTGCTCCTGCCCGCCACAGCAAGAGCCGCAGGGCTGCGGCTGCGCTCGTGCGACGCCCCTCAGTGGCACCGCTATCAAGGCCCATGCTTGGCTGCGCTGCTCCTCTCAAACCTGCCGCCAAGCCTTCATTCTAGGGCCGGTGCTCTTGCATGCATGCGGTGCTTGCTCCAGAGTACGCAAGGACCACTACAAAGGGATGAGCGAGACAGAGCGACAAGCGGTGCTGGCCACGCAGCTGGCCCAGATGGAGGAACGCAAGGCCAAGATGGCAGCCCAGGTGTGTGTGTGTGTGTGTGTGTGTGTGTGTGTGTGTGTGTGTGTGTGCACGCTGTGTGTGTGACCAGATGCTGCCAGAGGATCCCTTTTAAATACTTGTTAGTGCGCCAATGGGCAGACTCTTTGTGACCGGCCCGGGAGAGTGTAGGAGCACTAATGCAATGCTGGCAGCTCAACCAGCACAAAGCAAGGCAATGCCGGTAATGCCAGCAGCTCATCAAAGCAATGTCGGTATGGCTGGCAGCTCAGGCATGGGCGCCTCAATTGTGTTGAGGCAATTGACTTGAGGCCATTGTATTGAGGCAATGTCGGCATGGCTGGCAGCTTAGGCATGGGCGCCTCATTGTGTTGAGGGATCTGATCGCTGTGTCTGGGTGCACGCATGCACTTTAGCGGAAGTGCTGCACGTGCTTGTTTCTGCCTGGTGGGGCTGTTGCTCAGGCCCTGAAAAACCCTCCCTGATTGATGATGCTCAAGTCAGATGTATGGAATGGGGGCTGTAATAGAGGAGCTCATTGGGCTTTGATGCTTTGATTGGGTGGAGGCAACCTTGATTTGAGAGGGAGGCACTTTGTTCTCCAGAATGATGGCCAGCTCATTCTGATGTTCACACCTCCAGCATTGAATGCGTGCTTGAGGCAGGCCTAAATGCTCTCAACTTGTGAGCCGAAACATAAGCTAGTCAGCCAATGCTTCGAAAGACACAATAAACGTGCAGCGAGAAGCATGTACACACTCAAGGATGCAAGCATAAAACTGTGCGCCTGCATGCGCGCACACATTTTGGTGCGCATGCGCATGCGTGCGGACTTATGAGCATGTGTAGGCTGCAGAGGATGCCCGTGCATGTGCCCATGCATGTGAGCACATTTCAATATACATGTGTGTTGCATGCATGTGTAGGCTGCAGAGGATGCCCAGTATGCACGCACCCAGAGGGACATCCTGAACGCCATGCACAACCAGGCTTCAAGGGTGGAAGAGTTCAAGAGGCAACAAGCTGCCAAGGCAGCAGAGGTGGGAGAGGCGTGTCTGGTTGGCATGGGAGGGGGAAATTGTGAAGGGGTAAGATGTAGAAGGTAGGCAGGGCAGTGCCAGCAACCGGTCACGCAAGCCCAGTATGCCGCACTCATGTCTGCTGTTAGCAACAATTTGGTCACTCCCTCCTGGGGCTTTCACAAGAACAGCATAGCACAGCACAGCACAGCATAGCGCCCAGGATCTCCCCAGGATGTGCTGCACCACATTCCATGGCTCCATGACGCAGGTGTTGAAGCGGCAGACAGAAGAGAAGGCGGCCCGTGATCAAGCCCTGGCCGACTTGTATGCCAACAAGATTGCACCTGAATTCTTCACACAGTTTGGGACCAGCCACAGATGAGGCTTGGGCTTGTGCCACATGCCCATTTAACTCTCTCAAGGATCTCAATCTTGATCATCAGAAGCTCTCGAGCTTACTGTGAAGCTTCATTCTCATTCAGTCCAGTACTACTAGTAGGCTGATGAACTTGTTAGTACTAGTTAAGTTAATTTAATGGTTTAACCGCCAGCCAGGTCGTTAGGCTAATTGGTTTGTTGCTGGTCTTCGCCAGCCAAAAAATAGTCCATCATGTCCGAAATGAAATGGCAGAGTCTATTGTGCTGTTGAGAAAGAAAATCAAAGACAGTCTGACTAGGCAAGGCATGTGGAATATAAGGGGCCTCCATAGAAAAGGATTGGCAGAAAGGGAAGAAAAGA
>LKMJ01007540.1_pt1 | contig 10253 bp, 12 predicted proteins | sample 643391 | NCBI WGS metagenome assembly LKMJ01 (sample SAMN04112250, study PRJNA286221) | soda lake metagenome | biome: soda lake; feature: Kulunda Steppe; material: water; isolation source: sample PL-Br10 brine of Picturesque Lake | place: Russia: Kulunda steppe | collected 2010-07
CCACTCTGTGAATGCCCACCCTGCCAACCACACCCTGCGAATGTCTCACACATGTCAACCACACTCTGCGAATGCCCACCCTGCCAACCACACTCTGCGAATGCCCACCCTGTCAACCACACCCTGCGAATGCCCACACATGTCAACCACACCCTTCTCTCGCTCCCCCGCTTTCCTTGTGGCTCCCATTGTGCACTCCCACAGTGCGCTCCCTTGCTCCCATCCTGCGTCCATTGCTCCAGGTGTTGCAACCGCTGCAGACGCCGCCCGCGCGCTCGGCGTCTGCTGCGCCCAGATTGCAAAGAGTGTGGCACTGATGTGCGGCGGACGCGCCAGTGGTGCCAGCGGCTGCAGCAGCGTGGGGCCCGGCGACAGCAAAGCCAGCAGCAGCAGGCGCGGCGCCGCCCCCTGTGAGTTTGGCTGCTTGGCTGCGTCTGCCAGCTCCCCTCAGCAGCAGCAAGGGAGCCAGGACCCTGGGCAGACCATGCGAGGGGAATGTGTGGACCGTGGGCAGGCTGGGAAGCAGGCAGTCTTGGCTGCATGCCAGCCTGCGGTCGGCTCACCAGAGCCTGCAACAACGACACACCTTTCTGAGGGTGAGGTGCCGTACCTTCAGGAGCAGCAGCAGCAGCATCCGCCGCCCTGGTTGCTGCCCCAGCAGCCGCATAGCCCCCAGCAACAGCCCCAGCAGCAGATGGAGGCTGTGCTGCTGCCGCCCTCTCAAACCCAGCCCTCTGTGCCGCACCATGCAGCGCAGCCGCTGCTGGCGGTGCTGCAGGGCGACCTCCGACTTGACATGCACAAGGTCAGGCAGGAGGTTCGGAGGGTATTGGCGGGGAGCGTGCATTCACAAGCAGGCATCGCGGCCGGCGTGGGGCGCGCCCCCAGCCGCGGGGCCCGAACAGGCCAGGGATGGAAGGTGGTGCATAGCACCAGGGGGGATAGCGTGGGTGCGGGGTCAGCTGGCCTGTGCACGCACTGGGGCAGAGGCGATTGGCTCGCGCACGCATCTGGCAGGGTAGGCAAGCTGTTGGGCTGGGTGGCTGCTGGCGCCCTGTCTGGCCTTGCGTGGCGTGGCAGGGGCCCCCTGGAGGTGGCGGTGCTGAAACGCGCAGCGCAAGGCTGCAGCAGCGGCGCGCCCGCATGCGTGCAGGGACGCTGGGCCAGGGGGGTAGGCAGGGGAGCGCACGCGCGCGCTGGCGCAGCGGCGGCGGTGCGGGGCACAGTGGCAGCGACGGTGCGCTTGAGGCGCGTGCTCCGCCCGCTCCCGGCTTCGCCCCCCCAGGCGGCAGCGCAGAAAGGGTGAGAGCAGTCGCACACTGGTGCCTGCTGCTGCTGGCCCTCTCAAAGGTTGGATGCCCTGGGCTGCTCGGGTTCCCTAGAGTTGTCTGGCTGCATAACAGCAGCAGCTTGCCTGCCTGCACACATCCGCTGACCTGCGAGCGTGCTGTGCATGGCTCTTTTCAGCAGGCACGGGAAAAGAGCTGCTCCTTACACTTTCCCTGTGTCACTCATTCTTGTCACGAGTGTTTCCGGGGGCGGCAATAGCAGCAGCAGCGGAAGCGGCAGAAGCAGCTGCAAAGCACTGAATGTGGGAGGGCACTGATGAATGGACAGTCGTACATTTCTTGCGTCCTTGCATGCGTGAGAACACGTGTGTTGTGCGAGTTGTGTGTGCCTGTGTGTGTACGGATGTGCCTGGGTGCGCGCATGTGTGCAAGTGCATTCACGATTTATTGCATGGATGCGTTGCATCTCCACAGTGAACCAAATGCTGTGGCCTTGCGTGGACGTATGGTGTGTTGATGTTCATTTTATGAGGGACCACCAAACTTTGAGGCGGCAGCTGCAAGCCTGCTCTAAAATGTTGTGGATCCCTGAGCCTCTGATTTTCTTGTACCTTAGAACGTACAGAGCATGCTGGTGCCTGAAGTCAAGTGCGCTTGCACTCCATCCACTCTAAGCCTTTGAGGCTCCTCATTCAACATGAAAGGCACAGGTGCCTTTCCACACATGAGTCCTTTGCTGCACCTCTGCTCTGTGGGCATGCAAATAGAAAGGCGCAAGGCGTGCATCACATGCCTTATGCCTGCCGCACGTGCGGGCACGGCAAGCGCGTGTTTTGATGTGCCTGCTGTACATCTCAGGTGGCGCGCGCCACGGGGTATGGCCGTAAGCACATTCGTGTAGCCACTGCAGAAGAGTGTGTGCAGCTGTTCGGATGCGTCCCAGGTGCGGAGCTGTATGGGCGTGCATGCCCAGGCATTTGGATGCGACCCAAAAGCAAAGCATGACACGTGCGTGCGTGTGTCTGAGTGTGTGCATGTCAATGCGTGTGTGTGAGTGCATTCATGCGTGTGTGCGCGTGTGTGTGAGTGTGCGCGTGCGTGCGTGTGTGTTTGTGTCACATCTTTTCTGACATTTCCTTTCCCAACGTTCCCCAACGTTTAAGGTTTTTCCTTCGTTTTATACCAAGGTTGTATAAAGAACGGACCTCGTGTGTATGGAGATAAACATCTGTCTGAAGTCTGAAATTCATGTGCAGCCGCTGGGATGTGCTGTGGGCACAACACTGGGGCCGCCCTACCTCTAAGCGTGAAGCGCAGCACAATTGTATTACAGAGATTAGTATGCCTTTTACCTTGAGCGCTCCATATGGACTGATACACTTAGACAAACCCAATGAGTCCCGGGCCTGCATTGACTCAGGTGCTCTGCACGCATCAAGGAGGCGCGCATGCACATCAAGCATTGATACAGGCCTGGCCTGCCCGCTTTGACTGGGCTTGCCCCTCGCTGCATGCAGGCACCCTTCCACCATTTCCTCTAGGGCCCTTAGACATACCAGTGCTGCTGGATTTAAGGCTGATGCAGCAGCAGCAACAGCAGCAGCAGCAGCAGCAGCAGCACAAGTCCCAAAAAAAGAATATTTGTGAACCCGCGGTCCAACTGGCAGGAGGGTTGAAGCACCGACGAGAGCCTGAGCAACATAGACAAGAGCATCAGGGGCAAGCAACTTTTGAGCAGGAAGATATCACAAAGGCAATCACGGATCAGCAGCAAGAAGACAGCACGCAGGTGCAGGAGCAGAAGCAGCAGCAGCAGAGGCTGATAGGTAGACGACAGCAGCAGCAGGACCAATGGCAGGAAGAGGGGCACGCAAACCAGTTCACCACGCAACACCAGCGACAGCAGCAGCAGCAGCAGCAGCAGCAGCAGCACAGCATGCAGCAGCAGCAGCAGCAGCAGCAGCACAGCATGCAGCAGCAGCAGCAGCAGCAGCAGCAGCAGCAGCAGCAGCAGCAGCAGCAGCACAGCATGCAGCAGCAGCAGCGACAGCAGCAGCAGCAGCAGCAGCACAGCATGCAGCAGCAGCAGCAGCAGCAGCACAGCATTCAGCAGCAGCAGCAGCAGCACAGAATGCAGTCTGCCCAACACCAGCGACAGCTGCAGCAGCAGCAGCAGCAGCAGCACAGCATTCAGCAGCAGCAGCAGCAGCAGCAGCAGCACAGCATGCAGTCTGCCCAACACCAGCGACAGCTATTGCTGCAAGGCAGCACGCTGCGGCCCCAGTGTGTCCTGTTCTGTGGCGCTGGCACAGCACAGCACGCGCTTGGCCTGACCCCGGCACAGCTCCAAAGACTGTCGCAGGGCCTGGTCGTAGACATGGCGGAAGGCTCCGCCTGCCCCCCGCCCTTGGCTCCTGCATGCGCGACCCATCCAACACCAGTACCATTGCACCATGATCCTCCTCCCATGGACGCTGGCACGGGCGAAACCCAGCTGCAACCCATTTCAGGTGGACCAAGCTCATCCTCAGTCCTCTCGATCCCCCCACCTGCCCCTCCAGCTGCTGCCCCAAAGTGAGGACTTGCCCCGTTGCAGCGGGCGTGTGCTGTGCATCATGTTTGTTGCTGCATCGGCCTGCTGAGCATGTTTGTCTGCTCACCCTGCTGCCAGTCACCCCGCTGCTTGCAACTGCACTCACTAGTCAGTCTGCCCCCTTCCCTCCTCTGTGCCACCTTATGGCTGAGCTGCACTCCTCTATCATCTCCTCTGCCTGATTTGTGCTGGCTGCAAGGTTACAAGGATCAAAGCACAGCTGCTAGCCTGATCATAGAATGCAAGTAAATCATGAAGGAAAAACAAAAGTTTTATGCTGCGTGGGTTTAAAAAAGCTGAAGTTTCAAGGTCACAAGGTCCACTTGACCCAATCCACTCAACCAGAATATGGCCTGGTGATCCCTACCGGTGGCTCATGGGTCCCATGTGCTGTGGGAGCTTCTGAATGCCCCGTACTCCCAGCCTCCGATGCACGGTATCCAAATCCCCTCGCTTGCTCGCTGCTGCCAAGCTCAATGCCTGCTCAATGCCTGCTCAATGCCTGCCAAGCTCAACGCCTGCCAGAGGCCGGTTTGGCTGCCACAAGGAGATGCCTGCCAGAAGCTGGCTTTGCCTGTCCCAACATTGCTGCCTCTAGAGGCAGACTCCAACCAGCAGGGCACCGAACATGTCCCGCAGCCTGGTAGCAAACGCATATACTGCTGACCTGCTTTGCTACCCAGCTGTGGACAATCCTGCTCTGGCAAGACCTGCACCTTTTCTGGCACTCCCTTCTGTGCCTCATCCACTGCACTGCCCTTTGTGCCACACCCAGCGCTGCCTTCCATGCCACCTCTAGCACTGCCTTTTGGCCAGGCAAAAACCAGGCCTCATACCCCAGAGGCTGGCCGCCACATACCTCACACCCCAGGCCAGCTGCCATGTACCCCAGGCCAGCTGCCACCATCACTGAGCTTCCCGTCTAAGAACCATGACAGCCAACCAACCCGTTTGTGTGCTCCATCGAGCCATGGAGAATGTACAACCAGACAGCCAGTCTTCAGAGCTGGCAGCCCTTTGACAGGATGCTGGGCTGCGTCCACCCGTACATGCCTGTATTGCAGGCTCCTGGGCAACCCCATGCTGATTCCCTTTGCCCACGTTGCATGCTCCTGTGCGACGCCATGCTCGGCCGCCTTTTTGCCGCTGTCGCAGGTACCTGTTCACCTCTTCTGCTTATACTATAGATTTGCGCAATCCTGTGCAGGTTCCTGTGTGACTCCATGCTTGGCCGCTTGTGCCGCTGGCTGCGGGCCATGGGCATTGATGCGGAGCTGGCAGGGCAGCAGCAGCATGCGTGGCAGGCGCAGCAGGTAGGCGCGGCCCTCAGGGGCTGCAGTGACATAGAATGCAGGCACGGCAGGCACAGGTGGGGCAGCAAATAGGCGGGGCAGCAAGAGGGCAATGCAGGCGCAGCATGCTTTGCGTGCGTTGCAGGCACCGGTGGGGCAGCGAGTAGGCAGGGCAGCAAGGGGGCAAAGCAGGCGCAGCTTGCTTTGTGTGTGTTGCAGGCACAGGTGGGGCAGCAGGGCAGGTGCATCTGGCTGCCTGCCTGCTTCCGCTCCTATGCTTTTGTGTGGCGCCGCTGTCAGCTCCTGGTGACAATTACGACATGCGGCTGTCAACTGCATAGGTACTCAGCTCCAGTGAGCCATGCATAAGCCTGCCTGACACCACCATGTTTAGCGCAAGCACCTCTGAAGCATGCAGCACCTGCACTCTCTTGCAGGAACTCAAGCAGAAGCAGAAGCAGCAGGTCAGGCAGCCTCAGAAGCAGGCCCAACAGCAGACCCCACAGCAGCAGCTGCTGCCTGGTGGGAGCGCGGTGCCTCCCATAGCCCAGCTGGCAATGCAGGTAGCAGTGTAATTTGGTACAGCAGGTTGATTTAGGAAAAACGCAATCACAGACATGAATGATTTGTTGCATCCATGCATCCGGTCTTGCACCATCAGGTACAGACATGCCCATGCAATTAAAGCTCAAAACTACAATCGCCTTATTGCATTCATGTTGCATAGAGGCATGCCACAGACAAGTGTTGTTGATGCACTCGGTTGATGCACTTGGCTCATGTGCTGTGTTGATCCACTTGATTGATGCACTTGGCTCATGTACTGTGTTGATCCACTCGATTGATGCGCTTTGCTCATGTGCTGTGTTGATCCACTCGGACGATGCACTTGGCTTATGCACTGTGTTGATCTACTTGATTCATGCACTTGGCTCATGTGCTGTGTTGATCCACTCGGCTGATGCACTCAGTTGGTTTCATGCACCTGACTGCAATCTGCCATGCCTTGCGCCACCCCGCAACCGCGGCTGGCCGCTCTGCACTTCACGCCCAATGCGCAGGCCGCCGCCCGCGGCCGTGTGTTCCTCACTCGTGACACACGTCTTGCGGCTCGCCGGGACTGCGTGGCAGCGGCGCCGTACCTGCTGTCCACCGACGACGCGGCGCAGCAGCTGAGAGAGGTCGCGCATCAGTGGGGCCTTCGCTTTGACAGTTCACGCGCAATGTCAAGGTGGGGAGCGGGCGCAGAGGGTGTGTGGGCTGCCAAGCCAAACCGTCTCAGGCCAATGGTACCGCTGTTCCTCAAGTTGCGTAATATGCGTATTGCAATTTTAATTCACGTGCTTTTGATATTCAATGTACCAAGTCAACTCACAGCCAACAGTACACACATGCTTACATGCTTAAACATCATGTGACATCCTGGTGAGGGTGGTTCACCCACCAATGTTTGCTTCAGCTTGGTAGGATGCATCAAAACCCTTCAAACTCGCAGGTGATAAGCTTCATCGTTGGTTGGGTCACGGGAAGCCCACTGCCTGTGGGAAGCTTTGCTTTGATAGTGCAAATTTGCGATGGATGTCTAGACCACAAGGGGAAGGGAGGCTGAGCGTGGCTGGCTGCTGCCAAAGAAGCCTCAGCTCAAGCAACATCCGCTCACTGTCCAGGCACCGGAGGTGCTGTAGCGCACAAGGTGCACGTTCTGCCGTTGCTAAGTTCTACATACATTTTGAGACTTGCAGAATGTGTGCATCGTCAACACTGAACCACCTTACCTTTTGCTTTGGCAGCGTTCACTGAGTCAAATCGGGTATGGGAATTCCGAGGCAAGCTTTACTAGGACATATTGATGGGAGCTGGAGTTTTTGGATAAAAAGAGGCCATCAATGATCAGGATATTTATTCAATTGAATCATCATGGTGACGATGCTTGCCCATGTGGTTTTAAATGCTATTTGTAACAGCGTAAATGTAATTAAAACTTAAGATGACTGAGTATGTTTTGGGACGGCGTTTTTCATGATAAGGCAGAAATCATGGCAGATTTTCTCACTCTGCTACAATCCATGCTTGACACAAACTATGGGTGTTCACACCTGGCCTAAAATCATTTCTCCACAAGCTGCCCTGTATGGGTAGCTTTTCACAACATATGCTGCGAGTTGGATGTTAGCATTTCCATTGCTCCACATTGTGCATGCGTGTCAAGGAGCCCCAACCAAGCTGTGAATGCATGCTGCCGTGTGGCTCTTATGGTTTTGGTTGAGTCTGAGTTGATGAAGCGCTTGCAGAGCAGTCTGGCTTGCACATCACATGCGTTTCCATATCACTGCCTTTGGTAAGGCTGCCATTGCTGGTGTGTGACTTTTAAGTGAGAGAGGGGGTTGCGCTCACCGGAGCTCCTCCTGCACCTGTGAGCACTTAGCCAGCCTACCGTCTCGGACACAACCTACCTAAATGCGGCCACACAGGTGCTCCAACTGCAATGCCGCCCAGTTTGAGTTACTCACTCGGGAGGAGGCTGCAGGGCTTGTACCTCCAAAAGTGTTCCAGGTGGGCTTTGTGCCGTTCAATTGTGTGCATGCACGCGCTTGCAAACATGCAAATTGCTCCAGGTGGCAGTTTGCGGTGCATCTGTGCGTATGCACGCGTAAGTCAACAATGCAAGGGCGCACGTGTACGCGTGAGCATGCATGCATGCCTGCATGAGCACAATCATGCAACTCTATATGTGCATGTTTACTTTCAAGTCAGCCTAGGATGCTAGAACTGATATTTGCCTGAGGCTCAACTTAGTCTAGGAGACAGGAGACAGCTAAGTTTCTGGCTAGGGTCGAGATTGGCTGCAAGTCCACGTGTGTTCCTTCAATTTGTGTAGAAGAAGCTCAACGGACATTGTTGGGACCTTTTGCGATTGCGCTTAGTCCCTAAGTCTTGCCCTCTGAAATGTTGCAGATTGTGGACGAGTTCTACAGATGTGGAGCATGTTTGAAGACATTTTGGATGGGCCCCAAGTAAGTAAGCTTAGAGCATGCAAAACGCAAGGGCATCTCACATGATAACGTACCCCCTTTTTCTTTAAAAGATTCCCTTGCTTAAGTACCTGAATGGCATAAAAGACTGCTCAGCTAACATTTCCGCACGCAGCAGCCTTACCTTCGATATGCTTGCACGCGTGTTAGAAATGAGCCAAAGAAAGGCCTGTGCACAACAATACGAGTACAGCCACATCCCTAGGGAGTTAAAATATGATGCACTCAAGAAGAGGGAGCTGTAGCGTAGGAATGTGGAGCTATGCAGATGCTTGGAGGCCATTTCCCCAGTAATGGTGCGCAACGTCTGTACGCAGGAGCTATTCAGCAGTGAATCTGCTGGAGGGCGTGCTGGGTCAGCTGGAGTGAACAGGGACATAGCTACAGTGCTTAGCTTTGTGCAAAGGGGGAGGACTTGGCCTTTGGGGGAGCGATGTTTGGTGAATCTCAAAGCGTTCATCTTCTCTAGAGCCCATTGTGAGTGATTGCGCCTCTACCATCTGAGTTGGTGCTGTGCACTGACAGAAACAGTAAGCACCCGCTGCTTTGCCTGTGCTTGGCTCAAGTTGAATCTGCAAGGTAATTGCTGTGATATCTTTGCTTTTAAGATGCTCTGAACTACTTGAACTACTGGGATACAAACAATCTGATCAGCAACGTCCCTTCGCTCTCCTCATTTTTAATCTGAGGTCAGCAATGAAAGCTGGATATAAGACAGGAGGCCGATGTGAGAAGGCTTGTTTACGTGTGGAACAGCCATGCAGGCCCTGAAAAGGCGCTCGGAATGTCAATAACTTAGCAGATCTTAGGGCTAGGACTAATGCTTAAGGTCAGCTGCTGATTAGAGCTGCTTTGAGGACCTTCCCTTTAGGTGGTGCTGTTGGAGGACAGCATGCTATCATAGAATGGCTGGCAGATCTAGGTCTTGAAGATTAGGTTACAGAGCTGTATCTGCCGAATGAGGGCAGCTTAGCTGAAGCCAAACAGGCCTGCAACCAAAACCAACAAAAGGCAAGCAAGGTGGTGTCTTGATAATTACGCACAGCATTCCAGGCACTCAGGCGCGAACAAGGCCAGGCCTTTGGTGTCTGCTTTGCTAGCAAAGTCTCTATGCCTGCTTCGGTTGCTAGAGGGTAATGCTTGATGCGCAATTCTGCAAAGTCTGCACTCGGGCAGTCTAAAAGTTTGTGCTTTTCATCTTGCACACAGTGCCAATTGCATTAAGTGCAGATTCTAAGCTCGAAAGGAATTCTGTGTTGTTGCTATCGGAGCCGCTCAACATTCATGTTGTTACCAGAGAGTCTGAGTCTGGAAAGAGCGCATGAAAGATGATTGGGGATATTTAGTCTTAGGTAAGAAGGAAGAGAGGGCTTGGTTGCGGGTCTCTGATCATCCCACCAGCCGGTCTGACTACCTAAGGGCACCCCAGAATGGGTGTGATACGTCCACATGACTCTGCAGGAAATATGTAAATTTTGGAACGGCTCATGCAGAGATGTGTACATAAGGTCCTGGCATTTTGCGAAGAGCAGATAAGACAGTCTTATGGGGTGACATCTTTCTTATTTCCTGAACTACACAGGAAGCACACACATAGAAAACTCTTAGAACAAATTGTCTCCATGATTAACGAATCAGATACTCCCATCAACTTTAACAAAGTTAAAGCCCACATTGGTGTGATTGGAAATGAATTTGCCGATGCTATAGCTAAACATGCTGCTCTCCATAACTTTGGGCATGACGAAGCATTCCCACCACCATCACCTGACGGTAATCCCTTCGCCCATATATACTGGCTTGCAGAAGAGAACAATGAGACTACTCATACTTCCACTAAAACCAGCCATTCACCACTACAAAACATTAAGGACAAACTAAAAGCTCACATGAGCAAGCATCACAGACTTGGAGATGCATATACCAACTCAGGTTACTATAACTATTGGAAAAGACTGCTCGCCTTTGCAAATCTTACAACCAGCAATTCTTTTTGGAACAATACGAAGATTACTGTATCACAGAAAACAAATGTCATGAAATTTAG
>LKMJ01007541.1_pt1 | contig 10253 bp, 12 predicted proteins | sample 643391 | NCBI WGS metagenome assembly LKMJ01 (sample SAMN04112250, study PRJNA286221) | soda lake metagenome | biome: soda lake; feature: Kulunda Steppe; material: water; isolation source: sample PL-Br10 brine of Picturesque Lake | place: Russia: Kulunda steppe | collected 2010-07
GGCCTCCCTGCTGCCGCCGCACCTGTGTGGCAGGCATGCGCTGGTTGAATTGGCTGAAGTTGAAGATGGGGCGTGGCATGCCCGGGTGGAAGTCGGTGGGCAGAGGCGGGGGCGAGGGCACGCGCAGCAGGTCGCCGTCCACGTCCTGGAACAGCGAGTCTGTGAGGCTGTCTGCGCGGGCAGGGGCAGCTGCAGCTGGCCTGCAGCGGAGACCCAAGGGCCCTGCGCCATCCCTGCCAGAGGAGGAGGAGGGGGGGCGCAGGGGTGGCGCGCTGGTGGCGCCAGTGCTGCTGTCACGGCGCTGCATAGCCCCATGGTGGTGGGGGGGGTCCATGGCCAGAGGGTCTGCCAGATGGATGTCAGAGGGCAGGCTGCCCAGAGAGGGCAAGCTACCAGCTGACTGCAGGCTCAGGGCAGGCACGGCTGCCGTAGCATTACCACCTGGTAGGGGGGCCAGGTCGGAGCCATGGGCAGGCAGCTGAGAGAGAGGGGCCCCCAGGGGCTGGCCAGTCTGGTGGGCGCTACGGGGAGGGGGCATCAGTTGGGCAGCCTGCGCCCCCTTCCCAGGCGCTGCAAGGCTGCGCGAAGTGTGCTGCTGCTGCTGCTGCTGCTGCTCAAGGCCTTGCTGCTGAGGGCCCAGCTGCTGCACGTATGGCACGCTTTGCTCAGGCTGGAACGACTGCAGCTGCGGCTGCTGCTGCAGGGATGGCTGCTGGCTGTACGGACCAGGTGGAAGCCCCTGGGGCGTGTATGGTGTAAAGGCGGAGGGCACACCCTGCTGCGGCTGCGGCTGCGGCCACCCAGCCCAGGCACCATCCACTGCAGCCCCGCCAGGCACCTCTGGTCCTTGAGCAGGCGGTGGGGCGAGCATGAAGGGCATCAACATGCTGCCCTGCATCTGCTGCCAGGGAAACGCAGGCGGCGGAAGCTGGCCAGCGTCAGAGGGCTGCTGCTGTTGCAGCTGCTGCGGCTGCTCCAGCAGTTGAGGCTGCTGGTGCGCAGGGTCCACAGGCATGAACTCAGGCCAGAACCTGCACACGTACCACATGCACAAGGCTGCTTAGCTCACTTGCAGGAGGCTCGTCATTTATGTAGTCTGATGAAATGCGCATGCCCTCCATTGAGCTTCCCTACATCTGAGCGCGCAGTCATGGCAAATGGGACATGGCAAATGGGAAATGTGGGCAAGCTAAACAGCTGGAGATGCGGAGCACTGGTCACACGGCATCAACACAGGAGGCATAGGCCACCACACTGCCACCAGCATGCACCACTCATGAGCTGTTTGACACGCACTGGGGGGGGGGCATGGACAAGCCGAGGGGCAAGGAGCCAGGATCAGGGATGTGGGTCATGTCAAAGCCTCCAGCCCAGCTGCTGGTTGGCGCGAAGGGGGGGTAGGTCATGTCCTGAAGGGCGCTCAAGGGATTGTTGCTGGAAGACTCCTGCTCCAAGGGGAGCTCTGGCCTGGCCTGGGCTGCTGCAACCCCTTTCTTCTTAGTCTTCTTCGGGGCAGCCTCCAGGTCGCCGCTCGCGTTGCCCCCCTGTGCGTGGCAGCATCAGTGCATCGCAACACATATTGCCCCGGAGCTTCACAAAGCATGTCTCACTGGCTTGCCATTGTTGCTGAGCAAGGGTGGAATTCGGGCACGGGGAAGTGCGCGCTGGGAAGGAGCTCCCCGCGCGCCCAACGGCCCACCCACCTTTCTCTTGGACGTCTGCCGGGGCACGCCCTTGCCCGCGACACACCCCACATGGTGCTTGCCGGGCTTGAGCGCGTTGCCGCACTTGGGGCAGTGCATAAGCTCCGTGCCATGCCCCCGCTCCTTGCCTGTGCGCACGGAAGGCAAGTAGGGCGGAAACCACTTGCAGAGTACATGGCCCCCTGGAATTGCCTTATCACAACAGTGCACAGACCACGTTGCTGCACAAGGCACAGCAGGCGCTGGGCAGGCGTCCGGGCACAAGGCGCGAGTATCACAGGGCCGGGCTGACGCTGGATGGCCATAAGCCAGGATAAGCAGAGGCCTTGCAAGAGAACTCCACCATGGCTCATCGCCTACGTACGCACCGCTGCCTCTGATGTCAGGGGGCGCGCGGTAGTGCACCTTGAGGCGCCATAACTCGGCAAAAGAACGGGTGCAGCCTGCGAGAAGGGAGAGGGGTTTGCACGTTCGGCAAGTAGAGCGATGCTGCCTTTGTCAGCAACGGACAGCAGCAAAATTTTCAAGCCGCATTGGCCTGCAGGCTGCAAGGCGAGGGACGATGGCCTTGGCGAGCCCCCCCTCTCTCCCCAGGGTGGCACAAAAAGCAACCGCTGGAAAAGGGTTTACCATCAGCCACTAGTGTCACCGACCTGGGAATGGGCAGTAGAATCTGCCCTCCACCTCGTCGTACGTACGCAAGTTTAAGGGCACCTGCTCCACCTGCTCCGTCTGCTCTACCTCGGGAGGCGGAGGAGCAAGCTCCTCCATAATGATGCGTTTTGTTCACGCCCTGCCCAGCGCTGTGCCTAGCTGTGAATGGGCATCATTATTCCCTACTTAATATTGTTGTCTTGGAGAGAGGTGTGCCGATTACGAGTCAATCTATGACTTTTAAAACTTTTATTTGATTGATAACATGGCTTTAAAAATGGAAAGACTGCAGCAGTTGAGTGGCCATCAAGAGCGAGTTTGGTCGGTGGCATGGTCTCCCAAAGGTACAGATCTGTGCTGCTCTTCATAATATTATCAAGCCTAAAAGAGATGCACACACACGCGCGCATGCGCGCACAAGCATGCACACACGCACGCGCACACACACACTCACGCAATAAGCACACACTTACACACACACACACACACACATACACACACACGCACGCACGCACGCATCCAGAGAGAGCAGCTTCATTCACATCATCATCAAGCACAACAGGCGGGACCATCATGTGAGCACATCTCGGCACTTGTTGAGGTGGAATGCAAGTACCGCGTACTTCCTTGTGGTTACATTCGCTGGCAGGTGACATGCTAGCCAGCTGCAGCAGCGACAAGACGGTGCGCATATGGACCTGTGACCCTGCCCCAGCCAGTGGCCATGCCAGCCAATTGGAGGTGCTCTCATCATTGAATCCTTCTGCTCCCAGCACCATCAAAGAATGCAAGAATTTGAACGGGAGTGGCCAGGGAGCAAGTTCAGGTGCTCCTGCCTCTTGCTGGCGATGTAGTGCAGTCTTGGAAGATGCGCACTCGCGCACCGTACGCAGGTGTGTGTACGGCGTAGAATGCAAGAGCAGGCTTGTGAAGCTTTCCATGGTGAACCTGTGTGGGACCTTCTGGCCATCAGTGCGCAGCATGCCTGTCACATGGGGCAGCATTGTGCCATGCGCAGCGCCTGTGGCCCCTTCCTTGTTTTGCTGCGTGCGCGAGCAGCCCCTGGTGCCCACCTCCTTGTAGGAAAATCAGTGTGTAGACTGCAAGTTTAGCTGCCCCCATCTTTGCCTCACTTGCGGCCCAGGTCAGACTGCAAGTACGCACGCAATTGCCATGAATTGCTATGCTCTCATCAGTTTGGGAGCAGCAACGGGCACGTACGTGGGCATAAGGAGCGGGCACATTTTGCTGCCCAACAGACCCTGCCTCCACATTTTCCGCATTACCAGGCCCATCCACGCTCGTTAATGCGCATGGCACTCAGCTCTGTTTGTGTATTGCTGCATCTTGCTCATTGAGCTTCTGGCTATCTGGCAGCTAGTCTGGCCACAAGACATGACTCATAATTTGCAGGCTTCACGCATGCGCCTACTGCGCATTGCGGCTCGCATCATGCGTGCATCCCAGCTACTGAGTATTTAGCTAGCAAGTCCTGCACAAGCAGGCAGGCAGCGTCGCACCACACCGCGCAAGTACACCATTAGCAACATGAGCAGGCAGCCAGCACTTCACCCTAAACCCACTTCTGGACGCGGCTGGTGTGCGCAGTGTGTGTTGGTCTCCAAACGGAAGGCTCCTGGCCAGCGCAAGCTTTGATGCCACAGTGACGATTTGGGAGTTGCAAGGCGGCATTTGGGAGCAGGTGAGACGGCGTTCCATCTTCACCCTCTTAAATGAAGAGGCCCAGTTCTCACTCTCATGAACAAGATGATTGGGGGGCAGGTGAGACAGCGTTCCATTCACTCTGTCATGATCAAAATGCCCGATCACAGCGTGCGGACGCCCACCAAAGGCAAGGCTGTGTGTTCGGCGTGTGCGAGACGATGAGCTGCTTGTCCTGGAACCGCACAGTGCGCCGAAAAGCGGCTGCGCCCTGATCCGCAAACTGATGCGTGCGGGCTGTGCAAATGAGTGGCGTGTTGCAATCACTGCCGACCACCTGCTGCACCAGCACGGTCCTGCAAGCGGTTGCCCGGGCCCCCCGGTCCACGCGCTCAGGTGGCAGTGCTGGAGGGGCATGAGAATGAGGTCAAATCTGTGGCATGGAGCCCCGACGGCAGCTTGGTGGCGACGTGCGGCCGGGACAAGAGCGTGTGGATCTGGGAGTCTATGCCAGGCAACGAGTACGAGTGCGTTGACGTGAAGCAAGGGCACACCCAGGTAACCAGGTTTAAGCCAGCAGTCCACATGGGCCGGCCATCCATGTTTGCAGGGGCTTTTGCACTCCTGATCAGCACGTGGGGGATGGACGGCCTGCCAGCCTTGTGGGCTCTTGAACCCCTGTGCAATCACAGCAAGGCGTGGACTGCTTGTGGACATCGCGGGGGGCGCGGGGACATGCGCCTAGGAAACAGGGCAGGCTGCTGCTCGTTGTTCACACACAGCCGCCCTATACCCTTGAGGCAGTGCCCCCCTCCCTTGCTGTTGGCCCCTCCAACCAAGTTTGTGTGTGGGCCCGGGGTTCGGGCCTACGCAAGTCAAGGTGGAGTGGCATTTGGAAGGGGCAACTGAGCGGGGATCGGCTCACTGGCCTGGCCAGGCCTAATGCTCTGGCAGTACGCCTCTGTGAAGTCATTGACCGCGTCATGACAGCAAGAGAGGTGGCAGAAGGTTGTAGCGGTGCGCTCACACAAGCTGCGGGTGCTCAGGGAACTCCAAGCTCTGGCAAGAGCAGCTGAGTGCGCACAGGAGCTCCTAGGGCTCCGGGGAGTTACATCCCTGCATCCTGCAGGCTGCATGGCCACTGTCCGCATGGTCAGTTTCTAGGATATGGCTCCCCAGCGGGTGGTCAGGGTATAGGTCGCCATCACCGGTAGAGCCTTCACATGCCTTCACCGCCGGTAGAGCCCACACATGCCCCAGCGGGTGGTCGGGGCATGGGTCGCCGTCACCGGTAGAGCCCACACATGCCTTCCCTGTCATGCCGTACAGGATGTCAAGTCGGTTGTGTGGCACCCAAGCGGGGAGCTCCTCGCCTCCTGCAGTTACGACGACTCCATTAAGTTGTGGGCAAATGACGGCGACGAGTGGGTGTGCTCACAAACGCTGTCGGGTGCGTTTGATGCACGATCATGCACCACTTTCGTCTCAGTATGGGCTGGCAAGATGCGCATTGCGGGCTGTGAGTGCCCGCCTCCCTCAATGGGCCTCTGTCCGGTGCTTCTCACGCCACAAGTTTAGCGTGTGAGACATGACGGCAGGGTGCCCTTTTTTGCAGCTCGCGCTTCTTGGTGAATGAAGGTCCCTGCTTCAAATGCCTTGGACTTGGGTCAGAAGTTTGCACCGCTCTTCAGATGAGTAGGAATCTTGAAACATTCAACGTATTTGCTCATGTATTTGCTCATGTGTTTGCTCATATGTATTTGCTCATATGTATTTGCTCATGTATTTGTTCATGTATTTGCTCATGTATTTGCTCATGTGGCTTCCAGGGTATAGCCAAGGAGGCATGGGCCACTCATCTACCGTGTGGGATGCGTCCTTCAGGTGGGTGCCTGCAAGCAGAGAAGTACTGGCGGAGCTGTTGGCTCGCCTACAGGGAATCTATTGGATTGCCTGTATAGGGATCTGTTGGATCCCCCGCAGGGGGCTCAACTGTATTGCCTACAGGGGAAGATGTTGGATCACCTACAGGGGGATCTGGTGGATTGTCTACTGGGGGATTTGGTGGATCGTCAAGCCTCCTACAGGCCTGCATGCAAAGCTTGCATGCAGGCGTGCAAGCACCATGCAGCGTGAGTTGTGCCCTCATGACAAAGCCCATGCACGCAGCCAATAAAAATATAACTGAATGAGAAAATGTGTGCGATACACAGCTATTGCACACTGCCTGGCGGCCGTTTGTGTGGGCAGAGCCATGGCAGAGGAAGCCTGCTGCCACCCTTAGAATGGAACGTGGCGAGCCAGCCAGTCCGTGGCCGGAGGGGCTTGTGGCAAGACAGCATGTGTCAAGAAGGCTTGTGGCAAGAAGGCTTGTGGCAAGAAGTCATGTGGCAAGAGGGCGTGTGGCGACAGGGCTCAGGCCAAATGCTGGGCTGTCACGGTGGATGGGCTGTCACAGTGGATTGTGTGTGTGCCATCGGTGGATGGCTGTCACGGTGGATTGTGTGTGTGCCCATCGGTGGATGGGCTGTCACGGTGGATTGTGTGTTTGCCATCCAATTGTTGATAAGATGATGGCCGTGATTTGGCGTGACAGGGGCCGGTGCCTTGCAACACCATCTGTGTGCACCAGAGAGGACCTCAAAGCACGAACAACCCATGTTGGACGCCATTGTTGACTCAAGGGAGCTCCTGGGAGTGCGCCTTCCTCCCAATGAGGCTGCCACAGCCACCACGCGCGTACATTTCCCGCTGGTGCTTCCATATGACCACAAGGGGTGCATTGCCCCACTGAGGCTGCCGCGACCAGTAGGCGTGCACACCTCATGGACACTGCCAAAACCACGAGGTGTGCAGAGCACCTCCTATTGAGTACACTGCGTACGCAAAGGCTTCTGCTGCAGCTGCAGAGGGAGGGGGTACAGAGGAGGTGATGCTTGAGAGATGACGCCACAGCAGTCCCAGAAAATAAAGATGCCACCAATTGTATGCTCTTGCATTGGCGTGCATGCATGCTCACCTCTACAGCCTTTTGATGAAGCAACTGCTGCTTGCGTAATAGCAGCCAGTACTGCTGGCAGCCCAGCCCTCTACACGCTGCTTGCATGCTGCAGGTCGGACGGGAGCAGCATGGTATCCTGTAGCGACGATTGCACGCTGAAGTTTTGGAGCTGCGCAGGGAGCCCTCGAGCACCAAGCTGGAAATGCTTGCGCACGCTCAGTGGGTACCATGGCCGTCCCATTTATACCGTGGACTGGGCGCCGTGTGGAGGTGATTGGGTGGCCACAGGTGCGTGCCCCTAGATGCTTTTGTGCGCACGCAGTTGTGTGCGTATGTGTAGACTGGCCCGTTTGCAAAACCAAACATACAAGATGACAAGAGAGGATTGTGAGAGGAGGAGAAAGAGAGGCAGTTAGAAAGAAAAAAGGGGAGAGCGAGGGGGAAAAGGGAGATGGGGAAGGAAGGGGGGGGGGAGATCTGGGAGAGGAAGTGACAAGGGAACCCTTGGGGCATTGACCGGGGGGGAATCACTAGTGTCTGAAACTTCAGAGCAGGTTTGCCGATGCTTGCCAAGAATTCGGGCACACCCTTAAAACGCAGTTGCTGCTACAAACATTTTTTTTTGCATCCTGGCAGTCATTGGCAAAAGCTGCCTGATGTAGGGTTGAAGTCTAGGAGTGAGTCAAAGGAATGTAGGCATTGTGGAACCATGCCTTTTTTGGCGCTCTGCTACTGATATAAAAACACTGAAAAGAAAACAGGGTTAAAATATGCAATCATTGGCAAGTCGTGTCATTTGACCAATTTTATAAACTGCGACCTTTCATATTGTAGTCGGTCCACCTTGTCAACTTCTTCACTGTTTAGGCAAAATCAGAGCGTGGGGGGAGATAACCGGACCCTCTCAGATCTGGATGTTTTCCTCCGAAACTTACTTGAGGGGTACATATAGGTCTAATATGATGCATTGTTGGTGTAAAATGGCCGCTGGCTGGGGCTCGATTGAGCCTTTTTTGCAGGCAGGGAATATAGCTTCCAGCCCTCCCGCCTCTGACCTAGGGCACATTTTGCCAAACTATCTTTTTTCATGTATGTGAGAATAAGTGATCAAAGAATGTCATTGAGAGTGCCTTCAAAAATTGAGAAATATGCAGCCAGTTGGTCCCAGGAAAGTTTGGCGTAAAGACCTCCACAAAACAGCCTAGTAGCACCTTCCTGGTCACCAACCTAGCAGAGAGCTTTTGGTTAGCTGGGTGTTTGCTGCCATGCAGGTGCCACTGTTGTCTTGTATTTATGCTGTGCAGCCACTGCATGCACGCATTTAAAAATGGGCCATGGCCAATTGTACCTAGGAGCAATGGAGCGCGGAGATTTGAGTGGTGCTCATGCTGCTACAAATCTGTATACCATGAATCATGTACACACAGCATCTGCAATCAAAAATGCACGATTGCTGAAAATGGACAAAAGGGCCCCGGGCTCTTCAAAGTAGGGAACTTGATTCCAAACCAGCACTGCTTTGCCGAGCAATGCAGCAGCAACGAACACTGAGGCATGCATGTCCAAATGCAACAATGTAGATGGGACGCCCATACTTTGCCCTGACCATTTTTTGGTATTTGATTTGCCTTCTGCCAACATGGTTATTTTGGGGCAAGCAGCTATTCAGTCTTGCGCATGTTCACCCACAAAATACGCACCTTTGAGCATTCACAATGCATACCTCAAGCATTCATTAGATGAAGATCATGGGCGTGCAGGGGATGGAGACAACCGGCTGTGTCTGTTTGGCCCAAGTTCTGATGCAGATCAGCAAGACCCAACCTTGCCTGAGCCTTGGAGTCTCCTTACAAGTGAGCATGTGTAGCTTGTGTGGCCTCATTTCTCCAGCTATGCTGCTCAGGTCCAAAGGGCTGCGCTAGGGCCTTGAAAAGCTTTCCTGCACACAAGTGTGCTCCTTAATCCTTTGCATGTGCTCATGGTACTGCCATACATGGTGCGCCAGTGCCAGTGGGCTTGCATTTGTGAGCCTGCTTATGTTCCTAGGCCTCTGTACTTTATGACACGCATGTTGTGAGTTGTTTGTGGTGTGCACCCCTCCCCTACTAGCAACATTCCTGTATATAGTATTTAAATTATCTGAGCAGCATGCTTGCATTGGATAGGCCATGGGCATGACACATGGCATGGAAGTGCTTACCAGAGATGGGATGCCAATAGAAGTGCCCGCGGCATTAGGTTAGGTTACATAGCTGTATCTGCCAAACGAGGGCAGCTTAGCTGAAGAAAAAAGCGTTTGGCAGATGCAGCTATGTAACCTAACCTAACCCGCGGCATTACTTGGCTGCCGATGAGGGATTGCTTGCTCTGCACAAACTTAAACTAGGGGGTGAGCCCTATGGAAAATGCGCAACCCCCAGTGACTGCTTTCTCTGGTGGGCTTCCTCTGATTGCCACTCCAGCAGATTGGTAATGCATGCTTCTCGTGCTGGCTATCCTTGCATGGCTCCTCTGGCATGTCACTCCTGCTGCCTGCTTCTTTTGTAGACCAAGAGGAACTATAAAAGAAAATGGAAAGAAAAACTGCGCAGGCAGCAAGACGCTTCCTGCATCAATAAAGGAAAAGGAGACACATTGGCCTGAATATCCGTTAGTCTCCTCCACCAAACCAGTGGACCACCTTTGCATTGAAATGCGTCAACCTGCTCCATGCACCACTGGTGCCCGACACCGCCCTGAGCTCAATGAACCCAAGATCTAGAGGGTCATTTTGTGCCTTCCTTGCTGCACTATGCGTCGAACCATGTACGCAGGTGTAGATGGTGCGCACGAGAGCGATGTGAATTGCGTCAGGTGGCACCCAAATAAAGCAGGCTTGCTCGCATCTTGTGGGGATGATGGCTCTGTTAAGCTGTGGCAACTCCAGCACTAAGGCACCTTTTGTCATCAGTTGGTCATCCTTGCGTTCTTGTAAAGCAATGAGATGCGTATGTTCTCTTTCAGCACAAACATTGCTTACTCATGTTGCATGTACGAGCAAGAAAGAACTTTAAAAGTCCAAGTTGGCCCGTGGGCAGGCCAGCTCAGGCTCAGCTACCACTACGGCTTAGAGCTCGCACAAAGGAAAGCAAAGAGAGGGGACTTCCTAAGGGCACCGAGACGTGCGTGCTTGCATCAAGTTGGGACCTCCAGGTCGGTCGCAAGTCCGCCCCTCCCCCTCCCCCCCCCCCCCC
>LKMJ01007542.1_pt1 | contig 10252 bp, 13 predicted proteins | sample 643391 | NCBI WGS metagenome assembly LKMJ01 (sample SAMN04112250, study PRJNA286221) | soda lake metagenome | biome: soda lake; feature: Kulunda Steppe; material: water; isolation source: sample PL-Br10 brine of Picturesque Lake | place: Russia: Kulunda steppe | collected 2010-07
AGAGAGAGAGAGAGAGAGAGAGAGAGAGAGAGAGAGAGAGAGAGAGAGGCACATGTGACTTTTCTATCCGCAGAAGTTTCTGCCGTCATTTGATTTCATCCTTCACCTGTTGGAATGTTCTTAAAAATCACAATCCACATCCTTACCATGGTGCACACAAGGAAAAGGCACCCCGTATTCTTAGTAAAGCACCACACAGGTTTGCAAGACTCACAAAGCTAGGTTGACCAAGATGAATATTGTGTTTTCATGGATGAAATGATGGGCTTTGTCGAGGCTGTCCTCCGGATAGTCCCTTGACATTATAAGTGTTTTGATCAAGAGATTTGTCCTGTGGAAATACAGGTACAGGCACGTGTTTGAAAATGTTTGCCACGCAATCACTCAGAACAGATCAGGCAAAAGCCTCCTACCACACTTCCATTTATTCTCTAGACAAAAAAACCTGCTTGTAGTTTGGAAGGGGGCTATCAAACTATGAGAATCGAGACACATACTGGACTCACGCTTTTTCCACGACTGCATCGGAATGGCCACGAGTAAAGAATGTCAGGGCTACTTTGTCTGCATAAGCCCTAAAAACGGTGATGACCAAGTTTATCCGATCAGCTTTGGGCCACAGAAGTTTGCCTGCCACGGACTTCTCAGCCATGCTAACAGCCTCTGTGAGCATCTGCATCTGCTCATGGTGACGAGCCTGAATGGCAGAAAAGTGAATCCAGAGCATGTTCAATAATCCAAAAAAAACATGCTATTTAAAAAATAGGCAAAGCTCATGTATACCAACAGTACCATCGCTCTATTCCCCACTTGAGAGTCCAGCAGTGACCATGTAACCATGTGACCATGTGACCATTGACGTGACTATGGTATGAATGCAAGTCGAGCAGATTTGGTCACAGCCTGACCTTCAGATCTTTTGTTGCCATACCCAGCTAACCATTGAAGCTGTCACACCAGATTATTTTTTGACATTGTTATGGCTGTGTGACTTATTGCTATGGCCATGCCACAAGCCTGAATTACTCTCAGCAGTCTCTCAGCGTGATGTCACGCTGGTCTGGTGGACCTGCCTGGCAGGTACACCAATTTAATCCTCTCTCACTTATTCTTGCACATTCTCCTCTCCACACACCCTTCAGTCACCACGCACGCAATCACTGGGAAATAGGGGACTCTGTATCCTTCCATGTGTATTGCTGATGCACACTGGATATAACTTGCATTGATTGGGCAAATAAGATCCACATGCAGCAGCCTTCATTCCAAGACTCACCAATTTTCCAAAAAAACAAGCCCTCCAATACATCATGCGCGCAGCGACGGCTTGATCTGGTCCAAGTCGCCTTTTCACAACATCAATCGCATCCTTAAACAAGTCTATTGCATTGGTTTCGCGCCCCTGCAGCAATGTTCAGAACAAGCTCAAAATTGGTACACAGCGGCGGTTTCTGTTGCCTAGTGGCTACACTTCAACTCCCCTGCCTGATCTTGCTCTGCAGACTTGCTGCCCAGTGAGAAGCCTGCCTTGTGAATCATGGGCTCTTGCAACCAAACACAAACAAACAGTTCTGCCCACTCCCTATCGCTGATCTACTCAGAAGGGAAGAGAGATGTGTTTTTACAACAATGAATGATTTGGTGCAGACACGGCGTATGCAGAGTATCTAGTGACCTGCTGCTGCTGCTGCTACTGCTGCTGCTGCTACTGCAGCTGCTGCTGCTGCTATTGTGGCAGCTGCTGCTGTTGCTCCTACTGCTGCTTTAACAACACACGCACGTGACACTTGAAGCTCTGATTAAAATGCAGTGCTGTATACTACGTCAAGCTGCATGTATCAGGCACAGCATCATGGTCTATTTTCTTGGCAGATCTCACCCTTTTCATATGATGACATCAGCATGTCCATTTTATGCCATTTCCCTTACTAACACAGCAAAACAAGAGCAGGGGGACTCATGAAACACGCTCACCCCTTGCCCAATGCATGTGATGAGTTCGCAGACATCCTCAGCAATATCGTTGTCCAAGCACTGTTTCAATCCCCCTTCTTGGATGGCCAAGCGCAAGCGCAGCATGGAAGCAGCCTTCTGAAACTGCTTCTGATCTGCGGAGGAAGCATGCAGGTGCATTCTGAACCCTTGCATGAGCTCTTGCCACACCTCTGCGTGTGCATGTATGTTCATGCATGCTTGCACACAATGCTTTTAACATTTCTGAGCTGGCATCATACGCGCATTTTGCACATTGCATCTTCAACACATCATGAACCAAGCATCTTCAATGCACTGTGCAATATGGGATGAAACTTATGGTCACTGTCATCTATTTTGCTTGATTGAAAGAGGCTTCAACTTGCATGGCATGAATTTTTTTACCGTATTTCTGCACAAGACCACATCAACGAGCATGCCAAGTGTCCAACCTGCAAGCTGCCGGGCTTGCTCCTTGTAAGAACCCATCTGGATCTCCAGGATGGACTCCATCAGCTCTAAGTAGCTCCCCTCATCTTTGATGACCTCTGCAAAAGCTGACCACTCAGAGGAGTCCTCTTGTGGAGGGGGAGGCCATTTCAGGTTCAACTTCACGCATGTACCAAGAGCATCTTGAACCTTTTGCAGGCACATGAGCACCAGGCCGCAGTCCTGCTGTGCAAGAGCAGAGGACAAGGTGCGCTGCTCGAACTGATGATTTGAGTCTGCACCTGAGCCTGCCTGTAAAGCGGCCACCTTGAGGTGCATCGTTTAGCAGTGCTGCTGAATGATGGGCCTCAACAAATCTCTTCTTCAGACAGGTTCTCCAATACAGTGCATTTGCATACAACCTTACATATGCAGGCTCACACACATGCTCACACACACACACACACACAAACACACGCACATCCATCCATACCTGGTAGGTTGTATATCCTATACCATGCCCATCGCACTGTGAATCAGGGGGCGGCATCAATGCCTGTTTCAAGGGAGCAGCCAGTTATTAATGCAAGGCCATTTGCGTGCTTGCATGCTCATCAAGCTGCACCTACTCTGCCCTGGCGTAGAAAGGCCCTCAGCTTTGGATAGCGTTTAAGTGCCTCTGATTTTTCTGATCGGAATCCCTGCACTTTGCAGACTTCTTGAAACAACGATACTGGGAGAATGCAGGAGAGACGCATTAGAAAACTTCTTCCATAAGTGTGTCGTGGCTTAGGAAACGCCACAAACACTGGTTGTCCTGCCAAGAGCCTCCGGACCAGGATGAGACCTCCTAATGTGTATTGTAGAGTGTAGAGGAAGTACAAGACCAGACTGGATCCCAGGAGGATCCCCAAAAGCATTAGGAAATAACCCAGATCCAAAACCAGCTTAAGCAGCCACCGCAAACCAAAGGTTGGCATTTTCGTCGTGCCGGCTGCCAACAGTACATTTAAATAAGGTAGCAGGAATTTAAGGAAAGGTTGCTGATTCATTCCCCGTCTGCAACACACCAGCACCCACAGAATGAGAGCGGCAGCAGCAAAATATATGCTTGAGTTTAATATACTGAACATTAAGACAGCTTCGGCCGCCATTGACTCTTTCATGTCGTAGTCCTTGTAATACAAAAGCATGCGTATCGCCTTAACTGTGAAGACAAAGTTGCTAGCCTAAGTTTGTAAAACATGATCTTTGCCATATTGTCGAACAACACTGCAGAGAAAGTACACTGATCCCTTTGATGTAGCCCCTTCAAGGGGAAAAGTTATCTGCTTTTTTAGGATGTATTTGGCTCGATTTGAAGGCGCACGTGCACTATCTATGCCAAAATAGTCCAAAAACAGATGCCCAGCACAAACCCAGGCCACAAGGGTCGTCTTTTTCACCCCAAATTTTACCAGCAGCCTAGTCATATGAAGTCTTTTACAGTTTGCATCGAAAAAGGAGCATGCCCGGACTTTTGGTCGGATAACCCCCTCTGGTATTTTGCCCAGGCTGGCAATAACCAGCAAGCCCAGCGGTCAACCCATCCGGCTGGGGGATGACAAGCAGTACTTTCGTTGTGAACTTAATCTCTCTTGTCTTTAGTAAGAATCTGTTTTCGTTTGCGTGCCCATATCCTGAGAGTTGAAACCGTTTGTTGGCAAATCCACAATAGGCTCTGTGACAAATGTGACTTGCATGATATGCAGGATGAAAAGCATGTCCTTTTTTATGCCCTTGCTTTGAAATATGCTATGTGAGAAGGAGATTCGAAGAAAAATTTGCTGATTGTACTGGTAGGATTTACATTGGAGACACAGGCGCTTTCTATTTTGACGACATTGGAGCTGAGGTTGTGAAATTGTTTCTCTTGAAGCAGACATACAAATCATTCCTTCTTTCTTTCTGAGACTATGGATATTTTTTGTCTGGCTGGCAGTGTCCAGCAAGCCCAGCAGTCAACCCATCTGGCTGAAGGTCTAAACCCATTGTAACTTAACTAGTAAGAATCTGGAATGGGTGAAGGAGAAGCACGGACAATGACAGAGCCCACAGAGCTCAGCCGCAAAAGTTACATGGATACAGCTGCCATATATAATACCAGAAGATAAGGCAGAAACTAGTGGTTTATTAAATAGCACATGCAAATTTCCTTGATACTTTCAGCCTCATAACTGGACCATAGTCTGTAAATGCTACAGTGCACTCTAGGCAAGATTTTATTTGAAAATCAAGAAGGCACCAAAATTGAACTTCAAAAAGGGAGAGGGTTTCAAATAAAAGACAGGCCTCAAGGATTCAGTCTATCGTAGAGGTACGAAGATGTGTTGTGCATAGCTCAAAACTTTAAAACCAACGCAGGCTGCTGCTGCCCATAAGAGCGTGGAGGGATTTCATGTTGCGTATGGGGCGCTACTTGCTATGCTCACACAACACAAATGCTAGATGCTAAGGCTCGAGATTAAGGAATGCATAGATGTACCTGCCGGACAAAGGTAGCAGGGCAAGCAACCCAAATCTTATGAGATGCTAGAGTCTCAGTGCGGACAAATGCTTATTTGAAGTGGTTTCAACCGCCTCCTGAAGGACCCTTGTCTGCCGCGCACAAATGCGTAAGCAGAGTTTATGAGAAGATCTAGTGATGTGCGTGTCTTGTGCTAATGTGAAATACATACCAAAGAAAGAAGACCTCCTCATCCTGTCCATGCACTTGGGCCCACCGGAGTAAAAGCTCTCGCACCACCTGCACTTCCGTCGTGCATCGCACTCCTGGCCTCAGTTGCCGCATGGCCGCTTGTGCTAAAGCTGCTACATCTAACCTGTCTCCTCCTACCAACGCTGCCCGGGAATTTCGACCCAAAATTGAACAGGCTCTTCAGGCACAAGGGTGTTTTCTGGTCCGGCGCGCTGATTTATTCCTCATAATCAACCATTTGCCGAATCAGCTCCTTGCATTACCCCTGTGTGCTGCCCACTCCAGGAACATGCTGGGCCTAGGCGCTGCCCCTTGGAGGCGCTCGCATGCCCACACCACGCCTTCCGCCTGATTGTCTCACCTCTGCTCTTCCCAAACTTGCTGCTGCTGTTGAGTGCCCCGCAGGAGCCTGCTGGGCTGCCTACCCTTGTGGCCCTGCCCAGTGATGAGTCCCCCCAGGCGCACGCTGCAATTGTGCAGCCGCTCCACCCATAATACCCAGGCTACCTTAGCTGCCGCTTGGCTGCTCATTCTGCTGGACACCCCCCAGGCGCATCAGCACCTTCTTCACAACCTGGGGAATGAGCTGGGCAGATTCTGCCCGTCGCCGTGCTGTAACATCATGGTGCTCAGGGTGCTCAGGACGCTGGACGGATAGCCTGGCCATGCCTGGCCTATCCCGCAGCGCAACAAAGCCTACTAGGTCACGCAACTTGAGCACCCTGGTCTCCGGAGCATTGCAGCCATACCACACTGAGCAAGCCTCTAGCGCCAGCCTGCAGTCACGTGTGGGGGTGTTGCAATTTTGATGCAATCAGTAGGAAGCTTGTTGAGAGGAGGAGGGAGGCAAGGGCACGACAGCTCCTCACAGCCATCATGCCTGCAGCTGAAGAAGTCCGTTCAAATGCCATTCCTTGGACATGCATGATGCAGAAGCTGGTGCTATCATTTTAAACACACCCCAGCCTAACAAATTATTCTTTTGTTTTCAAAATGGAGCAACCAATCAATGGCATTAGGGGCTGTAGGAGGGGGTAACACAACTGACACAATGAAGGTGTATGTGCAGCGTTCAAAAGGTAAATGTTGTGCTGCAATGATGATGGCAATGGTGATGATAAAGAGGATGGCATAGAACAAGATCATATTGATTATCAATTGCAGTAATGATGTGCACAGACATGCCTGTTCCCAGCCAAATTGTGCTATGATGTGCACCCTTGAATGGAGCACAAATGAAGCGGATGGTAGCAAGCATCAAAGGAAAGTCTGCTCTTGCAGCAAATCCAAGCAGCCTTCTAGGTCCTTACACGAGAGATACTACATGAGGCTGTAAGCTTTAGAGGGGGGTATTCGAGAAATAGTGCACTTCTGTCCTCAACTTTTTCAACTTTGGTCTGCGACCACCTATACCTCAAACTTGCCAGGCACAGTTACAGCGCAAAGGGGCCCCTGTTTTCCCCTTCGTTTTTCCCCTCTGTTTCTCCTCTTTTTTCCTCTCTTTTTTCCCCTCTGTTTTCCACTCTGTTTTTGCAGGCTTTGCGAGCGGCTTATACATGCAAATAGTGCAGTGGAGGAGAGGATAAGAATCTACAGGGGTCCCACTAAAATAGACAGTACAGCCCCAAATAAAAGCATCAGAAAATCAACAGTTTCTGCCATGGTAATTGTCAAGCCCTGCAATGTAAAATCAAGGAACACCCACATTTTGACATACTCGGCGTTCTCAGCCTTGTTCCTGTGCTCCAGCAGTCTGCGCGTGCAATCCCATGCGATAACAGCTGAAGGATTGAGATGACCGCCCAATAAGCAATCAAAACAAGTGTCTTTTTAATGTCTTCTCTGACAGAAGGAGAGAGAGAGAGAGAAGTGGGGATGAGGATGAAAACACTTATTCAATTGTTGAAATTTGTAACAAGTGCAGCCTCGGTGACCTTGGTGTTGAGACCTCCAATGGAATGTGCACAAAGCAGGTTAAAATGGACTTACATAGCTAAGGTGACCAGGCTAAAGATAGTATTTTCATGGATGAATCGCTGGGCTTCAGTTAAGCTACCTTCTGGAGAATCTTTTGATAATACAAGTGCTACAACCAAAAGTTTTGCCCTGCAAGGACGTGAGTTCGTGCATGTGTCTATGTTAGTAAGTTACCGTGGGATGGTTGGCACATGCAACCATAAAAATAAGATCATCGTATCTCTATCTATCTTTGTGTCAATGCAAGAGCCTCTTGGTGCTGAGCAACCAAGTGTCAACTACTTCTAAAACATGTGTGCTGCTTGTATGCTCGAGAGGGGTCGTAAATGTCTGCAACATCCAATTACAAGGAAAGGAACATACTAAACTTACGCTTTGTTCACCACGGCATAGGAATGGCCATGAGTAAAGCACGTCAGGGCTACTTTGTCTGCATAAGCCGTGAAGATCATGATGACCAAGTTAGTTTGATCGGCCTTAGGCCATAAGACTTTTCCCGCCAAGGACATCTCAGCCATGCCAACAGCCTCCGTCAGCATGTGTATCTGCTCATGATGACAGCCCTGCATGGCAGACATTTAGAGCACATTGCTTTCTCCCAGGAATTTAAGTAAGTGGGTTTGGAAGGTTCCATTTGACAAAATATGTTTATCAAAAACCCGAAAAAATCGACTTTTACATCCCTGCTTTCTCCAGAAATCCAGCCCTGTACTCATGAAGCAGGTACACCCTGTTACTTTTCCGCACAAATTTAATTATCAGTTGGATACACCATTTGCCAAACACACGGGAAAGGAGGGAATCACCCAGCCTTGCAATTTGCGAGCAACTGGCAAATCGACATGCATCCCCATGCAGCTGCAAGCGCTGTTTGTGTAAAAGACTCACCAATTTTCCATATAGGCGAGCTCTCCAATACGTCATGCGCGCGGCGACTGCATATGCTGGTCCAAATTGATTGCGCACCATGTCAATAGCATCCTTCAACAAGACTATTGCATAGGTCTCACGCCCCTGCAGCGTGAGTTTGGACAACAAATTCGATTATTATTATTATTATTATTATTATCATTATCATTTTTATCATTTTTTCTTGACCAGCTCCAGAGGATCCGTCACCAATAGAAAGGACTCTCCTTATTGCATTTAACTTAAACAGCGCCCGCCGCTTGACCTTAGTACTTCACTGTCTGGCTGTTCAGTGAGAGCAGGCTAGTGTTGAATCTGTGGCTCTTTTAAGCGCCCAAACAAAGTCTTGCACACGTCTGCTCCGTAATATCACAATGGGGAAGATTTGTTGCATAGTTAGCAAGCTGATGGTAATGGATCCAACACACCATGCAATCTTTCACCCGCTTCTGCTGCTGCTGCTGAAATCAGCTATTGCCTGTGCTCTTACAGTGCACATGTATGCATCTGACACCCTTGGATCTAGGCCTGGTCCATATAAAGTAAAATCATGCTGCATGCATTGGGCTTAACATCGCCTAACAGTTACATTGGCCCATTTCCATGATGGACCAGCATGTCCATTCTTGCCCATGCCTCAAATCCCATGTAAACACCGCAAAGGGCGTGCATGGCAGCGCCTAGGATGCACTCACCTCTTGCCCGATGCATGATATCAGCTCGCAGAGATCTTCTGCAATGTCAAAGTCCAAGCAACTCTCATTCGCCACTTGGATGGCCAAACGCAAGCGCAGCATGTGAGCAGCCTCCTGATACTGCTGCTGATCTGCAGAGCAAGCGTACACAGCAGTCAAACCTTGCATGAGCTTGTGCCTTGCCTTTGAGCTTGTGTATGCAAGCACGCATTGCTTCAAACTTTTCTTAGCTGGCGATTGCAAGCAAGCACTGACCATAATGCACCTGCAGCAAACCATTAAATCTAGCGCATTATGCAGCATGCATCTTAGCACAGGGAGCTCGTGTACAAATCTGTCTTATGATTTTTTTTTCAGCAGCAAAATATGCTGTGCCATTCTGTTTCAGACATCATGGGAATGTATAGGCTGGTGGACACCCACTTGGAATACTGTTAGTGGGTGTAGGTTGGCTGGGGCAGTTGAGTTTTGAGCTGAGCACTGCTAGCTGGTAAATGGTTTGCTGGCTGTGGCCAGCCACAGATCAATCAGCCTCATGGCCAGGCTAGTGGTGAATCCCAACTTGTAACTTTGAGCATGCTATGCGTCATGCATCTTACCGTACAATGCATAGAGTTGCTAAAAATTAATGTTCATATTCACAGTTCACCTGCCAAATTCAGTGCCAATTTGCCAAAATATATGGGGCGTTTATACACTTTTCAGCAACCCTAGCATGTATGTGAGATGAGAAATCAATTGCTCACACTGAAAACTAGAACAAACTGATGTGAACTGAGGGGACTGACCTGCAAGCCGCCGGGCTTGTTCCTTGAAATAGCCCAGCTGAACCTCCAGGGCAGTCTCCCGCAGCTCGAAGAAGCTGTTTTCGTCTGTGATGCCCAAAGCTGACCACTCAGATGAGTTTTCTGGTGGCATGGGAGGATATTTCAAGTTCAGCTGAATGCATTTCCCATGCTTGTCCCACACCTTTTCAAGGCACATCAGCACCAGGCCGCAGTCCTGCTGAGCAAGGGCATCGGAAACAAGGCGTGACGTCCGTGCCAATACACGGTCAATAGCATGTTGAGCGCGCATGAGCTTTGGGCACAATGTACAACTGCCGCTACTGGTGTGCACAACTGACGCTTCATGTGCTTTGCACAATCTTATAGCACCTTGTGTCAAATCCATTGTGCACAGCAATGTGATCTGGCTACCTCTGCTATGACACAATCATCAATAAGCCCTGAATATTGGATGGACATGGTTGATAGTGCATACTGGAATATCTCTCATTTCTGTCCAAATCTAGGCGGTGAGGTGCATGCCTGAACAAGGGCTCGCGTGCATACTTATGTGCCCGCATGTACACACAACTTGCTTACGCCCTAACACATACATGAGCACACAAACACCTTAACATTCAGATGCATATATATACATATGCTCGTACGCACGCACAGACACACACATGCACCAACAAACAAACAGGCATGCACCCATACACAAACACAAATGCACACGCACTCGCATGAGCGCATGCAACCCC
>LKMJ01007543.1_pt1 | contig 10251 bp, 9 predicted proteins | sample 643391 | NCBI WGS metagenome assembly LKMJ01 (sample SAMN04112250, study PRJNA286221) | soda lake metagenome | biome: soda lake; feature: Kulunda Steppe; material: water; isolation source: sample PL-Br10 brine of Picturesque Lake | place: Russia: Kulunda steppe | collected 2010-07
GATGCGATACTCGGAGACGATCTTCGCTTGACGCTCCTCCTGTACACTGACGAGCCAGCGGCAGAACCGACACGCGAGAACGCCTATCGGGATCTTCATCTCTGGGTATCGGTTTCGGCAGACTCCTAATACTGATGGACAAAAGAACGTAAACACGACTCACGAGGATCAAGCTGTTCGACGGAGCGAACGGCGGATGGCTCGTGAGTCAGTTTCATTTGATTTCGTCCACCAGTATAAGCAACTCGTGTCGAATTATGGGGACGGTGCAGGATTGTGTACGTACCACCTCGCGGTTACGGCGGGGATACCGTGCTCATCTCGGATGATTTCACTAATAATAATATTCAATAAAAGCGAAGCGTAAGCCGGTGTGTTTTCCGAGTGGTTCATGTCCGAAAATACCCACCGCAGTGGCAGTGCCAGCCAGATCGAGCTAGGTTTGTATCAGGAGAGGCGACACCGAAATTGTTGACGAAGCTCGGAATCAGTTCCATCTTGCCAAAATACCATTTTCAAATACTATATTTATTTTTTATATATTGGTGTCGAGAGAACTATGAGATTGAACTCTTCTGTGTGAGTGCTTCAACTGGCAGTTGAGTGTCGAGTGCTTGATGGCTGTGGTGGTGGAAGCAGCATATTTCTACTTCCCTCGAAGAACTCCGTTCAGTTCGATTCCAATCTAGCAGTGCCGTATCGGACGATCCGATTCATCGTTCACAATTGAATTCACAAAGCGAATCTACAGCCGATACCAGCATAAAGCCCAGATCACGCCGTAGTTGACGAGACTGCGGCCCATTTCACTGATGAGCAGTAGTGGCTGTATGCTGCTGTCAATCCGGAAACAACCGAATACTACCATAAAACGCTTGAACCGGCGACGAACAAAGGTATCATTTATGCACTCTTTGCTGAATTCCGCGAGAAATACGCTGTTTTCAACGTCGTATCTCCCATCGCTGATTCGCATTTGTTGAAAGACGCCTGCCGTCATCACGGCCTCGATTTCAGATACGAAAACATGAACATCAGAATATTATTAAATATATTTTTCTATAGATAACAATGAATTTATCATTTTTATATCATTTCTGTAGCACCGGAGCAGATACCACCGATAACTGATTCCGATCCTTCGCCGGGAATCAATGTATCTGACTACTATCCAGTGTGACTGAGCGATCTTCACATTCTATAGGTTCGTTTGGAGTGGATGTGCGCGGGAAGCTGCAGTTGACTCGGTGTTTGCCACGGCGAGAGCTGGAATCAAGCACGGGAGCCGGTCATGCGGACCTACACAAAATGAGACATCTTGAAACCCCTTCTAGGTGACAAGTAATCGATTCTCACGTTTGTCCGTACAGTCGCTCTCGACCCCGACGTCGCCCTCGAAAAAAGTCGATGGTGTAACTACGATACGATCCTACGGACCGACCTACTGCTGGATGGCCTTCTCGTATTGCTCGGCGACGTTGTCCCAGTCGACGACGTCGAAGAACCCGTCGATGAAGCTGCCGCGGTCGGGGCCGTAGTCGTAGTAGTAGGAGTGCTCCCAGACGTCGAGCGCGAGGATGGGGTGGCTCCCCCACAGCGCGCCCTGGTCGTGTTTGTCGACGACGAGGTTGCGCAGCTGCTTGGCGACGGGGTCCCAAACGAGCAGCGCCCAGCCGCCCGCGGCGCCCGCGGCGGCCTCGAACTCGCCCTTCCAGCCCTCATAGGAGCCGAAATCCTCCTCGATGCGGTCGGCGAGTTCGCCGGAGGGCTCGCCGCCGCCGTTGGGGTCCATGTTCTCCCAGAACAGCGTGTGGAGATAGTGTCCGCTGCCGTTGTGGGTGACGTTCCGGATGGCGGCGGCGGAGCCGCCGAACTCACCGGCATCGCGGTTCTCCGCGAGCGTCTCCTCGGCCGCCTCGAGGCCGTTTACGTAGCCCTGATGGTGGGTATCGTGATGCCACGTGACGACCTGTTCGGAGATCGACGGTTCGAGGGCGTCGTAATCGTACGGGAGCGGCGGCAATTCGGGATTGGAATGTTCGGGCATTTATATCGTCCTCCAATTGTATTAGTCTCTCGCGATCCTGTTAAAACTTCATGTAGTCGTGTTATCACACCACATTATATAGCGGCCGACGATTACTCTCCATCGTCACCTCTGGCCCGCTCGAACATGGCGAGCGCCGCCTCTCTCCGGGTTCCGTGATCGACGATCGGGGCCGGGTATTCGGGGGCGATCGCCTCCCGTTCGGCCGGCGACCGCTCGTGCCAGGCGTGGATATCCCCGGAATCGACCCCCCGGAGTTCGGGGACGTACTCCCTTATATACTCCGCGTCGGGATCGTAGCGTTCGCCCTGTGTCACCGGGTTGAAGATTCGGAAGTACGGCTGGGCGTCGGTGCCGGTCGAGGCGGCCCACTGCCAGCCGCCGCTGTCGTTGGCCGTGTCGTGATCGACGAGCGATCCTCGGAAGTGTTCGTACCCGTAGCGCCAGTCGATCAGCAAATCTTTCGTCAGGAAGGAGGCGACGATCATCCGGACGCGGTTGTGCATGAACGCCTCCGCCCGGAGCTGTCGCATGCCCGCGTCGACGACCGGATAGCCCGTCTCGCCGCGCTTCCAGGCACGGAGTAGCTCCGGGTCGTTCTCCCACTCGATCGGATTCTCGTACTCCCTGTAGTTCTCGGTGACGACGTGGGGATTGAAATACAGGACGTGGGCGTAAAACTCCCGCCAGGCGAGCTGTGATCGAAACTCCTCGATGGATTCGCGGTCGTCCTCGCTCGCGTCTTCGAGGACGTCCCGAACCCGCTCGTCGACCTCCCGAATCCCGATCGTGCCGAACTTCAGATGCGGCGAGAGCCCCGAGGTACAGGCCTCGGCCGGATAATCGCGCAGCGTCTCATACCGGTAGACGTCCGCCTCGAGAAACGAATCGAGCAACTGCCGTGCGGGCTCGGGACCGGCCGGCTGGATCTCGGCGTCGGGCGGCTCGAAGCCGAGATCCGAACACGTCAGGATCGGGTCCTCCTCCCGCGGTCCGTCGGCCAGCTCCGGAATCTCCCGCGGCTCGTCTTTCTCCCGATCGCGCCATTTCTTCCAGAAGTAGGTGTACACCGAGTACGGCTCGCCGGCGTTCGTCGTGATCGACCCCGGCTCGTGGCAGATCGCGTCGTGAAACCGCCGGACGGTCACCTCGGGTTCGAGGGCGGCTCGCACTCGCTCGTCGCGTTCGCGGGCCAGCCCCGAGTAATCGCGGTTCCAGGAGACGACCTCGGCGTCGACCGTTGCGGCGGTCTCGGGGACGATCGCCGCCGGATCGCCACGACGGAGCAAAAGCTCCGAGTCCCGCTCGCGGTAGGCTTCACGGAGCGATTCGAGCGCCTCGAGCAGGAACGCCACGCGCGCCGCGCTCGCGTGTTCGAGAATCGACTCGTCGAAGACGAAGAGTCCGATCGGTCGCCCGGACGCCTCCGAAAGGCCGCGGTTGTCCGCCAGCCGCAGATCCCGCCGGTGCCAGTGAACTCGCATCGCCGGATCGACGCGGGGGAAACGCCTAAATCCACGGGTGCGACGATACTCTGCCCGGCTTTCCTCGCCGATCGAATCGAAAAATGGGTGTGACTATTTATGCGCGTCGAGCAGGTCGTAGCTGCGTTCCCACTCGTAGCTGTCGTCGTGGTACCGTTCGGCCAGCGGCTCTTCGGGCATGTCGCCGTGGGCACGCTTTTCGTCACCGTAGGAGTGTCGACCTTCCTCCTTGTAGAACCGACCGGTCAACACTTGCCCCTCATAGAGCGACTGCTCTGCTTCCTGCATCATCTCGGCCGCCTCGCGGCGATCGCTGACGTCGAAGTCGTAGTCGTCGTTCTCCTGAACGTCGATGTAGGGGACGTACTGTTTGGCGTCCTTGTTCCAGGTCGGACACTGCGTGAGGAAATCGATGTGGGCGAACCCGTCGTGTTCGATGGCCTCTTTGATGATCTCTTTGGCCTGGTTCGGGTTGACCGCGGCCGTCCGGGCGACGTAGGACGCACCCGACGTGAGCGCCAGCGACAGCGGGCGGATCGGGTCCTTCGCCGAGCCGTGTGGCTGGGTCTTGGATTTGTGGCCCTTCGGGCTGGTCGGGGAGGTCTGCCCCTTCGTCAGCCCGAAGATCTCGTTGTTGAAGACGATGTAGGCCATGTCGTGGTTCTCGCGGGCGGTGTGCATGAAGTGGTTGCCGCCGATCCCGTAGCCGTCACCGTCGCCGCCGGCCGCGACGACCTCCAGGTCGGGATTTGCGAGTTTGGACGCCCGCGCGATCGGGAGCGCACGACCGTGGAGGGTGTGCATCCCGTAGCTGTCGAAGTAGCTGTTCAGCTTGCCCGAACAGCCGATCCCGGTCACCAGCAGGATTTCCTCGGGGTTCTTCCCGAGGTCGGTCATCGCGCCTTTCAGCGCCTTCAGGACGCTGAAGTCACCGCAGCCGGGACACCACGTCGCCTGCGGCTCGATGCCGGGCGTGAAGTCCTCTTGCGTTACCTCTCGTTCGTCGTCGATTGCGTTGAATGCACTCATGGGTTTAATCACCTGCCGCGGGGACGAACTGCGTCGTCGGCGCGGGTTCGTCCTCTCCGATTATACTTTCGAACCCGTCGACGATCTCGCTGGGTTCGAAGGGGTTGCCGTTGTACTTGAGGAGGCTGTGCATCTTGGGTCCGAAGCGGCCGAGTTCCTTCTGAATGAGACCGCGGAACTGCCCGGAGGCGGTCATCTCGACGACTAACGCCTCGTCGACCGACGAGAGGAACTCCTCAATCTCCGATTCGGCGAGCGGCATCAGCTGTGAGACGCCGAGCGATCTGACGCTGTGGCCGGCGTCGTTCAGCCGGTCGATCGCTTCCTCGACGGTGCCCTGCTGGCTGCCGAAGGTGATGATCCCGTAGTCGGCTTCCTCGGGGCCGTGGTAGGACTGGTGGGTCGTCTCCTCGGCGGCGAGTTCCTCCTGTATGGACTCGAGTTTTCGCATCCGCCGCCGCATCTGCGCGACGCGGTTGTCGGGGTCTTCACTGATGTGGCCCTGCTCGTTGTGTTCGTTGCCGGCCGCGAGGTACCGTCCGCCCTCCTGGCCGGGCAGCGATCGCGGTGAGATGCCTTTGTCGTTGTCGGGATCGTGCTGATAGCGGTTGAATTTCCCGGAGACGTGATGGGCCGCCTCGGCGATCTCCTCTTCGCTGAGCGTCGTCCCGAGATCCGGGGCCGGCTGGCGATCGAAGAACGACTCGTCGACGTTTCGAAGCTCACCCGAGAGCTTCTGATCGTAGAGGACGATCGCCGGCAGCTGGTACTCGTAGGCGAGTTCGAACGCCGCGCGCGTCTGCTCGTAGGACTCCCGCACGTTGGCGGGCGCGAAGACGACGCGGGTGGAGTCGCCCTGGCTCGTATAGAGGACGTGCTCGAGGTCGCTCTGTTCCGGCTTCGTCGGCATCCCCGTCGAGGGGCCAGCGCGGGTCGCCTCCAGCAGGACGACCGGCGTTTCGGTCATCTCCGCCAGCCCGAGCGGTTCGCTCATCAACGAGAAGCCGCCGCCGCTCGAACCGGACATCGCCTTGACGCCGGCGTGAGAGGCACCGATCGCGAGCGCCGCCGCGGCGATCTCGTCTTCGACCTGCTCGGCGATGCCGCCCATCTCCGGGAGGTACTGGTTCATCAGGGTGAACACTTCCGTCCAGGGCGTCATCGGATACCCGGAGATGAACCGACAGCCGGCATCGAGCGCGCCGAAGGTGATCGCGTTGCTGCCCGAAAGCAGCACCTGCTCTTCGTCGTGCTCGCCCGTCGGCATCCGGAGGTCGTGGGTGAACTCCATCCCTTTGACCTCCTCGTAGGTGTCTTTGAGGATCTCGAGGTTCGTCTCCAGAACCTCACCGGACATCGCGTCCGCCATCAGATCCTCGATGTGTCCGAGTTCGTACTCGAGGAGCGCGGCCGTCGCGCCGACGCCGGCGGTGTTCCGCATGACCTCGCGACCTTTCTCGCGGGCTTTCGCCCGGAGATCGAGGGGGTAGACGTGCCAGTCGTTCTCCTCGACGCGTTCTTCGAAGTCGGGGACCTCGTCGATGTCGATGAGACCCTCGTCGTAGACGATGACGCCGCCCTCCCGGAGTTCGTCGAGGTTCTCCGTCAGCGGCTTGAGCTCTTCGTTGCCGTAGTAGGCCTCTTCCTGGGGGTTTCGGGCGAAAGAGTCCCCGAGTGCCAGAAGGAAGTTGTACCCGTCACCCCGGGATCGGACCGGTTCCGATCCCGCTCTGATCTCCACGTAGGTGTGACCGCCGCGGATACGCGAGGGATAGTGCCGATGCGTGAACACGTCGAGACCCGACCGCATCAACGCTTTCGCGAAGTTCTGACTGGTCGAGTCGATCCCGTCGCCGGAACCGCCTGCGATTCGCCAGACGAGTTTTTCAGTCATTGGTATCACAGCGCCCAGTGGGGCGTTGTCTATGGTTTGGGACTGTATAATAAAAGCGTTTGCTACTTGTTCGCATGCATTAATCATGATATAAGTGTATTATGACGTTTATCTTCCGATGTCGGGTGAGGGATTGACGCGGAAATCATGTCCAGTATGAGAATTGTTGGCTTGCTGGCAGAACGCGAGAACTCGTCGAAAGCAATCGAGGGGGTCCCGCCGGGACGGGATCCCCTCGAGCAACCGATCAGGGAGCGTTTCGGTTACTCCGACCGCGGACCGTGATTTGTATTACACCCGACGTAGTAGTACCCTCATGAGCGAGACCGTAGATGACGACCTTTACGCCCGAACGAAGGCGCTTCTCGAACCCGGCGAGATACAGCTCAACGGCGTCATCGTCGACACCGACATCACGAGCGACGAAGAGCCGATGCTCCATCAGGCGACGATCGATATCGGCGACGTCATCGCCGAGGCGGCCGGTTTCGAGCCGACGGAGACGTACGTCTACTCCGGAACCGACGACGAGGAGTTCGGGATCAACCAGCATCAGGGCCTCACGCTCTCCGAGGACGGCTTCGTCTGGGAGTGCCAACAGCTGATTCGGGAGGGAACGTACGATATCGTCTTCTATTACGAGGCCGACGCCGATCAGGAAGCGATCGCCGAGGGCGTCGAGGAACTCGGGTTCGGCGCGACGAGCGTCTACGGAGAGTGAACCGCCTCGAATTCACGTCTCGTATTTCGAGTGTATTCCTTCGCTCGTTTGGGAATAGTACCAGCTCCTGACAGGAACGCTGTGCGAGACGTAGAGGATGCGTGCAGCACTTGGCAACAATTTATTCCAACTGCTCTGTTCCAAAACAGCGGTTCTGTAGAACGTGCGAATTGATCACTCGATTTCTAACTGGCCGCTCCCGCCATTCTCCTCATTGCCGTTCTCGTTCCATTCGAGTTCGAACTCAATACTCAATTCACCGGGCCCGTCCTTTGGCCCCTCGCGTTCGGCTTTGACCTCAAACGTCGGGCGCGCTGGTGGTTCCATTGTCACAGACTCGGAACCGGATTTGAGTGTGATTGCATCCCCTTGTTCGAGCTTCTCAGCGACGCTGCGGAGATACGATGCGATTTCTTCTCGGGTCTGGTCACTCTCTGATTTGAACAGGACTTCTTCAGGCATAATGAACGATACGCTGCCTGCACCGATAAGTGAATCCCCTGTACCGATCGGTATGTGAGTTCCCTATACCGACCGATTCGAACTACCCCAAATACCACCGGAACTCCATGCTGCATACGCGACCTACATCTCACACACGCCAAGAGAGGTATCAAATATACAATGGCTGAGATGGTGGAGAGTGAGGCCGTAACAGTAGTTGGCAATATGACCAATATTTATATTCGAATCCGCACTAATCGGGACTGGAACGACAACTTGCACGTTCCAGCTCGAATAAAGTAAATCACATTGCCAACAACTGGTAAGCCCACGGTTGACGGACCACTAGCAACAACTGGTAACGAACGACACTAGACGCTCCGGTCGACGACGAAATCGGCGAACGCGGCGAGCTTTTCGGCCGGCCCCGGCTGCAGATCGAGCCCCTCGAGCCGCTCTTTCGAGGACGCGGCGAGATCGAGCGCGGCCTCGCGAGCGTACTCGACGCTGCCGGTCGCCTCGAGGATCCCGATGGCTTCCCGTATCTCCTCGTCGGTGTTCTCCTCGGCCAGCAGTAACTCCTCGAGGCGAGCGGCCTCGGACGGGGACGCGTTCTCGACGGCGTGGATCGCCATCAGCGTCTTTTTGCCCTCCCGGATGTCGTTTCCGACGCCCTTCCCGAACTCGCCGCCCTCCTCCAGGGCGTACTCGACGTCGAGGACGTCGTCGGCGATCTGGAAGGCGATCGACATCTCCTCCGTGTAGGCTGCGACCGCCTCCTCGAACTGGCGGTTGTCGGTGACGATCGCTGCCAGGCGGGCGACGATCCGGCCGAGACAGCCGGTCTTGCAGGCGCACATCTCCAGATATTCCGCCTCCGTGATATCGATCTCCGCCTCGTTGTGCCAGCAGATGTCCATCCCCTGTCCGAGATGCGTCCGATTGAGTTCGTACATCAGCATCTCGTAGGCGTCGAGTCTGAGCTCCGCCGACAGGTCCGCCGGATTGTGCGTGATGATCTTCAACGGCAGAAAGTACATCGCGTTGCCGGCGTTGAGCGCGATATCGAGCCCGTGGGTGTGATGGAGCGCGGGCTCGCCGCGGCGGTGTGTCGCGCCGTCTTCGACGTCGTCGACGATTATCGTCCCGTTGTGGAGGATCTCGGGGATCACGGCGTACTCGAGGTACGCGTCGGGATCGTCGCCGAACGCCTCGACGAAGAGCAAAAACAGAACCGCCCGCCAGCGTTTACCGCCCCGATCGAGAAGCCCCCAGATGGGGTCCGAAAGCGCTCGCTGGAGTGCCGACGAGTCGTAGGCGTAGGTCGGCTCGCCGAAAAAATCCGTGAGATACCCCTCGTCGATCGTCCGAGGGAGCACCGACGCGATGGTCTCATCGACCCTCGGTCGCCACGTCTCGAGTACGCTGTGCATGTTTCGAGGTTACGGTGATAGCACAAAAAGCCTCCCGTGCTGTCGGTGGATCGCGGACCGGCCGCTGTTCGAACCGCGCTCGGAAAAAACGCAACCGGCACCCGAAAAGGCCGGGACTTCGCCGCCAGCGTCGGTCCGCTCACCTGGAGTCGGAGTTACAGGACGGTCCGCCGCAGCCGGGGCCACTACAGCTGGAGTTGCCGGCGGCGACGTCCGAGGAGCAGTCGGGGCCACCGCAGCCGGGGCCACTACAGCTGGAGTTGCCGGCGGCGGTCTGACCGCCCGAAGCGGCGAGTTCCGCGATTTCGAGGTCGATACCGTCGATGGCAGCGTCTTGCTGTGCCATATCTACCGAGTCGGACGGGTTCGTGATTAATACCGGGTGGAGGATACCGCTACGGTAGTCCCCGGGTAATATTTATAAATCGGTGAGGCGAGTCGATCGTCTTGAGGCGATTATCACGGTGAACACCACATCGAATTCAGCTGTTCCGACGCGACGCAACCAGACAGCGTCTCTGTGGGGTGGTTACTATTAATCGCCCCCGCTCCCGAGAGTACGTCTTTCCCGAGTACGCGGAGCTCACCCGCATTACGGATACCCGGGCGATCGTCACCACGCCGACGACGGAGCGAGAGATAACCGGCGAAAGTGTCCCGATGTTGGAGGAGGTTCTGTCGGTTCTCCGTGGCGGCGGGGATCTGGAGGCGATCCGTTCGGAGACCGAACTGGACGCTGCCGTGGCGGACGAACTGCTCACGTATCTGGAACAGGAGAGGGTAATCGTTCGCGACGAAGCGCAGTTCCGTGGCGATGTCTTCGATTGGCTCGTTACAGATCCCGCGCGCACGAGAGCACAACTCGAGGAGGCGACGGTCGGCGTCATCACGCCCGAAGACGCCGCGGGCATCGGTTCGTTTCTGGAGACCCTCGAACAGCACGTCTCACTCGAGCGGTATCGAACGCGAGCAGAGATCGGCGCCGAGACAGATCTGCTCGTCTCCGTCGCGGGGAACGAACGGCCCGACTGGCAGGAACATCTCCTCGAGGGCGCGATAGACGGCGGCTACGCGTTTCTTCCGGGACGGCTCATCGGGACGACGGTTCGGATCGGCCCGCTCACCCGTCCGAACGTGACGCCGTGTTATCACTGTTTTTACGCCCGGTGGCTCGCCTCTTCCGACGTGCCGGCGGAGGC
>LKMJ01007544.1_pt1 | contig 10251 bp, 6 predicted proteins | sample 643391 | NCBI WGS metagenome assembly LKMJ01 (sample SAMN04112250, study PRJNA286221) | soda lake metagenome | biome: soda lake; feature: Kulunda Steppe; material: water; isolation source: sample PL-Br10 brine of Picturesque Lake | place: Russia: Kulunda steppe | collected 2010-07
CGGCAGCCCCGGTGAGCACCAGCAGCGCCGATGGGCACGAACGGCAGCCCCGGTGGGCACCAGCAGCGCCGATGGGCACGAACGGCAGCGGCGGAGGGCGCAGGCGGCGAGCACACACGGCTGGTGGACGACGCGCCCGCCCGGCGGCGGAGAGCACTGCGCGCCGCATCACATCGATGTTGTGCAGCAGATCGACGTCGAACGGGTCGAAACGCTGCACGACACGGGTCGCGCGGCGGGTGGAGGTCCCCGCGACAGCGACAGCAGCCACCTCAAGCAAGTGCCACACACCGACCCACTCTGCCGGCGGCTGGCGGGGATCACGGTGCCTGGCGGCCACGCCATACCTGCTGAGCGCGCGACTCGAGACGCAGCCACGGGTAGACCGGACCGCAGACCACGGGTATGAGGAACAGTGGGCTGATGGGCGGCACGCCGAAGGTCACGACCAGTACCGCGCCGACGACGATCGCCAGCAGCAGCGTGCTGATCAACGGTGCCCGGGCGGACCAGCGAAGAACCACCCCGGGACCGCCATCCCGGTTCATGGTCGCTGCCCGCAGCTCTATGTAGCGCTCGGCCAGCCGTGTCCAGGTGGAACGCTGGTCAACCGGTCCCTCGGCGATACCGGACAGTCCATCGGTGCCGCTCCGTTCATCCAGTTGCGACAGGTCGTCGGGGATGTCGTCCGGGGTGAGGTCGGACAGGTCGTCCGGCACACCGCTGGGCGAGTCATCGTCCTGCCCGTGCCCATCCTGGTGGTCCTCGCTCGGCTCCTCCGCCACCTCGACTCCAGCACCTCGACGGCTCCTGGGGGACATCGAGGGTACGCCGCAGGCCGCTCTCGGACTACCCACTGCACGCGGCGAACGACGGTGTCACCCCCGCCATCGCCCACACCGTCGATACCACCGGTACCCCGCCAGCGCCCAACCCGCACTCGCACGCGGCGCAACCCTGCAGACAGTTGCCGGTTACCACGCCGAACGATGCGGTACCCCGCCACGACCCTCATCGCGGTTAGGTTGCACGCCGGTCGGCGTCGTGGCCCAGGGGCACCGTCGACCCCGCCGATGCTGCAGGGTCGCCGCGCGGTGGCACGCAGCGACGCACCGGGAGGGGACGGCCCGCAATGGGCGAGCTGTCAGCGGCAAGAGCACGCAACGCCGCGCGGTGGCACGCAGCGACGAACCGGGAGGGAACGCAACGCAACGGGAGAGCCGTCAGCGGCGAAAGCGCACGATGCCACGCAACACAGGATGACGCCGCACGACCCAGGATCACGCCGCACGACACCCCGGAATCCGGGACCACGCCACACGATGCCGCACGATTCCCACGCAACAGCGGTAGCAGGAGGGACCATGGCCGACACACCACCGGCGACCACCGACGCCGAGGAACGCTTCTCCTACGCCCAGATCTGGTGGATCGGCTCCGGATTCCTCGGCGTGATGCTGGCCTTCAGCGCCTACAACGCCTTCGTGCCGATCATGTATGCGGAGTTCCTCGACAGCCGCACCCTCATCGGGCTGTTGATGAGCACCGACAACCTCATCGGCCTCCTGCTGATCCCCGTGGTGGGTGCCTGGTCCGACCGGATGAACCACCGACTCGGGCGACGACTGCCCTTCATCGTGGTCGCGGTCCCCGTGGCCGCGCTGACCTTCTTCGCGATCCCCTGGGCAGCGTCGGCACTGTGGACCCTGATCGTGGTGGAGATCCTGTTCACCATCGCGATGCACACCTACCGGGGTCCGGTCATCAGCTTGATGCCCGACCACACCCCGCCGGAGAAGCGCTCCACCGGTAACGGCATCATCAACCTGATGGGTGGCATCGGCACGCTCACCACCTTCGCCGGCCTGAGCCTGCTCTACGACATCGACCCGCAGTTGACCTTCGGCATCGGCGCCGGGGTGCTGGTGGCCACGGGTGCCATCGTCTACCGCAAAGCCGACCGTCACCCGCCGTACGTGGACAATGTCGACGACCGCCGCCCCGCTCCGCTGGCCGACGTGGTCGCCGGCTTCAAGGTGCTGCTCCACCGGCCGAACCGGGGGCAGTTCTATCTCCTCGCCGCGATGTTCGCCTACTACATCGGCTTCGCGGGACTGGATGCGATGTTCCCCCTCTACGGCGTCAACGTGCTGGGGCTCACCCCGGGGCGCGCGGCCTTCATCCTGACCACCTTCGCTGGCGCCTTCCTCGTGGCCGCGCTTGCCGCCGGAGCGATCGGCACCAAACTCGGCAAGATCCCGACGATGCTGATCGGACTCGGCTCCATACCGGTGATCTTCATCGTCGCGGCCCAGATCCGTGACGTGACCCTACTGATGGTCGTGTTCGTGATCGGCGGGCTGGCGTGGGCGCTGGTCAACGTGCAGGCCATGCCGCTGATCGCCGACCTCGGTGGGCGCAAGCGGATCGGCTTCTACATCGGCATGTACTACCTGTTCACGATGGTGGGCCAGATGTTCGGCTCACCGGTCATCGGCGCGGTGATGGACCTGTTCGGTGACGAGGCGATGTTCTACGGCGCGGCGGGCGCCTACGCGGTGGGCTTCGTACTGCTACGTCGTGGCCAGCAGCTGCTGCCCGCCGCACCCGAGGAACTGGCCCGGCGTGAGGTGGAGCTGGGTGGCGAGGAGGATCCGGGCCGCGACAGCTGACTGGAGACGGAGGGTGCCCGGCGCAGGGACGGACCCTCAGGATCCCCGTCTGCCTGGCCAGTCGTGGTACGGCTCGGCTTCGGCAGCGCCCTCAGTGGCGTGGCCTGGGCCGGGACCCGGTGACCGGCGGCATCGTCGAGGCGACGACCACCGGCCGACGAACAGCCCGCCCGGAGGCAGAGGCCACGACCACCGGCCGACGGTCAGGCCGCCTGGGGGCAGAGGCGACGACCACCGGCCGACGATCAGCCCGCGGGGGGTGGCGGCGGTGGCTGGGGTGGCTGTTGCGGACGGTCTGCATCCGGCGCGCCGCCCCCGGGCTGCGCGGGTGGCTGCGGGGCCGGGCGCTGGGGGTCATGCGTGGCCGGCGGGTCCTGCGTGGCCGGCGGGTTCTGCGGGGCCGGCGGGCTCTGCGGGGCCTGTGGTGCCGGGCCGGCGGGGGGCTGCGGAGCTGCGGGCGGTTGCGCGGAAGGCGGTGGCGGGGCGCCGCCGGGCTGGCCCTGGTCCCACTGCTGCGCAGGCTGCTGTCCACCCGCCTGACCCTGATCCCACTGCCCTGTGTTCTGCTGGTCCCACTGCTGGGTCGGCTGCTGTCCACCCGCCTGACCCTGATCCCACTGTCCTGTGTTCTGCTGATCCCAGCCCGCGGTGTTCTGCTGATCCCAGCCCGCGTGGGCCCCGGCGCCTCCCGCGCCGACGCCGGCACCCACCGGCTGCTGCGCCTCCTCGGCAGCACGCTTCTTCTTGCCGCGGCTGCGCAGGATGAGCACCAGGAGCAACAGGAGCAACAGCACACCGGCGGCGATGGCCGCCAGCAAGAGCCACGACAGCCCGTCGTCATCCTCGCCGATCGCGGCAACCTGATCGCCGTCCTCCGCGAGCAGGTCCTCGTCGGTCTCCTCGGTTGGTTCCTCGTCCAACTCCTGGGCGTCCTCGGCCTCGTCGACCTCCTCGGCGGGCTCCTCAGCGGGCTCCTCCGTGTCCTCCTCCACCGGTTCGTCCGGCTCCTCGGCAGGCTCATCAGGCCCCGCCGGCGGCGCCGCCCCCGACAGATCCATCGTGACCTCGAGGGGGGAAGGCCCGTAGGGGTTCCACGTCACCTCGTTGCCCGAGCCCGACTCGCCACCGCTCATCGACACCTGCGAACCGGCGTGATCGAGCACCACCTCGCCGCTGATGAAGTCCAGGCCGAGGTCATCGAGGGGGAACTCATCGCCGAAATCCTCGGCGACGTCGTCGTCGGGGTTGAGGCTGAGCACCCACGTGTCCCCCCCGGTGTTGGTGAAGGATGAGCCAGGGAACAGATCCTGCACGAGCCCGTCGAAGGCCTCGCCATCCCGTGCCGCGAAGGTGGCTGTCACCCGCTGGTTGTCCGGGTCGGAACTGTCCGCCTCCGCCGACACCAGGGTGACACCGTCGATCTCCTGCCCGATGTCCCCTTCGATCTCCTCCTCCAGGAACTGCTCCGCGGGGCCGAACAGCTGCGCGGCCTCACCGTCATAGGAGATCTCGAAGGCCATCGTCGCCGAGGAGTCGCCTTCGACGAGCATGGCGTAGTCGGTCCGGATCTCGCAGGCCGCCAGCACGAGCGCGGCGACCGCGAGCAGCAACAACCTCGAGCGGCACATGGCCTCTCCCCTCGCATCTGTACAGCAGTGATCGCATCTGTCGTCCGCGCGAGCAGCGGCCGGCGTGCCCGGTCGCCGCCACCGATGCCAGAACCCTCGTCCCGGATCCCGCAACATCCCACGGCGTGCGCGGTGCGGTGACCGTAGTCGGCGTCTCCGCGTCACGACAGACCCCAACCCCTACTCGCCAGCACCGGCCGTGACGACCAACCCACGGCGTTCAGGAAGGTCGGCGCCGAGGAAGGTCGGCGCCGAGGAAGGTCGAAGACGCGGAACACCGGCGCCAAGGAAGGACGGCGCCACTGCAGGATGGCGTTGAGGACGCTCGAAGCCACGAATGCTCGACGCCACGAATGCTCGAAGCCACGAATGCTCGAAGCCGAGGAAGGACGGCGCCCAGCGTGCGACCGGGTGACCCCGGCGGCGGTGAGCGGCGAGGGTGCTACCACCGCAGCAACCACCAACGACCTACGGTTGCCACGAGGAGCGGGTGAAGGCGCGGTAACGGGAGGGTGTCGGCATGCTGAGCGAAGTGGCGACGACGAGCGCGGGTGAGCTGCCGCTCGGTGTCATGCTGATGGGCTTCGCCGGTGGGCTGGCGCTGTTCCTGCACGGGATGAACGGTGTGACCTCGGGCCTCAAGGGTCTCGCCGGGACCTCGCTCAGCCGTGTACTGGCCCGGATGTCCGGCAACCGCTTCACGGGTGTCGCCACGGGGATGCTCGTCACAGCGACGATCCAGTCCTCGACCGTGACGATGGTGCTGGTGATCGGCTTCCTCTCCGCCGGCCTGCTCACCCTGGTGCAGTCGGTCGGGGTGATCATCGGTGCCAACGTGGGCACCACGATCACCGCGCAGATCATCGCCTTCGACGTGGTCAGCTACGCCCTGGCGATGATCGCCGGCGGGGTGCTGGCGGAGTTCATCGGTCGGCGGGAACAGATCCGCCAGCTGGGTACGGCCATCGCGGGGCTCGGCATCCTCTTCCTCGGTATGGGGGTGATGCAGAGCGCGATGGCACCGCTGCAGGACTACGAGCCCTTCCTCAGCCTCATGGCCACCGACCGTGGGCCGCTGCCGGGCGTCCTGATCGGCGCCGCGTTCACCGCGGTGATCCAGTCCTCATCGGCGACGATCGGCATCATCATCGTGATGGCCAGCCAGGGGCTCGTACCGCTGGAGACCGGCATCGCCATCGCTCTGGGGGCATCGCTGGGCACGGCGGTGACCACGATGCTCGCGACCATCGGCCGGCCGCCCGTGGCGCTCCGGGCAGGGTTGGTGCACGTGGTGTTCAACGTCGTCGGCGTGACCATCATGCTGTTCCTGATCGATCCGATCGCACAGCTGTCCACGACCATCTCCCCGAGCGCTGAAGGGTTGGAGGGGCAGGCCCGCCTCGCCCAGGAGGCACCGCGACAGATCGCCAACGCCTACACCATCGCCAAGACCGGGATGCTGGTGCTGTTCCTGCCCTTCACCCGGCGACTCGCTGCCCTGGTGGAGCGGCTCGTGCCCCTGCGGTCCTCCGAGATCGGCGTCGAACCCAAGTACCTCGACGTCGGCGTGCTGGAGACCCCGTCCATCGCGCTTGACCTCGCCCGCAAGGAGATCGCCCGGCTGGGTCGCCGGGTGCAGGCCCAGGTGGACAAGGCCGTACCGACGGTGCTGACCGGCGACACCGCCCAGCTCACGACATGGGCCGACGGCGACGATGAGATCGACGAACTCACAGCTGCGATCCTCGCCTACCTGCGCGAGATCAGCGATGACCGCCTGACCGAAACCGAGGCCCATGAGCTCCAGACGCTGATGGAGGTCACCAGCTACCTGGAGTTGGTCGGCGACATCGTGGAGAGCGAGTTGGTGCGCATCGGGATGCGGCGCATCGAGCAGGCGGTCCCCGCGAGCGCGGAAACCCTGGAGGTGGTGACCGACTTCCACGCCAAGATGTCGCAGCTACTGCGCACCGCACTGGAGGCTTTCGCCACGGAGGACGCGGCGATGGCCCGCACGGTGCTCGAGGCGAAGCCGGAGGTCAACCAGCTGCTCGCCGACGCGGCCACACACCACGCCGCGCGGATGACCGCCGACGCACCCGCCCGGGTGGCCGCCTACGCACGGGGAACGGAGACGATCGAGTCGATGCGGCGCATCTACACCTTCGCCAAGCGCATCGCCCGCACGGTCCCGGGGGTAGAGGGATAGCGACCTCTCCGGTCGGGCTGCGACAGGCCGCTCCCGACACGCCGCTCCCGACACGTCGCTCCCGACACGTCGCTCCCGACACGTCGCTCTCGACACGTCGCTCCCCACACGTCGCTCCCCACACGTCGCTCCCGACACGTCGCTCTCGACAGCGATCCGGGGGTGTGCGACCGTCCAGGACCGCATCGAACACGATCCAGAGGCGAGCCCATGCCGATCAGCGAGCTGCGGATCCATGGCGTCGGCGGTTCCCCCGGAGAGCGGCTGCTCGGCCTCAGCCACCCCGACCGGGCCGTGGTGGTCGGCGAGGGCTACGGCACACAGTTCCTCGCTCGACGGACCGACCGCCGCACCGAAGGCTACGACTGGGGTGGGCTGACCTCGGGATCACGCTGGCAACCGCTGTGGGTGCTGCTCCTGCCCTTCACCCTGGTCAACGTGGCCGGCTGGACGCACCCGCCCTTCGACGCCATCAGCCCCCGGCGCCTGCGGGCGCTGCGGCTGTTGATCCACCTCGCTGCCGGGCTGCTCACCGCCACGTGGGTGTGCTGGCTGACCATCATCGGTGTCGACCACCTCGGGTATCAGTGGCTCGGCGGGGAGCAGGGTCTGCTGGCGGCGCTCGGCGTGGGTTCCCCCCGGGTGGTCGGCACCCTGCTCGGGGCGGGCGCGGTGGTGCTGGTGCTGGTGGCGCTCGCCATGATCGCGAGCACCTCGCGTCACCGCTTCGAGTCGACCCACCTCGACAGCGATGGCGCACCACCTCGACGTTGGGGTGCGAGGGAGGACCTGGCGAGCCCGGCCTTCTTCAGCCACGAGCACAGCGTGGACGACGCGCTGTCCTGGCATGTCGGCGTGATGGTGGCGACCGGGCTGGTCCTACTGTGGGTGACCGCGATGCGCTTCGGCGAGGACCGGCTGCTGCTCGGGCAGGTGTTCGTGGTGCTCGGTGCGGCCCAGCTGGCGGTGATCGCCGGGATGCTGCTGGTGGGCTGGTCGACCCCGGATGCTCCTGACGGCCCTGAGCTGCGTGCCCGGCCCCGGGGGCTGCCCGCAGCGGCGGTCACCCTCGCCGTGGCCCTGACCAACGGGGTGTTCAGCGGGGTGGTGCTGCTGGCCGCGAACCTGCACGAAGACCACCGGCCCTGGGGGCCGGAGCTCGCCCTGATGGACGGGTTCGTGCTGTCGACCCTGGTGTGGGTCGTGCTGACCGGGACGTGGCTCGCGTGGCATCGAGGTCGCGGGAGCGCCGACGACGTGCCGCCGCGCCGTGCCAGCCCGGCCCAGGAGCTCGACGGGCTCGGCGAGCCCCAGCGACGACAGGTTGCGCGGCTGCGGGGGCTGGCGGCCGCCGGGCACGATGCGGCGCGTCCGCTGACCTGGTTCGCCTGGCTGTTCCTGGCGAGTAGCGCGACGTTGAGCGCGCTCCGGCTGGAACCGGCCGGGCCGGCGGTGTGGACCTGGCTCCCCACGCCCGAGGTCGCCGGGCCGCTGCTCAGCTTGGCAGCGTGGCTGCTGCCCTTGGGCGTGCTCGGGACCGTGGCCATGGTGTGGAGGTCGACCCGGACCGACGCCCTGCGGCGAGGTGTCGGGATCCTGTGGGACGTGCTCACCTTCTGGCCGCGCCGCTACCACCCGCTGGCCGTGCGCCCCTACACCGAGCGGGCGGTTCCCGAGTTCCGTGCACGGATCGAACACCACCTCGATGTCAGCGACGGGCTGCTGGTCTCCGCACACAGCCAAGGAACGGTGATCGCCTTCGCCGCGCTGCTCCCGCTCACCAGCGCCGGTTCCGGTGGCGCGGAGGGCGGAGAGGATGGTGGCGCCGGTTCCGGTGGCGCGGAGGGCGGAGAGGATGGTGGCGACGGACCCGGTGGCGCGGAGGATGCGGACGGTCGAGGCGACGGACCCGGTGGCCGGATCGGTCGCGTTGGGTTGCTGACCTACGGCAGTCCACTGCACACGCTCTACGGCCCGGCCTTCCCGGCCTACGCCGGTGACCATGCCCGTCAGCAGCTGCGCGCTGCGCTCCAGGAGGGTGCCGGAGACTGGCGGAACCTGTGGCGCCGAACGGATCCGATCGGCGGTCCGGTGTTCGACGGCCCGCGGCATGACATCGAGGTGGATGACATCGGAGGCCGTGACACCCAGGCGTGTGACATCGAGGTGGATGTGGAGTGCCCCGATCCCGCAACCGGGCCAACCAGCGTGGAGTTGCCCGAGGACGACGATGATCCGGAACCCCTGCGCCGCGCGTGGACCGAACTGCGAGGCCACTCCTACTTCTATCGCGAGCAGGCCTACAAGGACGCCGTCTCTACGTTGCGCACCGCGCTGCTGCGAACACCTCGGGAACCGGTGTGAGGGGCGGGTCGCGGGCTCGCGGAGTCGCGGGGCCGCGGGGCCGGCGGGTCGCGGGGCCGGCGGGTCGCGGGGCCGGCGGGTCGCGGGGCCGGCGGGGCCGCTTCGACCTCGCGACCACGCCGGTGCATCCCACCGCACGCCGCGCCATACGTCGGGGGCCAGGTCGATGCCAAAAACCGGCCACTCCTGGCCGGATCCGTACCACAACCCACCCAGCACGGCAGGTCGGTGCCAAGATCCGGCCACTCCTGGCCGGATCCGGGCCACAAACCACCCAGCACCCACCCACAACCCACTCAGCACCCACCCAGCACAGCGGTTCGATGCCAGGAATCGGCCATCCCTGGCCGGATCCGGGCCTCAACGGGCCTCAGCCCGACATCACGCTGACGGCCGCAAGCAACCCGGCCACGTTGGTGGCCGTATGCGCCAGGATCGGCGCCACCAGGGAACCGCTGAAGCGACCCAGCCACGCGAACAGCAGCCCGGCGATGGTCGTCACAACGACACCGCCGATGATGCCCAGCACACCCATCGGCGAACCGACCGCGACCCCGTTCACCTCGAGGGCGACGGCGGTCGGGGCCACATGCCACAGGCCGAACACGACACTGGAACCGATCATCGCCGCACGCTCCCCCGCCGCGTATCCCCCGGCCGCACGCTTCCTCGCCGCATACCCCACCGCCGCACGCCGCCCCGCCGCATACCCGCCCGGCCCACGCCTCCCCACCGCGCGTACCCAGGCCGCGAACAGCACGCCACGGAACAGCACCTCCTCGTACAACGCCGTTCCGAGTGGGATGCGCAAGACCGCCTCGTAGAGGAGTCGGTCGCTGGAGGCGGCTGCACGCTCGTCAGCCAGCAGGGCGCCGATCAACGGCACCTGGTCGGCGAGCACCACACCGAGCGCGACCACCGCTGCCACCACACCGGCGGCGACAACTCCCACCATCGCCCCGCGACGCAGGTGGGCGCGGGCCAGACCCAGCTCGCCTGCACGCCACCCGGCGAGGTGCGCTCCGAGCAGGAGCGCGACGGTCAGTCCGAGGTTGCGCAGCAGGTACCCCTCGTCACCGAGCAGCAGGTTGCTCACGCCGCTCCAGGCAAGGGCGGCGGCCGACAGCAGCAGGACTGGGACCATCACCACCACCGTAACGACCCCACCAGCAGGACCGGGACCATCACCACCACCGGAACGACCCCCACCACCAGGACCGGGACCATCACCACGACCAGTGACCGATAGGGTCGCGGGCCGACGGCGATGCCGTTGACGCCACCGTTGCAGCCGCTGCTGCCGTACCGACGACCGCGACGACCGCGACGACCCCAGCGACCCCAACGACCCCATCGACCCCAGCGCCCCCAACGCCCC
>LKMJ01007547.1_pt1 | contig 10250 bp, 14 predicted proteins | sample 643391 | NCBI WGS metagenome assembly LKMJ01 (sample SAMN04112250, study PRJNA286221) | soda lake metagenome | biome: soda lake; feature: Kulunda Steppe; material: water; isolation source: sample PL-Br10 brine of Picturesque Lake | place: Russia: Kulunda steppe | collected 2010-07
ATGTTCGGTGTGTTGTCGGCATCCGTTATATATTGTTATGAGTTGCTGATCTTTAAATATTATGGAATATCCGTCTCTGCGACTGTCAGGTGGTTGTGTCAATCGTGTACGGATTCATCCACACGACTGAAGTCGTGGGTTTTCTCCTGAATTTCTATAACTTCACAGTTTTGGTTATCAATTGATTACAGTGTTCAAAGATTGGTAGGAACGCTGATTTCAAATAGCCATGTCTTCGTTTTCGTTCTGGGTAGCGATCCGCATGATTGATGACCCGGAGTGGTTTTCGATCCAGTCACTTCCTGCAAACACTTCGTATTCTCTGAACGTGCCTGGCGTAATATCAGTGAACTCGGCAGGGACATCATCACGACGCATTACTTCTACACCATCACCCGCCCATCGCCCGGCGAACCGGTTCTCTTCTGCAATAGTGTAACCAGCAGCAACGACTGATGCTAACTTCGACTTTTTCCAAGACCCGTCGTCATTACGATATGAACTTGTCAGGCCAGTATTTCTATACCGTTCTCGTTGTTCCGCCATTTTCTCTTGCATGTCCTCTTCAATGTGTTCAGGAAGCGAATGATGATTGTACAGTTTCGTGAACCGTGTTCCATCCTGCTTGCCTTCCAGGAGAAGGAAGACGACCATCCCGGTCCCGGTTGCGTTTGTGAGTTGTGCTGTCACCCCTGTCGCGTCATTACCGGTTTCTGGGGCCAGGTACTCACGCTGTTCAGCATTGACGAAGACATACTCGCCTGCATCCAGCCCGTCCGGAGAATCAGTGGTATTGATGTATTCTTCAACAGTGGTGTTCTGGTACCCGTCTGCCCCTTCAAGAATAAGTGCAACTTCATCACCAGAGGCGAAGAACGTATCCCCATCATCTGTTGCACCAACCATCCCAGTCGGAATAACTCGTGCGGAGTCTTTAAATGAATCAACCCAGTCGCCCCCAACAACACGTTCGAATTCGTCTCTCACGTCATCGGTAATGTCGATGTAGTTAGACTTGGTGATTTCAGTTATTTCAGCGTACACGCGTTTGTACGGTGGATCTGGGTGTTTAACGTGTGCGATCTCGCCTTCTGTAGGCTCTCGGTCATACACCATGTCAGGTGTTCGTTTGATGTACTGACCACTACGAAGTTCCGGTGGTGCTCTGATCGGTGCTTTGCTTGTTGGCGGTGTTTTCTGGAACGTGTCACCGATTGCGTAACTGTCATCGTCTGTAGCGATGATACGGCATTCCCAGTCGTCAGCGAGTGCATAGTGCAAGTCGTTCTCTGCGTAATCACCAACAACTCGAACATCATCGCCTGCCCATCGACCCGCATTGTCTGTCGCTTCAATAGCAAGAGAAGTCGGGTCATCAATGAAGAGATAGGAAAGCATGCCTCCTCCGACCGGATCTGTAACGTGACCAAGCGCATCCGGACCAGTCGTTGATGGGTACAGTACTTCTTCTTTCGTGGAGTTAACGATCATGAAATATTGACTCATTGTTGATCACCATTGTTGCGCATGTTCCGACGCGCTTCACTCGCCTCCGCCACGCGCGTCGGGCAGTCGCTGATCATGTTCCAATTCATTAAACTCGACAGCACCCATCCGACTTAAATGATGTGGTTAGTCTTGCAGCGTAGCAACCATCCGCCCGGTTTCTTCTGCTTCTTCGCTCCACGACATGTCGTACATCGATAACGCTTCGTCAATTGCTTCCTCAAGATTCATAGTTTTCAATACACATTCTGCGACGTGAATCCATAACCGTTCTGGTCATTAGCACTGTTTCGAAACGGTTCGACGGCAATCTTAATTGGAATTATCGTAGTTCTCATACGCGTTTCGAACAGCAGCGCTGAATTCTTCCTGAATACCCATGTCTTCGATAACAGTCGTGTTCGGTCGTTCCGCGAGGATATCACTGCGAACATCCAGCATGTGAGTTTCAAGTTCCTGGTACTCGACGTCACCATCGATTAACGCAGTAAGGTTTGTTGCTCCGACTTCCAAAATATCGCTTGCTGCGTACCCAGCGAGTGCCGGTGTTCCGTGGATTACTACCTGTCGCGCCAGACTTTCCAACTCCAACACATACATCATGCACCGCCGGCCATCATCGTCATCATCGAATTCGTCTTCGTTCACCTCACCGACAGCAACAACGACCTCATCGAGAAGTTCAGTGACCCGCTCCTCATCGTCCGGATCGACACCGCTGAGTTCATCAACAACCGGCTGGTACGCGTCCTGAATGGCGTTCAACATGGGTGTGTCGCGCATCACAAGAACATATGCAGGCGAAGGGGAGTATTCCTTCCGGTGAACAGTTGAGAACCGGTTGGATTACCCCCTCTCGCCTGCATTGCACGGCACGGCATATCGACCGCGCGACACACCCACAGTATAACAGTTGTTGGCAATGTAACCACTGTTATTCAGTCTTCGCTTGGGAAACCGCAAGACGGTACGCTTTCCTGACTGAATAATATCTTTATGTGGCGAGAAGTGTGCGAAACGTGAGTGAAAGAATGCCGTTGGTGAACCGGGTACGTGGTCAGGTCGGTGAGTTTGATATGTCGTTCCCGGCAATATAGGACTCGATATTCCTGCAAATTGCCTTCATGTAGACCATTTCCGGCAGGTCGGTCTGTTCAACGCGGCGATTGACGATGTCGTTGTCTTGGAATTCAACAGCAACGATACTTGCAAGGGGTTGATCCTGGTTCTGGTCAGTGTCGTTTGTGGATTCACTGTCGGGTTTTTGTTTGTACAGAGTGACAGTGAATTCAGATTGTTTCTCTGGATCGTTCGTTCTGAAGTGGATGTTCACGATCGCATCATCAGGGACACCGTCTTGGTGTTCAGCTGGAACGCCTTGCCGTGCTTCTTCCCATGTATATTCTGAATGGATATTGGTTGGATTGTATTTTGGCATTGCTTTTACCTCCCCACTGAGATGTGGGTAGTTGACACACGGAAAGAGAGGAGTGATAACACGTTAAATGTTTGGAATATCACCCCTGCTAACAGCGAATATGAGTCATTGCAATCCCTGAAAGGTTCATCTTGTACTGTCTCCATAGAGGAACGCGGGATCGTCGTTTCGTTTTGTTTTAAATCCTGTAAGGTTCATCTTGGACTTCGAAGAAGGGCAACCTCACGGCCCTCACTGTCCATATTTCAAATCCTGAAAGGTTCATCTTGGACGCGTTTCCAAGTATTCATCGAGGGCAACGCCATTATATTTCAAATCCTGAAAGGTTCATCTTGGACGGTATCCGGCTGACGTTGACGAACTCATCATGATAACATTTCAAATCCTGAAAGGTTCATCTTGGACCATGCTGGAAACACCGGCCTCACCCGGTCATACACGTCGCTGCGTAATGAATGTTTCCGTCAACCCCCAATACCCTGTCAACCCCAGGGGGTCGATGGGAAACATCTAAGAGAAATAATTGTGTGCAGACAGGTATCAGAGTGGTCGTACGTTCTGTTCTGTTACCCGGTGTTTTCTTCGTTTGATCTAGGTTGTAAAAGGAAACCGGTATGGTGTGTGTCATCGTCTTCGTTGAGTGATGGGATTGATAATACGCCCATCTCGTTTCCATCGTAGCGATCGCGGTTGAGATCAGGAATGATGAGTGGTGGCGTGTCATTTACATCGATTTCTGACCAGGTCGCTAATGGGAGAAGTGCGAACTGAACATACTGATCTGGGAAAAGGAAGAACTGCTTGTGGTTGTGAGCGGTCATGTCCAGGATTTCGTCTTTGGTTGTGAGTGTAAGTTCACACTTATATCCCCGATAGTCATCGATAAGAGCAATCCATCCAAGGCGTTCCCAGTAGTCGATATGTATTATATCGCCGTTTACCGTTAGAAACACTCCGGTGAACGAAATATTGTTGTTAAAGTCTGAACTAGTGCGTTTGATTTTGCTGAGTTGGGTATTGATCGACATGGGTTGTTTTGAGATTTAAATCATGCGGCTGGCTCTGATTCTACGTTTTGTTTTTCTTTCCGGACTTGTGAGTAGAGTGGCCCGGCGATCCCGACACCGGTTGGTGTGAGTTCGATTGTTTTGTCTGTCCGGTTAATCCAACCGAGGTCATCAATTTTAGCAAGCGTCTCTTCGTACTGCTCAAGCTGATCGGCATGGTCAGCGTACTGGAGCTGGTGGTCAACACGGCCGTGTTCTGCACCGGCTTGACTGAACAGGTAGACAACGATCGGGCAGGATGGCTGCGGCTCAATGCTGTCCGGATGGAATTCCGCTTCGATCTCGGCATGTGTGTATCGTTCGATGGTCATGGAAAGATCACGTCATACCGTAGTGTGTTTGATCGATCCCGAGTGTTATTCGTTGCTGGGTGCGTCTTGAGTGGCTTCGTGTTCTGCGACAAGCCATTCGTTGAAGTCATCGAACTCGTCCGGGTTTGTTTCCCACGGATCAATCTCTTCGGGATCTGGCGGGTCATCCGGAAGTTCGTCTTCGGTTGGGTATTCAGTCGGGCCGTCTGACATAGTTTGGTTGGATTGGTATCGTGTTAGGTGTCTTCGTTTTCGATGCGGATATCGACGTAGACTGGTGTGATGATGTCTGAAAGTTTGGCTTTCAGATCGCGTCGTGACAGGTCGTCTTTGACGGTAGCGATGATTTTGTAGTCGTCATCGTTGCCGTCGTAGTGCGATGGGACGACTTCGGCTGTTTCGACGCAGTGCACATCACGAATGTTGTCTGCGACGATGTTAAGGGTTGTTTGTCCGTCGGTACTGTTTGCGGTTGTGGAGTATTTTGTACTCATAGTTTGTAAAACACCGTTTTTTGAACAGGGTTACTTACCTGAGTGCTTGCTGTGCACCGCGCAGCAAGTCCATCTAAGAATTGGCAGTAGACACCAGTATTATTACTGGTCCGTCAAGTAACGCAACCAGTTATTTTACGGTGTCTGCTGCCACCTAGCTAAATCGAAGTTACGTTGTCAGCTACCCACGACTCCAGTCGTGCGCTTGTCGGTGGACTCCCGTTCTGCCGATACGTAGGTGAAATACTAATGTTTTTGTGGAAGGTAGGAGGATGTTGAGTATACATGACCCCCGTTCAGTGGAGGGAAAGAGAAGATCAACACGGAGATATCGTCAAATTAGGAGTTGGAATGAAGTGAGAAGAAAAACGACTCGTGAAAGGAAATCAGTGACTCAACATTAAAATGGGGAAGTGAACACAATGCCAAGTAACCAGGGAGAACAGACACTGCTTGACCCGTACCGGGAGATGAATCGATACGAAGACCGCGATGAAGAATACCGGTCTGAAGAAGTATTTGGAGAGCCACGTCGAACGCTCCATAACTACTGGAAGAAGTACCACGCCGCACGTGACTGTGGAAGCGACATGGTTCAATTTGTTGAGGAGACAACGACCAATCCCGTCGGAGAGAAGTACGAGTATCAACTCTACTGTCGATCCTGCGGTCACAAGATACCTGAGAACGAAGTCCTGTTCATTGGCGGTGACTGGTACAGGAACCACGGCTGGAAAGAATACGGGAGCTCGCTTGACAATCTCCGCATCCCGGAAGGGCGAGTGCTGGAGCTCGGCTCAGACCCTGACCGTGACGAGTTAATCCGGGTACTGAAACTCGGGCGTATCGAGCGTGAAGGAAGTGGGTTATTGGGGTTCTCATTCGGAAACGGGACGTGGTACGAGTGTGACGAATGTGAACACGAAGTGCCACTCACTTACGATGGGATGTGTCGGATGTGTTACGGCGGAGAGTGGACCGATCGGATGCAAAAAGAGGTTAACGCTCTTTCGATATCGGTCCGGCAGCGGAACAACTCCTTCGTTCACCGGTTAGAAGGTCACGTTGATCCGTTCTCTATCAAAGATCGTTTGTTCAAGGGGAAGATTCTATGGCGTCGCTACGGCAACGAGAACGTTCCGAAACTGGTTGAGGTGAAACAATGCCTCCGTGACGACTCTGATGGTCACTGGGAGTACGTTCTCGCCGACATGACGTACACAAACGAGTGGCTCTATCACGAGGATGATATTCGTGGACTGTTCTGGGATACAGGTCTTCGGAACGAGGAAAAGAAGCCGGTGATGGATGACCGGATTCGTGAAGTCCATCAACGCGTCTGCAACCAGTGAAATCTCCCTTGTCTACAGAGTTGTAGGCAGAGTGCCTCGGGGCTTGACCCCGAGGTACTTCACGAATTGAAACACTGTCTTCGATTTCAAATCCTGAAAGGTTCCATCTTGCACATTGGTCCAGAGTACTCCGACATGGAGGGAGTGCTATTTCAAATCCTGAAAGGTTCATCTTGCACGCTTATCGGCAATGCTGATGACTACGCCAATCAAGTATTTCAAATCCTGAAAGGTTCATCTTGCACCCAGGTTCAATTGCACGCACGAGTTCATCGTCCAGAATTTCAAATCCTGAAAGGTTCATCTTGCACGGGACACATCGACCGTGATTCAGATCGCGTCGTTTCAAAGCCTGTAAGGTTCATCTTGCACATTGTTAAGAATGCTGCTGAGCGAGCAGGGATAATTTCAAATCCTGAAAGGTTCATCTTGCACCGTTCCTCAGCCGCCATGTCCTGCAACTCATTTCAAATCCTGAAAGGTTCATCTTGCACCATGCCGGGAACACCGGCCTCACCCGGTCATACACGTCGCTGCGTAATGAATGTTTCCGTCAACCCCCAATACCCTGTCAACCCCAGGGGGTCGATGGAAACAAATCAAGAAGTGACCTCCTCCCCGTCGTGAACGATTGGGCTTCCCAAACCGCACCGCAAGCGTTGGGATAGAGTTGAGAAAGGAAGAAAAGTAGTGGGAAAACAAGCGAAATCGGAGGTTAAAGATCGGTTTCGTTTTCGAGCGCGCGTTCGACTTCAGCTTCGAATTCTTCTTCAGTCATCTCACCGTCAACGTATTCTCGGACGATATCGTTGTCAACCGGGTAGTCATCGTATTCGTCAGGGATTTCCGGCAACACATCATCAGCGGTATCGTACAGGACTTTCGCCGTGACAGCAACCGCAAAGTAACCGCTGGCACCGAGCAGCAGGATAGCAATGAATCCAAAGAACCCTGCTTGCGGTGGTGCGAACGGAGCGACGAGAAGTACCGCTCCAATCACTGCAGCAACGACAGTGATGTATTTGAGCGGTGTTGGAAGATCGGTATTACTGGTCATTGTGTTCGTTGTTTACGGTTCTGCTTCGACATCACCGGTTGACTCGGCATCGATCACAGTTTCCTGTCCTTCTTCAACAGGAATCCGATCGATCTCGTTCCCATCTTCATCCTTAATGACGATGTAGTACGCAATCCCATCGGAATCGTCATCTTCAGGTTCTTCAACTTCAATATCTTCAGTCTCGTTCCCGGTTTGCAGTTCATCTTCATCGATGTCACCAGCCATGAATGCAGTGACTTCCTCACTGGATTCCATCACGACAGATGCTTCAACTGCATCTTCAACATCATCGTCACTGGCACCGCCTTCAGCGTTCACGAAGATATTTCGCACGACGTCAGTCTGATCGCTGGTAGTGACTTTGATATGCCAGTACAGGTCGCCATCAACGGTTGTAAGGATCGGTTCAACGGCCATGGCTTCACCGTCTTCACCCCATTCAGTCCGCGTGTCGGTCCCGCGAGCGATTCCGACTGCTCGATCAGGCCCGAACACGTTATCGCTCCCGGTGTCGTACATTGTTGGTTCACCGGTTTCAGCGTCGAAATACCAGATTTCACTGAGACCAGCACCACCGCCTGGCGGCTCCATCGCGTACATGTAATTCATCGTTTCATCGTGCATGTCAACAACGAACGGTTGTTCGTTCCCGACACCGGATGGCATTTCAGCCGGCTCAACAACACCTTCGTACGAGCCGACTATCGGCATCTGGTTCCAAATCCCTCCACGGTACTCTAGGGATTCAGCGTATTCCTTTGAGTTGTGAAGTGGGTAGAGTCGCTGTCCATCAAGTTCAGGTCGTTCCTGTGCTTCTTCAGCGGACAAGTGCTCAATCGTTCCGTCCTGATGGACAAGTGCAACACCGTCCCATGTCGGTGTGGTGTGTGGGACAGGCGTCATGTGCCATTCATGCCCGGTTTTCGGGAACACCATGTATGCGTCACCATCGTAGACAAACTCGTACGGGTCATCTTCGTATTTACTCCAAAACCCGCCGTCTTTTTTCATCTGCCATTCAACGTTATCCCACAACCGCATGTTTTGTCCGTATTCGAATTCGTGCTCGTCGTACGTTTCAAAGTTCCCACCATCCATGTCAGCCATATCAGCATGCACAAGGCCAATCTGATTGTCGCTGAATTGATTTCGGATCTGATCTGGCATGATCGGGTACGACCAGACTAGATCACCATCTTGATTCCGAGTGATATCAGACTCACCAAGCGTGTGTTGTGGGTATGAGAGTGTTCCGTCAGTCTGCGTGTCACGGACAGCTCGTGGTGCAATACGCGGATTTTCTTCATTCATCTCGCGTGGTTCATCAGCAATTTCAACGTTATCCATGACTTCGTTTGCCATTGTGCGTTCTTCGTAGTGCGAGGCAATCCCACCGACAATTATCCCAGTGATGAACAAGAAGACAAAGAATGCACCGAAGATCATCATTTTCTTCCCGATTGAATCTGTTTTCTGTTCATCAATAGGTGGTGTGAAGTACAGAATCAGTGCAAGAATGATTGGGATACCGAATGCGATCGCTGCAAATGGAGAGTACCGAATCCCGTAGAAAAATCCGTGAAACCACGGTCGGAAGAACCAGATAAACGCGAACACGCCAAGGAATGCAAGGAGTTTCGTTGCGAATCTGGATAGTTTGAATCCGGTACTGCTGCCGTCAGGTGAGTCGTCACCTGATCGGCTTGGGAGTTTCCGCTTCAGTTTTCGTTTCAGAATTTCAAAATCTTTCATGCGTATTGAGTTACTTGTTGTGTATCGTTCATTGTTGATTTCGTGTCAGTACGTGCACCTGCTCGGTACAACTGACAGCAGACCCGGCCACGACGAATAATACCCCGGGTCTGTCGGTGTAACGAACGTGGAAGCGTCACAACCCGCGGGTTTTATTCGCCGTGCCGGCAGCCTGCGTGCCCCCGAGCAGGTGCCAACGTCAGTCATTCTCACCTTTGTATTTCCACTACCAATTGATAAACGCACCCATTCAGTGAACGCAACAGCAGTTAGGAGTGAAAAGTGTGAAAAGACGAAATGATCGGTTGCTACCGTGGGTAAGAACTACTAGGAGTGAAACACCCAGTCACGTGTTGGCTGGGCAGTCATGACCGTGTTTTTCGCACCGTGTTGAGTTGAAGTCAAACGGGTCAGTATGCCGCCCGGTCCCGTCGCACACTGGGCAGTCTGTTGTTTTCTCATTCGAGAAATACCGGGAAATCGTATTCCGTTTAATCTCACCGGTTCCTGCACACCACCAGCAGACGCCGTATTCGTTCGCGCATGGAGATTCACTGGTCTGGTCTGCCTCTGCATCAATCTGCTGATCATTACTGGCAGGTGTTTGGTCTTGGTCCGGCGTTGTTTCATCTCGGCCTTGCCGGACGCCGAGGTAGAACATCCCCCAGCCGTAAATGATGATCACGATGAATGTGAGTTCCATGTGCGTGTCCTCTACTGGTCAGGGTGACAGGTTAGGGCCAGGTGTTTCAGTTGGTGTGATACGCCGATCAACACGGTGTTCAACGGTATGGTTTGCTTCATCGTCTGGATTGTACTCAACGTCAAGGATTTGATCTGGTGTTTCAAGCGTTGTTTCACCTTTGCTTCCGTGAATCCCGTTCGTTGGCACGTACGTATTTCGAGGGGTAGTGTCTGTTGGCAGTTGCATAGTTACTCACGACTTGACTTGTGTTCGTCTCAGGCACTGTGTGCCTGTCTCCCCGAGTGTATGCCTCATACCGGAGTATTACTCCCGGTCCGGTGGAGTGACAGCCGAAAGCGTAACCGGGAGTTTTACCCGGTATGAGGAACTGAAGCAATCGATGATAATAGGCGATCAGATCACAGTGATGGCATGTTGTAGTCGTGAGTCTTCTGTTGGGGGAATCAATACAGGAGTATCAGACTTTCAGAGACCGGGATAGCAATGTCGAAGTACTCCATTAATTCAACGACAACAACTAGGATGAGGAAAAATGAGACGGCTGAAATCAAGAGAGTGATAGCA
>LKMJ01007548.1_pt1 | contig 10250 bp, 9 predicted proteins | sample 643391 | NCBI WGS metagenome assembly LKMJ01 (sample SAMN04112250, study PRJNA286221) | soda lake metagenome | biome: soda lake; feature: Kulunda Steppe; material: water; isolation source: sample PL-Br10 brine of Picturesque Lake | place: Russia: Kulunda steppe | collected 2010-07
CACACACACACACACACACACACACACACACACACACACACACACACACACACACACACGCACACACAGCACATCTGCATGTCCCCGTGCCTTGCTCCTGCTAGGGCGTCGGCGGCAGTGGCCAGGGCTTTGATGCCGCGTCTGCAGGACGTCTGGGCTCCTACAGCTTCATTCCGCAGCACAACCCACCTGTGGAGAAGCTGCGCAGCTCTGTTGCAAAGGTGGAGGGTGAGGGGGAGTAGCCCCACCTCTGAACATTAGCTCACAGGGACCTTCCTTTTAAACATAAGGCCAAGGGGAAGGATGCATAGCCCAACGGCCCTGGTGGGGGAAGGGTGGTGTGAGCAGCGGCACTGAGTGGCAGAGGGTGGTGCGAAGCATGTGAGAGTACGCAATCCAGGGGTTGGAAGCGTAGGGTGGAAGTGTGTGAGTGCATGTGCACCCAGGGTATCACATCTATGATGTCCAGGACAACGGAGCAGAGGGCATGCGCGCTCCACGGGGGCGCTAGCAAGCATGTGTTTGCCTCACCTCTGCAAGGCGCCTGAGCTTCTTCCCTCACGCCTGCCACGCTCAGATGTGTTTGCACGCACATGCGCACAAAGTGGGGTCGCGGACAGGATGCTGCTCGCGTCCTGTGCGTCCACACGCCTACCCAAACTTGCGCCCCTTGTCGACCTCTCACCTGGAACGTGCGCCATGCACGCTTACGCGCACGCGAGCACAACACATTTGAGCCCAGCTGGCCCGTGCCCTGTATGCGCCGCACGCCCTGCTCCTGTAAGGAATGCTACACATAAAGGGTTGTTGAATGAGCTCGCTGATGAACCAACTCCCGGCCAATGAACTTCCCAAACCCTAGTCCAGCCTGAGCCTGAGCCTGATGGTAGGTTGCGTAGATGGGGGCAATCTGGTGATCAAGAGAAGCCTGGTTTCGCTCACGACTTCAAGCGCGCACCATGCACACACGCCCGTGTACGCATGCATGCTCATGCGCAGGCTGCGGAGGACCGCGCCAAGAAGCAGCGCATCATGCCATCAGGCCCATGCAAGCTCGGGGGCAGCAGCTCAGCTGCTGCGGCTGTGCCGCCCTCCCTGGCAGCCGCCACGGCCGCGATGCGCAGGTGCGCGCCGACACCATATGGTGGAGGACAAGAAGCGCCTGTGCCTGGAGGTTGGATCCAGTACGCGCTGTGCAGCCTGGCCTGCTTGCATGGTCTGCGTAAGCCACCGCGCCGGTCTGCATGTGGCCTGGTTGGGCCGGTGGTTCGGGCTGGGCTGGTTTGCGCAAGATGCCGCGCCAGTCTGCATATGGCCTGGTTAGGTCCACAGTTCAGGCTGGGCTGGCCTGGCTAGGTCCACTTTTCTTAGAGGCCTGCTCACGGCTGCACGTATGGCGCTGTGCGCATCCCCCTCCCCCACGAGTGTGCGCGAGGGCAATGTGGGCACCCAGGCGCTATACGTGCATCCCTCTGCCTGCTGCCCACCAGGGCGTACACACCCAGCAGGTGCTGGTGCACACACGTGCGCACCCGCTCATGTGCGTACACGCCTGTGCCCACGCGTCGTGCGTATGTACGCGCAGGGCTGCTGACAACGCGTGGTGCCCCTGCGAGCGCCTGCGCGTGGCGGTGCCGCGCTCCGTGGGCGCACGCACCACAGCCACCACCACTACCACCACCGCTCAGCCAAACCCTGCCTCTGCTAGCAGCATGCCCAACGGTGGCGCCGCCGCCGGCAGCGAGGTGCTGGTCATTGACCTGGTGGAGGAGGAGCGCATCGCGCATAGCATCGAGGCCGACACCTCGGGCAATGAGGGGCAGGCGGCTGGCTGCGCAACAGGTGGTGACCCGCCCAAGGAGAGGCTGCTGCCAGGCTTGCAGGCAGGTGGCGGCGCAGGGGGGGGACCTGGGCCGCAGAACAGGGGGGGGGGCAGGGGCCTGGCTGATGTAATGCAGGGCAGGGCTGGACCTGCCGCTGCTTATGCTACGGCTGCTGCTGCTGGTGCTGCTAGTGCTGCTGCTGCTGCGGGCAGCCGGGCCGCACCCCAGCCGGCCCACTTTGTAATGCAAGCCCCCAGAGGGCGAGGGCAGGGGCAGCAGCAAGGGGCAGCATGGCACGGCGCAATGGCTGGGCGCGACACGTTGATATCTGCGGGGCATGGCTCCGGCACCGGCCGTTCCAGGGCATCTGCTGGGCCTTGCGCGCCCGCCAGGCAGGGCTATGACACCAGCAGGCATGCTGCTGCTCAGCCGGGCACGGCTGCTGCCTTGGGCGTGGGCGCCAACAACGCAGCAGTGGCAGCAGCAGGAGGTGGGGCGAGGACAGCAGCGGCTGGCTCCTCCGCAGCTGCTGCTTGTCAGCCTGGAAGCACTGCGGCCGGTCCTTTAGGCCGACAGCCACATGTGTTCACTAAGTCAAAGAAGGCGCAGCGCCAGATGCTGCAGCAGCAGCAGAAGCAGCAGCAGCTGCAGTTACCAAGTGTACCGCAGCCACTGCCGTTAGGGCAGTGCGCTGTGCAGCAGGATGTGGTTGACTTGACTTTAGATGCTGACAGCGAGGGGGAGGAGGACAGAGGTAGTGTAGGAATAACAGGAGCAGCAGCAGCAGCAGCAGCAGCAGCAGCGCCACCTCCACCATCACTTGAAGCAGCAACAGGTCTTGTGCTGGGGCAATCCTCCTCTGGCCCTGTGAGCACCAGCTGGTCCTGCGCACGCTGCACGTTTCTCAATAGCGCATGCTCGCTTGTATGTGAGATGTGTGCAGGCCCACATTGTAGTGCATGAGATGATGCCCATAAGCATGTATGCTTGTGCGCTCATGAGTATGCACTCTAAAACTTGTATTCGTGAGGGAGTGAGATGTCAGGAGTGCAAGTTGATGCGGAGGCAGTACTGTGATTGCAATGTAGGCTAAGCCAGACTTGAACTCAACTCAAGCTTGACCATGATGGCAAAAATGCTATTGCATGCAAATGTGTCTTCAAGAACCTGCCCTCGTGTTCCTTTTTGAGAGCAGGCAGCCTAGATATGACCTAGATGCGTAGATGCTTAGTCCTTGACCGAGTGATATGGAGAGAGAGGAAGCAAAGGCCAAGAGCAGTTGACTTTGATGAAGCCTTGAACCTGCAGGTAGCAGAAGGAAGAAGAGAGTGGATTGGATAGGAGGAAGTAGGGAGAGAGTAATGAGGACTGGCGGAATTTGCTGGCCTGTGCAGATCTCTGTGCAGTGCGCGTTTGTATAGGCTCGTCTTCATTGCATCATGATGTGAGCCTGTCAATGGACTTGATGTGCAGACCATGAACTTCCCCAGATCTCAAGTACTACTTGTAAGCAGTGCCTACAGAAGGGCGCGTAAGCTAAGGGGGTCGCTGACTTGCCGGTCGGTTGCCAGTATGCTACTAGCAACCGACCAAGCATTACTTTGTTTGTATACTCTCAGCTTCGAGCTGAAATTCAAGTTGAAGTTATTTTCAATTAAATTCAAGTTTGAAAGTTGAAAGTAACCGCCTGCCTGGTCGGGAGGCTGATTGTTTTGTGGCTGGTCATTGATCCAGCCAAAAGGTCATCCAATGCTTCTGGAATGAAATTTACTGTGCCGCTGAGAGAGAGAATCAAACCAATATGATTTGTCAAGGAATATAAAAGATAAGGGCCCTCCACAGGAAAAGCCAGGCACAAAGCCTTTGTTCTTAGAAACAACTCTTGAAAAATAATGCAGCCTACATGAGCCCATTTGACACAGCGGCCCAAGAGCACTATTGACATCATGTCAATGACATTGATTGTCTATTTGGATCTTCAGGATCACCATATGTTATGGTGCCTTGCCCTAGATGGCCCCTTTTCCTCAAAAAAGCTAGCCAGTGAACACTCCCGTGTAGATTAAGAAAACTTACTCTCGATCTAAACACTCATTCTATTCAATGTGCAACAAAGATCAAAAACACAAGTAGAAGGTTGAATAACATCAAGGAAATAACATCATGTTATTTCCTTGATGTTTATGCCCAGTAGGTGGCCCCCTTTCATTTATTGATGTTTATATTATATGATATAGCTCTTTTCAGAACCCTCCCGCCCCCCACTAATGACCTTCTTCCTAGTTCGATGGTGGAGGTTTACCTGGTGCTTGCACCAAATGTAAACTTCTTCCTTAATTCATGCAAACAGGGGTTACCTTGTTGGCGTAGTCTTTCTTTCTTTCATCAATAATTGAAAGGGGGCCACCTACTGGGTCTAGTAGGGCCTTGGCACATGTGACTCCTGCACCAGTACATTTACTTAATTGGGAGGGACTGTTTTCACCCAGCAAAGTCTTTTTTCCTTTGTCTTTTCTTATGGAAATTGGCAGGTTGGGAGCCCAGCGACGCCTAGTGCAGGGCAAAGCTCTCCACCTAAACCACCACTACCAATGGTGCTTTCCAGTGGATAGGGCTAGCTCTTAGCTCCGGATACTTGAGCAGGCGGCGGGGCACCTGCGATGGAAAGTCAATAATCCACCCTCGCAACCTATGGGTTTGGGGTTCGAACCTCACTGGAGGCTCACAACCGGCTAAGCTGCCCTTGTTCGGCGGATACAGCCTTGAAAGCCTTACCTTACCTAGCACCTAGGTGCACGCACCTGCGTGAGGACCCCCGGCTGCTCCTGAAGCCCCCCTCCTCCCACTGTGCTCAGCATTGGCTGCGAACTTCCCCTCTCCTTATGCTGAGCGATCTGCTGGCTGCAGCTGCTTACAAGGTCCCACTGTTTGTTCACTCCATAGCCGCCCCCTCAAAGCATGCTCAATCAAATTACGATCAAATTACCACTACCTCTTTAGAGCTTTCCTGACAATCCTTACTGGTACGTTTTCTTTCAAAAAAGCATGAGGGATGTCGTCCAAATAGTACACACCATGAGGGCACACCTAAGAAGTCGTGTACATTAAAATGTTACCCTCGCAGCCATGACGCTACATTGTCTGCAGCACACTCTCAGCGTGACAATATGCACATTACGCAGCAAGGTGCAATCCCAAGAGGTTCGTCTGTTCTTTTTCCCCACGAGGGTGTGAGTAGCGTATGCCCTACTACAGCAACAACAGATCATGGGTCTGTTTGTTTCATAAATTTTCCTTTTTCCAAAACAGAAGCCTTTTAGAAGCAAGACTTGGATGCAAAGCTGATGGGGTGCACGGATCACCCAAGTGCTTGGCCTTACCTACATGCATGGCCTGGGAGTGGTCCCGGTGATGTGGACAGGCACGGCAGCAACAAAGCGGTACAGCCAGGGACTTTCCCTATAAGCAATGCACACAGCTGCAAGCGCTGTTGCCTGGTTGTGCTGCACCCTGGATCACACTCCAGGGTTCAACGGGCCACACAGATGCCAATTGCCTGACCACACTGTATGAGGCCAGGCACCCATATCCCAAGAGCCCACGCTCTGTGCATCCTACTACTACTACTACAGCAGTAATAAATAAATCAACTCACAACGTAAGGACAGGAACTGCCATTGCTGCTGGTACAGCCCTGCCTCTTAACCTTGCTGCTGCTGCTGCTGCTGCTGCTGCTGCTGTCGCTTCTCATGGATCACCAACGCGAGGGAGCGACAGGGGCGGCAGAGCAGTGCAACACGCCCAATTTACCACTGCTGCTGCTGCTGCTGCTGCTGCTGCTGCTGCTGCTGCTGTCGCTTCTGAGGGCCTACTAACGCAAGCAGCAGGGGCAGCAGCACGAGGCCGTGCAGCGCGCCCAGCACCACCAATCCCAAGTAAAGCCTGCAAGTGGCACAGTGGGCAAGATAACACACACAAGCGTGCATACTTGCACAGGCACACCCAGACAGATACGCTGTGGCAAGCTCCTTATGGGCACGCCCGAGACTCATCTCCCAGCAGGAGGGGCTGGGCGTGGCGCAAGGGGGCTGTTGGTGCGGCAGAGAGCACTGCGTCAGAGCGGCAGGCGCTAGCGATGCACATGCACACATGCGCACCACCGCCGCCTGAACGTCGGCAGGGCAACAATGCTCTTGTGACGGCATTATGGCATGCAATTCTGGGTCCAGGTATACTATCCATCGCAGCCAATGTTTCATTGGAGTTCCAGGCACATCATGAGTGTGTGTGTATGTGCGCGTGCCCTTTGGTCACTGACCTGAAGTAGTAGACCTGGAAGATGCGCGTCTTGGCGGTGGCCAGCACCACCACGCCCACCAGCTTGGTCAGCGTGATGCCACTTAGCACACTGGCGCCGCTGCAGCAGATGAGGTAGAGGAGCGCGCGGCACGGCAGGTGCTGATACGGCAGCCGCTCATGTTTGTTTGTTTGTTTGTTTGTTTGTTTGTTTGTTTGTGTGGATGTGTGTGTGTGTGTGCTTGTTTGTGTGATTGTGTACGTGTAAGTGGGTGCATGACAGCTCTAGCCAGTTGCCACATCACCACATAAACACGGGGGCTAAGCATGATGAGCATGCAGTTATGTGCAGCACCCTGGTGCACGCTCAGAGCAGCGGGCAGGCAACTGCTTTGTGCAGGGGATGTGAACCCCACAAGTACCTCTGCAGGACCGCTACCCCTCCACCCCATTTCCCTCCCCAGCAGCTCACTCACACACACACACACATGCCCCCTGTTTGCACCCCAAACACCATCCCCCCAGCGGTGCGCGCCAGGGGTAGGGGTAGGGTCAATTTCGTCGCAGTGGCGCACATGTGGCATTCATGGCCGCCTCTACTGACTGTCTTTCGTGCGTGTGGATGTCAGCGCGTCAGGCGCGCATGAGCACCACCGCAGCACCTTACCTGGCATTCAGGGCCGCCTCTGCTCGCAGCACCCTGGGCAGTCCCGGTGGGGATGCACAGTACGCGTGCAGCACATGTGCGCAGAACTCCACCGCAATGCCCAGGGACATCGCAAGGTTCACCAGCGACACGGCGTTCAGCTGCAGGTCTGCATGAGCAAAAGCAGCGGCAGCACGCGGCAAGTAGGCGCTCACACACTGGGTTTGCTTTGTGCAGGAGCAGCAGCAGCAGCGACAGTAGCCGCAGCAGCAACAGTAGCAGAAGCCAGGGGTTCAGATTCAGGTCAACCAGAGGCACAGTATTCAGCTTTGCGTGTGTGTGTACGTGTGTGTGTGTGTGTGCGCGCGCGCGTGTGTGTGTGCATGTGCATGTGTGTCAGCGCGTGCACATGCGTGCTTACATGCATTTCTTTTGTGTGTATGTGAGTGCATGTGCGTGTATTTGATGTGTGCGTATGCACATGAGAGCATGCAAGATCAGGTACATGGCCATGCATGCACACAACCAGCGCCCAGGTAGGCACGCTGCGGCGGCTGCTGCCCCCTGCTCTCACCTGCCAGCACCATGAGCGCCATGAGGTGCAGCAGCAGCGACGCCAGCACCACCACTATGATGGCCGCGGCCCACAGGCTGCCCAGCAGGCACGCGCACGCAACACCAATGACTCCCAGCGGCAGCGCAAGCAGCACGCCCGCCTTGGCCCAAACGTCCAGGTACTGCGGGTGCCAACAACAAGCGTGCATGTGCGCACACTCGCCGGTGAGCGTTGGCCAGGACTAGCGCCCACCGCCGGCAGTGCACCCGTCCATGTGCTTGCAGGTGAGTGGTGGCCAGCATGTCCGGGCACGGCAGCCGCCTTAGGTCGATGCATGCATGCACATGTGTTTGCAGAGGCCAGAGGTGGCCCAAACCCCTGCCCATCCTGCCCTGTGCTTCCCACACATAGGGCTGCGTGCGCGCTGCTCCAGCTGCCCCAGCCTGTGCCCTGCCCACCAAGCCAGCAGCGGACCAGTCCAAACCGCTCTTTCCGTGCATCAGCCTGAAATGCTCATGATGCGCAGCGTTCTGAGCCACTCTTTATGTCCAGCCACTCATTAGGTCCAGCCACTCTTTAGGTCCAGCCACTCTTGAGGTCCAGCGTTCTGAGCCACTCTTTATGTCCAGCAGCCCTGACTGCCACACAAGCGGATGTATCCAGCACTGGGCTCTTTCAGTGGAGCAGTCCACAGTGCTCCAGTAGCCAAGCACAGTGTGCTGCCAGGCAGAGAAGCAGCTGGTGGGCTCCCCCTTTTTGGGGGCTTTGGGTTTGCGGCCACCTAGGCGCACGGCAACTGCCCCTGGTTGCTGCGCAGGGCAGGCGGCCCAGGGCAACTGCCGCCCAGCGCACCCCATCTTGCAACACACACGGATGCAGCTCCCGTCCAAGACACGCGGGGATGCTAAAACAAGCAGAGTTGCACCGCAAGGGTGCTTCTGCTCTTCCACCTGGTTTGAAAAGCGGTACAACAGGCTTCAGAGCACGCAGGCAAGCGAGGCGCGCACCTGTTCAAAAAACACATGGAAGATCGAGTATGCATACACATCGAGGCCCAGGTCCTTTTGCAGCCTCTGTACAAGCGTGCGGGAGGCGCGCAGCGCAGCAATGAAGTCCTGCGGGTGGCGAATGGGGGGAGCAAACGCAGGGCAATGGATTCCTTCGGGTGGCAAAGAAGGGTGCGCATGCAGCTGCGAGAAGGGAGCAAATGCAGGGCGATGAAGTCCTGCGGGTGGCAAAGTGGGAGAGGGTCACAAACACAGCGGATGAGGCTGCGCGGCAAGGCCAACACCGAGGTCATGGAGCCATGGCGTTTGGGGACAGACGGGAAAGACAGAGATCGGCCACTTATTGTCTGGCCTGGGCCAGACATCCTGCAGGCTTGAAGGCGCCAAAAGGCGAGCAGACCAACGGGCCTCTGGGTCTCTCTGATGTCCCCCTCACACGCGCAGTGTGCAGGCACGCAGTGGCGGAGGGTGTCCCTCTCACAAGAGCAGAGTGTGCAGGCAAGGAGCGGCGGAGGGTGTCCCTCTCAAAAGCGCACAGAGTGTGCAGGCATGGAGCAGCGGAGGGTGTCCCTCTCAAAAGCGCACAGAATGCGCAGGCACAGAGTGGCGGAGGGTGTCCCTCTCACAAGCGCATCAGGGTGCAGGCGTGGAGCAGTGGAGGGTGTCCCTCTCACAAGCGCATCAGGGTGCAGGCATGGAGCAGTGGAGGGTGAGTGTCTGCCTCTGCCACTTCACAATCGGGGGGCTCGCACGCACGGAGGGGTGCTAGGCTTAGAGATGCACACACGTGCCAAGTGCGCATGAAACACTAGTGATTACACTTGCACGCCCGCACACGCCTCCTCTTCCTCCTCCTGCTCCTCCACTTCCTCATTTAGGAGCTTATAGGGACGAAGTGCCAGCACCAAAAGGGGAGCAGCGCATGCATTCACGCACACGCAAACACACGCACCTACCTTCTGCTCATTCAGGGGCGAGTTGAAGGTTCTGAACGCTGACGCCGCGACCAAGCCTTTGTCCAGCCCGGCAATGCCCGCATCACCCTCGTCACCCACACCCAACACATCCCCAGCTGCTGCTGCAGTCAGGCGCCCTTGCTGCGGGCCCCCGTGTGAAGATGGCGGCGGCGCGCGCGCAAGCGCGTCCGAGTACGCGCCCTCCCCGCCCTTGGCGCACCCCGCGCTGGGCTTGGCACGCAGGAACCAAGGCAGGAAGCGCTGGAAGTCGGGGGTGTCCGGGCGGCCGCCTGTGGTGTGCGTGTGCGTGTGTGCATGTGTAGGAGTGCATTGAGTGCGTCCAGTGATTCAGTGCTCCATGTGTGGTGTGTGTTTCTGTGTTCACGCATGTTTGTGCGTGTGTGCACGTGTGCGCCTGCACACCAACACCCATGCATCAGAAATGGTGGCGGCTCACACATACACACACGCACGCAAGCACGCACACACAAGCATGTGCACTGAAGCAGCAGACGACGACTGCGGGGGGACCTGACAGGCGCACCTGCGAACGGCTTGTCCACACACACCGCACAGTCATCGCACGCGTGTGCGTCGGTGCTGCAGGGCGGTTGGTCTGGGGGAGGACAATACCCTCCCTCCTCATCCTCCTCTTCCACCTTAACCTCCGCCCTCCTGGCACCCTCACCCCACACGCCCCCCGCGGGCCACTCCCCAGCAGCCCCGCCGCGGCCGCCCTGCAGCTGGCGCCCTGCCTGAGAGGGGGGAGTGACGCGAGGCGCGGCGGCCGAGGTTGCAGGCGGGGGGGGTGGGGTTGAGAGCGCAGTTGGGGGTGAGTGGGAGGGGGGTGAGGGCAGAGGGGCGGGGGTGGGAGAAGGGGAGGGAGGGGGTGTGATGGCCGGTGGCGGGGGCGGCTGGGGTGGAGGGAGTAGGAGCTCAGGAGGCGGCGAGGATTGGGGAGAAGGA
>LKMJ01007550.1_pt1 | contig 10249 bp, 9 predicted proteins | sample 643391 | NCBI WGS metagenome assembly LKMJ01 (sample SAMN04112250, study PRJNA286221) | soda lake metagenome | biome: soda lake; feature: Kulunda Steppe; material: water; isolation source: sample PL-Br10 brine of Picturesque Lake | place: Russia: Kulunda steppe | collected 2010-07
ACACGATGTGAATGTCAGCAGCAGGTCCCCATGTGTCAATGTCAATTCGTGTGATGCTCCCTCCACTTGTCGTTGGTCTGTGTATTTGCCTCGGGATTATTAGCGGTGCGGCCGGCGCAACAATGCTTACCGATCATGACGTACAGATCGAACAGTACGGCTCCGGCGTCGCCCTCGAGGACGAATCAGAGACGTTTCTCTGGCAGTACGAATCGTATTCGGTTCGGGTGAGCTTCGCCTCGACAGGTGAATCGATTCATACCGTTTGTCTCCGCGTCGACGACGACGAGGAGAATGATACCGACGAACAGCCACAGCCAGTCGTCTGTGAGTGGACCGCCCTCGGTTCCGATGAGACCGCAACGGTCACGCTCAGCCAGTCGGAGTGGCCTGAAAACGTCTCGGGAGACGAGACGCTCGCGATCGATATCTACCCCGATCGTGATACAGGCGGTGAGCCTGTCCAAACAGTCACCATTCCGGTCCATATTTTCGAAAAAGACGGCGATCTGGCGGGCAACGGTCTCACAAACGAGCGTGAAATCGAACTGGGAACACACCCCGACATGGCAGACACGGACGGTGACGGACTTACTGACGGGGTCGAAGTCATGATGGGGACGAACCCGCGTGATTCGACGACGCCGTACAAAATCTCGGTTATCGTGATCGGGGTGCTGACGACGGGCGCATTCGGGGCTGTCCTCGTTGCGGGGCGAGTGATGGTCGGGTTGCGCTCGCTCGGACTTGTCGGTCGCCGCGAGCAATCCAGCCAGTCAGCCACTGGCTCCGAGTCGATTCAACAGCAGTTTGAGCCACCAATCAGGGACGAAGCACGGGTCGAAAAGCTGCTTGAATCGCATGACGGACGGCTCAAACAGTCACAGATCGTCGATGCAACCGACTGGTCGAAATCAAAGGTCAGCCGGCTGCTTTCCTCGATGGAAGACGACGGCGATATTACACGGATCCGGCTGGGCAGGGAGAATCTCGTCTGTCTTCGTGGTCATGAACCGCCCGACGTCACGCCATCGTGGGACAAATCATAGTCGTCAACACGTGAATGCACAGGCGGCACCGGCGTCACGTCGCGTCACGTTCAAATCCGTCGGCCCGCTACAGCCGGTAATGAAGGCCGCAGCGCTCCGTGAGCGTGCGGGGTCACTTCCGATCGACCCCGGCGTCTATCAGTTTCACGCCGGCAAGACAGTTCTCTACGTCGGCAAAGCGGTCGACCTCCGAGCACGGGTTCGCTCGTATACTGATCCACGGAGCCAGCGAATCGGCCGGATGGTCACAGAGGCAACCAGTATCGAGGTGGCGGTCACCGATACCGAAACGCAGGCGCTCTTGCTCGAAGCCAATCTCATCAAGCGCCACCAGCCACGGTACAACGTCAGGCTCAAAGACGACAAATCCTATCCGCTGGTGCAGCTAACTGACCATTCGATTCCACGGCTCGAAATCACCCGCGACCCAAACGACGCGGCAACTGTTTTCGGCCCGTTTACCGACAAAGGGCGGGTCGAAACCGTCTGTAAGGCGATTCGAGAAACATACGGGCTACGTGGCTGTTCGGATCACAAGTACGCCGGCCGCGAGCGGCCCTGTCTCGATTACGAGATGGGGCTCTGTACCGCCCCCTGTACCGGCGAAATCGACGCCGAACGCTACCGAGAGGATGTCGCTTCAGCTGTCCGGTTTTTCGAGGGTGAAACCGGTGTACTGGCCGAGCCACTACGGAACGAAATGGAGACGGCTGCTCAACAGCAGGCGTTCGAACGCGCAGCCAATCTCCGAGACCGTCTTGAAACGGTTGAAACCTTCCACGGCGGCGGTGGTGAAGCTGTTGCGTCTCGGAGTTACGACCGGGCGGTCGACGTTCTCGGCGTCGCTATCGAGGGCGACCGAGCGACGGTTGCCCGACTCCATAGCGATCGTGGCCAGCTCGTTGATCGCTCACGACACACGCTGACTGCACCCGAGGGCGAAGATCGAGTGGCGGCGTTGCTTTCGGCGTTTCTCCCCCAATATTACGCCGAACGGGAGTTCCCCGATGCAATCTTGCTCTCGGAGCGACCCACCGATTCCGACGTGCTCAACTGGCTCGACGCTGAGGGCGTCGCGGTTCGGGTTCCGGGGGCTGGACGGGAGGCCAAACTAGTCGAGTTAGCTCTGAAAAATGCCCGACAGGGACCGGTTCGTGGCGACCCACTCGGCGTGCTTGGCGAGGAGCTCGAGATTGGTCGGCCGACCCGGATTGAGGGTTTCGACGTCAGTCATAGCCATGGGAAGTCGGTTGTCGGCAGCAACGTCTGTTTTGTCGACGGGGATGCCGAAACCGGTGACTACCGGCGCAAAAAGCTCCCTGATCGCAACGACGATTATGCGAACATGCGCGAACTCGTCGCCTGGCGGGCCACTCGGGCCGTCGAGGGCCGTGATGACCGCCCCGATCCGGATCTGCTCATTATCGACGGCGGCGAGGGACAGCTGGGAGCCGCACTCGATGCACTCGAAATTGCCGGCTGGGATGTGCCGACAGTCGCCCTGGCAAAAGAGCGGGAATTGGTTATTACGCCCGACCGCGTCTTCGACTGGCCCAGCGACGCCGGACACCTCCACATTTGTCAACGCGTTCGCGACGAGGCTCACCGGTTTGCCGTCCAGTACCACCAGACGCTTCGTGACGAGGTGTCGACAGCACTTGATGGCATTCCGGGGGTCGGCCCCGAAACAAGAACACGGCTGCTCCGGCGGTTTGGAAGCGTCGAAACGATCCGAAACGCCTCGAAAGCCGATCTACAGGATGTCGAGGGAATTGGTGAAAAAACGGCGACGGCGATCGTTGGTCGACTGTAAGCGACGTAGCTGAACTGAGAACACACACGCTCGCTGTCGAGCACGGTATGTAGCATTCCGTGTTCCAATGCCTGCACCCTTAAGTTCACGGAGTCGATGACGACTATATGGACTATACGTTGGCGATTGAGAACGCACCGGAGATGATCCCCGGTGGGACAGGCGTCCTCTTGCTTCACCCGAGCATTGGCGAAACCGACCGGATCGATACCGACTTTTTCAAAACCGACACCGATCACTTCCTCGTCGTCTCGACGCGGACAACCGCCCGCGAAGTCGAACAGAAAATCGAACACTACGACGTCGACGAAACGCGAGCGGTCATTCTCGATACGCTTTCCGTTGAGCGCGGCTACTCCCGGCGTGGGTCGGAACACGTCCACTACGTTTCTTCGCCGGACGACCTCGACGGCATCGTCACACAGGTCAAAAACTTCCTTGACAGCCACGACGGCAAACTCCGGCTCAGCGTCGACTCGCTAACTGAAATGATCTACTATGCTGACGAAGAAGGCGTCTATGAGGCAACAAAGCAGCTATTGGAGCTGCTCGCCGAGCACGACGCAGTCGGGATTTTCCACCTTTCGAAAGAAGTTCACGACGACGAAACCCTCGAACGGTTCCGCAAGCTGTTCGACGGCAGTGTCGATCTCAGCGACGATGGCAGCGTCGACGCTGACTTTTAATCTGTATTCACCCTTATTCGGTGAGTTTCTCGAACGTTTTATTTGCCCACTGAACAGCGTATGCCGAACCGTGCTCGCGGTAGGCAGCCGTGTCGAGGGCGCTAAATGGGGTTGGAAGTTCGAGGCCGTGTTTGATCGCCGAACAGGCGTACTCGGTTGCTTCCGGGAAGCTCATCTCGCCGTGGGCGACCAGTCGCGACAGGTCGTCAAGTCTGGGCTCAAGCCGCTCGCCGGCATCTTCCCATGTCGTATAGAGCGATTCGAACTCGGTGCTGTCTTCCCAAGATGCAAAGACCTCGCGCGTCTGTAGACCAACCCAGCCATCGAACAGAGCGGCAGCGATTTGGTAGACGGCAGCGCCATCGAGGCCGACTGCGGCATCGAGCTCGCGGTATGACGCACCGAAAAACGGCAGAAAGTGCTCGGGGACAGCACAGTAGAGCTGGACGAAGGCTTCGGCCGTGAGAAACGCCAGAAAGTCCGACGGGGTTCCCTGCGCCCGTTTTTTCAGTAACACGGTTCGTGGCTCGGTCTGTCGCGTCCAGACAACCGTCCCGTTGCCCGGCATGCCGACGGTGAACTCGGGGCCCGCATACCGGTGAAGGACTGTGGGGGCGGTGTCGGGAAGCCAGTCATCGGGATAACTTGCCGGGTCAAGACTGTCGGCCAGCAAGCCGAGATCTTCGGCGACCGCTGGTGGCACCGTCTCGAAGTCGGTCTCGACATCTAAGACGATTGCTTTGGGTGCGTACTGATCGCGAACAGCCGAGAGGGTCGGTGAGAGTGACCGTTCGCTGAACATTACGCGAAGACGTACGAGAAGATAATCCCTGCCGAGAGAACTGCCGACACGCTCACTGTCGCGAGGACGATCTTGGTAGCCGTGCTCATATCCTCGGGTTTTCGCGGGTTGGCAATAAAGGCTTCAGTATCGGCCGATGGCCGCCGTCGACAGCCCGGAACCGCCCATGATTTTATGCGGGTTCGTGTGGAACCGAATCACATGCATATCCGGGACGCAGTCGAAGACGACGCCGAGGCGATCGCGGCACTCGCAGACGCACCGACTGATGTCGTCCGGAACCTCGTCCACGACCGTAGTGTCCGGGTTGCCGAGCGCGAGCAGGGCGGTCACGATCCAAACACCGACACAGAGACACTCAATACGGAGCTGTTGGGCTTTGTGAGCTTCGATGCCCACGATCAGACGGTCCATGTGACGCAGTTCGGCGGGACACCGAGTGCGTGTGAACAGCTTCTGGGCGAGCCGGTTCGGTTTGCGGCCAGCGAAAACATGGCTGTCGAGCTCTTGGTCGAACAGCATGCGACCGAGCTACAGTCAGCCGCCCAAGCTGCTGGGTTTCAGGAAGTTGGGTCAGGGCCGATGTTCCGTGGGTCACAAACGGTTCGGTACCGCCACCAGCCGTAGTACCGCCATACTGCGATCAAGCAAACCCCGCACTGCGATTACGCAAACTTCCGAACCGTCATATCCAGCGTGTCGAGGTCGACGATCGGGGCGTGTGCGACATCGGGATTGATGTTGACTTTCTTCTGGAAATCAGTCTGTGATTGCCAACAGCCGCTATTGACTGCCAGGACGTTGTGGTACTTGCCCCAGCCGAGTTTGTGGACGTGGCCGGTATGGAAGATATCGGGGACGTTGTCAATGACGAGGTAGTCCTTTTCTTCGGGTGCAACGCGAGTATGGCCACCGAACTGCGGGGCGACATGTCGTTTTTTGAGCAGCTGGTACATCGCCTTGTGTGGCTCCTCGTAGCTGGCTTTGTCCCCAGGAAGCTCGGCGATAACCTCGTCAAGCGAGACACCGTGGTACATCAGCACCGAAACACCCGCAATGGTGACTGTCGAGGGGTTGCTCGTAATTCTCGGGTTGTGTGCCGACATAATCTCGCGAAGCTCCTCGTCGAATCCGGGCTGTGGCTCGGCAAGTCTGACAGCGTCATGGTTGCCTGGAATCATTACGATTTCGAGATCACCGGGGACGGCTTTCAAGTGTTCAGAAAAGGCTTCGTACTGGTCGAAAATGTCGATGATATCCAGCTCTTCGTCCTGATTCGGATAGATACCAACTCCCTCGACCATGTCACCGGCGAGCAGAAGATATTCGACACTGGCAGCCTCGTCGGTATGCAGCCAGTCGGCAAACCGGTTCCAAGCGTCAGCCATGAACTCTTGACTACCGACGTGGACGTCCGAAATGAGTGCCGCCTGAACGTGGCGGTCGGCTGTATTCGGCCGGAATGTACGCGGAACATCGGGAAAGTGGATCGAATCGGTGAATAAGATTCCGGCGTCATCCGAAAGCGTCCCCTGAACCGCAACGCATTCGTCCAGCAACATCTCGTCGACCAACTCGGCGATGGGTCGATCTTTCATCACGAGCGCGGGAAACGTTCCAGTCGTGTCTTCGAGTTCGATCAGCCAGTGGCCGCTTGCAGTCGAGCGAATATCGTTGACGAGGCCGATCATCTCGGCTTCGCTGCCACCGGGCATCGACGCGATTGCCGAGGCCGGACGGTGGTTGACACGGCCACGGAGGAGTTTTGAGAGCCGCTCGTAGCGATCACGAAAGGTCGTCACGAACTGACTGTATTCGCCCGTTCCCGTGCTTTGGCCGGTGATATCACCAGCAATCTCTGCAGGAGTCGGCGTGCGATTGTGGCGACCCGGCTGTGGCTCGCGTGACTGTGACTGATTTGTCTCTGGCTGACTCGCCTCTGGTTGATTCGTCTGCGGTTGACTCGTCTCTGGCTTTGGTACTACTTCTCGAGACCCCCCATTTTCGAGTGGAGAAGGCGTTTTCTTCTGTTGTTTTTCGTTTGTTTTTTGTGGAGTTGAAACGGTGGTGTTTTCGTCGACGGCTGGTGTCGTATCGTCGACTGATTTCGTATTTTCGGCTGGTGGTGACCCGTCGGCATCAGCGGTCTGATCTGTTGATCTGCGCTGTGAGGAGACTGCCGGTGGATCGGGTGTTGGCTCGGTAGAATTGAGGCATCCACGGACATCGGCCGCGGATATTCTGAGCGTGTCGTCGGCAACGGCCTCAACGACAGCGTCGATTGCAGCCGCTGGATCCGGGGCCCCCGCAAGAAGCGTGATCGCCTCACGTTCGGCGTTGTAGCCCTGTTTTGCCAGCGTCTGTACAATCCGTGACGGCGTCTCTAATGGCACTAGCAAGTAGTGTGCCGTCACCCGGCAAAAGCATGCCGAACAGCTACTGTGCTGTCGGGTCGACGCGGATTCTCGCGTTCATCCCTGCCGAAGCCTGCGGGATTCTCGTGGGCTGTCGATTCCCTGCGAGAGCAAGGAGAACCGACTGCTATCGGAGCTAATGACACATGTAAGTGATTAGTATCTAGTGAAAACTAGATTGCTTTCGGTTGGTGAACATAGCAATCGGATACTGAACATACACTGCTCGGTGTTGAATGTTCCCAGAAGGTTCAAACAGGGTCCGGGCGAACGGACTGACAATGACTTCTGGGGGGCGTCGGTCGCCGGGTGACGAGGAGCCGGATACCGATTCAGTCGCAGGAAATACAGACGGTGCCGAGCCAACAGTACCGTCAGCAAATACTGAGACGAGCCAGTCGGAGACAACCCAGACGGAAGAAACGGAACCAACTCAGACGACAAACGCAGAATCGGCCCAGACGGAAGAGACAGAAGCAACACCAACAGTCAGGGCGAACACGGCCGACAAAAGCGGGATGGCGAGCGCCCAAACAGCGAGAGGATCGACAGCGACAGACGAACCGCTCTGGAAACGGTTTTGGACGGCTGAAGACGGTCCACTGCTCTTTCTTAGAGAATTTCTTCTCAGCGCCGCAATCGTCCTCGTCGTTGGACTGTTGCTGTTCGGACTTAGTGGTGTCTGGCCACCGATGGTCGCCGTCGAAAGCGAAAGCATGGAGCCGAATATCAATCAGTACGACCTGGTATTCGTTACTGAACCGGGGCGGTTTGCACCCGACGGGGCGAACCAACAAGGAATCGTCAATGCTGAATCGGGCGAACTAGCCGGCTATGAGTCATTTAACCAGCCTGGGAGTGTGATCGTCTTCACGAATCCTGCGGCAACAGGGCCACCAATTATTCACCGGGCACATTTCTTTGTCGAGGAGGGTGAAAACTGGCATTCCCGTGCCAATCCGGCGTATATCAATGCCGATAGCTGTGATGCACTATCAAACTGTCCGGCCACACATGATGGCTATATTACAAAAGGCGATAACGAAAACAGCAATCAACGGTACGATCAGGCAAACGGAATCGCCCCCATTGTCAAGCCCGACTGGGTTGACGGTGTCGCCCGAGTTCGAGTGCCGTATCTCGGCTGGATCCGACTCACACTGACCGGCGCAGCCAGCATTACCCCCGTGTTGCCGGTTGGAATCGCTGCCATTGGTGGGGCGACAGCCTACACGCTTGGACGGCGAAGTCACTACTGACGAGCAGAACGTTGTCGCTGACACTCTTATCGCTGACACTTGTCTATTAACCGGATGAATTTCTTATCGCTGACACTCGCCTATTGATCGGATGAATTAGGTATCAGATCGATTGACTACGCGGATTAGTTATCAAATCGAGCCTGCACAAACGGCTGGACGTTTTCGATATCCCCAAGCCGTGAATCCGACAGCAAGACCGCCTCGGTTTCATCAAGCGGCACTGAGAGACCCATTTCCTTGGTTCGGCCGTACCGCCCTTTGGAGACGACAACCGCGTTGACGATTCCGAGCATATCGAGTTCGCTAATCAGGTCGGTCACGCGGCGCTGGGTTAGTACGTCAGCGTCGATTTCTTCACAGAGCCGTTTGTAGATGTTGAACACCTCGCCGGTGTTGATGTTGTGAACACCGTTTTTTTCCAGCAGGATAATGGAAAAAAGCACGATCTTACTTTGGGTTGGCAGTGTTCGAACGACCTCGACAACGCGGTCGAGTTCGATTTTATCCTGTGCCTGTCTGACGTGGCTTTCTTCAACGAGGTCTGCCTGGCTACGCTCTGCGAGCTCACCGGCTGTGCGGAGTAAATCAAGCGCCCGTCGTGCGTCGCCGTGTTCCTGCGCGGCGAACGCCGCACAGAGCGGAATTACGTCCGTTGTGAGTGCATCGGGTTTGAATGCGACATCTGCGCGGTGTTGGAGAATGTCGCGAAGTTGTGTCGCGTCGTATGGAGGAAAAACAATCTCTTCTTCACCAAGAGAGGACTTGACACGTGGATCGAGAAAATCAGTAAATTTGAGATCGTTCGAAATGCCCATGATCGAGATTCGCGAGTTCGTGAGTTCGGAGTTCATCCGCGAAAGATTATAGAGCGTGTCGTCACCGCTTTTTTCGACGAGTTTGTCGATTTCGTCGAGCATGATGACGACAACCCGTTCGTTGTAGTCGACCGCTTCGAAAAACGTACTGTAGACTCGGTCGGTTGGCCAGCCGGTCATCGGAACCGGCTCTAACTCTTCGGCGTCGTCAGTGAGCGAATCAATTCGTTCGTCGACAGCATCAATCGAATCAAACTCGTCTTTCGAAATCGAAAGGTGCGCATCGGTGTCGATCTCACCAGCCGAGTGATCCCCAGCGGACGGATAGTCGGTGGCTTCAGCGTCAGGAATCGGTGAGGATGCGTCGTTGCTCTCGGTTTCGAGGTCGGCACGGATGGTTTCAAGTGCAGCAATCTGGGCCTCGATGAGTGCGACGTTCTTTTCAATGAACTTGTTGGCGAGCTGTGCAAGCACACGATACTGTGTGTCAGTTACCTCACAGTTGATATATTCGACTTCGCAAGGTACATCGTATTTTTGTGAGGTCGATTCGAGTTCTTGACTGACGAACTTTGCACTGGCTGTTTTCCCAGTCCCTGTTTTGCCGTAAATAAGAATGTTAGAGGGAGTTTCACCACGAAGGGCTGAAACCAGAATCGTCGCCATCTGGTTGATTTGGTCGGTTCGGTGTGGAAGTTTGTGAGGAGTATACGAAGGACGGAGAACTTCTTTGTTTTCGAAAATCGGTTCGCCAGCAAGGAGGTCGTCGAACAGGCCCTTGCTTTCGTTTTCAGCGTCGTCTGCAGACGCAAGGAGACTGTCGAAATCGAGCTTTGATGAAGCTGCAGAACGGTCTCGACTTGCCTCTCCAGGTTGGTTTGGGTTCTCAGGTTGGTTTGAGTTCTCAGGCTGGTCTGTGTTCCCGGATTGGTTTGGATCCTTGGGCTGCGTTGGGGTCCCAGACCGGGTCGCGTTTTTGGGTTGGTCTGTATTTCCAGGCTGGGTTGTCTCGGTTTCCGGTTGCGTTGCTGGCTGGCCGTCGGTGGCTTTGTCGTCCGAATCAGTATTGTTCTTCGTCATACTACCCCACTGTTTCAGGTGGACAAGCCGGTAGATAAGACCTCTATGCGTTGTAGGAGGGCTCAGACGTCCGATTAGGGATCTGTGTGGTAACTACCGTGTCCAAGTGATGCACGCGAACCAGACGAAGAGATAGTACAAAAACGTTCTCCCTTTCGACCGGAACGTCGACCTGAAACGGCCATGGCCACCACGGACCCATGATTTAGCCGATCAACGTATAGCCGAGTAAGATAGGTATTCTATAGCATAACTCCGACTAGCCCCCCACCCCTTTGTTTCGACTGGAACAGGCTACAAGAGTGGGTCACCGTGAGGGTGTTGTATA
>LKMJ01007552.1_pt1 | contig 10247 bp, 14 predicted proteins | sample 643391 | NCBI WGS metagenome assembly LKMJ01 (sample SAMN04112250, study PRJNA286221) | soda lake metagenome | biome: soda lake; feature: Kulunda Steppe; material: water; isolation source: sample PL-Br10 brine of Picturesque Lake | place: Russia: Kulunda steppe | collected 2010-07
CACACACACACACACGCGCACACACACACATGCACACGCACACGCACGCACACGCGCGCACACACACACGCACATGCACACTTACACACGCACATACACACGCACACACACACGCGCACACACACACACGCACATACACACGCACACACGCACACACGCACACACATGTACACACACATACACACACAAGCAGCCTGGCATAATTACAGGGGAGCCGGGTTGTGCTTGCACGGCACGAAAGGTCGCTTCATCGTGCCAGCGTTTGACTTTCGCGCTTGCACACATGCCCGAGTGCACACCCGCCTCTTTTTCCTTCGATGGTGTCAAGCATGCAAAACATCTATACTCACATACACCTGCAATGCCGTCAGCGCAATGGCCGGCGCCGGGATTGCTGGGGCAGGAGTGTGTAATTGCCCTGCTCCCCCGTGCTTGCATTCCTTTACCTCTGGCCAGTTCCATATTGGCCACCATCCACGGCTCGTTTGCATCGGCAGGAACTCGCTGGCGGTGTTCAAACTAGAATGCAGAGTAAGGGTAGAGCAAACTGCTGCTTGCTGGGAAAGCCGAGAGAAGCTGATCTTGCTGCTGCCGCCGCCGTTATATGTGTGCAGGCAAGGACGGGTACGGCTTCTTTCTAGGCAGGGATGCCACGCGGGCGTACGTGACAGGTGGGGCTTCTTTTGTGTCTTTGGCCTGCAAATGCTTTGTCCAGTGCAAGCAGGTGGTATAATGTTGCGCTGGTTCCAGGCGGGTGTTGCTGCCACCATGCCTGGTTGGTGCTGCCAATACCCACGCACTTCCCTCAACTCAGTGCGCCTGCACAACGGAGCAGCCCCAACACTCCCCTCAAGTCGAACGGCCATGGCCGCACCAGTCTACACACTGCCAAGGGCCTGCCCCCCGCAACATACATGGACAAGCTGATGCCGGCCGACGGATGGACGCTGGGATCCATATGGAAGTGTGGCGTTTGGAAGTATACTCAAGAGACCCCTCTGCCATGAGATGGGCTGCACGCGCCTGGGCCTGCCCGCGCGCCACGTGGTGGCCTACCCACGCGCCACTTGGCACATGGTGGCCTGCCCCGCAGCCCCTGAGCATGTTGTCTCTTTTCTCACCCGGTGCAAAAGAGACACCTGGTGCAAAAGAGACACCCGGCACATGGTGGCCTGCCCAAGCAGCCCCTGAGCATGTTGTCTCTTTTCTCACCGGGTGCAAAAGAGACACCTGGTGCAAAAGAGACACCCGGCACATGGTGGCCTGCCCAAGCAGCCCCTGAGCATGTTGTCTCTTTCTTCCCCCTGGGGGCCACCTTTTTTCCCCTGTTGCCTGGTGGTCTGCCCACGCGCCACTCGGCACCTGGTGGCGCGCAGCCCCTGGGCATGTAGCCATTTGTTTCCCCCCAGCTGCCGGCAGCAAGGCCCCATGCCCTCTGCACTCGTGCTGTGAGCCCTACGCCTTGCGCCCCTCACGCTGTTTGCCTCTTGCCGCATGCACTCGTGCCGCGCGCCCCGCATGCCTTCCCCGCATGCCTTCCCCGCATGCCTTCCCCGCATGCCTTCCCCGCATGCCTTCCCCGCGCGCTGCAGGCGATTTCAAACATGACCTGCATGACGACATTTCAAACATGACCTGCAGGCGATTTCAAACATGACCTGCATGACAACATTCCAAACATGACCTGCATGACGACATTTCAAACATGACCTGCAGGCGATTTCAAACATGACCTGCATGACAACATTCCAAACATGACCTGCAGGCGATTTCAAACATGACCTGCATGACGACATCCAGGGCCTCAGCGATGAGCAGTGCGCGGGGCTCGTGAGGTGGCGCGGCTTCTACCGGAACCACACGGTGCGTGCTATACTCATGCAGCGGTCGAGATGGGGGAGCGTGGTTTGTGTTGAAGCCTGGTGTGGCAGCGCGCGTGGTGGAGGGGCAGCGCACTGCGTGCTGTGCATGCTGCGCGGCAGTTGGCCTAGGCGTGGCGGTGCAAGTGCTAGCAAAGCAGCACACTGCGTGCTGTGCATGCCAGGCTAAGCGCGGAGCGATGATGAAAGCTTGATAAGGAGTGCCGCCACAGGGAAGCGCGCCTCTCCATGGTGTGGCGATGCCATCATACCACGCAGCGCAGGGTCATGTATCGTATGTCGTGTGACTCATGTGCACAAGTTGGTGCTTGATCCGGGTAGGTATGGGTGGCCAGATCTTCTGTAGTTGTGGCATGCATGCCTGGTCACATCGCTGGGTGTGACATGGTCTGGATTGCTCTTCGAGGAACTTTGGAGTGGGCCCTTGATTGCAATTGGGTGGTGCCCTCTTTATACCCGATGTCGCAGCAGCAGTGGCGGCTTAATTTGCTACTTGCCTGGGCACATTACACGCAGGAGTACAAGTACAAGGGTCGGCTGCTGGGTCGTTTCTGGAACATGCACGGCAAGAAGCGGCCAGCGCTGCTGAAAGTCGAGCAGCAGGCAAGTCGGCTTGCTTATGTGGCGGCAGCGTCGTAGTGGCAGCCAGGTCTGGTGGCCAGTTCTGATGGCCAAATCTGCCTACTCTCACAACTCAGCAGCAGTGGCCGGTGGTTGATCAACGGCAGCACTCGCAGGTTCCAAAGTCGTCTCAAGACACTTGATATTTTGTAGAGGGACTGGTCGACAAGCTGGCAGACAGCGTGTGTGGAACTTGATGTGGTTAAGAACAACCATGGCAAAGCACAATCATTGGAGCACAAGTGAATGGTCGAGAAGGTATACGGCACACACTTATGATAGGTGGCTTATCAGAAGCAATCACTAATCTTGAGGGGATGGGGGTTGTCCTTTGTTGCATCCCTAACAAACGGCACTTGTGCATAAGCAAGCAAGCAAGCAAAGAGTCCTGTGGACGCGCTTGCAGAGGCGCGCAGACTCTGGTGCAACATTCTTCTGCTGCTCTGGATATTTCTGCCGGCATGGTTGTCTCAATTGCAGGCAGAAGAGGCAAATAGGAAGAAAGCAGAAGCCTCTGGCAAAGATGACGGCCTTGTGCCATGCAGTGTGCGATGGAATGAAGCGACAGGTATGGTTGCGCCCACATGCACGTGTACAAGTTGAAGCAGGCCAGGTTGGGATGAGATGGGGAGGTTGCAAGATGCAAAAAAAGAGCAGATGGGTCAAACGCCTCACGGTTACATATATGAGGACAGGCGGGAGTGAATGCCAGAGTCAAAGCCAGTGTCAATGCCAGAGTCAATGCCAGAGTCAATGCCAGAGTCAATGCCAGAGTCAAAGCCAGAGTCACATTGAGGGTCATGGTTAAGTGTGAGTTACAGACTGGTTGGTGAAGTGGCGGCCATGGATGTGCAGTGTGTTTTGAATGAGTTTTTTTGCAGTAGGTCAGGCGCACGTGTGGTCATGACCATGTCTGGTGTGTATATGTTTGTGGTAGACAGTGGGGGCTCATGCCTGGCGTGCATGTGTGTATGTGTGTATGTAGTAGACAGTGGGGGCTCATGTCTGGTGTGTATGTATGTGTGTATGTTGTAGATAGTGAGGGCTCATTTCTGGTGTGTGTGTATGTATGCATGTGTATGTAGTAGACAGTGGGGGTTCACATGGATGCGCACGGTGCGCTCCCCTACCTGCTGTGCCATGCCAGAGGCAGTACTCATGCGCACACAGATTGTGTGGACCATGCGAGTTCAGGCGCATACACAGATTGTGTGGACCATGCTCGTCTGAATGCACATGTGGATTCTGTGAACCATCATGGATGCTTGTGGTGCATGAAGTGCTGCAGTGACATGAACAAGTGCATGCGAAGCGCACATGTGTAGACACAGGCATGCTGGCCCCCGTGGGCAAACGCCCACGCTCACACATGCTTTCACACACACACACACACACACACACACACACACACACGTACACACACACAGCTGCACCGCCACCCTCTGCCCCGGCGCCCCGAACGCAGGTGGGGCGGTGTGGTGCAAAGATGGATGGCACCCGCGCGCGCTCACTGTTAAGTCAGCGGACAACGCAGAGGGTGTGACAACGCGCTGTGTGTGCTACGAAAGCGTCGGCTGGAGCGACACCCGCCGGGTGTGTGGTGTGGCGAGGCGTGCCGCTGTAGGCTGCGGGGTGTGGGGAGCGGGCTGTGGTGTGCAGAGGGTATGTAGGGCACAAGCTGTGGTGTGCAGGGTATGTAGGGCACAAGCTGTGGTGCGGGGAGTGTGGTGCGGGGTTTGTGGTGCAGGGTGTAAAGGGCATAAGCTGTGGTGCAGGGTGTGTAAAGCATAAGCTGTGGTGCGGGGTGTGTAGGGCGCAAGCTGTGGTGCGGTATGTGTGATGCGGAATGTGTGGTGCAGGGTGTTAAGGGCATAAGCTGTGGTGTAGGGTGTGTAAAGCATAAGCTGTGGTGCAGGGTGTAAAGGGCATAAGCTGTGGTGTAGGGTGTGTAGGGCACAAGCTGTGGTGCGGGGTGTGTGGTGCAGGGTGCCGGACGCTGTATGTCGTGCAGGCTGCGGCTCTTATCCCCTGTCCCTTGCGCATGTTTGTGCAACAGCAAACAGGCGTGTTGCAACTGCTGATGTGCAGCAAGGTTCCGTCTCAATTCCTCCAGACGCCTCCGTCCTTTTCGCAAACTTGTGTTTGCGTTCACAACACCAATGATGCGTGCCATTCAGACAGCTAACAGTATAGACTGTCAGCCATGTTGTTAGACTGTTTGCTTTGCGTGCGCGTTTGAAGGCAAGATTCAGGGCCTGCTCCTGCTTTGTCCTTGTGGCCCTGGCCTGAGCACTGGCACAGAAGTGCTAAAGCCTGGCCTGTGTCGTGATTGCAAGTGGTTGCAAGTGGCACTTCCTGTGTCGTGGTTGCAAGTGGCACCATCCGTGGAGCGGGGCATTGCTTGTTTGCTGCTACAAGAAGGCTGCTAACTGCCGGCTCTGATGGCGAATTTTCTGCAAGCCCACTCCTGACGGCCAACTCTGATGGTGCCTGCTGGCGTACAGGTGTACCCAAATTGCAAGCCGGAGGCGTCTCAGTGCCAGACAGAGCCTCCAGGGCCCCGACGCCAGCAGCAGCAGCAGCAGCAGCAGCAGCAGCAGAGTAAGGAAGCTTGAAGCCTGCACGGACCAGGGAACGTTGCAGGGCCATTTACTCCCAGGGAATAAAAGCAGGGGGAATGAAAGAGTGCTGCAGGATGTGAGTTCCGTAGTTTCGCCTCTTTGGTATTAGAAAGAAAACTGTACCACTTTGTTTCTGCCCTTGCTTACTTTTAATTGGTCTGATAGGCTTCAGCTGCGCCCCTTGTTCAGCAGGTAAAAGCTATGTAACCCTAACCTACACCAGCAGGGAGGCCCTAGTGGCTTGCATTGGATCCACCGTAATTGAAAGGTGTGTGTTAAGATAAATGCGAACTGGTTGTGGAAAAAGGGATGAACAACCAGACGCCTGTCCTGAAGTGAAGACTTAAGCGGTAGGTAAGGAGGTGGCTACGTATATCCTGCCTCAAATTTGGAAGCTTTCAGATACCTGAACAGTGAGGAAGGATTGCCAGGACATAGTTTCAAGTTTAGCTTTAACCGCCAGCCAGGTCGTTAGGCAGATTGGTTTGTTGCTGGTCTTTGCCAGCCAAAAAATAGTCCATGATGTCCGAAATGAAATGGCAGAGTCTATTGTGCCGTTGAGAGAGAAAATCAAAGACAGTCTGACGAGGCAAGGCATGTGGAATATAAGGGGCCTCCATAGAAAAAGGATTGGCAGAAAGGGAAGAAAAGAAAGAGTGCTTTCTTTTGAGAGAGCACACAAACAAGTCTTGACAGTGAAAAGTATGTATGTTTCTCTGCATTGGCGCATTTGCTTGTATGATTGTCTTAGGATCCTATGAATTGGTGTGTTAGCATGCGTATGTTAGTAAGTGGTATCAAGTAAATGTGTGCAAAACGTAGGTTTGTGCTGCCGTCAGTCTTCATATGCAGACTCTTGTTGCCTGCTTTTTTTTGGCATTGTGGGCCTGCAGGTATCCTCACATCACTTAAGTCCACTGTGCTGCCCACGCTCTGAACCTCGTGTTGCGTGACATCGACAAGCTGGACTTTTTGGAGCCATGTGTGTCCAAAGCTGAGCAACTTGTCTACTTCATCACCTGCACTCATGTGCCAGCATTCAGCTGCTGGATCTCAGTTGGAGCTTGTGAAGCCAGGTGTGCATCATCCAGGTTACCAGGTTCCAGAGTAGTGTGAGCCTGCTGCCCTTTGCACTTCTCAAACTTTCCGGGTATGCCTATTCTATCGTTCACCAATTGTTTTGAGCACGACTTCCTCCTAACTTCCACCCTTATCCCTTGCTTGTTCAATGCAGAGGAGACATGATTTGGTACATCGCTCATCATGATGCAACGGCTCATGGAAATGAGGGAGGACCTGGAGGTGCACGAATACTTGCCTTTGCCTCTACCTGAGTCCGCCTCTCAATGCCTCCTCTCTGCCTCAATCTCTACTTTTGCCTGCATGCCTTTGCCTGAATGATTGCCAATGCCTACCTCCGCCAATGCCTGCCTCTTCCTTTGCCTCAGTCTCATGCTCTGCCTTACTTGTAGCCCTGCCTCTTTGAATTTCTGCCAATGCCACACCAACCAAACCAATGTACCAAAACAACATATTTTTAACCCACTTTCAGGCAGTCATGGATGACCCTGATTGGGGATGTTGGTTGAAGAAGAATAACGTCTGCTCATGGATGTCCCAGAGGAGATGAAAAAAGTTTGTTGGAAGCGGCAATTGGTGGAAGCGCATAAAGGCTGTGCTGAAGCTGTGCGCTCCTGTCATTAGCGTTCTCCTCTCCAAGCGAGCGCAACTGGAGCACCTACTCCTTTATCCATAGCAAGGCCCGCAACCGGCTATGCCACAGTCGGGCAGACAAGCTGGTGTACTACTTCAGCAATCTGCAGCTGCTCACAGCTGCTAGATCTGGTGCATTCAAGGAGGCAGTGGTGGGTTGGAAGTATGGAGAGGGTGGTGAGGAGCAAGCAGGGCAGGAAGAGAGCGATTCTGAGTAAGATCCCTCAGGTGGTGAAGAAAGTACAGAGGAGGAGGAGCTAGAGAGTGAGGAGGAGGAGCAGTTAAAAAGAGAGGAGGAGGAGGGGGACGTTGAGGGGGATGCCCATGGGGAAAGTAGTCAGTTGCAAAGTGATGATGTTTGTTACAAGACGCGAGCGGACACAGCAATGTACTTAAGGCAGGCAAGGCAGAAGAGCTGGAAAGCGCTAGGAAAAGGAGAAAAGCCAGAAAAGCCAACTAGCTAAGAGGTCGCCCCCAAGGCTACGAGGACAGCTCAGGCTAGGGCTGCCAGTTGGCCCGCGGGCAGGCCGGCTCAGGCTCAGCTACCACTATGGCTAAGAGCTCGCACAAAGGAAAGCAAACAGAAGGGACCTCCTCAGGGCACCGAGACTAGGAACTAACTACAGAGGCACCTGATGATGATGGTATAAAGGAGAGCAAAGATGAGGGTGCAAGGAGTGAGCCAGAGGGTAGAGCAGCAGAAAGGTAAAGGGCAGCAGCCGTTGCTCTGACGCGCTCCCCGCCTGAGGAGAAAATCGCAAAAGCTAAAAGAGGAAGAGGAGCCTGAAGACTACTATTGATTTGTGTTTCTCAGGTTAATGAAAGCTTTTTCATTTTACAGGTGACATAGGGCAGGTCTTCAAGGATGCTGAATCAAGTTGTAAACAATTTCTGAGGTCCTACTTACATTTGCTCTTTGGCATGCATCGTGGCTGTTACGCCGAGAGACTGCTGCACCCAATCTAGACTCGTAGCATGGCCATAATATGGCGTGGCATTACTACTGTTTTTTGGTGTCTAACTTTTGTTCTGTGGCACACTCAACTCCTTCTTTGGTAGCTCCTACGTATACGTAGGAAGTACCTTGTACTTCCTACACACACAATCTCCCATAGGTGGTGGGCACTTGTGATTGTTTGTCATATAAATGTGAGGCATCCTGAACATAGCTACATAGCTTTGTAGCCATATATGTCGGTGTTTTGGCTTCCTGAATCTGCAACATGTAACAGTGAAGAGGGCAATTGAGAAAAAAAGGTAATCTTCCATCAGAAGCTAGGTAAGGGAAGGTAACGTGTACAAAGCAACAGCGGCCGGACAAGCTTAGGTGAAGCCTCACACTGCCGCAGCCTGGACCTACCTAAAGAAAGGCATCATGATAGTCTATTGCAGAAATTATATTCACTGTAGAGTTTTCATCAGAAGAAGTACTTAAAAGTAGTACTTTACATGTACCCGTGTACATGTAAAGACTTGTTTGGATCCTAACTTCACACGTGTGTTCATGCGTTCATGGCTGAATCGGGCTTTGCAGGGCTCCTATCTATGTTGCATTCAGTTTTGTCCATGAAATTCAAGTCCTTATGTTTGCATATTGCTTGAGGAGTCCATAGAAAAGTGTTTGAGCAGAGATGGTGACCTGCCAACGGCTACTGTTTAGAAGACCGTAGCATGGCCATAGCGCAGCCGTAGCGTGCAATCCTGGGAAAAGGAGACACATTGGCCCGAAGAGCCGTGAGTCTCCTCCAGCAAGGAAGAGGAAGAAGTAGCGAGGATCTGGAGGGTGACGAGCCGCCCCCTGATCCAGACCAAGACCTTGAGAGCAACTGGATTTTACAAGAGCGCGTCTTGTTGTTATCGATTTGTGTGCATAGAATAGAGCACATGATGAGCATGTAATTTAAGGGCAATCTTATGGGCTTTGTGGCCGAGCTCTTGAAGATGATTGAAGGTATGTGAGGTATATTCAGAGTCTCCCACACCAAGAAGAATGGTGTGAAGGATGACTTTTTTGGCCTTCAAGTGCTTACAAAGAACCTCGTGTTGTTTTCTAGAGGCCTCTAATTGGTGTTCAGGCCATGTATCTTCTCAGTATTTAACCTCAACGAGGTGTATCTCCCTCTTGTTGACATTGAGACTTCAAGAGTAACTTAGGCCCTTCTTCAGTCAACATCTCAATATGGAACTTTTTGCGTGCACAGTGTGTCATGAACACAGCGTCGCCTACAAACTCGGAATACGCACAGGTTACACCTGGCACTGTGCAAAATGAAAAGCATGTCCTTCGAGAGTGTCTGAGTCCAAACCTTACAGAATGGCGCACCAAACACCAGCATCAAGATGATCTCTTCTGCACCCTCTAAAGCGGCTCTAGCATGCTGAGAGGGATTGTTAGCCAATCAGACACCAAAGAGCTGGCTTTTGATGATTACTTAAAGTAATTTACTTTCATCATATAGGCTGTACCTTAGGTTACAGAAGAGAACTTGGCTTCTTCAAGTTGTGGCCTTGTGTTCAAAGCAAGTTATCGAAGGAGTCCATGTTTTGCCAAAAAAAAACAGTCGTTTCAGCATAATGTGGCTGGCGGAAAAACTTACTTAGGTTAGTAACTTGCACTTTGTTTTGGGTTTTATTCTTAGGCCTTAGGCTGATTGGCTTCAGCCAAGCAACCCTTTCTTTAAGCACCATTTCCTCTTCTGCACCCTCTCTAGTGGCTCAAACAGGCTTAGACACTTTGTTAGCCAAGCAGACACCAAAGGCCTAGGCCTGGCCTCGTTTGTGCATGAGTGCCTGGATTGATCTGCCTAGATTTCAGACCACCACCTGGCTTGCCTTTAGATGGTTTCAAACCAAGTTGGTAGCAGGCCTGTCACATGGTTTGGCTTTAGCTAAGCTGCCCTCGTTCAGCAGGTAGAGCTTTGTAGCCTAATCTAACTTTACTTTTCAGCGGCAAATTTGTGTGGTCTCTGCTGGTTTGCATGGAAGTCAGATTCGGAGCTTAGGGTTCTTGCGCTTAAGCGTCAAATTCAAGTCCTTCCGTAAGATATTACACTTGTATTTCTGCTAGGAAGGCCTAATCATGGGCCAGTTGGCTCTTCAGACATCTGAATTCGACGAATACGCGAACGATTGAGTACTATACTTAACCCTAACCCTAACCCTAGAGCCCATTAGACTGCCCATATATCACATGGTCATTCTGTGCTCTATGCACACAAATTGGCAACAGCTCGACGCGCTCTTGAAAAGTTGGGTCATGTTCTGGTTACCAACCAGAACATGACCCAACTCACCGCACAACTCACGCACCAGGGACAGCAGCAGCAGCAGATGGCAGAGCAGCAGCAGCAGCACTTCCACGCCCTCCGACAGGAGCTTACGCAGCGCTTCGACACGCACACAGCAGCTGTGG
>LKMJ01007553.1_pt1 | contig 10246 bp, 5 predicted proteins | sample 643391 | NCBI WGS metagenome assembly LKMJ01 (sample SAMN04112250, study PRJNA286221) | soda lake metagenome | biome: soda lake; feature: Kulunda Steppe; material: water; isolation source: sample PL-Br10 brine of Picturesque Lake | place: Russia: Kulunda steppe | collected 2010-07
ATGAAGGACGCTATACGGTCGGGACAACCCATTCGTCGACGGACACGAGCCAGGGGCCGGTCATGCGTGAGGTCGGGACGCTCTTTCACGACGTTGCCGAGTGGGCCGACAAGCGCTCCTACCACTCGGCCACCGAGCGGAAAGCGGCCTGGAAAAAGAAGGCACAAAGTATCTTGAACTTTGATCACGCGACTCGGCGGAAGGTAGCGGACTGTATCGACGTATTTTTTGAAACCCCAGCCAGCGACTGGACGGTAACGAGTACCGAGCGCCGGTTCGATTTCATCTACGACGATGAGCACCGTATCGTCGGTCAGATCGACGCCCTCTGTGAGACGCCGGCGGGCGAACTCGTGGTCGTCGATTACAAGACTGGTCGTAAGCAACGTTCCGACGACCTCACGCATCAACTGCCGATCTATCTGTACGCTGCGAACAGGCGGGACATGATCGGCGACGTGGACAAAGCAGCCTACGTGTACGTAAACGATGATCTTGACGTCGGACCCGCTAATCGTGTGATAGAACAGTCGTACGACGAAACCCGTATCGAAAACGAGATGCGGACGATCGGTGCGAAGATCGATGAGATCAAGCGGACCACGTATCAGGCGGCCGAGACAGATGCCGGGACATGGTGTTACGACTGTTCGCATCGGAGCCTCCCGTGTAGTACCGAGTTCGACGACGAGTAAAGCGAGCAGAGGAAACAGGAATGTGGCACATAGAGAGGAGACGGGAGTCGGGACCACTCACCGTGCTGTTCGCCGCTGGAGGACGAACAACAGGAGTCCAAGCATGAGGACGCCGAAGACGGCCTGAACAGTAGAGAGGACGTTCGCACGCAGTCCCGGCGCGAATCCGCCACCACCCATGGAGGCAAACGATGACAGGCTGAACAGGGCACCGTACACCGCTTGCTCGAAGAAACAGGGGACTGACGAACAGGAATCAGTATAAGAAATGTGTCCGATGGAGTCGTGTTGGAGATCGAGAAGCGGATAGATGATGCCCGCAATGACGACCGTGAGTCCGGACCACCCGATGACCAGTTTCCAGCTCTCTCCGTAGTTCATCCCATACTTCTTCGCTAACGACATCGTGTACGAGACGGAGAACCCGTCGGTCGCCCGCAGCTGTACTCGCTTCGCATCCTTGCGGCTGACAAACGCCCACCGGGCGACGTCCATCTGGCCGTTCTCTCGAGCGAGCGTCTCCAACTGTGAGTAGACCGAGATTGCTTTGGTGAGCGCCGTCGCTTTGGCCGTCTTGTCATCAGTTTCTGTGGCCTGACGGTCGTCTGCGACCGCATCGCCAAACGTCGTTTCATTGTCGATGCGCGCCCCCTCGAACGTCACCCCGTGCAGCCAAGCGCCGTCCAGTGTCGCTCCAAAGAGGTTCGTGTGACTGAACGTCGCGTTTTCGGCGTTCGTGTCGGTCAAGTTGGCATCACGGAGCGTCGCCTCTGAGAGGGTCGCCTCGCGGAGATCGACCGATCCCGCCGCATGAAAGCCGTCCATATTTGCACCAGTCAGTGATGCACCCGTTGCCTCGACGTTGCCACCGACCGTTACGGCGTCGTCGGCGATGTCGTCCGCAGGCGAAAACAGCCGATCGGTGGCGACCGGTTCGAAGAGACGAAAATCGACCGTTCCCTCGAACGTAGCGTTCGTAAGCGACAGATCACTGTGAAAGATTCCAGTTCGTTCCGTTCCTCCGTCGGAGGTGACTTCCGTCTCGCGGGAACGGACTTGCGCCGTTTCCGTGGTAGTGGTCACTGACGCTCTGGCGTCGGTTCGATCGTCTGATTCGGCCTGCCCATCCGTGTCTACGCGGTCCCGGAAGAAGCAGTTGTCACCGAAATCAGCTCCGTCAAACGTCACTGGCCCGTGGAAGCTCCCTCGGTCGAAACGTGCTGTCTCTCCGAACGTCACTCCTGAGAAGTCCGCCGGCCCCCTTACGGACACCTCTTGTGCACGGACCTCGTCGTCAAACTGCGCTTCAGTGAGGGTTAGAGTATCGACAAACGTCGCGCTCTTGAGAATCGTCTCGCCCTGAGCGGAGAGCTGCCCGAGTTCTGCATCGGTATGGACAGTCGCGTGTTCCAGATTGAGTCGCCCACCGACAGAGATGTTTGTAAGGGTCACGGAACCGTCATCGTTTCCGCCTAATTCGATCTGTGTGGCATCCTCGCCTCCCCCTAATTCAATATGCTCGAAATCCGCTGAGGCGAAGATTTCGCTTCGATTGAGCGTGACGTTTTGTTTGAACGTGGCGCCGCTGGCCGACAGCCACCTGCACGTGAGTTTGGACAGGGTCGTCTCACTGTTGATCACCGTTCTATTCAACGCAAGCTCATCTTTGACCTGCGCACTCTTCGCCTGGAGTTTGTTGATCGAGTCGATATGACTTAAAATCGCGCTCCCATCGATGCGAGCGCGGTTAAGAGAGAGTCGACCGTCGACCGTCCCAACGTTCGAAAAGTCGAGGGCAGGTGTTTCGGTCCGCTGGGTGGCTTCCGAACCAGTCGTTCGAATATGAACCCTGTTGAGCGAAACGTCTCCATGGAAATCGGCGTTGTGAGCGTCAAGGTACCCGATTGACGCTCCGTCGAGTTCGAGCCCGCCCAGAATTGTAAGTTCGCTAACGTCGAATTGGTTATCGACACTGATAAGTCGGAAATCTAGTATCTGATCGCACGCCTCGACTACGTCCTCGAGCTCCGTCAGGTCGACCGTCTCGAACCGGGCCCCGACGAAACTTACCTTGTTCCGTGGGCCAGTTGTCTGCGTATTGATATCGCCGGCGGCACGGAGCTCAGCGGCGATCGCCTCGAGTTCATTAAATTCCTCTTCGTCCTCTCCCTCCGGCCGGTCCTCGATTGGGAGGTGGAGTCCACAGTGGTCGTGACCCTCAAGTGGATCCCGACGACACCTCGGAAAATCCCCCTCACCAATCGCGCCGGGTTCTACGTCGACGGTCTCCTGGGTACCTGACGGCCACGTCTCCGGATCACTCGGATCATATCCGCAAATGTTCTCTTCATCATACATATCTCGCAATTCGAATACCGATCCAATAACAATATCGGACAGTGACTAGTCCAGAATTTCTGGGAGCGAGGTTCCGTATTCGACGACGCTGATATCGTCCTGGAAATCGCGGACAGTTCCGAGCCTGTCAACGAACAGCGCGCCCTCGACGGCGACGGACTCTAGAACGTCTTCCGTCCGTTCGACGTACGTGCGATCCACAGAGCGTTTGACGAACGCCATGTACTCGAGCAACTCACGCAGACCGCTCGCGGCATAATCCTCGTTTCGCGTGTATTTTACCTCGCCGACGAACAGCCGATCGAGTTCACCGTCCATAGTATATCGCTCAAGCAGGATATCTGGCCGACCGCCCCAGATGGTATCGGTTGTGTTTCGGTCAAAGACTCGATTCGAGAGGTCCTGCCACCGGGTGAGGACTTCGTTCATCCGATAGAGATAGCCGTCGCCGTCGATCCGGTCCGGATTGATTTGCTCGTCGAAATCGACCGCGTCCCCCGTCGAGTCGTGATACATAATGTACCGGTGACTCTCGGAGGTCCAGTCCGCGATAACGGACTTCGATGCGTTCGAGACGACTCGATACCGGACGTCATCAACGGAATCCAGAATCCGGAAAATCCAGTAGAGTTCGAACAGTGTTGCCGTCTTTTCCGGAGCGATAATCGTGTTGTTCAATATGGCACGAGCGTCTTCATCGGTTAGTTGCTGGTCCATGAATCGACGATATCGATCCAGCAACTCTGCAGCATCCTGATAGAACTGGTTGCGAGATCGTTTGACCGATTCGATCATTCGAGCCGATACTTCTTGTTCCTCAACACTGATGCGCTGTAAATAGACATTCTCGTTGTAGATCCGATCCAGCAGCTCCCTGGGGGTCTCCCCGCTGTTGTCATCAGTCTGGGTCCAGTAGCCGAGCCACGGATACGTTTTCGGGCTCGAGAGCATGGTATCGAGGTCGTCGAAGACGATTTCTCGAATGACAGTCAGCAGCCGTTTTAATACCAGATTCTGATCAATATCGTAGTGTTCCTCAAGTTGCGCACAAACAAAACGTGGCTCGTCAAGTTGACCAGCTCTGGACCGCGTTTTGACCGTCTGCTGCCAGTCGATTCGACCCCGTATTTCACCGCGAAATTCTCTCGTTTCGCGGCTTGTTGTCGTTTTGATGTGGCGGATTTCGTCTTCGAGACTCCGCATGAAATCCACGACACCGGCCCGATCCTCACTCGAACGAGTGAGAACAAAATGAATTCGCAGCAGTGTCTCAATATCATCGATATCCAACTCCGGATGGGCGTCTCCAATGACGTTCTCGACGCGAACGCCCCGCCGGAGGTAGGTGTGAAAATCGTCGCTAATCTGGGCCACTAATTCCGTTTGCGGCGTCTTCGACATACGGGATCACTCCGACCGCTCGGCGGCGAGATCGACCTGGAAGAAATCCTCGGCGATATCCCAGAGTTCGCCGGACCCACCAACGATCTGGCTGAGCGACCCAACCACGTTCGCGAGTTTGCTCTTCCGGAGCCCCTCCAATTGCGGATAGACGTACATAATGATTGGCGACACGTAGTCTGCCGATGCCGGATCCGGAGCGTCCACAACGTATCGATAAATGTCTTCGACGATCGCCGGTCCGATCGCCCGTTCTGTATTGATCGCGTGCCAGATTCGGCCGATCGTTTCGTAGTGGTTCGGCGCAGTCGACGGTGGAGTTCCGTCTTCCCACGTCGTGACATACTGCTCGATCAGTTTCGAAACGGTAACTGACTCGTCTGTCGTTGCATCCGGGTCGTGAAGGTCCGGAATACCGACCGGAATGAACGCCCACCGTCGCATGAACGCGTAGCTCATCTCATACAGCGACGTCTTGTCAAGGGTGTTCATCGTGGCGATCATCCGCCAGTCCTCTGGAATGTAGTATCGGCTTGGTCTGATCTCGGCCGCAGTTCGTGACGAGTCAAGCAACTGAATATCCTCTTGATCCGGTCCCTCGAACGGCAGAGTAACGCTCTCGCCAGTCAACGCAGAAAACAGCGCTCCAAATGCCTTGTCGATGTCCGCGCGGTTGATTTCGTCGATGACAAGCCACTCGTTCGACGGCGTCCCCTTGGCGTCTGCTTGGAACTGATCGAGAACGATACCGTCCTCGAATTCGAGAGTCCCGTCTGCCGTTGTCTGATACCCGCCGATCGTATCAAACGTAGACCAGTCGGCCGATGCTGTCACTAGTTCGTACTTCCCTTGGCCGACGGTTCTCTCGCAGATCGTTCGAGCGAGTTTCGTCTTTCCGGTTCCGGGCGGACCGAACAGCAACACGTGGTTCCCGTTTCGAAGTGCCCGTCCGACTCGGTCTCGAATGCGTTCCCAGTCCTCGAAGTACAGCCCGTCGCGTTCTACGGTAATTTCATCGTCAGGGACCGCGAGCGCGGACCGATAGTCGCCATACGTGGTCCGTGTTGAGCGTTCGAACTCGGTGAGATCGAGTTCGCCACTGACGTGGTGACTGAAGACGCTATCCGCGATTTCGAGGTCTGTCGCCCACTCTGGAAGGTCACCAGTGGTTAGGTCCGCTGCTACCTCTCGAAAATCATATCGGGTTACCGTTTCACGAACGGTCTCAACGAAATCAGCGTAGGTTTCATCGGAAATGTACTGCTGATTCGGCGGATTGTATCCCAGTACCGACAGCGCCTCTCGTGCTCGCTTGTTGAGAATGGCGAACTCAGTCGGTTCGAGTGCACGGAGAATCTCAGTCGCGACCGGCGGGCCGAATCCGTCTAACGTAGTCACCGGTGCGACAGAATTCGTTTCTATCGCTTTCTCGAACGCTTTTGCGACTTCTTGTGCGGTCTGGTCGTCAAAGACGAGATCGTCAAGATATGTATCGAGATCACGTGCCCGTGTCCCCCAGAAGTGGTCTGGGTGCACGAGTTCACGAAACGTCTGCTCCGATGGTGTCTCTAAAAACGCTGCGGCGCGGTCCCGTTTCGTTTCGACCATCTCCCAGTACGGATCCACGGGATCCTCTTCGCCGAGAATAGACTTGATTCGCGCAATGTCTTCCACCGGTGCCAGTTCAAACCGGATTGCTTCTCGATCGTCACCGCTTGCATCCGGCAGCGTCTCGCGGAACCAGTTATTGTACTCGAATTCACCGAGATATGTGATACTCCAGGCCTCCTCGTTGTTCTTGAAGAGATGGAGTTGCTCGCCGTTACGAATTGCCGCATTCCCGCCGCTCATCTCCATGTCCCCTTCCTGCCCTTCACCCGTATATATCAACGTGTCTCCACGGAACCCGTCCTCATATCCGTACTCATCGCCTGAATCGCCCGTGAATATGAAGACATAGGGATAATCAGCACACGGCGAGATCCCGGAATACCGGTTTCCGCCGAACTGCTCGTGGAGGCTGACCCGATGATAGGTCGTTCCGATCTCCAAGTCATCAATAGCCTCAATGTCTTCGATCATACGAATTGAAAACAGACCAGACAAAAAAATGTACGTTTTTATAGGCAACTCGGCAACCGACTCAGAGCTGTCGCGTTTCGAGTATACAGAAGGAGGTGTTGCGAAGACCTCATCCACGCATGGATAGGCCACGCGAGCGCGAACCTAATCCAGTCCGGCGAAGATAGTCATCAGACCTGTACATTATTCTCTATCTTCGCAACACCACACACGGAGATAGCGATTTCGTCGGTAGCCATCGTTTCCCGATCGATATCGAGAAGATTTCGCCAGGAATGGCCACTTACGAGAGACCCCACGTACGACTGTCAACTCGTAACGATCGACGGCGATAGTACTTTCGAAGCGCTCTTCGAGGACCGTCGAGACGACCTCCGCAGACCGGCTCTCGCCGTGGCTTGTGCTCCGGGTGGATTACGAGACGAACCGGCGGAGCCGTGATGGGACTGGATCGTATCGCCGTGCCAGGATCACCGACCCCGCAGCGTGTCTCCCGACTGCCTCGGAAATCGTCCCAAGAAGCGTCCGTTGTAAAAGCCCGCCCCGGGAGACCCCGAGCAGGGTGAGGTCGTGGTCTGTCGTCCAGTCGGTGATCATTCCCGCAACGTCGTCGGCCTCGACGAGGTGACGATCGACCGATCGACACTCTTCGACGGTGGTTGCCGCCTCGACGAGGCGTGATTCGGCCTCCGCCCGTGAGAGGGCCGGGTCCGATGGCGAGTAGACGTGCAAGAGTGTCACTGCGGCATCGCGCTGGCGCGCGATCGCCCCGGCAGTCTCGATGGCGAACTCGTCGTGTGGGCCATCGGCCACCGGCACGAGCACGTCGTCGACGGCTGGTCGTGGCGTCTTGATCCGTTCGACGAGGACGTCACATTCGGCGGACCGGAGAACCCGATCGAGGTGGGTGCCGAGCACGATACCGGGCCGTGGCGGTCTGCCCCGCCACCCCATGAGGATCGCGTCCGTCTCGTATTCGTCGATCGCACCGGTGATGCCGGTCGCGACGCCACGGGCCATCCGGATCCGACTGTCCGCAGGAACGCCACGGGATTCGGCCGTTCGAACGGCTTCCTCGAGCATTCGCTCGTCCTCGGTTTCGAGGAGGTAGCGGCGACCGTCGACCAGCGAGAGCTGTGAGGGAACGACGAGGACGTACAGCAGGCGAATTCGGTAGGACCGATCGCGGGCGACGTCGATTGCCGTTTCCAGTTGTCGAGTTGCCGTCTCTGCGTTTGCGACCGGAACGAGGAGCGTCCCGTCCGTACCTGAGGACGTGGTGGTCATTGTGGACGTCGTGTCGTACGCGAGCCAGCGTGATCACTTGCTGTGGCGGTTCTCACCGGGCGAGGCCGACGACACCCACGGGATTATTTTTTACTCCGACTCCTACATTGATCGATGGACCTCCCGATCGCTGGTATGCTGGAGCGTCGCGTCACTAGTCCCGATCTGGGATTCGAGCCGCTGACGATCGGCCGGGTGACCGAACTGCTGGCGGTCGTTCTGGAGCCACCCCTGTGGGCCGTAACCGTCGGTGGTGTGCTTGCGATCGTGATCCTGATGGGGATTTCTGGGTTCTTTTCGTCGTCCGAAATCGCGATGTTCGCGCTCCCGCAACACCGACTCGATATCCTCGTCGAGCGGGGCACACCGAACGCGACCGTCGTCGAAGACCTGCGAGAGGACCCCCACCGACTCCTCGTGACAATTCTGGTCGGGAACAATATCGCGAACGTCGCCATGTCGAGCATTGCGACTGCGTTGCTCGGGTTCTACGTCGCCGAGGGACAGGCGGTCGTGCTCACGACTGTCGGGATTACGGCACTCGTCTTGCTCTTTAGCGAGAGCGCACCCAAATCCTACGCCGTCGAAAACACTGACTCGTGGGCGCTCCGGGTTGCACGGCCGATCAGACTGTCAGAACGACTCCTTTTCCCCTTCGTCGTACTGTTCGACAACCTGACCCGGATCGTCAACGGACTCGTCGGCGCCGAAACCGCAATCGAATCCGCATACATTACCCGCCACGAACTGCAAGAACTGATCGAAGCAGGCGAACGCGCCGGCGCGATCGAAGCCGACGAACGCGATCGGTTGCACCGCGCGCTCAGATTCGACGAGTTGCCGGTCAGCGAGATCATGGTTCCCCGGCCGGACATCGTGGCGGTGCCGGTGACGGCGTCACTCGAGGACGCACTCCAGCGCTGTGCGTACAGCAGATTTACCCACCTACCGGTCTACGAGGGCGATCTCGACACGATTGTCGGGGTCGTCCACGTCTGTGAACTGCTTCGAGATCGGCAGTATGGAACGCGTGAGCCCGACGAGATCGACCTCGAGACAGTAATGGAGCCGACGATTCACGTCCCAGAAACCATGCCGACCGACGAGGTGCTCGCGGAGTTACAGCGGACACAGGTCCATCTGGCGGTCGTTATCGACGAGTTCGGGACGACCGAAGGGATCGTCACAACCGAGGATCCGACGGAAGTGATCGTCGGAGAGATCCTGCGTCCCCATGAACCAGCCCCACTCCGGGTGGTCGACGATCGGACTGTAGCAGTTCGTGGTGACGTCTCAGTAACGGAGCTCAACGAGAAACTCGATCTCACCCTCCCGACGTCCCAGACGTCCGATACGATCGCCGGACTCGTCTTGGAGCGTGTTGGGCACCTGCCAGACGAGGGGACGCAGATTGCCGTCGACGACGTCACGATTATCGTCGACGAGCTCGTCGAGACGCGGATCGCCGGCTTGCGACTCGAACGATCGGCATCAGACAGCACCACCGGGTCGTGAGCGGTTCACGACCGTGGCGATATCGGTTCGCGATCGGCCTGCGCCCTCGCTCCGGCACCAGCCACGGCTACCGTTTTATTCCCGACGGTGTGGAAGGGGTTCGAGAGTCCAGATGATACAGCAGATCGAAACGATACTGATACCGACCGACGGAAGCGAGGGGGCACTCGCCGGCGGGAAACGAGGGATCGGGCTTGCACAGGCGACAGGTGCCGACATCCACGTACTCTCGGTCGTCGATACGACAGACGGTCTCCTGTCTGCCCTCGATACGGACGCGGAGACTCCCGACGCGGAACTCGACGCAGCGGCCGAGGCGGCCGTCGAGACGATCGCGAGCGTCGCCGATCGCGCTGAGTCGGGTCTCGACATCACGACAACTGTCGAGCAGGGGGTCCCACACGATACGATCGGCGAGTACGCGAGAGAGCACGACATCGACGTTATCGCAATGGGGACGAAGGGCCGAACGGGCGTTGAGCGAGTGCTCCTCGGAAGCGTGACCGAACGGGTGTTGCGCACCGTCGAATGTCCGGTTCTGGTGGTGCCACCGGAGACCGGGGACACCACTGCGGCCGGGCAACCGTACGAATCCATCCTGCTCCCGACCGACGGGAGCGAGGGGGCGGCAATCGCGGTCGAGTGGGGACTCTCGCTGGCGAACCTGTTCGACGCGATGGTACACGCCCTCTTTTCGGCCGACACGAGTCACGTACCGGCGACACCGGCGCCAAGCGACGTCTTGACCAGACTCGAACATGCCGGCCAGGACGCACTCGACGACGTCCGAGACCGTGCCAGAGACAGCGGGGTCAACGTCACCGGATTCGTCGCCAGCGGCCCACCGACGCGGGTGATCCTGACGTACGCCGACGACACCGACGTCGATCTGATCGTGATCGGCACGC
>LKMJ01007554.1_pt1 | contig 10246 bp, 14 predicted proteins | sample 643391 | NCBI WGS metagenome assembly LKMJ01 (sample SAMN04112250, study PRJNA286221) | soda lake metagenome | biome: soda lake; feature: Kulunda Steppe; material: water; isolation source: sample PL-Br10 brine of Picturesque Lake | place: Russia: Kulunda steppe | collected 2010-07
CAGTGGCGATCGATCGCAAGACGTAGAACGGCTACCGCTCGTCCGAATCGAGGACGCGGATCTGATCGCCACGAACCGTCACCGGGATCGGGACCGTCGCTTCGTACAGTTCGACGGTCACCTGATCTTTGCCCTCGTCGATGCGCTGGACCTGTGCCTTTTCGCCTTTGAACGGCCCGGCGATGAGCTCGACGATGTCACCTTCGGCGATTCCCTCGACGTCCGGTTTGGGCGAGAGGAAGTGCTCGACCTCCGAGATATCCGACTCGCCCGGCACGATGCTTCGTGCGTGGGGAATGTCTTCGAGAACCCGTTCGAGCACGGCATTACCGTCCGCTTCAACCATCACGTAGGAGGTCAGCGAGTCGGGCGCGAGCGCGGCGTGAATCTCGCTTTCCTCTCGATTAATGATCATGTCTGCGACGGTTCGTTCCTGGCTCGCCGTCGTTTTCACGGCGAAGATCCCCATCAGACCCCACCACCGGGCAAAAAGAGCATGATGGAGCCAATGATGAAGCCGATGACGCCGACAAAGAGGATCCCCAGACCGGCAATTTTCGACACCTGAACGAACTCGTCAGTCGTCGGTGTCGTCGCCATTTTCAACACTCTGACGTACGAGGTGAGATCGTACGGAACGTTCATATCTGTCTCTTCTCACTCGATCGTCTTTTATCTGTCTTTCGTGTCGGTTGCGCGCGTTGCAATGGACGGCCTCGTTGCCAAGCAGTGCCAGCCCGAAGACAGACCAGTATGGCTGAAGACAATACAGACCGAGCAGACGAGTACGAGGCCGAACGAACGGCCGAGATCGAAGACGAACTCGAACGGATCGATCGAGATCCCGAGGAGACCGACGAGGGTGACAGCGATCTCGGGACACAAAACGCTCCACGCGAGGATATCGAGGATCTCGAAGACGCGGAAGAACTCGAACCTGCCGACGACGAAGAGACAGATTAGGGAAACTCGATTTCTGGGCGAGCATCGAGAGTCACCTCGATCGTCTCGCGGTCGTCGTCACGAATCACGTCGATGTCGATCGACTCGCCAGGTGCGGTTTCGAGCGCGAGCACCGACGAGAGTCGGTCCTGGTTTGGAATCTCGGTATCGTCGATCGCGACGATTACGTCGCCGCCGGCCGGAACGGACGTGCCGTCGACGGTCGCCGTCGTCTCGGCCGGTTCGAGGACGCCGTCGGCTGGGGCGTCGCTGATCGTTTCGACGACAAGAACGCCACGGGGCTCGTCCAACTCGTTTGCCTCGGCGAGCACCGGTCCGACAGGCTCAACGCCAACACCGAGATACGGGTGCTCGTACTCGCCGTCCTCAACGAGTGTGGGAACGACCCGATCGGCAAGCGCGGCCGAGATGGCAAAGCCAATATTTTGCCCAGCACCGGCGAAGACGACGCCGAGGACGTCGCCATCGAGTGACACCAGCGGGCCACCGCTGTTGCCGGGGTTGACCGGGGCGTCAGTCTGGATCGCTGCTGGAATCGAGAAGCCGGTCGGACTCGGCAGCGATCGATCGACGCCGCTGACGATTCCCTGTGAGACCGAGGCGTCGAGTCCGAGTGGGTTGCCGAGTGCGAGAACCTGCTGGCCGATTTCGGGTGCGGCGGTTGCGAGCGAAAACCCCTCGACGGCAGCCGGGGGGTCTGCAACCTCCACGACGGCCAGATCGCTGTGGACATCCGTGCCGACCACATCGGCTGTCCGCCACTGTTCGTCGCGAAACTGGAGTTCGACCTCGCTTGCCCCGAGGAGCACGTGGTCGTTGGTGACGACGTAGCCGTTCTCCATGGCGAACCCGGAGCCGAGTCCGCCAGGAGACGCCCCGTTCTCCTCAGCGACGGAGACGAGCACCACGTCGTCGATCGATTCCTGATAGATGTCCGCATACACGCGGTCGTCTTCATGGACCGCTGTCTCGGCGGTCTCCGATTCGGTCTCCCCGTCATCGATCGCTGTGCAGCCAGCTACGACTGCCCCAGCACCAACTGTGCCGGCCACACGGAGCAGTCGTCGGCGTGAGAATCTGTCTGACATTGCAGGGGGTTCCACCCCGACGACGATGATAAACCATGTCCCGACCCGTAGTATCGGACACACGTACGTAACCCACGTATTGGCGTATTCGTTATCTGGGAATCGCAACACGGTGGCTGCCATGCGATCGCAGTGTCTCTGGATGGCGACGATACTCCCCAACTACTCTCCATGTATTTGTGCAAGTTATATTCTTCCGGTAGCGGAATGGATTAACCGGCATATGTAGAACTACTCGGTATGCTTTCCATACTGATATCGATGATTGTTATACTGCTTACTGTTGCTACTCTCGGTGTCGCTGGATACTACCTGTATCGTGCCAGCCGTGGCTTCCGATCGATGTATACGGTTCGTCAACAGCGTCCGGATTCGATCGGTGATGTTGCCGATCGGACCGGAAGTGTCGACGTTGCAGGCACCGCCGTTCCTGTGGCGGATTCGGATACGGTAACAGCACCGTTCACCGGGATCGATTGTCTCGGATACACCTATCGGACAGAAGAACGGATCGATTCAAACACGCCCGCTGATGCTCCACGGTCCGAAGATGGTACCTACGTCGTTCTCGACGAGGGAACCCAGTGTGTCCCGTTTATTGTAGAGGATTCGACAGGGAGTGTTCGTGTCGAGCCTGATGGTGCCACACTGGAGTTCGAGACACAGACCCACCAGCACTTCCCGTGGCGTGAGCTTCCCGACCCGATCGAAGCGTACATCAACTCCACGAGAGACATCGAGATGCAGCGTGTCGTCCTTGAGTCTGTTCCCATACTCAACTACGTCGCGACGTGGTTTATGACGAACGACCGGCGGTTCATTGAGGGACGTCTGGATATCGACGAACCAGTCTACGTCAGGGGACAGGTGACCCAAACAGCGGGATGGGATCAGTCCGCTGATAGTACGATCGGCTCTGAAACAACCGAACCGAACGCATCCGACTTCGTTATTTATAATACTCCAAAACAGGCGACCGCTCGGCGATTTACCAAACAGGCAGGAAGAGATTTGGTGATCGGTCTCGCCGGAGTTGGGACAGGACTCGCTGTCACCTACGGCTATTTTATCTGATAGATTTGCTGTGCTATTCTTCGTCGAACAGTTCTTCACCCTCGACCATCTTCTCGGCGACGACATCCATATCGAGCGTGACACCGAGTCCTGGCTTTTCGGGAATCTCGATGTAGCCGTCGACGATCACGTCTTCCTTGACTAAGTCCTCCCACCAGCCGAGTTCGTAGGAGTGGTACTCGACGGCAAGCGAGTTCGAGATCGCCGCGCCGACGTGGGCACTTCCCATCGTCGCGATCGGCGAGGCGACGTTGTGCATCGCGACCGGCATGTAGTACATATCCGCGAGGTTTGCGATCTTACACGTCTCGCGCATCCCGCCGACTTTCGGCATGTCAGGGGCGATCATATCGACTGCCTGCTGTTCGATGAGTCGTCGCTGGCCGTGTTTCCGGTAGACGTTCTCGCCAGCGGCGATCGGCGTCGTCGTCGACTGGGTTACTTCGCGCTGGACATCGTGGTTCTCTGGCGGGACGGGGTCTTCGAGCCACCAGACATCGTACTCTTCTAGGCGTGCGGCGAGACGTTTTGCGCTGCCACCCGAAAAGGTCCAGTGGCAGTCAAAGGCGACGTCAGCCCGTGAGCCGACACGCTGGGTGATCGCCTCGACGATCGACGCTTTGTGTTCGATCTCCGGTTGGCGCAGGTGGCGGTTGGCCCGGTCTTTCTCGTGGCCGCTTGGGACGTCGAGGTCGAATTTGAGCGCGTCGTAGCCCAGTTCTTCGACGACGCGTTCGGCCTCGTCGGCACAGGCGATCGGATCGGCCTCGTCTTCGGTGTGACAGTCACAGTAGACGCGAACCTTGTCGCGGTACTTGCCACCCAGCAGCTGGTAGGCTGGAACGTCGAGAATCTTGCCCGCGAGGTCGTGCAGTGCCACCTCGATACCCGAAATGGCGGTGACGGTGACGCCGCCGATCGAGCCCTCGCCGGACATCTTCTGGACGAGATGTTCGGTGAGCCGATCGATGTCGAGTGGGTTCTCGCCCTGCAAAAAGGGCGTCATCCGCTCGATGAGTTCGGGCGCGCCAGCGCCCCAGTAGGCTTCGCCGGTGCCGACGATGCCCGCGTCCGTGTAGATACGCACGAGCGTCCACGGAAAGTTGCCGTCGATCATCGTCGTCTGGACGTCCGTGATCTCGACGTCCCGGCCACCACCGCGTTCCCGCGTTACCTGCATCGTCTCTGCTGAGAGCTCTCGCATCGTGTACTCGGCGTTTGGATCGTGTAACTGTGTGTAGTCAATTCCCATGGTGAAATACTTACTCGGAAGGTAGTAATAGTTTTCGTCTTGTCTGGAGTCGGCAGCGAACTGGTCGGATCTGACCGCTCAGACGCGATCGAACTCGACTGCGGTTTTGATCACGTCGTCCCCCGTGTTAAATGCTTCATGGAACGAGTCGAGACTGTAAACGCCGGTGACAAAGTCATCGGTGAACCACTCGGGCAGCTGGCTCAAGCTGTCGATCGCAGACTCGAAGTGGCCGCGGTTGGAGTTGACCGTCCCAAGAAGTGCCTTGTTGTGGAGGACGAGCTCGCGGTGGAGCTGGCCGCCGTCGAACTCGAACTCCCACGGTTCGGGGACGCCAAGCAGGACACCAACGCCGTTGGGTGCGAGCGCGTCGACCGTCTCGACGGCGTGTCTAGCATAGCCCGTCGCCTCGTAGACCAGATCCATTCCCTCGTAGTCGGCCGGAATCGCAGCGACCGGCGTCTCGCGGGAATCGACGTACGTCGCACCAAGCTCGTCGATGAGATCGATCGTCGGGTCGGGGCGATCGCGCCGCCCCAGACAGTAGTTCCGATCGATTTCCAGGACGTGTTCGAACATCGCGAGCGTAATGAGACCGAGCGAGCCGTTGCCCAGGACGGTCGCCGACTCGGGCTCCCACTCGAAGGCCGACCGGGAGGCGACGGCGTGTTCGATCGCCTTCTCGCTGATGCTGATCGGCTCGATCAGGAAGCCGAGGTGGGCAAGCGACTCGTCGATCGGGACGAGATCCGCGGCGGGGCTGGTGAAGTATTCCGACATGAAGCCGTGGGCACCGACGATCCCGCGTTCGAGGTACTCCCCATCCGGAGCCATATCGGCCTCGCCGCGGTCGAAGTACTCGTTCGTGCCGTTGGGTGGTCGCCGAACGGTCGGAACGACGTACTGGCCCGCTTCGAGGTCGGTGTCGTTGGGATCGTCGACGACGCCGACGGCTTCGTGACCGAGGATCAGCTGGTCTTCCCCTTCGGGTGGCTTGCCGTGGTTCCCCGCGATAACCTCGTGGTCAGTTCCATCAACGCCGACGCGAAGCGTCCGGACGAGCGCCTCTCCGGGAGCAGGCTCCGGGCGAGGTCGCTCGACGACGACTGGCTCGCCGCCTCCGGGTTCGACTGCGATTGCTTTCATACTCCAACCCACGCGATCGGAGAGTAAAACATTTACCCTATTCGTAGTAAACATTTGAACGGCGGTCGGCTACCGTCGGTACTGGTTGGTGGTAACTACTGGTATTCGGCGTGCTGTAACGAGTGTCCAGTTCGGACACGCTGACGAAAACAGCCCAAGTAGTTGGTTTCAGAACTCGAACGCCTGTGCAACCAGCAGTGGGACGACGAGTGTCGCCTCGGCTTCGATCTGAGTATAGTTCTTGTCAGTGTCTTTGATTTTGCCCCACGAGACGGCTTCCTCGGGCGGTGCACCAGACAGCGAGCCGTCGCCTTCCATGCCAGTCGAGACGTACACCGCGTAATCAGCCCCACCGCGGAACAGGTTCGTCATGATGGCGTGGTGTTTCGGCACGCCGTCACCGAGTGCGATCAGCCCTGTCGTGTCCGCGAACAGGCCGTCTTCGATCAGCGACTCGTAGTCTTCGAGAATCTCGATACCGATCGCTTCGTCGGCCTGCTGGCGATAATAGTACAGGAAGTTGCCGACTTCGGCATCGGTCAGTGCCGGACAGAAGATCGGCACGTCGTTGTCAGCGGCCTGTTTCAGAATCGAGTTCTCGTCGTCGAGGGTTGCCCCCAGTTCGGCGGCAAAGTCGGTTGGCGTGCGCACCGGCTCCTCAGCGAAGAAGTCCTCGAAAAAGTCATACAGGTACTGTTCAAGCCAGACGTACCGATCGGATGGGACGTAGATGTTGCCGAGTCGATTGATTCCTTTCTCGCGGAGTGCTGCCTCGTCGGCGTCCCAAGAGCCCATTTTGAACGGTTTGGCAGTCTTGATAACGTCCTCGGTCAGCGAGCCAGAGGTGGTGATCAGCACGTCGATGTGCCCCTCACGAATCAACGCAGCGACGACCTCACGCAGCCCAGAGGAGACGATATTCGACGTGCAGGTGAGGTAGATCGTCGCCTCATCGTCTTGCATCCGCTCGATGATGTCGATGGCATCGGCGAGTGCGGTCGCCTGAAACCCCGTCGTCGCATACGAGTCGAGGACCGTATCAAGCGTAATCTCACCAGTAAAATCGAAGCCTGCGACGTCTGCACTCTCTAGCTCTTCGTCACTATCGGGAAGGACGTGTTCCCGTGAATCGTCGGTCATACCTGTCCTACCGATCGGACACAGTTGAATCGATTGATCGCACTCGATCGGACGGTAGTTATCCGGACGACGACAGCGACGCCGAATACTACTCCGCGCCGTTGCGAGCCGCGTCAACGGCGTCGACGAATTCGGCTGCCGTCTCGCGAACTGCGTCCATATCGCCTGTCTCGATCGCCTCGTCGTTCAAAATCGAGCCACCGGCACCGACGGCGACTGCGCCGGCCTCGATGTAGTCGGCAGCGTTGTCCGGTGAGATCCCGCCCGTAGGGATGATGTCGACGCCACCGAGTGGGCCGCTGAGCGCGCCGATATGTCCCGGACCGACCGTCGATGCCGGGAACATTTTCAAGAGGTCTGCGCCGGCTTCCATCGCGGTGACAGCCTCCGTGGGCGTCATCACGCCCGGTGCGACGAGGACGTTGTGGCGATTGCAGGTACGGATAACCCCCGTGTTGGTGTGTGGCGAGACGACAAACGCCGCCCCCGCGTCGATCACCGACTGGGCGGACGCGTCGTCGAGGACCGTCCCGGCTCCGACGATCGCGTCCGCCGCTTCGAGTTCCCGATCGAGGCTGGCGATTTTTTCGTATGCGTGTGGCTCGTCGGCAGTGATTTCGAGTCCGCCGACGCCCGCCTCGGCGAGTGCACGCCCTACGGGAACGACATCGTCTTCGTCGATGCCACGCATCACCGCAATGACGCCGTTCTCGACAAGCTGGGTTCTGATTGTGGTCTTGTTACTCATCGGTCTCCTCCACAGACGGTCGGTCGATCGCCTGAGCGATCTGCGTCGACTGGTCGGTATCCATCGTACCCACCTTCTCGCGCACTACCAATAAAAACACTCACGACATGATCACTGTACGTCGTGGCGATCAACGATACCAACGGCGACGATCACTCGGCGAGTTCGACATCGAGTCGCTGTTCGATCGCCTCGATCAGACCACCACCGACGCCCGCTTGCGTCGCTCGTCCCTGTTCGATCGCGAGCAGGTCCGTTTCGCGCGCGCCGAGTTCCTCGGCGAGTTCTTCACGTTGAAGCCCGGCATCACGTCGGGCGTCGACGACTCTCTCACCGTAGTCGGAGACGAGATACGGCAAGGGATCGTCATCGTAGTTCGTCCCCTCTTTCTCCCAGTGTTCGGAATCTCCATCCCAGACCGGATTTGCTTTCGCAACGTTCTGGGCAGCCTTCTGTTTCCGGCTTTGTTCGTCCCGCCCGCTATCGTGACCGGACCCCTGCTGGGACGATCGGTTGCGTTGGGTGCTGTCGTCGTGGGGCGCACAGTCCGGACAGACTTCCAGTTCGGCACCGGCGACCTGTGCCAGCCGCAGCGAGTCGCTCTCTGCACCACAGAGTTCGCAGTTCGTCCCGCCGCCGCCGGAGGAGGAACCGGTCGAATACTTGGCCATGTTGTAATTTGGCAACTGTCGCATTTCAAATCACCGCTTGGTGTCGTCCAACACCGACTCGAATGACAGGGACGCTGGAGTCTGCCCCGTCACGACGGGTGCTGGTGACGAATGCGCTCAGCGATCGTCCCCGGAATCGGCGTTCGACAGTCCCGACACTGCCAGGTAGGGTAGACACCAGACGTCTCTTTGTGCATGTCGTGGCGGTATTCGAGTGTCAGCCCGCACGTACAGCGGTACGTCGTCTGCGACATATGGGCTAGCTTTCCGTGGAAAAAGATAAGCTATCGCCTCATACGGAGTAGCGTCATCAATTACCGCTGTCGTCGGCCTACGGCCGACTGCAAGCGGCGCGTCGCGCCGCCCCGATCGCCAGCCAATTACCGATCGGCAGTCTCGGCATCCGTCTCGTCTGTAACGGTATCTGTCGCCGCCGACTCGGCTGCGGCCTCACACAGCGTCTGGCGCTCGTCGAAGTACGCTGGGGCGTCGTGGTCGGCCTCGAATTCGATGACCCGCCGAAGCGCGACCTGTCCGTCGTCGATCTCGCGCTGGAGTCGTTCGGCGAGGTCGGTGTAGCCGGCAGCGAGGTCCTGAAACGCCTGCATTCGGGCCTGTTTGGCGTCGACGAGCAGTTGCTTTTCCGAAAGGTCGCGCTCCAGTTTCTCGATCGAATCGAGATCGATCTCGCGTTCGTTCGGCCGGGTTGCCCCGGACGGGGCTGTGGGGCCATCAGCGGTCGTGCTGTCGAGTCGCGATCGAATTTCGTCCATCTCCTCGTCGATCTCGTCGAGCAGTGCCCGCGCTTCCTCGCCCATCTGTTCGACCTGCCCGGAGAGCAGCCCGGCTTGGGTCCGACAGTACTCGACGAACTCCCCGACTGACAGTTCGGGGCCCGAGTCGGTGGTCATAGCTGACTGTTAGCGCCGACGACCGAAGTGCGTTTGGCTCTTGCAACCGATACAACGAGTTCCACACGGTCGGCCGATCGGGTGTTGATACGGAGCGCTATCCGTATGAGTGACCGTCATTCGCTACGCTCGGCGTCGGCCACGTCGCGTCGCACCGACTCCCAGCGCCCGGTCGATTCGAGATGCGCCTGTAGTTCGTCAGCGTACTCCTGAGTGAGAGCCTCGGCAGCTTGGCGCTGCTTTTCGTGTTTGTCGCCGCCATCACCACCGCCTAGTCCGAGCGCGCCCTTGATCGAGCCGAGGACTCCACCGTCGGACGACCCCGATCCCGACCCCGAGCCGCCCGGTTGGCCACCGATCGCCCCCATCTGTGAGGCGATGTTGTCGAGTTCCGGCAGGATCTGGTCGACTTTGTCGGTGTTTGCGACGATCCGCGCCGCTTCGGGGTCGTCGGGCTGTTCGATCTCGAACTCGGTCGCCGTCATAATGAGACTCCACTGCTGGTTCGAAAACTCCGACCGCTCGATTCGGGAGGCAAACTCTTTGTCGACGGTCATCCGCGCACCGACGATGCGATCGGTCCACGACGTGTCACTCATACTGGTGGCTAGGGTCGGTATCCGTATCAGGGTTTCTTTCGATTCGTCGCGATGTCGCCGCGTGACGGGCTGCTCGCTCGACGTACCGATCGGCTGTCGTTTCGAGTTGCGAATCATCGATTTCGGCTTTCGGCTCGGCAGGCGCGCCGGCGACGAGCGTCGACGGCGGGACGGTGGTCCCCTCGGTGACGACGCTGCCGGCGGCGATGACTGCGTTCTCGCCGACACGAGCCCCATCGAGCACCACGGCGTTCATCCCAACCAGTGCGCGGTCACAGATCGTTGCATCGTGGACGATCGCCCCGTGGCCAACCGTTACGTGTGATTCCAAGACGGCAGCTTCGTGTATCACGGCGTTGTCCTGAACGTTCGCACGCTCGCCGACAACGATCTGTCCGTGATCGCCCCGAAGCGTCGCGTTCGGCCAGATACTCGCCTCGGCGTTGATGATCACGTCACCGATCACGACCGCCGTTTCGTCGACGTATGCGGAGTCGGCGACCGTCGGTGTCGTCCCCTCGAACGATCGGAGCATGTCTCCGTCTGGGATAACTAGTGTATTTATTCTGTCGGAGGGGGTGGCTACGGATAGCGTTCCGTATCAGTACTCTCGTTCTGGAAGTCGTGTCTTCGTTCGCGTACCCCATCCGGATC
>LKMJ01007555.1_pt1 | contig 10245 bp, 8 predicted proteins | sample 643391 | NCBI WGS metagenome assembly LKMJ01 (sample SAMN04112250, study PRJNA286221) | soda lake metagenome | biome: soda lake; feature: Kulunda Steppe; material: water; isolation source: sample PL-Br10 brine of Picturesque Lake | place: Russia: Kulunda steppe | collected 2010-07
CCGGTTCGACCCACAAGACCATCCGCGCCGGCCGTGGCGGGATCGTCATGTGCGACGCGGAGTACGCCGACGACATCGACGCCGCCGTCTTCCCCGGCGGACAGGGCGGTCCGCTCATGCACAACGTCGCCGGCAAGGCCGTCGGCTTCAAGGAAGCCCTCGAGCCCGAATTCGAGGCGTACGCCGAACAGACCGTCGCGAACGCGAAGGCACTCGGTGAGCGACTCGTCGAGAACGGCTTCTCGCTGGTCTCCGGCGGCACGGACAACCATCTCGTGCTCGTCGACCTGCGCGAGAGCCACCCCGAGACGACCGGCGGCGACGCCGAAGTCGCCCTCGAGGAGGCCGGCATCGTTCTCAACGGCAACACGGTGCCCGGCGAGACGCGCTCGGCGTTCGACCCGTCCGGGATCCGCGCCGGGACGCCCGGGCTGACCACCCGCGGCTTCGACGAGGACGACTGTCGAACGGTCGCCGACCTGATCACCCGCGTGGTCGACGCCCCCGACGACGAGGCCGTCATCGAGGAGGTCCGCGAGGACGTCGCGGCCCTGTGTGAGGCGAACCCCCTCTACGAGTAAGCACACGGCCAGCCGACGCGACCGAGTCGATTCTCAATCCTTCTTTCACCGACTGCGACTCCGGGAGTTGCAGGTAGGCCCCAGACGCGAGGCCGGGAGGGTGCAAAAGCCCGACCGTGTACCGGAATTGCCACGCAGCAGGTTTGCCATCGTCCGACGCGTCCGCGGAGTATGGGATCCGATCACGCTGCCGTTCGTCGACGCGCAGTCCTCTCGAGCCTCGGAGCCGGCGCACTCCTCGCCGTCGCCGGACGGCCGGTTGCGGCGAACGCGAGCGCACAGACCGCGGACGAGACGGCCGACGGTGAGAGCGTCGTCCGCGGCCGCGAGCGGATCGAACGACTCTTTGAGTCCCAGCTCGAGCAGGGACTCCACCACGGCGCACAGCTGGCGGTCTACCAGGGCGACGAACTCGTCGTCGACCTCGCGGGCGGGATCACCGCCGCCGACGACGGCGGCGAGCTACCGACGGACGAGACCGACCCGGACGGTGTCGAGACCGATTCTGACGCCCGATTCCTCCTCTTTTCGAACACCAAACCGCTGGCGGCCGCCTGCGTGCACGTCCTCGCCGACGAGGGCGAACTCGAGTTCGACGACCCCATCGTCGACCACTGGCCCGAGTTCGCCGACGAGGGTTCGGAGAAGGCGGAGGTCACGGTTCGTCACGTCCTCACCCACCAGTCCGGGCTCCCGGAGACGCCGGTCGATCAGGCGTACGACGACTGGACCGACCCCGACGCGCTGGCTGCAGGCGTCGAAGAGGCCGAGTTACAGTTCTCCCCGGGCGAGGAGACGGCCTATCAGTTCTACAGCTTCGGCTGGATCGTCGGCGAACTCGTCCGCCAGGTCACGGGAGCGCGGATCGACGAGTTCGCCCGCGAGGAGGTGTTCGAGCCGCTGGGAATGGACCGGACTCACATCGGCCGCCCCGAAGACGCGGACGTCGACGTCGCGACGCTCGCCGGCTTCGAACCGTACGACCGCGTCGGCGAGCCGGGACTGATGGCTGGCTACACGACCGAGGAGGCCGCGGAGACCTACAACCGCGAGGAGGTACAGGCGGGGATCAACCCCGCCTGGACGGGAATCGGCCCGGCTCGAGAGCTCGCCCGGTTGTACGCCTGTTATCGAAACGGCGGCGAGATCGGCGGGACGCGCCTGCTGGGTGAGGAGACCGTCGAGGAGACGATCGCCCTTCACGTCGACGACCCACCCGAAGACGGCGTCGGCACGGCCGATCGGTACGGCCTCGGCTTCCAGCGCGGCGGTGCGCTTCCCGACCGCCGTGGCGTGGTGACGCCGCCCGAAACGTTCGGTCACGGTGGCCTCGGTAGCAGCCAGAGCTGGGCCGATCCCCATGCAGGCCTCGCGTTCGCCTTCGTGACGAACGGCATCCGCGATGGCTACGAACACGACGTCAGGACGGCGATGCTCTCGGAGACAGTTCGCTCGGAGCTCGGCTGACGTGATGACAGACAGGCAGTGGTGCTGGTGGGCTGAGTCGGCCCGATCCGATCGGAACGGACGGCGTTTCCGAACCAATGGCCGAAATCACGTACCAATAATCGGAATCTTATGCCGATAGTCGGGGTCTCTTACCGGGGGTCGCTGCCACGGAAGGACGACACCGACGACCTGTTCTAGTTGCCAGTATCAGCCGTCGTCACCGCCTGCGTCACCGATCGCTTCGTGTTTGTGCAACAGCGACATCTTCTCGCGGAGGTCCTCACCGGCCCGTTCGTACGCGCGGATGCGATAGACGTAGAACAGGGAGGCCAGCCCGATACAGCCGAACTGGAACGCGAGCGCGGAGGGGGCGCTGGCGGCGACGAGGACGACGAACACCGCGGAGACGACGACGTTGCCGACGGCGACGACTTTCAGGAGCCATCGCGGGAGTTTGTAAAACGAGTACTCGTAGCGCTGGGGGAACACCGTCGGCAGGTTCCACAGCGCGACACCGCTGAAGATGAAGGTGATGAAGATTCCGGTGACCGTCACCGTCACGAGCCAGTCGAGCACGTCGACGGTGAGGAGGCCTCCGAACGGGCCGATCAGCGGAGCGACGAGCAGGGGCGGAACGCCGAGCAACGCGAGCGCGCGGTGGGGTGTGTGGAACCGGTCGTGAATCGCCGAGAAGTACCCCGGAACGATGTCGTCGCGTGCCGCCCGCATGACCGTCCGTGAGTAGGACGTGAACAACGTGTTCGCCGTCGTCGCGGCGGCGACGAGCGCCCCGAGGGCGACGAACGCGATCGCCCACCCGGGCATGAGTCCCTCACCGGCCGCGGCGAGCCCACCCTCGATCGCCTCGCCGTCTTCGACGATGCGCTCCCACGGGACGGCCCCGACCAGCGCGAGGACGACGCCGATCGTCAGGACGGCCACGAGTGACATCCCCACCGCAAGAACGCGGGGGATGTTCTTCGCGGGATTCTCGAGTTCCTCGCCGATTTCGATGATCATGGCGAAGCCCTGAAACGGGATGTAGAGGGTGACGGCCGCGAGGAAAAACGGTGCGAAGCCGTCGGCGAACGGTTCGCCGTCGCCGTCGGGAAACATCGGCGTGTAGTTCGAGGGCTCGAGGGAGGTAGCGCCGCCGACGATGAACGTCACCATCGAGGCCAGCAACAGACAGACGAGAACGATCTGGACGTTCGCGGCGACCCGGACGCCCACGTAGTTGAACGCCAGGAAGAGGGCGAGCAGGAGGTAGACCGACGCGAGCGTCGGAAGCTCGACGAACACCGGGACGTACTGTGCGAAGCCGAACGCTGCAAACAGCAGGTACGCCCACACCGAGACGACGGGAACGACGACGCCGAGGAAGCCCCAGTACGGTCCGACGAGCCGGGACGCATAGACGTACACCCCGCCAGCGACGGGGATCGCCCCACCGAGCTGGAGCAACAATAGGATGCCAAGCACCATCGGCACGATCGACAACAGGATCGCGAGTACGATGCTCGGTCCTGCGACCGCTGCCATCTGCGTCGGGACGATGAAGATACTCATCCCCACGGCTGTCCCGATGAGCAACGCGACGGCCGCAACGGGCCCGATTCGTTCGTGGATTAATTTGAACTCGTCGTCTGCCATCAACTGTCACGACTGTTAGTGACACACAATGGCCCTTGAATACACCCGTCTTCTGACGGCTTGGTTACAGATACGAAAAACGGCGGCCGGCGAGACGTCGCCAACACCGTGGCCGGTGACGACGGCTTGCGTGTCCACCACCTATCCACGAACGTGGGTATGTGTGGCCGTTCGTAGTCGCGTTTTGAGCACGAACCCGAGCGTTGAATAGCGTCGCGGCCACCATCATCGAGTGATGACCGAGATTATCGACGGCAACGCCGTCGCGAGCCAGCTTCGTGAAGACTTACAGGACGCGATCGAGACCCTGGCCGACGCGGGTGCACGCCCCGGCCTGGCGACGGTGCTGATGGGTGACGACCCCGCGAGCCAGACGTACGTAACCATGAAACAGCGGGACTGCGAGGAGGTCGGCATCGACGGGAGCCACGTCGAAATCGACGGCGACGCACCCGCCGACGAGCTCTACGACGCCATCGCGGACCTGAACGCCGACGACGACGTCCACGGCTACATCGTCCAGTCGCCCGTCCCGGATCACGTCGACTACCGGGACGTGATCGACCGCGTCGATCCCGCGAAAGACGTCGACGGCTTCCACCCCGAGAACGTCGGCCGACTCGTCGCCGGTGACGCCCGGTTTCGACCCTGTACACCCCACGGCGTCCAGAAACTGCTCGAGGCCGCCGACGTCGAGACGGCGGGGGCAGACGTGACAATCGTCGGCCGATCCGACATCGTCGGCAAGCCGCTGGCGAACCTCCTGATTCAGAAGGCCGACGACGGGAACGCGACGGTGACGGTCTGTCACTCCCGAACCGACGACCTGGCCGAGAAGACCCGCCGTGCCGACGTCGTGGTCGCCGCCGCCGGGGTCCCCGAACTCGTCGACGGCTCGATGATCGGCGACGGTGCCGTCGTGATCGACGTCGGCGTCAATCGCGTCGACGCAGACACCGAGAAAGGATACGAACTCGTCGGTGACGTCGAGTTCGAGAGCGCGAAGGAGAAAGCCAGCGCGATCACCCCCGTGCCCGGTGGGGTCGGACCGATGACCCGCGCGATGTTGCTCTACAACACGGTCAAGGCCGCGAGCTTGCAGGAAGACGTCGACGTGGATCTGCCCTGACAGCCGGTCGCCGGTCTGCTCTGCCGTCCGTCGTGGCTCTCACTCGAGCAGGTCTCGTTCGAGCGAGTCGAGACGCTCCTGTGCCTGCGAGAACGCGACGTCGTCTCCCCGGAGTCCGTTCGCGAGGTGTCGCGTCGCCTGGATCAGTCCCTCGGCCGTCCCGGGGTCGACGTCGCCGTCGAGCACCCGGAAGCGTTTGGCGTGTTCGCCGAGCGTTTCGAGGGCGCTACGTTCGTCCGGCGTCAGCGTCCGATCGTCGGTCCAGGTCCGAACGTCGCGGCGGTACTCCCGGACGGCGTTCGCGTAGGCGAGTCCGCGACCCGATCGGAGCGAGCGGGGGACCTCCTCGACGGGTGGTCGCTCGCCGTCGTCTGCATCGCGCAACAGCGAGAGAAAGTACAGTTCCTCGTGTTCGGCCAGCGACGGCTCACGGGCGACGACGTCCGCGACGTACAGCAGTTCGCTCGCCGCGAGGTACTCGTCGTCCAGTTCGCGAAGGTCGCCCGCGTTGACGAACCCGCGCTGGCGGACGTAGTCGCGGCAGGCGTCGCGGGCCCTGTCGGCGAGTTCGTCGTGGGTGGCCTCATCGACGTCGTTGCGAACCTCGGTGAGGTCGAACCGCACCTGGAGGTCGGTGTGTTCGGTCCGCTCGTCGAGCCCGACGCTGTGGAGGCTCCCACAGGCCGGACAGCCGACGCTTCCGGTCTCGTAGTACGACCAGCGCGTTCCACACTCCGTACACTCGCGCTCGCCTCGAATCTTCATATCACCGCGTACGCGTGAGGAGGGAAAAGGCTTCACGGAGTGTCGACGGGAGCGCCCCATCCGACCGGGAACGCCGGGCGTCGACTCGTGCCCGCTCGAGTACTTCGAGGCTGGCGTAGCTCGTGGCGACGGCCGTTCCATCCGGCTCCCCACTCGAGTGTCACAGAGCACACAGTGGGCCGTGAGTCGTCGGTGACTGTCTCGCGACGGGGGAGGCTCCTCCGGTGGGCCGTCAGGTCGGAGGCTGGGCGAGGTGGTCGGCGCCCCGCGTTCTACCTGCTCGAGAATCGTTTCACCGAGGGGCCACCGTTACACGTCCGGTCGTTTCCGTCACAACCGCCGATTTCTCGACCGATCTGGGGGCTGCAGAACCCGTCCGTCGGATCGGGATAGCTGTCCGAACGGTCAGGACTCGATCACACTCAGGAACGTAGAGAGGACGTTCAATAGGTCATTAAGATACGGCAGTTGCAGGCCGCAGTGCAACCAGCCGGAACGTTCTATCGAGGGATATGTCCCATCAGAGACTGAACCGACGGAAGTTCGTTGTCGCAGCAGGTACGGCGAGTGCGCTGGCGCTGGCCGGGTGTGCCGACGATGAACCTGTCGACGAAGAGGAAGAGGATCCGGACGCCGAGGACGACGATCCGATGGACGACGACGAAGAAGAACCAGGGGTCGACGATGAAGAAGAAGACGACGACGAAATGGAGGATGACGACGATACCTATACCCTGACAGTAACGGTCGAAGACGAAGACGGTGACCCCGTCGAAGGAGCAACCGTCGAACTCGAGGAGACCGACGAAGATGACGACGAGGAGGACGACGAAGACGACGATCTGGCGGATGACGACGAGGACGAGGAAGAGGACGAAGACGACGCGATGGACGACGACGAGGACGAGGAAGAGGACGAAGACGACGATCTGGCGGACGACGACGAGGACGAGGAGGACGACGAAGACCACGAAGAGGAAACCGACGAGGACGGCCAGGTCGAATTCGAGGACCTGGAGGACGGCGAGTACACGGTCCACGCAGAACACGAGGGCGAAGAAGCCGAGGAGGACGTCGAGATCGACGGCGCCGACGAGGAAGTCACGCTGACCCTCGGCGAGGACGAAGACGACGCGATGGACGACGAGGACGAAGACGACGCGATGGACGACGACGAGGACGAAGACGACGCCCTCTAGACGGGCCTCCCGAATCGATCGGTAGACGGCCACTCCAGTCTCCTCGACCGACCCAGGCTGGTCCAGTCCCATCGAAGGCGTGCGGGACGGGCTCGAGGCGTTGGCCGTTTTCGCCGGCGGACCTGTGTCTGCCTGTTTGTTACTGACTAACGGATACGGGGCCACGGCGTCAGTCAAAAGGCAAGACGGGCGTGTGACGCAATTTGGTCCCGCAGGTCGGTCATCGCGATGGGGAGATCGTCTCGTGGCGCCGACACCTCGTCGGCGTCGGCGACCGATTTTTCCCTCGGTGGACAGTACGACTCCCCATGCGAGACGAAGAAGACGTGCGTGAGCAGTACGAATTCCTGAAAGAACACCTCGAGAGCGAGGAGATGAACCACGACGGCGTCGAGCGGATGTTTACCTACTACAAGCGAGCACTGGGCTGGGTGCTCGAGGAAGAGCACATGTGAGCCAGCGACCGAACGTATCATGTTCCAATCCTGTGTCGGTATGTTTAAGTAGCGCCAGCAGAATCTTTCTGATGACGCTTCGCTTGGAGGGCCGAAGCGTCAGCGGGGACCAATTCAGGGCGGCAAGCGATCGCGTGGCGTTTTTCCCGCCACGCGATCTGCTTTCCTGTTTACTACACTACTGAGCGACTGCTCCGGTTCGGCGAGAACCGATCGATGCCACGGCTCGCCGGGAACCGATCGACTGGTGGGTGCGTTGCTGTCTCGTCGAACGAATAGCATCGATCGACTGGCGGCCGCGTTGCTGGCGGAGAATTATCCAGCGTCGCATGCAACTGACCGTAGACATGAACTCGCCGTTAGGTATCACTTCGGGGCCGATTCATCACCGGAGTTATCTTTCGACTCGAGTCGTCGACGCTGTACTCGCGGGTAATAGTCCGGTTTCGATCGAAACGACCCGATAGCCTTATTAAAATTCGACAGTAAGTACGGATGGTACGTTCCCAATGTACGACCTGACAGGATTCCAGCGTGATCTGCTCTACGTCATCGCTGGCGAGGAGGAACCCCACGGACTGGCGATCAAAGAGGAACTCGAGAACTACTACGAGAAGGAGATTCATCACGGGCGGCTGTATCCGAATCTCGATACGCTCGTGGACAAGGGACTCGTCGAGAAGGGACGGCGTGACCGCCGGACGAACTTCTATACGCTCACCCGTCGCGGTCGACGGGAACTCGAGGCTCGCCGCGACTGGGAAGCCCAGTACGTCGATCTCTGACGCGTGCGCTCGTCACGAACGCTTACGGCGCTCGTCGGCCTGACGTTGGGTCTCCTGGTGAGCGTCGCCGCCTGGATTTACTTCGAGACCTTGCTGTTGTTTCTGTTCCTCCCGTTCGTCCCGTTTCTCTTTGCGCGACGGAACCGCGAGCCACAGCCCCGATCGGTCCGACGCTGTCCACGATGTGAGTTCCAGACGGCGGACCCGGACCACGAGTTCTGTCCACGTGACGGCTCCAGGTTGCGGGAGTGACCGCGACTCGCTCGCCGAGCGTGGCGTCTCACGCCGTGGTCGCCGCGGTTCGAGGCGTCAGACGGCGGTCGAGCCGGCACGCCGCTTATGTGTAATCACGCGGAATGACACCGAGTGAACGAGGTTCCGCTGCAACTTGCCGAAGCTCCCCTCGACGAGACGGTCGTCAGAATCGCTCTCGCGGGCGCTCTCGGGATGTTCCTGGGACTCGAGCGCGAGTGGTCCCAGAAGTCCGCCGGTATCCGGACGTTCTCGCTGATCAGCCTGCTCGCCGCGGTGTTCACCCTGCTCGTCCTCGAGACCGACGTCGGTGAAGGGCTGTTGTTGCTCGGCGGCCTCCTCGTGATCGTTCAGGGCGTGTTGCTCGCACTCGAGGGACTGCTCGGCGACGAAGAGACTGGCCTCTCGCTGACGACGTCCGTGTCGATGCTGGTCGCCTACGGCGTCGGGGCACTCGTCGCGGCTGGCTTCATCCTCGAGGGGGTCACCGTCGCCGTGCTCTCCTCGCTGTTGCTCGTCCTGAAACGCGAACTGCACGCGTTCGCCTGGGGGCTCTCCCGCGAGGAGATGCGATCGACGACCGAGTTCGCCATCCTCGCGTTCGTCGTCTACCCGCTGTTGCCGCCCGAGGCGACCCTCGGGCTGGGAGCGGTGACGATTCCGCTCGAGCCACAGGTGATCTGGCTGATGGTGGTCGCCGTCGCCGGCATCGGCATCGTCAACTACGCGATCGTCTCGACCTACGGCGGCCGGGGAATCGCCATCACTGGCTTTTTCGGCGGGCTGGCCTCCTCGACGGCCGTCGTCGGGACGATGCTCGATCACGTCCGGCAGCGTCCCGAGGCCGCTTCCTATGCCGTCGCCGCGATCCTCCTCGCGAACGCCGCGATGGCTGCCCGAAACCTCGCAATCGCCGTCGGCTTCACCGTCGGCGGCCGGACAGCCGTCCTCGTCGAAGCGATCGTCCCGCTGGGAGCCGTCATCCTGGTCGCGTTCGTCGTCGCCGCCTGGACGGCCGACTGGCGCGAATCCGGGCCGATGGAACTCGAGAGTCCGTTCTCGCTGAAAAACGCGCTGGGGTTCGGGGCCGTCTTCCTCGTCGTGCTCGTCTTCGGGTCGCTCGCGGAGACCTGGTTCGGCACCCTCGGCTTCTACGCGACGGCCGTCGCCAGCGGCTTCGTCTCGAGCGCCGGCGCGACCACCTCGGCGGTCGTCCTCTACCGCGGTGGCCAGCTCGGTCCGACGGAGGCGACGATCGCCATCCTGCTGGCGACGGTCTCGAGCATCGTCGTCAAGGCCGTCCTCGCGTCGACGTCGACCAACCGTGACTTCCGAAACCAGGTCGCGGCCTACAGCGCAGTGCTGTTACTCGGCGGCGCGGCAGCGTCCGTGCTTCTCGTCGTTTAGTGGGCAGATTGGAGCGATTTCGTTCGCTTTCGCCACGATCGACGGATTTCATCGACTCTTTATTTACGGGCGTTATACTGGACTGTATGGATCGAAATACGGTCGAACCGCAGGTCGAGACGGTCCCCGGCCAGCGAGCAACGGACTGGGCCGAGTACCACCACCAGTTTGCGGCCCCCAGCACCTACGTCTACGAGTTCGTCTGGGACGCAAGCGCCGACGCGACCGGCCCGTTCTGTACGGACGTGGACGGGAACGTCCTGCTCGATTTCACGAGCCACGTCGCCGCCGCCCCGCTCGGCTACAACAACCCACACCTCCGCGAGAAGTTCGAACAGTTCGATCTCGTCGATCCCTCCAAGATCGCCGGCCAGGACTTCTACGTCAGTGCCGGCGGCGAACCGACCGACACCGACCTCCCCGGCCCGAGCCAACTGATGGATCGGCTCCTCGAGACGGTCGGGCAGTACGATATGGACCGGGTCTTTCTCTCGAACTCCGGCGCCGAGGCCGTCGAGAACGCGATCAAGGTCTGTTACGCCAGCGGCGGCCACCGCGGGTTCACCTTCG
>LKMJ01007556.1_pt1 | contig 10245 bp, 17 predicted proteins | sample 643391 | NCBI WGS metagenome assembly LKMJ01 (sample SAMN04112250, study PRJNA286221) | soda lake metagenome | biome: soda lake; feature: Kulunda Steppe; material: water; isolation source: sample PL-Br10 brine of Picturesque Lake | place: Russia: Kulunda steppe | collected 2010-07
CAGCAGCAGCAGCAGCAGCAGCAGGCGCGGCAAGCAGGCCAGAAGCCAAAGCGCAACCCAATGGAGGACTTGAAGCGGGAGATCATGATCATGAAGCGCATGAAGCACCCAAACATCGTCATGCTCAAAGAGGTGTGCCTGCATGCATGTTCCGTGCGCACTAGGTGCGAGCGCACGTGTGCTCAAGCTGGAGGACCTCATGTGTGCGCAAGCTCTAGAAGGTCAAAGGCGATATGCAGAGCATGTGCCAGGTTACAGGCTTCCGGTGCGCTGCTCTTCTGCGAACACCAACTTGATGCCTTTTGTGGGACAGCGCGTGAGCCTCTGTCGGAGCATGAGAGGCTCTGCTCCCTCCTGTCCTTCCCCTGCCCTGCCCTCCCTTGGCAGTCCGGGAAGGAAGGGAGGAGTGCAAGCACTGGGTTTAGGGCACCCTGTCAGCATCACGCGCGCTCTGTGCGCTCGCATGGACACGCGCATCCAACACGTGCCAACCTTGCAGCCCTGCTGCAGCGCTGGCAACCAACGAGCAGTCTGCACCATTTGCACAGCTCGGGTCCCAAGCATCAACACAGCATCAAGCAAGGCTGGTGTTGTTGGCAGCCTGCTCACCAGACTGAGCACACTATAGATGCAGCACCGGTCACACAGCCCTGACCAGTTGCAATAGATAAGGTGGCAGGAATTCATCTGATGAGCATTGCTCTTGCCTATGGGGTGTGTGCACACTCTGTTCCTTCGTGTTTGCACCACGGCTCTCGGGTTGCAAGCCCACAGGTCTTGACCTTGGCACTGCACGCTCCCGTTTGCAAGCGCCTCCGTTGCAATGGTGTGTTTGCACTATCTACAACAGTATACTCCATCTAGGACGCATGCAGCAGCCCATTTTCTCCCCCCACCCAGGGGCCTTGCATCTGAAGGCTGTTGTATCACCGCTACCCCCGGCCATCATCCGCTGCATGTTGGCACCGGCGATGCACCGGCATTGCGGCAAAAATTGTGCTACGAGGCTCCCTACACATGCGGCTTTTGCACCGCCAGTGCACGGTTTGGCGGTTGGTTCGTCCCCCGCTGGCAGGGTGCAGACCAGCCAACCACCAACCGCTTTAACCGACAACCTGAGTTCCTCAACACAGGCCTCCACACTGTCCCACTAGGCATCAAGTTGGTGTTTGCCAGCGCAGCCTGGCTCCACACAGCTGCGCCTAGTGCATGGACCAGGCTGTGATGCCGCACCCATAGATAGCCCAGCTTAGCCCGATGCACGCCTGTATGGGAAGGCTTGGGGCAAAGGTTCAGGGGTCAGGGTTGATCAGCGCGTCGAGCACGTATGGTCCATCTGGTGCCCTCAACACATTGGCCTACCTACCACCAGAGTGCGCTCTTTCATGGATTGACCTTGTTCATGACTCTTTTTGGTGCAAGCTTCCGCGGGCCCTGCACCACCACGATGTCCTCTCCCACCTCTGGTTCTTTGGCAGATTGCACAGGGATGTTGCGGCAGTAAATCTCCTCAGTGGTGGTGGAGATCTCGACCTCTGCCGCCTGCTGCTCACAGAGCTTCAAATTCCCTATCACAAAACTGTGCGTGTCCAAAAAATACCAGATCGGCATTCCATTTTTTTTCCGTCCCTGACTGGAAATTGTTTGTCTACTTTGGTGTTGCGTCTTCCAATAAGTCTCAACTCCGAATACACTACCCATGATGCGTGCAAAATTGAAACTTAATGGAAAAGACCTCATCAAAGTAGACAAACAATTCCTAGTCAGGGTGGTACATCCCGGAGAGGAATGAAATGAAATTTTTCTTTTTCTGCTTTGGTGCTCTGCCATTCCATGAAGGAATAGTACCGCCAACACGACTGCACTGGTTTTCAGAAACAGCTGGTTTCCAAAGCGCGATACCTCTCGTACCATCGTGACCGTAGCAAAAGAAAATTGGTTTTGGATCTGGTTAAAAACGATGACTCCAACTGCGACCAACTCCTCTGAAGGGGCCAAGTAGTCAGCCACAATGTATTTGATCATATACTCGTCAGGGACATATACTCTTTCGCCTTCCATGTGGGCTCAAGCTCCTTCCTTCCATACAAAGACACAGGGAAATGTAGGCCCTTCCTCTTGTGATTTTGGGGCCAAGCATGTGCTGGCCTGTGCTGACCACTGCTTGCGTGCATGACAGCTTCTGCTGCCCTTCCAGAACAGCTTCAAGCCCAGCTTGAGCGCGTTCCCTTACTTTCCACCAGAGCCCTGCAGCCTCTCACAAAAAGCAGCTTGCAGGCTGTGCTTTTGTGTGCAGTGCAGCGCGGGCCCGCCTCTGCGGGAACGATGTCTGTGTGCGGTGCAGCGCAGGCCCGCCTCTGCCAAATGGGGGCGCACAATGCCCTCAAAATGGGGACCTGCAGCTGGTGCGCAAGGCCATGCGCCCCAGACGCCAAAACTCTACACCCCTAGTGCGGCTTTGTTAAAAGAGGGCCAGGGCCAGGCTCACAGGCACGCCCACCACGCCCGGTCCTGCACCCCTAGTGCGGCTTTGTTAAAAGAGGGCCAGGGCCAGGCTCACAGGCACGCCCACCATGCCTGGTCCTGCGCCACAGGTGATTGACGACCCTGCAGGCTCAAAGCTGCTGCTGGTGATGGAGTTTGTGGAGGGCGGGCCGGTGCTGACACGCGAGTCGCTGGAGAAGCGCGACAAGCTGCCCGAGTCGCTGGCGCGCCAGTACTTCCGCGACATGGTCAAGGTGGGGGGGGGGCGGGGTGCACAAGCAGGGCGCCATGCCAGCCCTCATGCTCAGTGTGGGTGTGGGTGTAGGCGTGGGTGTCCGCATGTGCACGTGAAGGATGCGTGTGCACGCATCGAGTTTGGCATGATCCAAGTGGGACTCAGGGTGCTCTAAGAAACAGGGGACCTACACAGGTGGTGGTTGGTGTACAGGGGTGAATGGGTGAGGCTGGAGATTCGGCGGATTGGAACTGGTTTTGAGGCTGCATGGGATGCAGGAGCTAGGTGGTCAGTAGAGGATGTGTGTAGGTGAGAGAATGCGCTCATGCTTTCAAGTGCACATGCCTGCCGCTGGACGGGCGCAACATGATGAGGAAGAAGATGCGTGCACGCAAGACTGGCCAGCAGTGCCCAGAGGTGCGACAGACAGGGGGGAGCTGCTGCACACGCAGCCGAGGCGGGAGCACAGGGCGCAGGGGTGCAACAGGAGAGCACAGGGCGCAGGGGTGCAACAGGAGAGCACAGGGCGCAGGGGTGCAACAGGAGAGGTGGTGTTGCGGCGTGGCTGATGCAAGAGCAGGACGGTGCCAGCGCGCGCGCATGGGCGTCCCAGCCCGCTCATGGCTGGAGAGTTCAGGCGATTTTTCACCACAGGAGGTTTTGGTGAGGTGCATGGCCTCTGAGGGGGACTGCCCAACTCGGGAGCATGTTCAGCGCTCTGCCTCTGTTGAGGTGCCTGCGGGGTGCCTCCCACCTGCACGGCTGCGCGCAGGCCCTCGACTATCTGCACTGCCACAAGGTGGTGCACGGGGACCTGAAGCCCGAGAACGTGCTCATGTCTGCGTCGGGAGACGTCAAGCTGTCAGACTTCGGCTGCTCTAAGGTGCGCACGCGCGTGCAGCTGCGTCCTGAGGCCCCACCACCTTCCACGCATCCAGCCTTAGGATATCACGCTTGTACATGCGCGTCAGTGTTTGTGTGTGTGCGCGTACGCGTGCATGCATGAACACGTGGAGGTCTTGATTGCTGCCTTCACCTCAGCGCGTGTGCATTTGTTGATCCAGGGCTTGGTGCTGTAGACTAGATGGAGATTCCCAACCCCCAGACCAATGGCCTGAGTCTGTGCATCTCTGCGAGTGCATTTTTAGTTAAGGTTTAAGGTTGGCCCGCGCCTGCAGATCTTTGCAACCGGCAACGAGTATCTGGAGCGCTGCAATGGCACCCCCGCGTTCCTTGCGCCGGAGATGATGAAGCCCAACACGCGCTACCGCGGGCGCCCCACGGATGTGTACGCCTTGGGCGCGTGCTTGTACACCCTCATCTTTGGGCGCATCCCCTTCTCGGCGCCCAACCTGTACAAGCTCTTCCAGGTGCACGCTGCTGCCACATCAGACGAGCCTTCATTTGAAAAGAGGACACACACACACATGTGATGCGTTGCAGCGTTGCAGGCGTCGGAGGCTCTACTTGGGTTTGTGAGCAGCTCCCTGACACGCGCCCATCTGACATGCATGAGAATGCCTTAGCCTCATGATGCGCCAAGATGTTGGGGTGCGGTACCTGAGGCATGCTGGAGCACACGGGCAGGGCAAACACCCCCGTAGTACCGGCCAATTCTTGCATTATCAGCCGAGTGCCATGTTGGTACCTGCAGGCGGTGCAGCACGGCCGCCACAGTGGCGCGCGCTCATGATCCCTTCTTGTATGAACGTGTTCCCACGCCTGCAGGTGGTGCAGCACGAGCCCGTGCACTACCCCCCGGATGTGCCCATCTCCACCTCCCTGCGCCATGTCCTGGACTGCATGCTCGCCAAGGTGAGCACATGCGCGTGTGTGTGTGACTGTCTTGGACTGTGAGCTCACTTGTGGTTGGCGGCCAACTCTAGCTTGAGATGAAGCACGCCGTGAACGCAGCGCTGTAGGAACCCGCATGAGACGCACTCTTGCGCACACGCACAAGTTGCATGTGTGTAGCGTACGTGTGTGTGTGTGTGTGCGTGTGCGTGCGTGCGTGCATGCGTGCATGCATGCTTGTGTGCGTGTACTTGTGGATGTGTGTTTGTGGATGCATGTGAGTGCATGTGCTGCCCTTGCTGGATCGCCTGGTTTGCGCAAGGGAGGCAGCCCTGTGTGCCCACGCATGATTTTGTGCTTTGGCGGGGCACTCTGCAGTGCTGGTGGTGCCCACAATGGGCATCAGCATGCTCCAAATAAGCACGCATGCAAGTAAGCATGCATCCAAATAAGCATGCTTTGGCAGGGTGCTTTTCTCAGTGCTGGTGGTGCCCCCAATGAGCATGCTGGTGCTCCGAATGAGCATATGCACGCATGCTTTGGCAGGGTGCTGTGTGCAGTGCTGGTGGTGCTCCAAACCATAAGCATGCTGGTGCTCGGAATAAGCATATGCACGCATGCTTTGGCAGGGTGCTGTGTGCAGTGCTGGTGGTGCTCCAAACCATGAATATGGGACGTGGTTGTCCAATTTGCTGCATGCAAGGGTTCAGAAGCGTGCACTAGCACACGCGCACACGCACGCACACACATGGATGCACACACAGATGCGCACACACACACACACGCACAGACACACACACACACATGCGTGCACACATGCACACCCGCTCACACTTGAACGCCTGCATGCGCGTGCGGCCCGCAGGACCCCCGCCAGCGCATCACGCTGCAAGAGCTGATGCGCCACCCCTGGGGTACTATGAATGGCAAGTTCCCCCTGAAGTCGACACGCGCGCTGAAGCCAGGGGAGACGCAGGAGCAGCACTCGGGTGTGCAAGTGGAAGGCACTTTCGCGCAGGTGTGTGCACGCGCGTGCAGGGTTGGCAGGGACTACTCGGGCATACAGAAACAGGCGCGCAGCTCTCATGTGGTGGCTCATAGGTGTGTGTGTGTGCATGTTTGTGTATGTGTGTGCGTGTTTGTGTATGTGTCCAGGTGCTGGTGCAAGTGCGTCTCTGCGCTTATGCGTCACATGGACGCGCGCGTGGCCCCCGCACATATGAGTTCATGGGTGTGCGCATCCAGTGCTTGCTGTTGCAGCCTTTTCGGCTGCGGCGTGCCCTGCGCAGACTTTTGTTGCCTACAGGGCGCGGCCATCATCAGCTGCTTCGGCGCGCATGTGTGTGTGGCTCCCGCAGTGCCATGTGTGAATGTGGCTCCCGCAGTGCCATGTGTGAGTGTGGCTCCCACAGTGCCATGTGTGAGTGTGGCTCCCGCAGTGCCACCCGCGTCCGGACTTCCTGGCAGGCCTCGCAGACTACAGCACCGAAGAGCATACCTTCAAGGAGGGCGAGTTCATCATGCGCCAAGGCGACGCCGGTGCGTGTGCGGTGCGAGTTCATCATGCGCCAAGGCGACGCCGGTGCGTGTGCGGTGCGAGTTCATCATGCGCCAAGGCGACGCCGGTGCGTGTGCAGTGCGAGTTCATCATGCGCCAAGGCGACGCCGGTGCGTGTGCAGTGCGAGTTCATCATGCGCCAAGGCGACGCCGGTGCGTGTGCAGTGCGCCCGCTGGGGAGTGTGGGGGCTGTGGGTTGTGGGCAACACATAGGGCACTCCGAATATTGCTACATTTGCAGGACAGCAATGTCTCGAGTGGGATCCATGTATTGAGGGAGGAGTCCACTGTCTTGGTTACCGGTTCGATGCAATGGCCATGTGTCAAGAGAGGAGTCCACTGTCTTGGTTTCCAATGTGATGCAATGGTCCAGGACTACAAGATTCAGGGATTTGATTTCAAGATGACACGGAATGAAGAATGCTACGTGCTGTAAGATGTGCCTGGGCAAGGGCATGGACGGGCTAGCCAGCTGCGTGCTGCCCCCTCTCACGCCCTCCTGTGGTTTGTGCATGTGTGTGCGATGCCCAATCACGCTTATGGGTTTTGTGGGCATCCGCATGCTGCACGCAGCACGCCTTCGTTTTAAAGGAGCCACTGCTCGGCCCCCTCCCACCCCCTCAAATGGTTTGCATGCTTCTTGCAGGCACGCGCATGGTGTCCACATTTCTGTTTGTGCGCTCTCCTTGCAGGCACGCACATGGTGTACATCACATCTGGGGTGGTGGACGTGCTGATGCGCTGGGCTGCGCCCAAGCCCTCCTCGTCAAGCACAGCATTCAGGTGCGCGCCCCTCTCTGACAGAGGCCCCTGCTGTTGCAGATGCCTGTCTGGGACGCAGAGGTGCTCACATCTCTGGCCAGCAAGCTGGGGTGTGTGCGCGTGCACGTGCGTGCGTGCGTGCTTGCATGCGTGTGTGCACGCACGCGTGCGCATCCATTGTGCACACAAAACTGCCTGTCTTCCTAGAATGGGGTGTATGGCCTGGACTGGCCCAGCCCCAGAGTCGTCAACGGGCACATTTCAAAGTGCAGCCTATGGGAGCAAGCGCATGAAAATGAAGATTCCCCCCCTCCAGTATCCTGCTCCATTGTCTCCACTACCTTGCCATCGGCTTGTGCCAGGGGCTCTTCAAGAGCACAGTGCAGACTGTGGCCCACTCTTCCCCTTCCCCTGCTCACCAGCCCCTGCAGCTGCTTCGCGCCACGACAGTGCCAATGCATGCCACTCCTGCTGCTGCTGCTGCTGCTGCTGCTGCTGAGCTCTGCCAGTCACGGTGCTGCACACCGGCTCCTGCAGCTGGCCCCTGCAGCTGCGTCACGCCCTCAGTGCTCACCCGCTCCGCGCCCACGGCTACTAAGCCGAGAGCCATTGCCGCCCGCGCCACGCAACGCCGCTGACGCGCCGGCATGCCACTCCCACTGGACCTTGCCGTGCAACGCCGCGGACGCGCGTGCACAGTTAATCAGCAGCCCACCCGCCTTCCCGCTGGCCGTTGCTTGTCATAAGTCGCAGGTCCGATGGGACAGGCAAGGAGGAAGAGGACGGCGGAGACAGCAGCCTCCACCCGCCCACCAGCGATGAGGGCCGGCGCCACAGGGAGGGTCTGACCCACTCCTCCATGCGCGCGCGCCAGTTCATCGGCAGCCTGAAGGAAGCAGGTGTGAGGTTATGGGTGGGTTGGCCCAGTTGGCAAAGGTGTGGAAGTGACTGCGTGCTTGCATGCGTTGGCTGCTTGGGGAGGCAGGTGCAGGGCGGGTGTGCAGCAGAGCCCAGTGTGTTGGTCCGTTGCCTGTGTTTGTGTACGCACGTGCACATGCTCCCACACTACAGGCACCGTCACGTGCGTCTGCACGCGCGTTTTCGCGTTTGCTTGCTGGCTGCAGGCGCCACGTCGCGCGGGGACCTTCTGGTGGCCCAGAAGAGCGCGGGGGAGCTGCTGGGCGAGATGTCACTGTTCTCCAAGTCCATCACCCGATGTGAGTGCGCGCTGCCTTGCTGTTTTCCATGCCCGTGTATGTGTTGTGAGTGCACGCACTGCCCCACCGTGTTCCAGGTCCATCACCCTATGCGAGTGACAGTGAGCGCCGCTGCGTCGCTGCCCACCATTTTGGCCGGGCTGCGCTGCCATCTTGTGTTGGTTCCATGCCTCCCAACCCCCCTCTCCCCCATCCGCACATGCACCTCCTTAGCAATGTGTAGCAACTTATCAACTGGCAACTTATGACTTCATGTGCTGTATCTTTCATTCATGTGCTGCAACGTGGAAATACACTGCTGGCCAAGCTTGTGGCCCAGGGCCTCCCTGGAGCCTATTTACTGGGGGCCCCTAGTGGTAGCGGTGGCCCAGTGGGTGGGTTTACAAAGAAGAATTAGGAGAAGGGCAGCTGTGTGAGTGACTAGACAGGCATGAGTGCTTGTGAGTCCGCGCACGACCCGCACCCCGCACGCAGGTGCCTCCGTGAGGTGCCTGACCAAAGTCACTACACGCATCATCACGCATGAGCAGCTTGTGGAGTACCTGATCAAGCAGCCCATGGCCAAGCACCAGATCAGGTGGGTGCGCTGGCGTGGACCCTTGTGGGGGCTCTGATACCACGAGAATGCTGAACCCTAATCCTAAACCCTCAACCCTCATGGATTTGTGAGCTCTGGAGCTGTCTAACTAGGTGGCGCATGTACGTCTGATGCAAACATGCACCAGTGGCCTTCTCCATGTACCGCATGTGCTGGCATTTCCTTTTGTTTGCACACGTTTTTTTTACATATGCTTGTACAAACACGCATCCGTCCAGGCAGGTCATCTTACCCAACCTTCAAACTGGTGCAAGTTGCCTGGTGGGCTGCACACACACCTGGGGGGGGGGGATATTGATGCGTGCCGTGCGGAATGCACCTGTGACCCAAGGAGTCCACGACAGGGAACTCATGATGAAGTCAGGAATCAGACTGTTCAACATCTGTCATGTTGGCAGGGGAATCAGACTCTGTTCAACATCTGTCATGTTGGCAGAGGATCAGACTCAGTTCAACATCTGTCATGTTGGCAGAGGAATCAGACTCTGTTCAACATCTGTCATGTAGGCACGGGAATCAGACTCTGTTCTACATCTGTCATATTGGCAGAGGAATCAGACTCTGTTCAACATCTGTCATGTTGGCAGGGGAATCAGACTGTTCAACATCTGTCATGTTGGCTGAGGAATTGAGCCCCTCAGGCTTTGGACCCCACTAAGCGCTCACCTCACGCAAGGGCGGCTGCTGCGCTGCGCACGCAGGGAGAGCATTTGGAAGAAGGAGTGCGAGATAACCATGGTGGAGGCGTTGGTGAAGCTGTCCAGTGTGCACGAAGCCCTGGATCACTCCCTGCACGCGCCTCAGGTGTGAGCGGTGGTGCTGTGCGCAGCAGCGATTGGTGCGCAGCGATTGGTGCGCAGCAGCAATTGATGTGCAAGTGCAATGCCGGCAACGGAGGATGTGAACGGCATGCAGCGCTCGTAGGGAGACTTGGCCCATGGATTGGCATGTGCCTGTGGGGTGGTTGACCGTGATGCTGAGTGAGTGCACGCGTACCGTGCATCAGGCACGGCCAATGCGCTTTTGCTCACATGCGCGCGTGAGCACGCTGGGCCAGGTGCAAGCCCGCCCACATGCTCACGCGCTAGCTCCAGACATGCGCTTGCACGCGCATTGCCATGCACATGTGTCGAGGGTGTCCGGCTCAGAAGACCTGGCCTACTGGAGCACGTGTGCGCGCTGCGCGCAGGCCCCTGTGTTCTCCTCGCGCTCCGGCCACGTCAGCCCCAGGCTGCAGCACTCCCCCCAGGCCAGCGGCACGCATGCCCCGTCCCATTTCGGCATGGGCGGCGGCAGCGGCGGTGCTGTCAGTGGCGGCCACCACCGCTCTTCGCCCACCGGGAGCCGCAGCCAAGCCTTCGGGTGGCCTGCTCCCTCTACAGGTCACAGCGGCCCGGGAGGCGCGCCCATGGGCAATGGGCCTGTGAGCTTGTCGGCGGCGGTGCTGGCGGCAAAGCACATTATGGGCCCTAGCAGCGGGCCTCAGGGTGGCGCAGGTGCGGGAAGGGGGGAAAGGGAGGAGGGGCTGGGTGAGCTCAGGCTTGGAAGAGCAGTTGCAGGGCGGATGTATGGGGGGAAAAGGTGTCCAGGGAAGGGG
>LKMJ01007557.1_pt1 | contig 10245 bp, 14 predicted proteins | sample 643391 | NCBI WGS metagenome assembly LKMJ01 (sample SAMN04112250, study PRJNA286221) | soda lake metagenome | biome: soda lake; feature: Kulunda Steppe; material: water; isolation source: sample PL-Br10 brine of Picturesque Lake | place: Russia: Kulunda steppe | collected 2010-07
CACACACACACACACACACACACACACACACACACACACACACACACACACACACACACATCTTTTGGCTCCAAATTTGCTAAGGCGCAGTGCATAACAGATGACGGGGAGAAAAATGCAATTTGACAACCACAAGCTCTTGTTAAGATTCAAGTGCATGTGCTCAACAACTCGATCCTCAAGAGCTCGTTGTTATTCAAGCCGGAACATCCAAGCGCACAAATCAGTCTTAATGGATCATCTCAAATATTACATCTTCAGAGGAATGATGATGGGTATGATCCTGACAAATCAAGTGTTTCAACTGGTAACTTGGTATCACTTGCACATTTTAGGACATTGGAGGGCTGGAGCTTCCGAGCTTCAATCGGTACGTGTGCACGCGCTTCCTACACAAGCACGCTCTGGTGCATCATATCACAAAGCAAGGGCATATATAGATTGATTCTGCTATGTTGAGTGCTTGACCTGCTCACCATGTCAAGATGAGCGCCAGATTACGCGCAACAGACCAAATAGTCAGCGTCCCGGGCTCAGATGCAGGGGCTCCTTGCCTTCTGGGCATCCTTCTTTGCATTTATTCCTGATACTCTACAAAGGTTCCAGTGTGCCAGAGGATTGCCCATGGCCCATCAGTCCTCTGTCAGGGCCTAAATCAGACATGTTTACATTTAATGCTCAAGACTGCATGAGGAATCGACAATACGACGTATACATCATTTAATGAAACAATCTGAACGGAACAGAACTTTATGACATCCACGAACGAGCTTTTGCACAACCGCCTATGCAATAGTGCAAACACTCATAAAATGTGGTTAGTTGCATCATTGGCCATGCACACCTCGGAGCAACTCTACAAAAATTGACATTGCCAGGTCAGGATGCAACGGTTCCCCAGGTCACTTCAATTTGGATCACAAGCAAACAAACATGGACATATACAATGCCTTTACAAGCATGCTGTGGCGTCAAAGCTCACCGGCATCCGTGACAGAGCTTGCGGAGCTGTGCAGCCCAAGCGGGAGCTGGTTTCAGCTGCACCCAGGGTGGCAAGTACAGCAGCTGTGGAGGATAAAGCGCAGGGCAATGGCAACACTGCAAAGCCCTCCGGAAAGGACGGGGGCCAGGGCGACCTGCTGTTGAAGTTGGCAGCCAAAGCAAGCAGGGGCCGTTCAACAGAAGGCGGCAGGACTGAGCAAGGGCAGACTGGCAGGCAGGTCAGCAGCAGACGCAGGACAGCCACATTCAACGAGGGCAACGCAGCTGGACCTAGGGGGCGCTCCCAGGAGAGCGAGGGCAGGCCAAGGAAGGCGAGGAGCCACAGCTCCAGCCAGTTCCAGACACGCATCACGCACGCAGAGTCCCTGGGACAGCTGCTCACACTGCTGCAGGGCCAAGGCCACCAGCTGGACAAGTTCAGCCTGGCAGCAGCCTTTTCAAAGCTGCCCAAGCTGCACGCGGCCATGAGCGAGACACGGGGCATGAGGTGTGCGCGCGGCGAGGGGGGGGAGGACAGCTGGAAAGGAAGCGCCTTGCACGTGCATGGGGTGGACCGGGCCCTGCCATGTGCATGCTTGTGTCTGCTTGCAGAAAGTGAGCGATCTGTCACCGGTTTTCCATCTCTGCTGCCCCTTCTCGCTGCCCACACGGGGCCGCCTCCCCAGAGCACCCGGCTTGTGCCTGCCATATGCAGCCCAGGCGGCTTTGTTGTGTGCTCTGATCGGTAGGGTATCCAAGCAAGGTGATCTCTTGCCTGGGTTCCCTGCCTCTCGCTTGCTGCCAGCCTGAAGCTTCGGCTCCAGTGCGGTGTGAGCAGGGTGCGGGTAACTGTGTGGGTGACGGCACAGGATGTTTGTGAAGCCCACTGGTGAAGGGGGGCCATGCAAGCTCTGCACACACAGGCCGCACACGCACGCATGTTGGGGCATGTGCTGGGGCAGCTTAGCGCGCGCCCCCACTAGCGGCAGCAGCCGCGTCATCACCGCCTGTCAATGCAGTGCTGAGCAGCAGCGCAGGGCAACAAGAGGAGGGTGCTTGCTCGCACCACTCTGGCTGTGGTTGCTGGCACCTCAATGGGGAGTCTCTGTTGGTTGGATATGTCGTGTGCCCTCCCTTAATTTGACCCCCATGATTGGCATGCTGCTCGGCAAGCGCAAAGCGTGTCGGGGGCAGTCCCTGTCGGCGAGCTGGGAATGCTGACGCCGCGCCAAACACAGCCAGCCTTATCTGTGGGCGTGTCGATTGTCTTGGCTAGGCAGGCCCGGGAGCAACCTTGCTGATCTGCGGGCAGGTCGGCTGCACTTGCATTTCCAGACACCCGCGAGGATGATGTGCCTTCAGCACACCTTTGCAGCCTGGTGCTGCAGGCCCATGCACTCCCCCCCTTCCTCTCTTCAACAACCGTCTGCAGCCGTCTGCCTGGCACAAAGACTGCATCACATGGCGCGCTCTCACTGCCTGCGTGTTTGCCGTCCACAGGCCCAGGCATACCACATCTCAGAGCACGGGGCACGCGGCCGCCGGCGGCCCGCCCACAAAGGCTGCGGCCACGCGCGACGCGCGGCAGGCGCTGCGCATGCTGGCGCAGCCCATGGCGGCGTGGCTGCCCTGCATGGAATTCCGCTACCTGGGCAACTCGCTGTGGGGCGTGGCCAAGCTGTCGGAGGTGCCGGAGCTGCGCAGGCCCTGTAGGCTGGTGGGTGCGGGTAGGGGTGGGCGCGAGGGCGATGGAGGGCAGTATGGGGACGGTGGAGACCCAATCACAGGCGGGTGCAGGTGGGCGGCTGCAAGGGCGGTGTGCCAGAGCTGCGCAAGTCCTGCAGGCTGTGGTGGGTTGGGGCGGGGGTGATTGGGCTGGGTGGGAAGGTGTGCGCAGGCTGTGGTGGGTGGGGTGGGGGAGAAGAGGGGAGTGCAGGCCGGTGTTGTCCGGGTGTGATCAGGGCAGATGGGGTAACGTAATGATGGAAGGTGTGGTAAGGGCAGACGGGGTAATATAATGATGGAAGGTGTGGTCAGGGCAGATGGGGTAGTATAATGATGGAAGGTGTGGTATGGGCAGACGGGGTAGAATAATGATGGGGTGTGGAGCGAGTAGGCTGCATTGGTCGAGGTGGCAGGGACTGGTAAGAACCAGTGCGCTGGAGCTGTGCAGACTGTGGTGCGTGAGCTGTGTAGGCGGGTGAGCTGTGCAGGTGCATGAGCTGTGCAGGCTGCAGTGCGTGTGTTGTGTAGGCTGAGCGTGAGCTGTGCGGGCTGAGCTGTGCACTGAATGAGCTTGGTTTTGGCAAGGGCCGGGACGCGAGAACGCGGGCAGTTCAGTGCAGGGCGTCAGCACAGCAAAGGTGCGCCATGACTCTGACTCAGGGTAGGCTGTCTGCAGGGCGCTTGGTGTCCATGAACCGCTCTTGCTGCCAAGTGCTAAGAGGCAGCAGCCGGGCGCATGTGTGGGTCGGTTGGGGCACTCGTGCTGGCGCTCTGCAGGGTGCAGCGCTGCCTGCAACACGGCACAGGCGTGTGTGCTCATGAAAGGTGCAGCCGCCATGGATCCAGGTACGCAGAGGACCCAGCTTCTGCTTGCCTGAGTGACAGGCAGGCGCAGCGCAAAGCTGCAGGGCTGAACAATGCACAGCCACCCAGCACACGAAGGGCAGGCATCCACGACTGCAGGATGCCCAGCCGGCAAGCTGTGTGTGTTTGTGTGCACGAGCGCGTGTTAATGCATGTGTGTGCGTACGTGCCTGTGTGTGTGTGTAAGCGTACGTGCGTGCGTGCGTGCATGCATGTATGTGTGTGAGTGTGTGCGTCTGTGTGTGTGCATGCCTGCGTGTGCGCGTGCATGTGGTTGTACTTGTGTGCATGCACGCATGACATGCCGCCCATGGCATTCACGGCCGTGAGGGCGGCCATGCCTGCGCAAGCAACCCAAATGTTGCAAGGCCCGGGTGGGCCACACACGCGCTGCAATTTGCTGAGGACCAAACCCGGCCTGCGTCGTGCTGCCCACGATGCGCCCCCAAGCGCGTAGCTCATCGGCCACCAAACCCACACCTGCCGGCCACCAAACCCACACCTGCCTGGCACCAAACCCACCCTGCAGCTGGCGGGCATGCTGCTGGCAGAGATCCGGGCAAGGGGTCCCGGCTACAAAGAGGGCCCGCACATGCAGGCGTACCGCGCAAAGGCCACGGCGATGTACCAGAAGACCCTGCAGCAGGTGCGTGCTGTGCGCGAGCCAGCCACGTGCCGTGCGCATCACGCTGGGTAGCCGACGGCCCGGGCTCGCAAGCTGGCCTGGCTTTCAGCACACAAGCTCGCACGCGTGTGTTGGTGCGTGCACACATGTCATTGAACGCGTGCGCGTGGATGTGGGCATGTTTGTGAGTGTGTGGCCATGTGCCCCTGTGCAGCGTGAGGCAGAGGGTGGGGGCGAGAGGCCTGGGGGGGAAGTACACTTTGGGTGCACAATGCGAGGGAGTTGTCTCTGTTCCAGTTCCTTGTGAGTGGCGTGCCCGCGTTTGCACTGCAACGCTATGCCCAGCGCCTGCTGCATGATTGGCTGCTTGCTGCCTGTGCAAGCTCGGTGCGAGTGTGACGGGCTGCATCTGGCCACAGCATGGACCCACAGCACACCTGCCACGTGGGCTGCATCGCCTGCTCTTCTGCCTTCCCTGCTGCTTGCTGCGGGTCCCGATCGCAAGCGCTGGTGCTGCACTTGGGCGGAGTGGCTAGGGCATGGTAGCTTTGCGTGGAGACCATGAGAGCAAGGGTGGGCGGAGTGGGTAGGGCATGGTAGCTTTGCGTGGAGACCATGAGAGCAAGGGTGGGCGGAGTGGCTAGGGCATGGTAGCTTTGCGTGGAGACCATGAGAGCAAGGGTGGGCGGAGTGGCTAGGGCATGGTAGCTTTGCGTGGGGACCATGAGAGCAAGGGTGGGCGGAGTGGCTAGGGCATGGTAGCTTTGCGTGGAGACCATGAGAGCAAGGGTGGGCGCCGAGATGGAACCTGGATGAAGCAGTATGCAGAAGCCCCCCCCCCGCCCTCCCCCGCGGCCTTTAGGCGCGGAAGCCTTGCTCACCTAACCGGCCGTCTTTTGATTCATTTGATTCACCAGGTTGGCGTGGAGCTGGGGGGCTTTGTGGACGTGCTGGCGGGCAGACAGCCTGAGAGCAGGCCGGAGGATGAGGGCTTTAAGGGCAGGCTCTTGGTGAGTGCGCCGCTGGCTTTGGGGTCAGAGGGCCGAGTGCTGAGCACTGAGCCGCGCCATGGTGAGAGTGCTGCTGGCAGGGTGATGAAGGCGGGTGATGCGTTTTTTTTTCGGGTGATGCGTTTTTTGCGGGTGATGCGTTTTTTGCGGGTGATGCGTTTTTTGCGGGAGTGCTGAGTGCCGAATGGCGCTATGGTGAGTGTGCTGCTGCTGGTGCAAGCTTGTTTGGATGCAGGGGCCAGCGGACAGGGGTGCGCAGGAGTTGTTGACAGGTGGGACTAGTTGACGGGCAAAAAATCTTGAAAGCAGGTTTACATGGACATATTGCTGGCTGCTGCTCCTGGAAAGCGACCTAGCCACACTCAGATGCAGCTCTGTCTGAACTATGTGTGATATGCGTATTGCAAGGCATTGCAACCTGAGCGCAAGGGCAACACTTCTGCCCCTGCTGGTGTTAGGAGGGGCTGTGGACTTGCGGAACGCGCCGCTGTCATGAGAGAGTTGAGCCTTTGATTTTCCTGTGAGCCCGGTCCCTCTGATTGTCCTGCAAGCCTGGTCCCTCTGCTCATCTCAACAGAGGTTGAAGCGCTATGCATTTCTGACCCTGGCACGTAGGCAAAACCCCTCTGCTGCAACTTTCTCCTGCGCCTTTGTTATGAGGCTCTGCTCCAAAGCGTCTGCTGCGGCCATCTCTAGAGGGGTTCCCTTCTGTTGCAGCATGCAGCGTTGCACGCATCTTCATGCACACCTCTGGGCACACGTGCATAGGCATGAACAGATATTTGCACCTACACACGCTTTACTATTTACACACCTACATTCACACATACAAATGCATGAACATGCACTTTAAGGCATCCCTGAGGGTGTGCATTTGCCGGCACGCATGCCTACACACCTCAGACGACTCTCTGATAATTTGGCTTTCGTGCCCTTTCCTGTGTGTTTGTCTCAACCCCGGCAGTTGGACAAGCCGCTGGCATCCTCCAACCTACTCTACTGCCTGGCGCTGCTGGGCCTGGACCCCGCCAAGGACAAGCCGCTGCTGTCCTGGTGCTGTGGGGCGTTTGTGTCCCAGGTGCAGGAGGCCAACAGTCAGGTGAGGCCAACAATGGGTGGGACCGACAGTCAGGTGCAAGGTGCCAACAGTGGCAGGTGGGAAAGAAGCAGTGCCCAGGTTGGGTTGCTTTTGTCCCAGGTGCAGCCCTCAGGTGAGGGCAACAATGTGCGGGGCCAACAAGTTGTGGGGGTGACAGACAGGGGAGGCAAACAGTCAGGTGGAAGGGGTGGGAGGGGGAGAGGAGAAGGGGAGATTCCTGGGGCGCCTTGCAAGATGGTCGTGCATGGGGGTATCGTGTGTTGTGGCGCCCGTACACACCCACACACATTTGCACGCTCATGCACACACACACACACACACACACACGCATACACGCACACTCATGCTCACGCTCACACACACTTGTGGGTGTGCAGGACCTGTCAAACTCAGCGTACGCCTTGAGCCTGCTGGGCCTGCAAGACGACAGGGTATGGGAGCGGATTGCTGCAGAGATCTCGCGGCGCATCGCCATGGGCCAGGGCGCCCAATTCTCTGACCAGGCCATCACTAACATTTCATGGGCGATCCTGAAGGTAGGTGCGCGTGCGCAGGGGCGAGGGGTGGGCCGCAAAAACAAGCGCAAAAAAGGCAGGCGCGCACTGCGGCACGAGGGTGCGGTGGAAGGGAAGCGCACAGCTGCGTAGCTGCCCTGCAAAACAAAGCAGAAGGCGTGCTGCGCTGCGTTTACGCTTGGGCATGAGAAAGCAGAGGGCATGGCTGTTTTGCAGGACTTGCGTCCTCAGGGGTGGACGCCGGGAAATGCTGTGGTGGTGTCCTGGAGCATATGTGCGGGCTTCTGTGCATGGAGTACAAGCCGGGCCGCAGGCTTCACAGCAGGCCAAGCGCAGCCGACGCACCATGCACTGCAAGCCAGGCGCTGCAGGCAGCAAGGCAGGCATGTCTGGCACAGCCCGCCACCCTTGCTCCACATGCAGCACTCTGCCAACCCTTGCTCCACACGCAACACCCTCTGCTCCAAAGAAATCGCCATCAAGGCGTGCACAGCCCCTGTGTCCTTCAGCGTGAGCACACGCACACATAGCCCTTAAGGGATCCCAGCACCGCTTCTGCGTGGAGGCTGCCCAAATGCCTCACTATTGGCACGCGCGTGCTGTGCACAGCAAGCAGCTCACAATCCACGTGTGCGCGTTGTGCGCTGCAGCTTGGGCGCGGCCATAAGGACCTTGCGCGCAACCTGCACAAATACTTGATCGAGGTGCGGAACCGCTGCGTGCTACTGCTGCCCTGCGAGTGCACACCCGTGCGCGCGTGCACGGGTATGTTGTTCACCATTGCGGACTTGCCCTGAGCCGCCTGGTGTGCATGCTGAAGCACAGCTAGCCCCTCAGCGGGTCACCAGCGCGCTTGATCAGTCATTGATCACGTGTGTCTGTGTGTGTGTGTGTATGTGTCCCTCCTTGCAGTCCGCTGGCCACAGTCTGCCTTACTTTAGTGAGCTCTGCCTGACGCTCCGCCTTGCCCACTTGTGGGTGTGCGCTGCCTCACTCACAGCCTGCCCCCGGCATCACCAGCCACCGGGAGCTGTCCAACCTGACATGTGCACCTGACCCTCTGCTCTGTTTGTGCATGTGTGTGAATGTGTGTGTGTATGTGTGTGCCCCTCTTTGCAGTCCGCCCCCGGCATCACCAGCCACCGGGAGCTGTCCAACCTCGCGCGCGCAGCAGCCAACGCAGGCATGCCTAAGGGCTCGCCCTTCTTCAGCACCCTCACCGCCAAGGCGCTGGGCCTCATGCCCACCATGGACCTCACGGTGCGTGCGCTTTGTGTGGGGGGTGCTGTCTGTGCGCGCGCCTGTGGCCCGTGCTTCACACACAGGCGCTGGGCGTCATGCCCACCATGGACCTCACGGTGCGTGCGCTTTGTGGGGGGGTTGCTGTCTGTGCGCGCGCCTGTGGCCCGCGCCTCACACACAGGCGCTGGGCGTCATGCCCACCATGGACCTCACGGTGCGTGCGCTTTGTGTGGGGGGTGCTGTCTGTGCGCGCGCCTGTGGCCCGCGCCTCATACACAGGCACTGGGCGTCATGCCCACCATGGACCTCACGGTGTGTGCGCTTTGTGTGGGGGGTGCTGTCTGTGCGCGCGCCTGTGGCCCGTGCCTCACACACAGGCGCTGGGCGTGGTGCGCTTTGTGGGCTTCTCTGCGGTTGTGGGCGGCCAAGGACGGGGGTGCCCTCCTGGCTTCAGTGCGTCCAAAGGCTTTCTGCCGCTGCTCCTGCCCAACCAACGGGGCCGCATGCACCTGGGTTTAGGTTGCATGCGTGTAGGAGGAGGGATGTCAGCAAAGGCCTGCTGCAGGACATGGGTGCAGTGTTTGCAGTGGCGCCTGCGCAAGCCTATGCGACCCTGAATCCTGTGCGACCCATAGATGGACTCCCTTTCACCTTGCTCTCCCGAGCCTGCCGCCGGGTCCGTCCGCACACCTGCCCTCCTTGCACGCCTGCCAAACTGCGTTGGATCATTGCCTCCTTGCCTTTGTGCCTTACGCCGTTGCGGTTCAGGGGCTGTTTGCCGTTGCAAAAGATCGTGCGCAGAGCGCCCAGCATGTGCGGCGACAACCCTCCTGAGCGATGCCATCGCCTGCGCCTGAACTGTGGTCATGGCTGGACACTGCCACAGCCATGACACTGCCACTGCCATGACACTGCCCCTGCCATGACGCTGCCACTGCCATGACACTGCCAGCCTGGCCATGGCTGGACACTGCCACTGCCATGACACGCCACTGCTGGCTTGCCAGCCTGGTCACCTCCGTGGTTGCCCATGAGCAGCCGCATGCATGCGCCCCCTGCCACCTTGCAGAACCTGGCCAACCTGCTGTGGGCGTATGCCTACAGCGAGGTCGTGGATGCCAAGCTGCTTGCCGGGGCCAAGGCCTGCATGCTCAACAAGCCTGTATGGACGCTGCAGGTGTGTGTGTGTGTGTGTGTGTGTATGGGTGAGTGGATGTGGGTGTTGCTCTGCTTGACAGGGTCCAGGAGGTGCGGAGCAGACAGTGCACCTTCGATGCACTTGTGCAGCTGGTCTCATAGTCAGGGCTGCTGGCAGCTGTGCTGGCTCCTGGGCCAGCTTGGCAGGCAGTGACTGCCGGCACTTCCTCAGAGGCATTAAGGGCTTTGGGAGCGGTGGTGTGGTGGAGCTTTTGCTTGCATCTTGCGCAAGGCAAAGCTCTACCACATCCTGGGTCCGGGGGACGCAGTATTACCTTGAGTATCCTGTGGTCAAAGGGAATGGGAGCGCTGGTACAAAAGAGCTTTGACTTGCTTGAGCTGCTGGGACACAAGGGCTGGGAGGCCCAGTATCACCTCAAATCTCTCGTGGCCAAAGGGATTGGGAGTGCTGGTAAGAAGGAGCTTCGACCTGCTTGAGCGCTTACGACACAGGGGCTAGGAGGCAGCGGGGCCGGACTGGAGGTGGGTGAATTGCAGGTGCCTGGCTGGGATGGGCAGGGATTTGATCAGGTAGACTCTCGGTCTAGCTTCATGCGGCACGACGGGCACAGGACGCACAGCAGCGGCCCACAATGAGCCATGTGGCGTGTGGCCTGTGGCTCGCCAAGTGGTGCAGGGCGCCCTCCAGCCGGCAGCCTATTGGCCACAAGCTGGCTTCCTCAAACTCAAACCTGTGTTGCTGCCTGTGCCCGCTTCATTCGGTCTGACCTCGCGCTCGGGTGTGGCCTGCCGCCCGCGCTGTCGTGCCTGCGCTGTGTGCAGAGACATCCCATGGCCCTGGCCAACATCCTGTGGGCCTTCTCCAAGCTGGAGCACTTTGATCATCAGTGAGTGGCAGCACTTTCTTTGATCATCAGTGAGTGGCAGCACTTTCTTTGACCATCAGTGAGTGGCAGCACTTTCTTTGACCATCAGTGAGTGGCAGCACTTTCTTTGACCATCAGTGAGTGGCAGCACTTTCTTTGA
>LKMJ01007558.1_pt1 | contig 10244 bp, 11 predicted proteins | sample 643391 | NCBI WGS metagenome assembly LKMJ01 (sample SAMN04112250, study PRJNA286221) | soda lake metagenome | biome: soda lake; feature: Kulunda Steppe; material: water; isolation source: sample PL-Br10 brine of Picturesque Lake | place: Russia: Kulunda steppe | collected 2010-07
GATCGTTGCAGCAGAGCGGGCGCGGGGTGTCTAGAGAGCGGGAGGGGGAGAGGAGAGGTGCGCGGCAGGTGTTGGAGGAGCGGGAGAGGCTGGCAAGGCAGGGCAAGGGGGAAGGGCGGGAAGGCAGGCAAGGGTGGGTGGTTGAGGGGAAGGCGCACAGCAGGCAGGGGATGAGGCAGAGGGAGCAAGAGGGGGAGGGCACCGATGTGCTGCCCAAGCTGCACGCTCGCAGGTCTTTGATGGGCCCCAGCAGCGCGCCCCCTCGGCCAGAGGTGGAAGAGGAGGCAGAGGGGGGGGAGGAGGAAGGGGTGCAAGGCAGGCGAGGTGTGGCACCAGCAGGGGCCGGGGCGCGCACAGAAGGGGGCTGCCACGTGCACCACAAGCGCGTGGGGGGCAACAGTGCGCTGGAGGTGCTGGGCTGGGGGGAGCCCTGCGGGGGCAGCGAGGGCTGGGAGGGGCCTGGCCTGGGCGGCTTTGTGGAGGAGGACCTGTCGTACATCACCATGGGCATGGTGGAGGTGGGTGCGCGCGCCACGCGCGCTGCTGAGCCCTGTTGCAAGGGGCATGGTGAGGAGGTGGGTGCGCACGCCATGCGCGCAAGTGTGCCGCGCGCGTCCCACTTGCGCCCCTTGCCTTGTGCAAGGCCTGAGGGCCTTCTGTCCTGCACGTATGGGCCCCCCGTGTGCTTTGTTCTGGGCGACCACACAGACCGCCATCCCGCATGCCAGTGGGCTGGCCCACCGAGCATGAGCTTGCCAAGTAAGGTCGCCCCTGGGGCCCCTTCTCTTTGCACAGGCACCGTGGCCCGCGCGCCCAGCTGGCTTGCCGCACAAGGTGGTGGTGCCTCTTGCCCACTTTGCATTTCTACATCACCAAGTGCACATGCCGTGCTGTGCCTGTGCCTGTGCACGCGACATCCTGTCCTGGCACCACATTTATGTGTTCCCCCGCCGCACCGTCTCGTGTTGCCTGGCAAACCTGGCCCTGACCCCATGGTGCCAGCGCCAACCCTCCTGTGCCATCCCATGATACCAGCGCCAACCCCATGGCGCCAGCGCCAACCCTCCTGTGCCATCCCATGGCGCCAGCGCCAACCCTTCTGTGCCATCCCATTGTGCCAGCGCCAACCCTCCTGTGCCATCCCATGATACCAGCGCCAACCCCATGGCGCCAGCGCCAACCCTCCTGTGCCATCCCATGGTGCCAGCGCCAACCCTCCTGTGCCATTCTTCTTCTATGGCATGAGGCACCATGAGCACCTGCCACTCATCTGGGCCCTTGCTGCTTTATAGCACGGACATACGGCTTTGAGCCTGAGCGGTCTGTCTCGTCCATGTGTCCAAAGCAACACCAGGGCACCGGGGCCAGGGGCAGCATGTTATGTCGTTGCTGGCGCTCAGCGCAAGGCAACCATGTGCCCGTGCTGGCCTCTGTGACTTGTTCATGGACTTGGACAAACCATGGGCAAGACACATGTCCAGACTGCAGTGCACCCTCTTCTTGCCTCTCAAAGCCTACTGGTCCTTCAGGCCTGCGATGGACAGCCCGGCGCCTGCACAGTTTCCCCCGCTCTCCCCTCGGCAAGGCCTGCGCCGCTTGGGCTTGCTTGGGGCTCTGCGCTGATCTGCATTGCATGCACAGCATCACTTGCGTGCCTGAGGGTGGGCGATGACGCGCAGCCCCTGCTGCGTCACCACGCGCAGCTGTCCACCCTCTTGCTGTCCGGGGATGTGGAGGGCCCGCTGTGCCCTGGCGCACGCGCCGGCCGGATGGCTGAGGAAGAGGACATGATGCTGGGCGTGATGAAGAAGATGGGCAGGCCGTACAAGCAGAGCACGCTGGACCGCCTAATGGTGGGTGTCGTTACAAGCAGAGCACGCCGGCCTGCTTGAGGGTGGGTGCCAGTGCAAGCAGACCACGCTGGCCTCCTTGAGGGTGGCTAGGCGGCGTTTGGAAGAGAGAGGGGTCTTGCATCAAGGGACTTTACCTGTCCCCTTGTGCTCCAGTGCTCAGTGCTCCTGATGTGCGCTTGCGTCCCCCGCTGTTTGCTTTGGGTTACGTTCAATAAAACGGCCGCCTGGAGGGGGCAAGCAGGAGGGGCAGATGGGGGGGTGAATGTCTGCGGCATGCAGGAGGGGAGGGCAAGCAGGAGTGAATGTCTACGGGGAGCAGGAGTGGGCGTCTGTGGCGAGCAGGAGGGGCGGGCAGGTGGTTGGGCGTGAGCCTTTGTGGCATGCCATACCAGACTCCCCTCTTGCCACGCTGCTGCGCCTGGGGGTGGCTGTGCATGCCTGCCACCATGCCACACCGCACCTAGGGCCAAGTGGGCTGCCTGTGTGTGCAACGCAGTGCACGGGCGCACATGCACGTGTGCTCCGTGTGTGTGTGTGTGTGTGTGTATGTGTGTGTGTGTGTGTGTGTGTGCGCATGACTCCGGCAGCAGCACAGGAGCGAGCATGGGCATGTGCAATGGCTGGTGGGCGTGCTGGTGCAGGAGGATGGGGGCATCCTCAAGAAGGCCGGGGAGCGCATTTCGGCTGCTGCCAGGGATTGGACGCCCCTGGCCATGATCCGCTACCTGGAGTCCGTGCTCAAGGTGCGTGTGTCTGCAGGCGCCCGCGGTGAGGGCGTGCCCATGGTCTGTCCGCATAGTTCTCTATTCGGCCTGTGGCTCAGCGTCTGCGCTCGAGCGCACTCTGCCCGCAGGCGTGTGCGCCCAGGGTGTGCTTGCGGGTGCCCGCGGGGTGATTGTGGTGTCTGCCTGCAGGCGTCTGTGATCAGCTCAAGGTGTCTGCCTGCAGGCGTGTGCGCCCAAGGTGTGCTTGCGGGCAGGGGTTGATTGTGGGGCAGCATGGTGGCCTGCCCTGAATCACCCCTGCACTCGTAAGACCCTGAGGGCTCTTGGTGCAGGGGCGGCTGTGCATACGGGTGCACAGCCTGTCGCGCCTAGTGCGAGAGTGAGGTACAGGCTCCAGCACCACCTCTGCGTTAGAGGGCTCCTGTGCATGTTTGGAGACCCATGGCTGCTCAAGAGTCCGCACAACTGATGTGGTCATGCACATGTGAGGGTCTTGGTTCCACTATGATTGGTTTGGTGCACTGGGAGCCAAACCACAAGGACTGCAGGCGTGCTCTTTTGCTGACTGCCCCTCTTTCCTTCGCATGGATGTGCGTCTGCGTGGGCGCTCGCAGTACATGGAGGCGGCGTACGGGCATGAGCAAGGCCTCAAGCACGAGCGTGGTACGAGCAAGGCAATTGCGCTGCTGGAGATGCTGACCCGTAGCGGAGGCATGCTCATGGTAGGCCGTGGCTGAGGAGGCACTGTGAGCCCCTAATCATGGGCGTGTGCATGCTTGTGTGTGCCTTTGTGTGCGCATGAGTGTGCACGTGTGAGCGCATTGCTGCGTGTGTTCACGCTTTCTGTGCGCGTATGTATGAATTGGCATGCGTGCGTGTGTGAGACCTGTGGGTAGGAGTGGGACTCCCACTGTGGGAGGGTGGGTAGGTGCAGGTGCATGTGTGGTGTGTGGTGTGCATGTGCGCTTCTTTTTTGGTTTGTGTGTTGTGTAATTTGTACACATGTGTATGTGCGCGCGTGCGTACGTGCACGTGAATGGCTGAAAGCGTGATTGGGTGCTTGCATGCTTTCACGTGTGTGTGTGTGTGTGTGTGTGTGTGTGTGTGTGTGGCGTTTGATGCACACATTTGTGTGTGTGTCGTCTTGCCTTGGCTTTTGCACATGTGTGCGTGCTGCATGCAATGGGTCTAACAGCGTCCAGCACCCTTTTATCCGGCGCACATGCAAGCAAACCAATGTCAGGCCCTGGCATATGCCCCTTGCCCTATGTGGTGCTCCCACAGCTACAGGGGAGCACAGGCAGATGCACAGACGGGTCAGGCCAGGATGTGCGAGGGGCATCCTATCTGCCCTCCTACACAGCAGCCCCCCTAAGGAGGTCCCCCGTATGGCTCCGCCTGCATCCTGCGAGCCTGCTTCACACGCTCCCCTGCCTGCGTCTTGCTGCACTCTCCCACCTCAGAGCTTCCCAATGTGCCCCTATGCCGGACCAACAACCCCCAGGGGGTGAACCCCTCTACAGTCTGTGACGCACCCTCACATTCCTCCATGTTTAAGGCATCATACTTGTGCGCTAGCCAGAGCATATCCTGCCCTCCCTCTGCCTGCCCCAGTGGCAGCAGTGTGCCCCCCTGTGCACCGCCAACACGCCCCTTGATCATGCCCAGCAAAAGCAAATGCCCAGGGCTCACCCTCTCGGCACCTCTGCTGCTCACATGGCCCCCTGCGCTCGTGCGCGGCAACCACGCGCCGCAGATGGTCCACAGCCAGTGCAAAGCCCGGCAGCGCCTCCACCGCGTGCAGCAGCAGGAGCAGCAGCAGGAGCAGCAGCAGCAGCAGCAGCAGCACACGGCCCCCAGCCCCCAGCCCAGCAGCCCAGCAGACGCCCTGGAGGGGAAGCCCAGCCCGGCCATTCCCCCGCAGACCCACCCTGATGGCCCCCACATGGCGCTGCTTGCTGAGGAGAGGACCCCGGGGGCGGCTGCGGGCGCAGGGGACGCGGACGGCGTGCTGCTGATGCTGGAGGCGCTGCGCCTGCTGGCACTCAAGCTATGCGCCGTGAGCAACAGCAAGCTGCTGCTGCTGCAGGAGGAGCGGCTGCAGCAGGTGGGTGGCGCAGCGCGCAGGGTAGGAGGGAAAGGGGGCAGCGCGGTCATGGGTCGCGCTTGGTGAGCCTGTGGTCTATGGCAGTGTGGGTGGGCTGGGGGATGCACTTGGGCGGGGGGGTAAGTGGGCCTTGGCTCTTTGTCCATGCAGTTCGGAGGTTGGGCTTGTTGACAAGGGCTTGTCAACAAGGGACGTCCATGCAGTGTGTCTGCCCATGCAGTGTGTCTGCCCATGCAGTATGTCTGCCCATGAAGTGAGCGCGTGGGTGGGCTTATCCATGCAGCGTCTTTGTCCGTGCTGCTGGGAGGATGGGCTCGCGCCGTGTGGGTGGCGCGCGGCTGGCGGGCTGGTCAGTGTAGTGCGGATGCTCAAAGGGTCGCGCAGTGCGTGCTCGGCCAGGAAGCGCGCTCACGCCTGGCTTGGGGCCCATGCTGGAGGGGCCATGCTGGAGGGCCCATGCTGGAGGGGCCATGCTGGAGGGCCCATGCTGGAGGGGCCATGCTGGAGGGGCCATGCTGGAGGGCCCATGCTGGAGGGGCCATGCTGGAGGGGGGCAAGGGGACGGTGCTGGGCCATCGGCGAAGGCCTCCCCGGTTGTGCCCTGTGTTGGTGCCACCTGCTTGCTGTGGCTGCAGCGCCCCCTGGCGGGCTGTGCGCACTGCAGGGATGCATGTGGGCACTGCAGGGATGCATGTGCGCACTGTAGGGATGCATGTGCGCACTGTGGGGATGCATGTGCGCACTGTAGGGATGCATGTGCGCACTGTGGGGATGCATGTGCGCACTGAAGGGATGCATGTGCGCACTGAAGGGATGCATGTGCGCACTGTAGGGCGAGTCGCCTGTGCGCAGGTAGTGAGCGCGCGGTAGGCGCCGGCAGCCGGTGGGCTGCGTTCATTGCAGTGTGTGCTTGCGCGCGTGCACCCCCCCCAAGGTTGAGATAACACTGCGACAGTGATGCTGCCTGTGCGTAGGTGGTGAGCGCCCTGGAGGCGCCAGCGGCTGATGTGCCTCTCATCCTGACCCCTCCTCACCAGCAACCCCAAGCCCAGCCCCAACACCAGCTCCAGCCCCAGCAGCAGCAAGTAAGTGGAGCGGCAGCGGCAGCAGCAGCAGCACCCCCTGGGTGCTGCAGGCTGACGTGCTTTTGCAGTGGGGGGGTGGGGGCAGGAGGAGCTTGAACGAGGCGAATCGTCCCTGTGCCTGTTGCGGCAGGCCGTGCTGCTGAGCATAAGCGCGCGCATGCCTCTGCCCACTGCTCCTTATCTTGTGTGCAAGACACTGGCCATAGCAAGGACCACCTGCATCTGTTGGGGCGGGCACGCAGCTGTGTGCAAGCGCGCTTGCGCCTCAGCTCCCCGCCTTGCGTGCATGACCGCACCCTTGAATGGGACCATGCACAGCGGACAGGCGGTGCAGCAAGCGCTGCTGTGCTGGCCATGCGCCGCGTGCTTGTGTGTGTGTCCAGAGCATCCAATGCGCACCCCCAGCACGCCCTGGGGGCTGGAAGAGGGGCCTACAACACCAGCGCCGGCTCACGCTGCCGTCCCTGAGTCCAGGATATGACCTCGGCGCGCACACGCTTGACTCTGCGCATTCTTGCTGTCAGGCTGCACTGGGCTCTGTCTGGACGCAGCCCCCAACTGCCGCAAGCGCATGTGCGCATGCAAGCCAGTCTGGCTGTTGCTGAGCTACCTTGCGTGGGGGCCGTGTGCAGGGAGGGGGGGCGTGCACAAGGGCCATGGCACAGGGGTGGTCGGTGCTGCATACGCGCAGGGTGGCGGCGGCGCGGCGTGCGGCGGCCCTGCGCATGAGGGTCAAGCAGGCAGCAGCGGCAGCCACGCAGGAACGCAGCAGGCCAGCCACGCTGGGGCTGCACAGCAGCAGCAGCAGCAGCAGCAGCAGCAGCAGCAGCAGCAGCACAATGGGGGTCACAACGCGGACTGCTCATCCTCGACACGGGACGCCGCCGCGCTGGCTGTGTCGGTGCCTAGCCTGGCCGACCATTTGCAGGTGTGGGCCCTTGGGGGGCGATGAGCCACTTGCGCACACAATCCTGCACTTGCAAGCGGCCCGTGCCTCACTCATGTGCAAGCTAACTGCCTGCGTCCACGTACCCCTCCACGCATGATTCCCAGTGGATGCCTCTTATGGCCTCACCAGCCCAGACCCCGCGGGTACTTGGTGTCACATCCACACGCCCAACTCGTGGTGCAGGTGCTGTCCAGCTGCATGCGCCACAGCGCGGCAGCTGCCCAGCAGTGGCAGCAGGCAGCTGAAGGCACCCGCTCCTTCTACGCCACAGCAGCAGCGGCGGCGGCTGCAGCCGCGGCGTCTGTTGCTCCTCAGCCAGTTGCCGGCGCCACCAGCCCCCAGACAGGCCCCTGCAGCACCTCCTCCAGATGTGGCCAAGATCAGCTCAACGCTGCGAGCTGCAAGCCGGCGGCCCATGAGGGGGATCCCTGCGGGAGGCTCCTGGGCGCGCGCTTGGCCCACGTGGCGGCAGCTCAGCTGCTGGCCATGGGCTACGAGTGTGGGATGTGGGACCTGCTGGGCTGCGTGTCCATGGCACAGCAGGTGTGTGCAGGATGCGCATGTGCACAAAGGTTCGGGCTGACTGGGGCGCTTGTGCAACTAGGGTGCAGGGTCTGCGTGGTGTGGGCTGTTGGGTGGGTGCTGCAGCCACGCCACAGAGGGCATGATGGAAAGCTTAAAATGCATGTGGAGCTAAGCATGCATGATGCTTTGAGTCCACGGGAGGTCCAGCTGCAGGTGTGCTACAGGTGCTGCATGATGGTGCAGCATCCACACTGCCTCAGCAGTTTTGTACCTCAAGCGCCCAGACTGATTTGACTTGGCTGCACACTAGTTTAAGTCATGCAAGTTAGCAAGGCTCTTTTACCAACCCGCTGGTGCTGTGATATTGACATGTCCTACATTTCCTTTTGAACATAGAACTAAAGTTCATGACAGTCTCATCGTGCTTGCAAAAGGGGCGTTTCTGTCTTACTCAATTACCCTTAACACAAGAAATGCCTCCTGCTTGCAGGTGCTGACAACTGTAGCGCAAATGCCAGGATTGAGCTGACCCTCAAACATAGGTTGAATATATTACGGCAGAGGAATACAGGTTCCCAGTCAAATGTATCTTAGTTTACCGACCATAGCTTTGAGAAAAGGACATAGGAAAAGCATTTTAGTTTTCTAAGGTTTGCAATTTTTTTGTGTGATACACTTCATCCATTGCTGCCTGCATTTATAAATGCGGGATTGCAGTGATCAGATCATTGCTAAGCGAGCGGTTTTTCACTTGCTATAGCAAGAAGAGTCTGGTAAATTAAATACCTGGCATGGCAAATGCGGGATAAGAAAATAGAAGGAACACGACGCCAACAGGGTAACCCCTGTTTGCGTGAATCTTGGAAGAGGCTTACATCTGGTGCAGCACATGACATATCTCCACCATCAAACAAGTAAGAACTTTGAGTTCTTGTTCAAGAAGTTCTTGAAGGTCGTTAGTGTCGGGAGGGTTTTGAAAAGAGCCATATGTTCCTTCCAAGATGTTGCTCAACCTTTTTTTCTTATATTCATTTTTGTTGCAAATTGATCAGAATGAGTGTTTAGATCGAGGGTTTCAAGTTCACAAGTTTAAGTTTGACCTTCAGCCAGGTAGTTTGACTGTTCAGGTTGCTGGTGAACACCAGCCATACATAAAACATCCAGAAGCTCTGAGATAAAACGATAGGAATCATTAGTTTGCTTCTGGAAAAAATTGTAGACATCCTCAGGACAAGATTACAAGATAAGGGTCAACCGCCAGCCAGGTCGTTAGGCTGAGGTTTGTTGCTGGTCTTCGCCAGCCAAAAAATAGTCCATAAGGTCCAAAATGAAATGGCAGAGCCTATTGTGCCGTTGAGAAAGATCATCAAAGACAGTCTGACTAGGCAAGGCATGTGGAATATAAGGGGCCTCCATAGAAAAGGATTGGCAGAAAGGGCATCCTCAGGACAAGCTTGGGAGAAGTAAAAAGCTCCAGTCTGATTGACAGTAATTTTGTGTGCCAGTGGTAAATCGTGAAACAAGTCTGCAAATTGAAGCCTCAACGAACACATTTGCATGCAAGGGCACAAGAAAAGAGCGTGTTTTTTGTCTTGAATTGCCTGCAAGCCACACTTATGACAGGTACCATCATGATGTTCCCAGCTTCTTGTCTCGACACGCAGCGCATGGCCCCCGGGGGATGTAACCTGAAACGTGCCACGTTGCGCTGTGTTTGCATGCCCAAATCCACATGCGGATACCTACTAGGTACAGACCTAGTAGGTACAGAAAAAGGCGGTCCATCGACAGTCACCGACCTAAGAGGCAAAGCAACCCAATTATGATATTTTGCAGCCTTGTCCGTCTGATCTTCATTGCCTAGCTGGTCTGCCTGGTTCCAGACACTCCTCAAACTCTTTCTCACATCAACAACAAATTGTTACTGTGGGATCGTTTGAAATGTTCTCACACGATGTTGGAAATCACCGCTCCTTTCCAGACCATGAAAAGCATCCAAGAACTCAGCACTCCAGCACTTCTTGTTGATAGTGCTCATCGCAATATCAGCCTTGAGGACTTAAGCAAGAGTGCTACTATTACTGCATAGCAAAGCATTATAAAATCTCACAGCCGCTCAGAACCAATAGAATTGCAAGGGCTTTTGGTTCATCATGGCAACACACAGACGCAGATAAGAATTTGGGGTGGGGACTCCACTCCTACAGGCTCCTTTTACAACACATTGATGCATTGATGAAATGTGACCAGCTCCCAGAGGTAGTAATTTTTTTGTAATTTCTTGGGCAATACATTTTGTAATTTCTTGAAGAGGAGGCAGTCTGGCTAAAAAACATAAGTTTTCAATGTACTATATATGGGAGGGGGCCACGTCCTCCGTCTGAAATAACTATTTAAGGACCAAGTTATTCATGAAAATGCTGAAAGCAGCCGTGTTATGCTATTTACTTAAGCTCTCTAAACACTCATTCCCCCAATGTCTGATACAGACCCAGATATCTCTAGGGTGACTAGTGATGCTAGTGATGATGAAGAGAGGTACGTTTAAGGTTTACAAGCAAAACTTAAGGCTAAAAGCAACATTTGAGGTAGAAAGCAATTTCTTCTGGCTGCAGCACTTATCTGGCGTGACACAATGCTTGCAAGACATGTGTGCACTTGTGCGCGCGCACACGCACGCATGCACACACACGCGCGCACACACACACACACACAAACATACACAAACACACACAATGCGCGCGCACGCACACCTGTACACACAAACATGCGCGCGCGCGCACACACACTGTAACGAAACCAGGCTTTCCTTGATCACCAGATCACCTCCAGCTACCTAACCAACCACCAGGCTCAGGCTTCGGGCTGGAATGGGGTCAGGCCAGCTCATTAACTGGGATCGTTCCCTGGCCAGCCCATAAAAGCCCTTCTTACAGCGTTCCTTACACACACACACACACACAAACACACACACACACACACACACACACACACACACAC
>LKMJ01007559.1_pt1 | contig 10243 bp, 11 predicted proteins | sample 643391 | NCBI WGS metagenome assembly LKMJ01 (sample SAMN04112250, study PRJNA286221) | soda lake metagenome | biome: soda lake; feature: Kulunda Steppe; material: water; isolation source: sample PL-Br10 brine of Picturesque Lake | place: Russia: Kulunda steppe | collected 2010-07
GGGGGGGGGGGGGGGGGCAGGTGCATGGGTGCGTTGCCAGGACCAGAGCATGAGTTTCGTGAGCAGGCATGACATGCAAGGGCACACGCACACACATAGAACACACACGCATGTACCCACACAGGACGAGGACGAGGACGAGGACGAGGACGACGAGGAGGACGAGCAGCTCAAGGCGCTGCGTATGCGTGCACTCGAGACCAGCGCCAAACGGTTCCACACGCCTGAGGCGCACAGCTCGCCCGTGCATCCGGCTGGTGGCAGCGCCGCCGCCACCACCTCAGAGCCCCCGCCCAAGCGCCAGCGCACGGCAGAGGCCGCTGGCCAAGCAGAGGCCGGCGAGGAGGACTTGCTGGGGGGCTTGGACGACGAGATGACTGACGCCGCGCAGCTGCCAGCGCCAGCTGGCCCCTCCACTGGCGCGCCGACGCGCCCCGTTGCTGCAGCTGGCAGGCGGGCACCCTTGGCAGGCGCGGCAGCGGCAGCGGCGGCGGCAGCCGCGGCGGCAGGTGGGCCGGGTGGTGCAAAGGCGCAGGGCCCGGCTGCAGCTGCAGCGGGGGGCGTCGCCGCTGGTGCTGGCAGGACCCCACCTCCCGCCCAGCCGCAGCAGCCTCAGCAGCAAGGCGCCGCTCGGGGGGCCAGTCCTCTGCGCGCCAGCGCCATGACTTTCATCTCCACCCAGCAGCAGCAGGAGCTGGCGGCCCAACAGCGGCTGCGCCTGCAGCAGCAGCCGCCGCCGTCGCAGCCGCAGCCGTCTGAGCGCGCGCCGCGCGGCAAGAAGCACCGCACAATCGAATTTAACCTCCCCTCAAAGGACAACCACCCCTCGCACAGCGGCACCGGGGGCAGCGGTGACGCCGGCGCAGGCGCCGGGCCATCCGGCGGCGGCGGCAGCGGCAGTAGCTTTGTGTCGCCCTCAGCTGGCGGCGGCGCTGGCGGGGTGGCGCCGAGCCATGCGCCGCTGTCGCTGGGCGGAGGGGCAGGGGCAGGGACACCACATCGCGTTCCCACTATGCTGGCCGGGTCAGCAGGCGTAGGCCCCAGCGCATCCCGCCCAGCTGCAGGTGAGGGTCGGTGGGGAGAAGGTGGGGAGGGTTGGGGCACGCAGGGCATGAGTGAACAGTGCAGGTGTCTGCAGAGCTGCGGGTCGATGGGTGGATGGATGACTGGGGCGGGTGAGGAGGGAGCGCAGGGGAGGGAGAAGGCAGGGAGCGTGCGCGTGCAAAGGTGTCAGAGAGCGAGATGGTGCGTGCCTGTGTGCGCCAAGTGCTGCAGCACCAAGAGGGGCTTCAGGGGCATTTTGCACGCCAGGGCCTGAGCACGCGCTAGGGCTGCATGCGATTCCCCCTGTGCACGCGGATGAGCGTGGGAGAAAGGGCTGCGGTCCCTACCCACCCGCCCGCATGTGTGCCCAGCTGCGCCACCACCCCTTCATGCACCTGCCAGCACGCGACCCGCGCTGCCCTGCGCATGCATGAGGGAGCATGCCCACCCTGATGCGCTCATTTCCTTTGGCCTTAATGGTTGAGCCCAGTGGGCACAGCTTGCCTGCCTGCTCGCTTGCACAGCAGCTCCCATCTTGCTGCAACGCGAGCCGACCAGCCTGCCCGCCTGCCTACGCATGCTGCTGCCTGTGAGCGAGCACACATGCACACACACAGGCAAACAGGCATCCCTTAACACCCCCCCATCTGGACTCCTGCCCGCCCACTCTGCACCCTCCCTCCCCTGTTGTGCCCTTGCAGGCGTGCCGGAGCACCAGAGCCCCTTGGCAGGCAGCTCTCCAGGCGGCGGGCCTGCGGGGGGCGGGCCGTCCCTGGGGGCAGGCGCAGGGGCAGGGCCCAGCGGAGCTGCAGGGGTGGCTGGAAGGCCGGAAGGCGGCGGCGGCAGGGGCCCTCGTGGGGGCAAGGGTGGCCTGCGCGGCAGAGGCCGGGGCGGTAAGCGCACAGGAGGTGGCGGGGGTGGGGGGTGAGGGTGAAAGTGCAAGAGGATGGACGTGATGGGGTTGAGGGCAGGAGCAAGGGTGGGGTGGCTTGGAGGGCAAGCGCAGGTGTAAGAACGTTGAGGCGGGGATTGGCGTAGACGCTGAGAGGGATGTAAGCGCGTGGAGGTGCGGGAGGCTGAGGTGACCCCCCGCCTGGTTCATCGCCTGGTTCATCGCCCGGCGCCTGGCCCCTCGTACAGATGCTTATTGTCATGGCCTGCTTTGCACTCTTTTTTATTGGTATGTATTCTGGCTTTCGTCTTGCAGCTAAAAGCTAGTTGATTTTTTTCATTTGCAATTCACTTTCATGGTTATCGGAGCTCCTTTGTCAAGGAAGCACTTTTGGGGATAAGCACTGGCAGTGATACAGCTCTGTAATGCTTGCCTTACCTGGGATAATCCTGGTGGCGTGTGTCAATCAAGAGGTGTGTGCCTCCTTCCAATGCAAGCACCAGACAGTCATCTATCTGAAAGGAGATGGAAGATGGAAGATAGGTTATCAGGAGTGCTAGGGAGGGAAAGCTCAGTGTGGGTTAGGTTGAGCCAGTGAGGGCCCTGTTCTGAAAACAGGCCTTAATTGAGTCCATCCTCAGGAGCTCCCCAAAGATGCAAAGCCAGGGAGAGGCAAGCAAGCACCAGGCAAGTATAGTTGCCCAGCTGTATTCGCCAAATGAGGGCTGAAGTCTACCAGGCCCTCAGTCTGGGCATGAACCTAGGAAGGCACCAACATACGCAACAAAAGGCAGTGTCTGAGACAATAATGATGCAAAATATACGTCAGAAGCAAAAGAAGTTGAATTAGAATTTGATGGTAGTTCAAAACATTTGATTGTGACTCATCTTGGTTGCACGATGCTGATGGGCCAGATAAGTGCTGCAGCCAGAAGTGTGCGCCACGTGTACAGTCAGTTAAGTTACAACGGGTTTAGACCTTCAGCCGGATGGGATGACTGCTGGGCTTGCCGGGTACTGCCAGCCAGACAAAAAAAAACATATCCTCAGAAAGAAATAGAAGTGATGTGTATGTCTGCTTCAAGAGAAACAATTTCACATCCTCAGCATTGACGGTGTCGAAGTGCCTGTGTCTCCAATGTAAATTCAATCAGTTAGTGTTGGTTGGCTGAGTACTTGATCGATTGGCCATACAGCCATCGCTATAATTGGAATATACTTCTTCATCATTACGTCCGTTAGGACGAACTCACAGTAGTACCTTCTCGAGCCTGGAATCACCTTGTCACAATGCCAACCCATGGAGTTGTCCACTCTAGCCCTCAGGTTAGATCAGGTTACATAGCTGCATCCACCAAATGAGGGCAGCTTAGCTGAAGCCTATAAGGCCTGCAACCTGAACCAACACTAAAAAGGCGCTCATAGCAGAAGAAAGGTAGTGTCCAAAAGCCAGAGGTCACGAAGACACTCGAAGGGAGGTCACAACCCCGTTGACGCTCAAAGGCAGTTCACGAGCACGCAAGGGCAAAACCAGGACAAAGGATGACCTCTGAGGAGATCAATATGAGCAAGGCTCACTGACTAGCTACTTCAACCAACCAGTCGCCAGAGCGCTCTAGCCCTTAGAAACAGTGCCTGGCAGTGCAACAGCCCAAGTGAGTGGTCCAAGTACTACAATATCACTGTATTGCAGTGTGAGTAGGACATGTTCCTAAGAATCTGAGCTTCAGCCGCTGAGCAAAAATAGAGAGACAATTTAGCAGAGCCACAGGTTCCGTGATTGCCCTGTTTACAAGGCCGCCATGCCTGCACGTTGCGTACACTGCCTGCTACACAACCAGTCCACACAACACCCCTCATGCTCTAAATACCTGAAGATTGAGCTTGAAAACTGCAGGCTGAAAGCCACCTAATAAGATTTTAGGCACCTGTCACTGAGCTGCATGCAGAACAGCCTTTAGACAACACCTTAACATGCTTAAGTACAGCGATAGCTGTCTTGTCAGTCACTCATATACTCAACTCCAACCAACCCAACACGCAGTGCAGCGCACTTATAGTTCGAGTAGCTAGTAAGAGTAAAAAGAAGCATGTTAGTAGGGAATTGTTGATGTGATTTAATGAAGAAATTATAGCTGGTTCAAGCAGAAGACAACCCCCACCATCAAACTGGGAAGAGGAGAGAGAAATTGTACTGTACTGCACCGTGGAACAGTATTGATGCATTTGAAGTGCGTCGGAACTGGGTGAAGGGGGAGTTGCTTGGGTGGCCAGGCTTGCTTACGAAAGAGCACATTACTCGATTTGGGACCCTTCATACCCTTTTTAAAAGTGAGCACTTTTGTATTTTGTTTCAGCCTTGTATTCTAAGATTTGCTCACTGAATTGAATTATTCTGAAGGTCTTGTGTGAGTTTTCTTACCTTACAGCAGGCCAAGCTGCTTGCAGGGGTAGCTCAATTTGACATTAGCAGATCATCCCCATCACTCCGGAGTGATGGATCTCCGGAGTGATTGGACCCAATCAGGGTATAGTCTGTAAGCTCAATTTGTGGCATGGCTATGGATGCATGCATTGTAAACCGCGATACTGTTTGACTGCTCTCGCTATTTGTTGCTTTGTCGTGTGTCAACTCAACGTTTGATTTTTTGATGGTGTGCATCTCAGTGCAGAGGGTGCAAAGCCTGAATGTTACTTTGATGGCCATTTTGCAGCCCAGCTGGCAGTACAAAAGATGGCATCTATCTAGATCAAGGTCAAAGCTTAATAGAAGCCATTGAGCCAAGTCATGGCATGTGCAGGCAAAAACAGGCCCTGACAAGCCATCTGGGCTTCACTTCCGAACCTTAAATATGTTTCCCCAAATCCATCTTTGCTAAAGCTTCTGATGATAAGCTTGGAAGATATGTTATGTCTTTGCGTCACCATATTTTGAAGCATCCGGACAGCCAGACAGCATATGGATTTGGCTTAACAGCTGATGACACAGCAAGCACAATGTAGAAGTGGCTCTGCCATAGGAATGGGGCAGTTCCTGGGCATAAGGGTGCCCATTCTGAGTTTTCAAACGTTCCTTTTTGTGATAAAAAGAGTCTTGTTTTGTCCTGGAAAAAAAACCTGCTAATTGTAAGATTGACTTATTTTGGCACACTTGTCCAACGGTGAGAGCGGCGTTGGTACCAGCATCTCCAAGCTTGTGATACATGCTCGTGTGAGCTTTTGGTTTGTCCTTCGTATTTGGCAGGGGATCAATGTTTATTCCAAGTGCTAGACTTCTGCGAGCCAGTGAATGGGAGAAAGGGCTGCCATCAGGTGAGGGTGGAGGAAATGCATCATCATGCCCGTAGCTATGGATAGCCGCATGTTTTGCTCCAGCATCAGTCGAGGTTGGATAACTGCCGCATCTTTTCTTGTTTTTGTTATGAGTCTTCCCCCACAGGGGAAAGTCCCGTGTCAAGTCTCGGTCGACCCAACAACAGGCAGCTGGTCAATCAATCCACTTGAGACCAAGCCTGAATGGCACTTGCAAAAGGTGGTGCAAATGGTGGCGCAAAGAAGTTGACGCAGGCCTGCTCGCAGTTGAGGGCTTCTGGATCTCTCTGGCAAAATCTGCCTGTGTGTTCCACGTTATCCATGGCAGGAATATACAGGATGGAAGGATTCAAAGCTTCACAGGTTGCTGCACGCACCATTAAGTGTCCACCCTCGATGTAGGTAAGTCGGTTGTCATAGCCCAGAAATCATTCAAAATTGTACGTTATTTCATTTATAAACGCTACTTCTATTTTGATGAGTTTAGGGCAAGAACATCAGGAGTCCTTGATGAGTCTAGGACAGTAACATTATGAAAGTATGATAAGCGTGGGACTGAGGCTGACGATGGACGTCCCTGTATGCCTATTCTTTCAGCAGGGAAGATGTGCGTACGGGCCTGCCTGCAGGTTCTTGCATACCACCACATCTACAGCTGGTAGTGTTTTCAACCCTGCGCTTGGGCAGCACCACCAAGTGCCTTTGAGTACTGTGGCCCATAGCCAAGCTGGCAGCAGAAGGGGCAACAATAGAGGAAGAAGGCACAGCCTCGGCAGCAGCCGCAGAGCATCCAGGCAGGGTCCTGCTGAGCCAGCTTTCCATGAACGCACCTGGCAGGAACTGCCACAGGTGAGGTGGCGCAGGCTCGAGTGTGCACATGCCTGCTCCTTTCCTTGCACACACTTGTGCACCGCGCATTTACGCGCACATGCGTGCATTTGTTGCTAACATGTGTTTTCGTGTTTTGCGTTCTTATCTAGAGTTTGTTTGAGTATGCTTGCTTGCTTTCGCACGCTTTCAACCTACATGCAATTAAGTGTGTGTGTGTGTGTGTGTGTGTGTGCATGTGCGTGTGCCTGCACACGTGCGTTTAGCGCGCGCATGTGCGCATGTGTGTGTATTATTCACTCGTTTCTTAATTTAAACCTCCTGTTCATTTCGCAGGCAGCAATGCAGCAATCAGACCAGGAAGCCTCAGCAGCAGGGGTCTTCACATTCCGCTTGATGTCCTACAATCTACTTGCTGACCACCTGGTGTGTGCAATCTAGCAATCAAACATCTGGTGTGAGTCGCAACACCTCCAATAAGCAAGCACAATCAGCCAGCTGCTCTGACAAGGACATGGAATGCTATGCGTTTGGGTGCGTACGAATACAACTCTGACCTTGCCTGTACTTGCCAGGCAGGCTCTATTGGGGGGCAGCCGCATTACTCCTGTCACCGCCCGCAGGTGCATGGCCACTGATTGAGGGAGCTGTGAGGCCAGTGTCGTGTCTCACAACAGCAGGTCTCTCGGCAATTGCTGGCTGACGGGCTGTTGTGCCGGCTGACTATCCCTACATGTGCTGGCTGACTATCCCTACATGCTCATCAGGGCCGGCAGGTCAACTTAAAGCCATTCAATGACAGCTATGTGCGTTCGAGCCAATATTGTGATCAGGACCTACTGAGCGCTCGGGCGCTCTACGAGCACACACACACACACACACACACACACACACGCACGCACCTCAAGTCACGCGTGCATGTGGGACGTAGAGCGCACCTCAGCGCGCATGTGCCAACACATAGGCGCACGCACGCGCACGCGCATGCATCCGCGAGCACCTCTCATGGGACAGCCCCTGTGTCCTGCCTGTGCATGTGCAGCCACAGCAGCATGCTGAGCTCTGGTGTCCTGCCTGTGCATGTGCGGTCTCAGCAGCACGCCAATTTCTGGTGTCCTGCCTGTGCACTTGCAGTCTCAGCAGCATGCGGACTACCTTTACCCGGACCGCGCGCATGATGACCACCTGGACTGGTTCAGGCACAGGCAGCCGCTGGCGCTGCAGGAGATGCGGCACTGGGACCCGGACGTGATTTGCGCGCAGGAGGTGGGTGGGTGAAGTCGATGTTCCGGCCCTGCATGGGGTCCGCCTTATGACATCCTCGTGTGGGATTGCCGGTGCCGGATCGTGGCATCAGTGCTAAGGATGTGAGTGCTTTGGGATCTGCCTTGCTTGCATCACTGAGGATCTCCCCCTTGCAAGCACTATGTGGGGTGTGCCTATCCCGTGCATGGGATCTGCCTGCCTGCGCACAGGAGGTGGGGGCAATAAGGTCTCCTGCCAAGTGGCAGTGTTTAGCTCCTGCACAGAGATAAAGGAGGGGCAAATGGGCATGTCCTTCAGACACGCACAAAGTGCGCTCAGACACAACAAAGTGCGCTCAGACACAACAAAGTGCGCTCAGACACAACAAGGTGCGCTCAGACACACAAATTGCGCTCAGACACAACAAGGTGCGCTCAGACACAACAAAGTGCGCTCAGACACAACAAAGTGCGCTCAGACACAACAAAGTGCGCTCGGACACATTAAGGTGCGCTCAGACACAACAAGGTGCGCTCAAACACAACAAGGTGCGCTCAGACACAACGAGGTGCGCTCAGACACACAAAGTGGGCTCAGACACAACAAAGTGCGCTCATGCACACGCCTGTTTCTGTGTGTACATGCATCACGTGCGTGAGCACAGGAGCATTTCTATTGCGCAACCCCACACCATGTTGCCAAGCCATGAAAGCCACTCCCAGTTTTTCACCAGCCTGCCATGTCAAGCCATCAAAGCCACTCCCAGTTTTTCACCAGCCTGCCGTTCAAGCCATGAAAGCCACTCCCAGTTTTTCACCAGCCTGCCTTGGTTGGGTGTCTCCCTGGGGCTAAGGCACTCGCCTAAGCAATACTCGCACGCTCAAATGATACTGGAGTCTTTGGGCCTTGGTGGCAGGCATGGCACAAGCCAATGCTGGCTGGTGATGTGGTTGGCCCGCACTTGCAGGTGGATCACTACCCAGAGCTTGCCAGGGAGCTAGCCAAATTAGGGTGAGCATGGGCTGCGTTATGGTTGGTGGGGAGGCATGCCACAGCAGCGGCTCTTTTGGGCGATGTGTGTGTATGTGTGTTTGTGTGTGTATGTGTGTGCATGTGTGAAATTGTATGTGTTCGTGCATGTGTGTGCGTGAGCATGTGTGTATGTCAGTGTGTGTGTGTATGTGTATGCGTATGTACGCGCGCATGTGTGTGTGCATGGGTGTGTATGCTGTATGCGTGTTTGCGTGTGCATGTGTTTATTAGTGCGTGTGTGTGTTTTATCTGTGTGTGAGCGTGTGCGTGTGAGTTAGTGTGTGTGCGTGCGTGTGTGTGTTAGTTTTTGTGTGTGCATGTGTGTGTTTGCATGCGTGTTTGTTAGTGTGTGCATGCGTGTGTGCATGTGTGTATGTGTGTGTGTGCCTGTGTGTTTGTTTGTGTGTGCGCGTGCTTGTGTGTGCATGTGCGTGTGTATATCTGCGTGCGTGTTTGTACGTGTGCGTGCGTGTGTGCTTGTGTGTGTGCGCGAGTGTGTGTGTGTGTACGTGTGTGTGTGCATGTGTGTGCATGTGTGTGCGTGTGTGTGAAGGTTTTTTTGTGAGTGTGTGTGCACGTGTATGCGTGTGTGCGTGTTGTGTGTTTGTAAGTGCGTGTGTGTGCGTATGCGTGTGTGTTTGTTAGTGTGCGTGTGTGCGTGTGCGTATGTTTGTGTGTGTGTGTGTGCGTGTGTGTGTGTGTGTGCATGTGAGCGTGTGTGTTTGTGCTTGTATGCGTGTGCGTGAGTGCACGTGTGCATATTTGTGTTTGTGTTTGTTTGTTTGTTTATGTTTATGTTTATGAGTCACTGTGTTTGTTTGTATGTTTGTATGTGTTTGTTTGTTTTTGTGTGTTTTTGTGTGTTTGTGTGTGTGTGTGTGTGCTTGCATGCGTGTGTGTGCATTTGTTCATGCATGTGTGTTTGTGTGTGTGCGTGTGTGCTTGCGCACACGCATGTGAATGTGGTGTGCTCGTGTGTGTTTGTTTGTGTATGCGCGCGTGTGCATGCGTGCATGTAAGTCCATTCAACAGAATTTGCATGCCCACTCCATGCGATACCCTGTAGCAAAGTGTGCGCATGAGGATCTTAGGGAGGTATACTAGTGCGCAAGGTCACTTTTGCTACAAGCCGTGCGCACCAGGTTTGTGTATGGCTCCCTTAAAAAAATGCGCGTGTTTGGGGAACCAAAGGTGGGCCCAAGCAAAAGCTACGGCCAGGTGCCAGACTTTGTCTAAGACTTCATCCTGTACTCCATCCAGGACAGGGCAGGAAACAGGAAGGGCCTGCGCAGTAGTAGCCTTGGAGCCCACAGTGCCCAGAACCATCTGTGTTCAGGGTCTGCACAATGCTCGCTCGCTGACTGTGAGGGCAGAGGTGTACATCAGGGCCATCAGTGCGCAGGCCTGCTGTGGGCGGATGGGCGGCCCGCCCACCTGAGCGCCCGCCCACCTGCGGCGCCACCCTACTGTGTGCCATATGTGCCACCCTACTGTGTGCCATGCGCCCGCACACCTGCAGCTCCATTCAAAAGGCCCCTTGCGACACGCACCTGCCTGCATGACCTGCTCGGCCTCGCAGGTATGCAGGCGCCTTCATGCACTCGCCTTCATGCACTTCGCCTTCGTGCACTCGCCTTCATGCACTTCGCCTTCATGCACTCGCCTTCATGCACTTCGCCTTCATGCACTCGCTCTGCCTCGCAGGTATGCAGGCGCCTTCATGCAGCGCACTGGCGGGCACAGGGACGGCTGCGCCACATTCTGGTGAGAGCTGCGCCACATTCTGGTGAGAGCTGCGCCACATTCTGGTGAGAGCTGCGCCACATTCTGGTGAGAGCTGCGCCACATTCTGGTGAGAGCTGCGCCACATTCTGGTGAGAGCTGCGCCAC
>LKMJ01007560.1_pt1 | contig 10242 bp, 11 predicted proteins | sample 643391 | NCBI WGS metagenome assembly LKMJ01 (sample SAMN04112250, study PRJNA286221) | soda lake metagenome | biome: soda lake; feature: Kulunda Steppe; material: water; isolation source: sample PL-Br10 brine of Picturesque Lake | place: Russia: Kulunda steppe | collected 2010-07
AATATAAGGGGCCTCCATGGAAAAGGATTGGCAGAAAGGGAAGAAAAGGAAAGAGTACTTTCTTCTGAGAGAGCACACAAACAAGTCTTGACAGTGGAAAAGAACATGCACCTCATTTTGAACAGCAATACCTTCCTAGTTTAGATGGTGGAGGCTTGCCTGGTGCTTGCACCAGCTGTAAACCTCTACCTAAATTCACGCAATCAGGGGTTACCTTGTTGGCGCAGTCTTTCTTTCTAGGTTTTCGGGCTGTATCCGTCAGACGAGGACAGCTTAGGCGGTTGAGTGAGGTTCGAACCCCTAACCCAGGTTGCGAGGATGGACAGCCGACTTTCCAACGCAGGTGCCCCGCCGCCTGCCCGAGTGTCCGGAACTGTTCCAGCAGGCGGTGCAAAATGAAAGGGGCTTCACAGGAAATGCCCGGAGGGGGCTATCTGAGTGAAAGTCCGGGCACATCTCACCAGCCACTGAGTGGATTCAATCCAATTCTTTTGCAATGATGTTCATTTATTACAAGAGCACCAAAACACCAAAAATCGTGTGATTTGCTGCAGTGGCTGATCTGGTGTGGACATCTGGCTGTGAAAAGTAGGGTTCACGCCGCGGCCCACTGCGCATGGGCCCCGTGACGGGTACCTTTCAAGCTCAAGTGCTGTGAAAAGCTGTCAAGCAGGGCTACCATATAACGCTAAGCTGGTAAGGTACCCGTCACGGGGCCCATGCCCTGGGATCATGCCAAAACCATACCCATATTGGACCTCAGATAACCCCCTCTGGGAAATGCCCAGCAGAAAGGGAAGAAAGGTTACAATGGGGTTAGACCTTCAGCCAGATGGGTTGACTGCTGGGCTTGCTGGACACTGCCAGGCAGACAAAAAATATCCATAGTCGTACAAAGAAGAAGAAATAATTCGTTTGTCTGTGTCACACCAGATAAGTGCTGCAGCCAAAAGTGTGCTGCACTGCGTGTTCAGTCGGTTGGAGTTGTTTAGCTGAGTACTTGACCGGTTGGCAATACAGTCATCGCTGCCTTAAGTTAAGCCATAAGTAAAGGTTCCCTATGGTCCTGTCTTGTATCCACAGATGTGGGCAGTGCTGACAAGCATCATATGCAAAATCTTCAAGTACCTGTGCAGAATCCAGAGTTCCTCCGGCTTGGATTTTGCTATAAACCACAATCGAAGAGACAGACTCACTTCTCGCCCTGACGCCATTTTAGGGACTCCAAAGAGAACACGCAATATCAATCCCAAAATCAACAGAACCATCCCAATGATCAAGGCCTTACTTTAAGGAGTGGAAGAAGGGTGGTTTTGGGTGGGGGGCAAGGTTCTTTAGCAGCAGCCACCACAGCTGGAGGCAGACTCCCATCACCAGCCACAGCTTACCGGCCTAGACAAACTCACCCTGAGAACCTCCCTTGGCAGCGTCATACCACCCATCTCATTAAGTACTGCGAAGACACTCGCCCTGAGCGGCAGCTCCAAGCTGCCCATGCTCAGCATGGTCACCTTAAATGCAGCATTGCAGGAGACCATGTTCATCATGTTATTCTCTTAGGTGTAGGGAGTGTTATTCATGTTCCTCACACATTGGTTCCTCTGAAGAGTCTCGGCCTTGATTCACAAAGAGTCAAGAAACTTGCTCTCAAGCTCCATGCTCATTCTGTGCACTATGCTCATAAGCTTGTTCAGACCAGACGTTCTTTTGAGCATTCTCCTCGCCTTCAAACCAATCAGGAGAGGTCTGCTGGCTTGTCTGCCCGCAACCCTCCTGATCCTCACTGACTGCTTTCTTCTCTTCTGGTAAAGGGGCTTTCCTTCCCAAGTGGCCCCTTTTCCTAAATTGATGTGAGGAGCTTTTTGCTGCTTGTGTAGTTCTTCTTTTCTTTTCTTTCTTAGCCATCGCTGTATTTAGAGCATGAGAGAGACATCTGCTTCAAGAGAAATAATTCACATCCTCAGCTCTGATGTTGTCAAAGTAAAAAGCGCCTGTGTCTCCGATGTAAGTCCTACCAGTAAAATCAGCAAATTGTTCTGCGAAACTCCTCAAATAGCACATTTCTAAGTAAGGGCATAAAAGAAGGACGTTGCTTTTCATCCTGGGCATCCTGCAAGTCACATTTGTTACAAAGCGTATTGTGGATTTGCCAACAGCCGGTTCTAACTCTCTGGGTATGGGCACGCAAGCGAAAACGAGCAATGTTACAAAGCACATGCCTACTCAGCTCCAGCTGTAGGTACCTATGTGCTGCAACAAGCACATAGGTACCTACAGCACATGGGCAAGCGCATGCCAAAAACGGTGTTTTTCAACACCAGCTTTTCAACACCAGCCAACTTTCAACACCAGCCACATGCCAAAAACGGTGTTTTTCAACACCACCTCACAATGATTGAATTACACCTAGATTTGAAAAGGATAGCTTGTAAGTTTTTTTGTTGCAGCACATGGGCATGTACCGCCGCGAGAGCATGTGCAAGCAAACAAAACCTGCTCACACTCTGCGTACTGTTCCTTTAATATGTCGAGCAAGGAGGAAGGCATGCGAATGTAGTGCAAGTGGCCCCTAAGGGCCTCCCGTGGGGCAGTGTCATAAGCTTGCTTACAAGGAGAAGTGCAAAAAGAGGCAAAGGGAGATCCTGATTCCGGCTGGTTCCCACTGGGTGGTGCTGCTGCCGTACCAAAGCTGCCAGACCTCTCCAAAACTACCTTAGTTTACAAGTTAGGGTTAACCGCCAGCCGGGTTGTTACAGATGGGCAGGGTTAGGGTTCAGCCCTCACAGGCTAAAGGGGCTGGATCACCCTTATTCCCCGGGAAGGTGCTATGGGGGTGCGGCCCACTCCTGTATATGCATGGTGGTCATGTATGCAAGCTTGCAAGAGCACACGTGTGCTGTTCAGAGGAGTAGTGACTCACTAGTAGTGAGTCTAGGTTAGGTTGGGTTACAGAGCTGTACCTGCCGAACGAGGACAGCTTAGCTGAAGCCAAACAGGCCTGCAACCAACACCAATTTAAGGCAAGCAAGATGGAGTTCTGAAATCTAGACACAGCTTCCAAGAATCCAGGTTAGGCTAGGTTACATAGTTGTACCTCTGAACAAGGACAGCTTAGCTGAAGCCAAACGGGCCTGCAACACAAACCAACAAAGGCAAGCTAGGTTAATCCAGAATCCAGGCATCCATGCACGAGCAAGGCCAGACCTTTGGTGCCTGCTTAGCTAACAGAGTCTCTAAGCCTGTTTAGGTTACATAAAATCCTGATTGGAGTGATGGGGGCCATCTATAAATGGCATTCTGAACTTCCCCTGAATAAGCTTGGTCTGGACCGGTGTAGAGTAAGAAAACGTACTCTTGATCTAAACGCTCATTCTATTCAACACGCAACAAAAATCATAAATACAAGCAGGTGGTTAAAAAATACCATGGAAAGAACGAATGTCTCTTTTCAGAACACTCCCAACCTCCCTTGAATGACCTTCTTGAATGACCTTCTTCCTAATTTGATGGTGGAGGTTTGCCTGGTGCGCACCAGCATGCTTGCACCAGACGTAAACTTCCTCCTTAATTCACGCAAACAGGGGTCACCTTGTTGGCGTAGTCTTTTCTTTTTTTCCTGTTTGGTTCACTAGTGAGGAAGTGGTGGTGGTGCTTGATGCGCAATTTTGTGAAGTCTGCACTCAGGCAGTCTATAAGTACAGTGCTCTTAATCTTGCACACTGGGCCAGCTGCGTTTAGTGCAGATCCTAAGCTCGTAAGGAACTCTTTGCTGTTGTTGCCAGAGCCGCTCGACATTCAGGCTGTGACCGGAGAGTCTGAGTCTGGAGATAGCGTGTGAAAGATGGTAAGGGATATTTATTTGTAGAGAAAGAGTTGGTTTGGTTGCGCATTTCTGATCATCCCACCAGCCCGTCTGATTCAAATGCGCGTGGTATGTCCTCATGACTCTGCTGGAAACCATTTAGATGAATCTGGTCCAGATCTCTCCATTCTCATATGGTTTGCTCGCGCAGCTGTTTAATGTCTCTCATGTTGATTTTGGAACGGCTCATGATAGCGTATGTGCACGTCAGCTCCAGGTATTCCGTGAAGAGCAGCACAAGTCTAGAGATGTTGAGATGAATAGCCCTGAAATGTGGAATTTCAGTAGGAGGAATGAGAGTATTGTCTAAGTGAGCGTGTTGCACCTCGGAAGGTAGTTACATGACACATAGTTCGCATATAATGACTCAAATACCGAGGCCTCGTGACTCACGAGTCGTGGGCATGCAATACTCTCAAATAAATCAATGCAATTATTTGAGGACCTCGCAAGGTTAAAGAGTCGCAAGCTCGGAAGATCGAAGAAGAAAAATAGCAAGTAACAAGTCTGGGTTAACCACCAGCCTGGTCATAAGGCTGATTGGTTTGTCATCGAAAGGAGTTAAGGACAGTCTGGCCAGCCATGCTGTCTAAAAATGAAATAACCCCTTGCTTTCATGCGTGCTCACCTGCTTGCCGGCCGTAACCACGGTTCTCTTGTCTCTTGTCCTTTGCTATAGCCCTTATGGGAAGTCGCTACTTCCTGGGCCAGTATAACAAAAAAAAAGGTTGAAGTACTGCAGAGAGAGGAAATCTAAGGCAGTCTGACTAGGCAAGGTACACCCGAACAAGTCTTGGTAGTGAAACGAACACGTACCTCCATGTACAGCACATTTGTCACAATACATGTCTTTCACAACTAGCAAGACTTCACGGAAAAAAGTCTTGCGCTTAGAATCAAGATGGATGACACTAAATTCTCCAGTATTTTGGTATTTTGGACGTAAAGCTGTCTAGAGTGCACACAAGCGTAGGCAGCAAGACTGCTCAGCAAAATTTGCTCGAGACAAGAGGAATGAGAAAGCAGAATACAGAAAAGGCACATGGCTTATCTCAGATCTCACGAACCCCACTAGTGAACTTCTTTTTAGTTTGATGGTGGGGGTTTGCCTTGTGCTAACCAGGTGATTAAACCTCTCCCTTAATTTATGCGAACAGGGGTTACCCTGTTAAAGTGGTCCTTTTTTTTGTTTTCTTCCCTCCTGACTTTCACTGAAGTTACTCTTCCAAATTTGGTGCTGATGGTTCAAGCAAACAAATTTGCCTGGAGCTTGCGCCAGCTGTAAACCTCTCCCTTAATTCACACCAACACCACTCACTGCTGGAATAGAAAAGCTAAGCTTCTTAAGACCATCAGAGATTCCCCTAGAGCCTGGTGGTGTGAATTTATGGAGAGGTTTACAGCTCGTGCAAGGAATTGGCAAACCTCCACCATCAAACAAGGAAGTGGAACATCAGAGAGAATCCGAGAATTGAATTCTCAGAATTCTAAATGAGCCATGTGCTTTTCAGAGAGGATTACTATAAATATATTCTGTTCTCCTTTCAGCTGTTATATGGGACTGTTTTCATCTCGTTAACATAAATGGATAGGCTGGGATCAATCACCAACACTACATAAAGCTGGAGCTCGACCGCAGGGGAACATACCTCGCGTGTCCATGCCTTGTGAACATAGTAGCAAAGTATGGGAGTACGGTTATGGGTAGGCTACTTTTTGCGGGTGGCACGGGTGTACACAGTGCGTGAAGGGAGAAACACACGAAACGCGCGTTGCGTTGGCAGTGGCTTGCACATGCATGATGCCTGAGGGGCACAAGAAGTGAAATTTTTACATAATGGTGCATGGAAAGATCTTAACTAGTCATGAATGGTGTGCATTGGTGCATGGAATGCCCCGTGACTTGCCCTAAAGTCAAATTTGACTGCGCGGTCACCTGCTCCAGGCATGCTGCCAACGCTCCTGATTGTTGCATGTACTCAGTAGTAGCAACCAGTCTGGTTCAGTATGTGGGGCATGTATTCCGGGGATCAGAGGCGTGATTGCTTCGCTCTTTGAACTTGCACGCATGCTTGCACGCGCTGACAGCATGATCTTTAGTATGACAAATTATATATGTTATTCTAAACAAGTACTGGATAGGTCGTGTCTGTTTGAGATCAAGCCAGCCGTGCCAATTATGGGTAGAAATGCTGGTAGAAATGATAAGAATATGCGTATCAGAGCCTCTGGCACACGTACTGCGCAACTACAAGTTGCGAGTGCATACACAATCGTGTGGCAACACCTGACAGGGCGCTCCAAATGTGGCACATATTTTGCCTATTATGGAGCAAAATCTAAGCTGCTGCCCTAATAAAAGGTGGCTTCCGCGAATCAAAGGCCGGTGAGCTCCATGTTACATACGACATGATACAGTGCCATACCAAAACTTTTAAGAATATTGCTTCTTAGCATTCTGTCTCCGTTGCGGAGGCCGACACGCTTGGTGCTTGATAAACGACAGCTTATTTGCTTCACTACATTCATTGATTTATTCATGGAGCTCAATTCAAACGTTTGATTGCGAGGATGGTGCAGCTCTACAAACATAGGAACAGCTATGCGAACAGCTGCGCATCCCTGGCCAGCCTTGCAAAATACAAGGCTAGTGAGAGCGCGGTGGGTGGAGCGACGGACCGCGAGGGCAACCTTTACGAGCACCAAGTCTACGGTAAGGGCCCAGGTTTACTCGCCTCGTTGGCATAGTACACAAGGCCCCCGTTTAGAGGCCCCCGACATATGTTTGCGTACCCACATGTGTAATGAGGTATGGCCCCAGTAAGGTGCGTCCTGTGGTATCTGCTCGGCAAGTGCCCTTGCTTTGGGCCCTTGCTCAGCAGTGTCCCTAATTGAGACGCACTGCTTACCACACCCTCCCTCGTTGCTCCTGCCCGCAGAACTCCGGCTACACCCTCCAAATGGTAAGCTCTGCACCTAGGCTGGCCGCTGTGCGCTCGGGTTCAAGGTGGTTGCCAGTGGTCAGAACTTCTGGCTCCCACCTGATTTGACGGACGGTCTTCAGACGGTCTTCAGGGTGTTTTTCCAGGGTGCTCTCTGTAGAATAAATGGATACTTGAGAAGAACAAGATGCTGCAAACTGCTGTCCAGTATCTCAAGGGGTCACAGACGCACCTGGTAGTCCTAGTGAAGCGCAAACCCTGTTCAAAATCACCAGTTCCGCGCCTCCCTCCTTGTGCTAATGTCGTAATGCTGATGGAAATGACCGTGTTTAGCTGCCCAAGCTAAGAGTATTGCCTTGTATAACTGTGGTTGTGACACGTGCGGTCTTGGTGGCTCGTTCATCTGGTCCCCTTCTGTTACCATGCTCCGAATGCTTTAGCACCCCTTGGGGGCTCCTTACACTCGTGTTTTCGTTGAAGCAAGACGCTTTTCCTTGTGTATATCTTTCCAGTTTGTTTTGGTTGTAAGAACAATTGGTGTTCTCTGCTTGATTCCTGGCGAGTCTCTTCCCCTGGAGTAAAATGACCTTGCAGGGTGCTGTTTGCTTTGCGCGCGTTCACCTGCTTCTACTTTCCTGTAAAGGCGATGTAAGTAGGCCAGATTTGTCTACACTTGTTGTTAACCTGCAGTGGAGGTTGACAACGCGACTTACACTGACAGAACACTTCTGACTGTTGACAGTGCCAATCGCCCTGGCACGTTGGTTGAGGTAGGCATGTATTTTTGGGAGTGTGTGTGTCTTCTGCTTGCTTGTGCATTTAATGTGTGCACATCTATGTGCCCTGTGCCCTGGGTTATCTGAGCTGTGCCTTTTGCTTGAAGTTGCGCGGGAGTTGGATTTGCCTTCGATGCCAACACCCTGATGAGCACACTTAACTTTTTGGGTGAAACCTGCTTCTTCGATAGCTAGGTGGTCAAGACTGGTGTTTGCACAGTGTATGCAACCTGTGGCTGCTGGAGGTGCTAGGCCATGCCTTGCAGCTCACGAGGGCCTTGGCGCACTGGGCCGTGCAGCAAGGCACATGGGTTGTCAAATGCCCTTCTGCGGTCACCACAAACCCCTGCATGCAGGTGGTGCAATGCTTGACTGAGATGGGGCTCAGCATCCGCAAGGCTCGCATTAGCTCGGACGGGACGTGGTTTGTGGACGAGTTTGTGGTGGACCGCGTGACGGACATCAAGAAACTGCAAACTCTCCGGTAGGGGGCGTTGCGCTAGCAGGCCTGGGCGTCTGCTTGCCTTTGACCAGCAGCGCGCACTGCGCGCTGTGCATGCTGTTGCAGCTGCGGGCGTGCGCTCACGCCTGCTGGCAGAGGCGCACGCGCTCCATGCTTCACCTTTGCCCCTTTTGAACCACTCCCCCAAGTTGACAGACATCACCCTGGCAGCCACAAATGCTGTCTGGCTCTGGGGGCATGCGCCCAACGCTCACTGCGTGCGCAGACGCGCCTGCGCGCCTGGGGACGTGCGCACAGCGCGTGCCGTGTGTGCAGACGGGTGTGTGCTTTCCCTGTGTGCTGCCTCCAGGGACGTGCTGTCTGCAGGGCCATCGAGCGCCGACATGCATTCCAGCGCGCAGCGTGAGACGACAGTGTTTGAGCTGGCTGGCACGGACCAGGGTGGGCTGCTGGCGGACGTTGTGGCCTTGCTGGTGGGTGCCTGTGTGCGTGCGTGCGCACGCGTGTACACGCGCACATAGACATGCGCGTGAGCCTGTGCACACGCTTTGTGTGTGTGCACATATGGGTGTGGTGTGGGTGGGCCGGTGATCAAGCTGGTCGGCACGGCTAGAGGAGGACTTTTACCGGTGCGGAGGCTGGGCATGTATGCACCTGTACGCACGCACGCACTGGCATGCGCGTGCTCATGGCACACTCGCATGCGCTGGAATGTCTTGTCAACATGGAGGCTGGGCCTGTGTGCACCTGTGCACCCGCATGTGAGCATGCGCTTTTGTGCATCTGAGAGCATGCACGGGTGTACGCTGGCTCAAATGCCGTGCATGAGCTCACTGGTGCTTCCACAGTGTGTCATGGCCTCTCTGCACCTTTTGGGTTTCCAGGGTCAGCGGAGTGCAAGGCATGGCATGCGCATGCCTTGCCACTTTGGCGCCGGTGGGGCAGCCCCCCTGCCATGTGCATCGGTGCTTTGCCGGCTGAGTGGCAGGGCAGCGCACACCTGCCATGGGTGCATGCATTCCATCGGCACCAGCCTCACTGCCAGCACACCAGCTGCACAGCCCAGGAACCGCACCTTCATCCCTGAACACATGCGCACACGCGCGCACACACACATACACGCACAGGCATGCTTCCTTTTTCCCTCTGTTGCCCAATCGGGAGTGCGCGCCCTTGCGCCACAACATGCAGGAGAACAACAACTGCCTGGTGCAGTCGCTGGCGCTGTGGACGCACAACAAGCGCGTGGCTGCAGTGATCTCTGTGGAGGAGAAGGGCCTGGGTATGGAGGGCGGCCTGCACGCCGCCTCGTCCCTGCAGTGCAACGCGCACACCGATGCCGTCAAGTCTCTGCGCTTGAAGCAGCTGCTGTGCCAGATGCTGGACTCCTGCCACCAGGTGCGCGAGCCTGTAGGCCCCTGGCCCAAGGGGAGGGGGGAGGGGGGCGTGTCAGGCCACAATGCCAGGGGTTGTGGTGGTGTAAAGGTGGCCTTATTCCCTTGCGTTCATTTATAACGACAACAATTCACATCAGAGGGCGTGTAACGTCCGTCAGGCCATCCAGGGTGTGGAAGGGTGTGCGCTGTGCGCGGGCTCGTGGGTGGGGCAGGGTATGTCACGCAAGCACGCAACCAGAGCACACGTCAAGCAGTGGGCCGCAGGCCTGGCTGTGTGTCCAGCTTTGTGGAGCAGGAGGGCCGGCTGCTGCTAAGAAAGCTGACTGTGACTAAGATCGGGGCAGGAAGGGGGGCGATGACCAAGCATGAAAAGGAGGAGGGAAGGAAGGAAGAAGGGAGAGACTGGTGGGTGATGCTGAGAGGGGGTTGCAGCGGCCACTGCACGCTGAAGGGTGCAACCCCTTGCCTGCAATGTCCTGCCCTTGCCTGAAGCGCACGCCTGCCCTTGGCACAACATGAGCTCACGGTGGCCCTTGCTTCACGCGCAAACCCGCACACACCCCTCGTATTCTACGCCGGTTCGGTCCGACCTACACAGCCCCCTGTCCCTGTTGTTCCTGTGCTGCAGGGTGACGCGATCGTGGAGGTCTCCACTGTGCGTGGCCCGATCCATCACGAGCGCAGGCTGCACCAGCTGCTGCTGAAGGAGGAGGAGCACAACTGGTGCAGGTGCGCGCGCCACCAACGCATGCGTGTGCATGTGTGGGTTTGGGTGTGGGTGTATGGATTTGGGGGGGGGGGG
>LKMJ01007561.1_pt1 | contig 10242 bp, 6 predicted proteins | sample 643391 | NCBI WGS metagenome assembly LKMJ01 (sample SAMN04112250, study PRJNA286221) | soda lake metagenome | biome: soda lake; feature: Kulunda Steppe; material: water; isolation source: sample PL-Br10 brine of Picturesque Lake | place: Russia: Kulunda steppe | collected 2010-07
CATACATACATACATACATACATACATACATACATACATACATACATACATACATACATACATACATACATACATACATACGTACGTACATACATACATACATACATACATACATACACACACATACATACATACATACATACATACACACATACACACATACACACAGGTGTGTGTGGATGCGCATGCATGGATTCTAAGTTACATGTGTATATGCATGAGCACTAATAGGCATTTTGACGTGTTAGTTTGAAGCATGCTTGCTGTCCCTGGGCATGGTAAAAGACTAGGTGAGTGCTCCAGCTGCTTCACCTTCAGCAATTGAAAGAATGGCCTGGCTGTTCATTGTTCCTTTCCCTGTGGTCCCTGAGCACTCCAGTGAGCAAGCATACCCACCTGCTGCAGCACGGATTGATGAGCGAATTGTTAAATGTGCCATGCATCTCTGATACTCAGGATTTGATAGATGCTGCCAAGCAGCAGCTGAGCACGAATCGCCAGCGGCTGCACAGACTCTGCGCAATCAGTGGCATGGCAGCTCCTGATGACAGTGAAGTCCACGGCGCATTTCAACAAGCCCTACAAGAATGGGATTCACAGTGTGTGGCTGCAAGTGGATCAGGTAAGGGTGCAAACATTTTCCAGGTTGCTGCTACTCTCTTTGCACCTCCGGCACCATGTCCAGCGTGGTTTAGCCCAGCAAAGCATGGCCTCAAATGCTGCAATGCCTGTGTTTTGGAATTGATTTAAGTACTTTACTTCTCTCGCAGACGTGCTGGGGCAGCAATCTGTGCTCAACCGTGATGAGCTCAACCGTGCGTTAGCCAGCTCTATGCTGCACAGGCCAGTGCTGTGAATCGGAGGCTGGGCGCTGGAGTTGTATGCGTGGGGCACACGTGGCGCATATGATCTGCATTGACTCGCATTCATGCTTGTACTTGCAAGGTCTGTGTACAATGTATATACTGACTACCGGGATTCGTTGTTTTATTCAATCATCATGGGTTTTTCCTTTTAGTTCCTATGAGTACAACACCATACTTAGCTCTTTGTTTAGGTCGGCTCCAGTAGGGATATGTTTCTAATGCCTCTCTTGTACGTTGGGGCACACCTCTGCATCCCCACACGGGGGCTCTCTTCTTCGCCCTATTTGGTCCAGTCGTTGTGTCACCCCTCTGCTTCCTTCTAACGGAGCTCTTCAGCCCAAAGGTAGCTCAGGACGAAGGGGGAGGTGGGAGCGTGTGTTGGGAAAGGGTTTTGAGAGAACATGAAGGGCTAGTGGCGGAATTGCTGGGGGCAGGGCAAGGAAGGGGAACTGCCTGCAGTGTATGGCATGGACCCTGGGGGGCCCACACTTTTTTGCGGCTGGGGTCTGAAGGGCGTGCTGTTATGGTCCTGCCGGTCAATGAGCACATGATCACCATGTGCTGCAGCAAGTGTAGGGCGGGGCGGCCACAGAGGCACCCACGGTCTGGGACAGGGAGACCAAGGTGCAGCAGTCGTCCAGGATGCTGCACGAGTGCTCACAGTGCAAGAGGCGCTGTGAGCAAGTGCAGCAGGAGGGGTCCATGGCAGATGGGACTGGTGCTGGGAGTTCAGGCATGCTACAACTACGTCGTGGGTACCAGATGCACCAGGACCTGAATGCTGTCAGGAACCTTTAGAAAGTCTGCTGCGCTGTAAGACGTCTGTTCAACGGTGATTATGATTTCGCATGACAAAGCTCAGAGCTTATTAAGTTAGTAACTGCATTGTGATTCTATCATGAGTGCAACCTTGTGTGTGTCATGATGAATTTCTCATTTTCCAATCCATAAGAATTAGCTCATTCCTGTTATCACACGATTGAGCACCTTTGTCCAGCACGCCATGGTATTCTGACACCTGTGAGTGCATATTAAACAGGCTGACAGTGCTACTTTAGAATCTTAAAAAAAGGTGTGGGCATAACTTTTTTAAAGCTCTCCAACTTGATGCCAGAACACATGTCAGTGGATAGTTGCTACATGACTAGTGGCGAGCTCTCAAATGTAATCCAGTCTTTCTCCTTAATGCTGGTAGATTTGATCACTGGGTTGATGTCACACCAGATGAGTGCTGCAGCCAGAAGTTTGCGGCACTGCGTATTCAGTCGGGTGGAGTTGGTTGGCTGAGTACTTGACCAGTTGGAAATACAGCTATCGCGGTATTTATGTAATGGATGTGCCTAGAGGCTATTCTGCATGCAGCAGACTCTCGGCCTGACATTGACCCCACAGTTGCTTAATCATTTCCTGGTTACTTCCTGGTTGATGGTTTGTTATCATTAAGTTTCGTCCAGATTTGCTCAAACATTTCTAATACAGGCATGAACATTAGCACTCAGAATTTAGGTTAGGTTAGGTTACATAGCTGTATCCGCCACTCAGAATTTATCTATAACAGTGAAAGTAATTCATCAAAATTCATGACTGGCTGCCTGAATTGCACAGGTATAAGTAGAACAAAGATTTACAAGGATAGCACCATGGGATAACCATGGCCGTACGTGCCTCTCGGGAGATGGATAGCAAGGCATTCAGCAAGGCACTTATCTGGGATAAGGAAGATCTCTTGAGATAGCCTCTTTCACTGTTACATCTATAGGTGTATATAGATGTATGTAGATGTAGCTACTTGCTTGCTCTCGTATGCTAAGCGATTTAAAATTTTCGCCTGGTACTCGAAGCGTTTTTTATCATTGAACGCATTTTCCTCCTGTAAATTTATTGCACGTTTATTTTTGAGAGACGGGCGGCGCGTCGTATATTTTGCGACGATGAGTAGCTATGGTCGACAGCCAGGGCCCCTGACGATGCAGCATATACAAAACAATAGTCAAAATAGCTATCCTCCACTTAGCCAGCTGCAGCCAGGTGGCGCCAGGCCGTTGAACACGCAGCCTGCACAGCCCCTACGTCCATTTTCGACACTCATGCACTCCTCCAGCCTCACGCTGTCCCAATCACAGCAATATCAGGCATACCAGTCCAATCATGGTGGGGTCAGTAAGCCCTTTTCTCAGGTTGTGCGGCCCGGGAGCTCCAGTATGCAAGTAGCGACAGCTGGCCAAGCAGTGCAGCAGCAGCAAGCACATGGACTGCGACAAATGTCTACAACTCCTCCATCTCAGAACCATGTATACTGTTCTCAGCCAAGCCAGATTCTTGAGTCAGAGCACTTGGTGCTCGGAGGTGGTACCCAGCAGCCGCAGCCCACAATCCCATCGGCCGCAGCAGGCAGGCCTTTCCTTCAGCAGCAACCGCTAGGACTGAGGCCTGGAAGCAGCAACTCATTTGGTGAACTGCCAGTGCCTGCCAAGCCTGGCAACTTTCCTGCATCAGCAGCACTCCAGAAGCATGCCCCGTACAGCAGCACCAGCCTGGGCAGGGCCCTTGGCCAAGAGCTAGAAGGCAGGAGGGTCTTAGAGGCGGTCGAAGCCGTGCAGGTGCTTGCATAATTCTGCACACTGTGTTTTTTGTGCCTGTCTGAGTGCAAAGGAAGTCAGACAGCCAACTCTGCTTGCCGTGTCATCAAGAGCATCTGGTCATCGTTGAGGCTGCCTTGTCTGGTGGTTGCCATTTGTGTGCTGATCCCAGGCTCATTCTAGATAGAATCAAGTCACAAAACCGCTTGTCTTGACATACGGGAACGCCACCTGGCTGCAGGCCCGTTTGTCAGATCTCGAGGCAAGCTGCCGCAGCATCAGCTTGCTAGGGACCACGATCACCGAAAGCGCAGCAAAGCTGGCAGATCTGGCCCAGCTTCAACAGCAGCTGGTGTGCTCAGTTGAGGGGGTGCGTGGTATGGTGGTAGAGCAGCATAGTATGGCAGCGCAGCAGCAGGAGGCTCTGGCAATCGTGGCAAGTGCAGCTACCACAGCAAAGCAAGGACCAGCTGTGCAGGATGCAGTGGTTCAGACAGATGCACTGTGGGGGCCTGTGAGGCCTGAACTTCAAGGAGGTCCTAAAAATAGCCCCTTCCCTGCAGCTCAGAGTGCGTTTATTGATTTGCATGTGTCAAGCTTGTCTGCTTACATTGCCCTGTGAATATGTTCCTGTGGGCGCTCGCAATTCGCAACAAGGATTTCAAATGAGTCAAGCCGCCCATGAAAACAAATCAGCAAAGCATTCTCAGCATTGTAAAATTTCCTCATCAGTAATGTAGGACCATGCCTTAAAATCCTGCCTACTTTGGTATTAGTCAATGTAATAAAATGCTGTCAAAAGATGCCTGATCTGGAACTTACTGCCATGGCTTTCAAGCACTGAGCACACCACTGGTCCCTCTTGCTGAGAGGCAGGGCTCTGGTTTTATACATGTGGCACCATGGACAACAGCGGGAATGCCTTAAGCCGCCCCCCCCCTCTCTCCCCCCTCTGCTGATCTATACTTGCGCATCATGATCATGGACGGAACAGGGACAGGTAGAAGGAAGCACACCACATCTGGTGCTCTGCTGCCACGCCTCATTTGTGCAGGTCCAGATGGAGGCGCGCCTATTTTCCCAGACGCCTATGGCCGTCCTTCAGGCGCTTCCTTTAGGCACCGCAGGTCCCTGGTGGTGCGCCACAGTGTCCAGGTGAGGTGCATTGGCTTGCTTATTGCTGATGATGCGTTGAGATGAGAGGGGGTGCCTGGGGGTAAAACACCGATGCCTTGCCTTGCCAGTTGAAACGCCCTAGAAAAGCTGTCTAGGATCAGGTGACTACAGGGTATTTGAGCTTCAATGCAGGAGGGCATCGGGTGTAACTGCTTGCAGGCACCTGGTTGCAGGCACCTGGTTGCAGGCACCTGGTCGCAGGCACCTGGTTGCAGGCACCTGGTCGCAGGCACCTGCTTGCAGGCACCTGGTTGCAGGCACTTTTTTTACTTTCTTTTTCAATGCAGCATTGCCTCGACTTCCTGGACACACTGAGCCATGACTGTCCCTGCCTGGATACAACACGTGCGCTTGATTGCTGAGCAGGTGGAAGAGGAGTACGAGGAGAGCTATGAGGCAGGAGCACGGGGAAGCCGGATGGCCCCCATGTGTGCCCCCACCAAGCCCCTTCAACAGCAGCAGCAGCAGCAGCAGCAGCAGCAGCAGCAGCAGCCTCGACAGCAGCCGCGGCTGCTGCAGGTCATGCGTCCCGGCAGCATACAGGGTGAGGAAGCGAGACGCAAGGAAGCGGCACCCAAGGAAGTGGCACCTACCGCACCAAGCAAAGCCGTGGTAGGCCGGCCGTCTGCCAAGGTGCAGCAGCAGCAAAACAAAGCTGATGTGTGGGGCGTAGCAGCAGAGGGGGGCTGGATCGATCGGAAGAGGAGCACCTCCAAGCCCACCCTTACCTTGCCCCCAGCAAAGAGGCGCACATCCTGCGGTGTCATTGCGCGCATGAGTGGCAAGCAGGGGGCCAGCAGCCACAGCCACGCCCAGTCTTTTACGCCCACAGCACCCAGCCAGGCAGGTGCCGGCGCCCCGGCTGCCGGTGCCGCACCACACAACCGCGTCCCGCTGATTCACCAGGCCATCCCTCCTGGTTCTGGCGTTGCTGGCCGGGCACAGCAGCCGCCAGCCCTCCAGGCTGGGTCCGCTGCCTTTGCTGCAGCGGTGCCTGGCAAGAGGCTGCGCCTGTCGGCTGCAAGCCTGCTGGCTGGTCCTGATCTACCTCCAGCCCATGGTCGTGCCAACGCCGTGGCAAGTGCACCTGGGCAGCAGCCATTTGCTGCAAGACGTGGGCCCAGCGCGCGGCTGCTGCCTCCAGGGCACCATCACTGCCAAGCTGGCAGGGCAGCCAGAGCACTGGGGCCGGAACCTGTTCCCCACAATGCAGGTAGGCTTGCAGCATCATTGACATCAGGTGAGGAGGGGGATATGCTGGCATGCACTGACCTGACCCTATGCATTGTGGGACAGTACTGCGGAGTGGTAAATAGCCGGCCTTGCTCTGGCTTGCATTGGCTTGCTTGCCGGCCCTGCACCCCCTTGCTCGCTTGCTCTGTGCGCGTCCGAGCTGGCGTACACAAAAACAATAGGCACAAATGCTCCATCACAGCGCGGGCACGCGCAATCGGGAGCCTGCAGCACCAAAGTTAAGGCCTTCTGCGCAAGCCCAAGGGTTTTGCGCTATGAAAGCCGTGGTGCAAGCACACTTGGCGGGAGCTCTGCCAGTCCAACACGCCTCCTGAAAAACACAAACCGCTCGTAAGCAGGCCTGCTGATGCACCTTATTTTGGCAATGCACCGAGCCCCGTGCGGCAGTCCAACATATGCTGTGCATTGTGCAGACACAGCAACAACACTCACCCAACCTTGGCACCCGCTGCCAACATCATCAACCCTGCTTGAGGCTGCACTGATGCTTGGGACACACACGCTGCGCAATGGGGCCAGGCTGCTCTAGGGTTGCCAGCGCTGCAGCACGGTTGAGTGGTCAGCACATCCATGCAAGCATGCACAGCGTGTGCAGTGTGCGCGACGCACAGCATGCGCTCAACTCCGCCTGCGCTCCTCTGATGCACCAGCCGCCGGCTGGTGGCTTTTGCCCCAATTCTGGACATGACATTGGCAACGCAAACAAGTGCTTGTGGAGAGCTGGGACTGAACTAAGTTCCCTGTTTAACAGTCATGGCTGCCCCCACGGTTCTGTGCAGCAGTCAAGGCAATTTTCTCTGTGCTTCAATCACAGCTGAGGCTGACTGCATTGTGCTGCTGCTCACAGGTGTTCCTCCGCTAGGGTGCGGGGAGGCCCCTGGGGAGCTTGCTCCTTCGTCATCAAGTGAGCACAGGGACGCCCTTCCTGCCAGCTTGGATGTGGATGAGGAAGCAGAGCTAGCCAGGCAGGTGGCAGAAAGGATGAGCCGCCATCGCCATCGCCGGCTGCGCAAACATTTGTAGGAGGTGGGTGGGTCAGCCAAAGCTGCGAGGGCGAATGTGCAAGCGTCCATGTACGGGTGCGTGTCCGTCACAGGCATACGGTATGCTCTTTGAAGTGGAAGTTTGCCTTGTGGCCCCCTTTGCGTGCCAGAGCTTTTTATGCAAGTTCTAGCCTCATACTGTGCTGCACAATGCCAAGAGAACAAGATAGTGCAATTCTGCCTGGTGTGCTACCCCTGCTCACCTATGCTTACCATTTTGTTTGTGAACTGCAGGTTTTCACTGCGGCAAGTCAGGCAGCATAAGGCATCAGTGCATATATAACCACTAGAAATCTACTTTTTTTAGTACGTGTGACAGGAGCACTATTGAGGGCTTTACAATTAGCATTAATATTGCACTATTGCAAGCTGGCAATGGTAATATTACGGTACATCAATTGGACTCTTAACACCAACTGAAAGCAGAAGTTTATTAGGGGCACCTCAATTACTTGGGTGTTGCAATGTTAGAATAGGCAGACCGTGACAAAGGTTTCTACAACAACAGCATAAGGACGCCATACTTCCTGACATTTAGACTTTCATTCAGGTACCCCATGCTCAAAAATCCTCTTTACAAATTATAATGTTTGTGTCTCCAATATTGAATTGGATTGTTCAGCCCTTCACGGAGGTTTTTTTGCATCCTTAACACCAAAGCCAACCAGATGCTATTTGGATCCTTTGTGTGCAAGGGCGAGCTTATGACTGGACTGGACATGTCGATCCTGTCACGCTGAGTGCAGCATCAAAATCAGTTAAGGCATTGCCAGGATAGCTATAACTGAAATCAATCAAGGGCAAACTTTGCATTGAATGCTCCACCAACAGGGAGTGTTGGCATTGCAAGATAGCTTAGCAAGCAGTAGGCATTTTTGCATTTTTGCTTAACAAGCAGACAATTTTCGCATTTCGCTTAACAAGCAGTGACATTTCAACCTTAAAAGCAAATGTCCCGAAGGAAGTATAGTGGTTAGTACCCAACCTTAAAGCACACAAATTCAGGGAAAATATTCGTTGAATGAGTGGGCTGGGAAGAAGAAGGTTGCACCTAATGGTTCAAAGGCCGGAGCTGGTGCAAGAGAGTTCGTGCGCCGCACACAGTGGATGAGCTAGGAGCATGGCAGACACCATCAGCCCCCCATACATCTAACTTCATGGCTTTTTTCTAGAGATTTATGCTATATTCTGGTCCCACTTTAATCTAGAATAAGATTTATGCTATATTCTGGTCCCACTTAATCCTGGGGCAACAATATCCACAGGTTCCTCCTTCGACGATTGCGTCGTGCCTTAGCATTCACACGCCATGCACTCTGTTCATCCGAGTACTGCACTCCTGGCAGGCGGCGGGGCACCTGCGATGGAAAGTCGATTATCCACCCTTGCAACCTGTGGGTTTGGGGTTCAAACCTCACTGGAGGCTCACAACCGGCTAAGCTGCCCTTGTTCGGCGGATACGGCCTTGAAAACCTTACCTTACCTCTGTTCATCTCTTACCACTGGAAATGCCGTTGTCACCTTTATGCTCCTCTCAAACTAGTTTCATTAAGTACTGGAGCTCCTATCTTGGAAGGTACTAAGCACCAATCCTGTACGTGCATTTTTAGAAAACACCAAGAGCGGTGTACAATGCTAGGCACCAACCCTCATGGCAATGTGCTCTGGTCAGCTTGTCAACCGTACATTGTTGTCTGGTTTTCATGAGCAGTTGAGCAGCCAATACATAAGAAGCTTAATTAGTTGGGTAGTAAATGTGTTCGACATTGTCCAGACAAAACATTATGAAAAAGTGAGGAACCACCGATCAAAAACAGATCTACAAGACAATCACATAGTGAAAGGTGGGCTGGGAAGGGTAAACACCTGGAGCCTGGCATCAGGATGGACAAAGACTGTCGGGGATGACTGATGCATGGTGCAGGGGGCCTGACACAAAATTATTTCTCCAGCTGTAGCCAACCATTGTAATTCTTACAACAGTGCATGTGTACGCAAGCTGCTGTGTGGAACTGTACTGTAGAGATATGTGTGTGTGTGTGTGTGTGTGTGTGTGTGTGTGTGTGTGTGCCCTTTCATCCCAGGCAAACGCCTTTCCTGGTTCTTAGGAAGCGTCAGGTGATGACACACAACAGACCCGTAAGGCTCACCAGAAGTGCCAGCAGCACACCTGCACACCAAATACAGCTGATTGTTGCAGCGTGGGACCAAATAGACCATCTTTACTGTCCCACAATGCATCAGTGCAAAACAATCGCACATCAGGCGCGCGCACATCTGGACACCAGATCACAGCTCCAGGTCATCGTCGTCATCCTCTGGCATCATCTGCGCGCTCAGCTGCGACATGCGCAGCTGCTGCCCCCGCTGCAGCACGCGGCCCGCCGGGTGTATACCCATGCCTCCCCTGCCCACCAGCAGCCTTGCAGCAGGCTCCTTCCTCAGCAGCCCCTGCTGCAGCTGTGGCTGGTGCTGGTGTTGCTGGTGCTGCTGCTGCTGCTGCTGCTGCTGCTGCGGGTGCGGGCAGGGTTGGCACTGGCGCCGCAGCTGCTGCTGGCCAGCAAGCTCTGCTAGTGGCCGCCGCGGTGCAGGGGGTGGCATGGTGGCAAAGCCCCCGGCAATCCCCCCACCCTGAAGGTCAGGGGCTCCCGCAGAGGCGCCCTGCGTGGGCCCTGCGTGGAGCCCCAAGGAGGGAAGGGGGGCCCCCATGCTGCTGGCCACGATCTGGCCAGGCCGGCTCCTGTGAGAGGGGGCGTGGAAGGCGGGCAGGCCTGTGCACAGCCGCTTGGCGGGCTGCTGCCCCTGGGCCTTTAACATTGACTGCTGCGGCCCGAGGGGGCCGGCAGGGGGGTGCAGCTGTGACTGATGCACACGCCTCGGCTGCGGTGGCTGCCCTGCCGTGGGCGCAGCTACGCCCAGCACATCAAACTGCGGCAGCGAGAGCAGCTGCCCGTCGTCGTCCTCCTCCTCCTCCTCCTCCTCCTCCTCCTTCTCCCCCTCCACATCCCTACCTTCCATTGGCCGCGGCCCGCCCTCCTCCGGCCACCTCACTGCGCCCTGCTGCTGCACGCCGCCCTCCACGCCCGCCTGCAGCGGCGCCTGCATGGCTGCTAGCGAGCGCCCCATGCTCCCAGCCTGCTGCTGCGCGCCGCCCGCTGCACCCGCCTGCAACGGCGCCTGTATGGTTGCTTGCAAGCCCCCCGCACTCCCAACCTGCTGCTGTGCACCGCCCTCCACGCCCGCCTGCGGCAGCGCATGCCTGGTCGCTTTTTTGCCACACCCACTAGGCAACAGCCCCCCCCCCCCCCCCCCCCCCCCCCCCCC
>LKMJ01007562.1_pt1 | contig 10242 bp, 13 predicted proteins | sample 643391 | NCBI WGS metagenome assembly LKMJ01 (sample SAMN04112250, study PRJNA286221) | soda lake metagenome | biome: soda lake; feature: Kulunda Steppe; material: water; isolation source: sample PL-Br10 brine of Picturesque Lake | place: Russia: Kulunda steppe | collected 2010-07
GCAATTTCGATCGCCAGGTCGCCGAACTCCAGATCCGCGCCGCCGTGCTGAACGGCTACACCGCGCTCGGCATACCTGTCACGGAGCCCGTGGGATAAGTGCGTCCGGGGAAAGGGGTGGTATGGCCATCACCTTCTTTGCGCAACAAAGCCGGTCGTCCGGCATGGCAAGCCGCGCCAATGCAAAAAAGGTATCACATCCGCGGAGATCTGCATTGGACAGCTCCACCCCGGATGGTCATCATCATTTATTAGCTTTCGCTTTTCCTCGCTCATGCTGTGCTCATCAGCCAGGCGTGACTGAAGGTTTATAACTTTTGGAGGATTTCGAATTTCCCCAAAGGCCTCGGCCGCTGCTCTTTCCCAGAGCAACAACTGCCGCACGCTGATCGCATCCGACCAAGCCTCCTATCTTAAGTGGAGTGGACATTCCCATGGTCATTTCCAGACGCACCTTCCTCAAATCGAGCACAGCCGCCCTTGCCGGCGCCGTCGCTGGTCCTTCCATGGCCAGCCTCGACCCGAATTCATTTGCCGATCGGGTGTTCCACGCAACCCATTATGGCCCGTTCGAGGCGATCGTACGCGAGGGTAGCCTGATTGGGCTCAACAGTATCGATGAGATCGACGCACGCCCATCCGAGATGCTGGCCTTTGGCATAGTGGATCGGACATATGACTCCACCCGCATCGATTATCCAATGGTGCGGAAATCCTACCTTGAGGGCTGGGCGAGAGGCGACACCAAGCCGGAACTTCGTGGTCGCGAGCCGTTCGTGCGCGTGGACTGGGACACCGCGCTGCGGCTGACGGCCAAGGCGATACTCGACGTACTCGAAGAGCACGGCAACGAGTCCATCTTCTCGTCGTCTTACGGCGGCTGGAGCCACGCCGGCGTTATGCGCCCCAATGTCCTGCAGGGGCGGTTCTTCAACCTTCTGGGTGGTTGTGTGAACACGCAGGGCGACTGGTCCGCTGGCGCTTCACAACTCGCGCTGCCGCGGGTCATCGGCGACATGGAGGTGTACTCTGCCCAGACCGCGTGGGAGGTGATCCGCGACAATACCGAGGTCTTCGTTTTCGTCGGTTGCGACCCGATCAAGAACAACCGCGTCGAATCCAACGTGGCGGACAACGCCATGCACGCGCGCTGGATCGATATCCGCGATGCCGGTTGCCGGTTCGTTTCGATCAACCCGCAGAGGACTGCAAGCGATGCTCTGCTTGGTTCGGAATGGGTGCCCATCGTGCCAAACACTGATGTGGCCCTGTTCCTCGCCATGGCTCATCACGTGCTTGAGCAGGGTCTCGAGGACCGCGCCTACATGGATCGTTACACCGTCGGCGCGGATAGGTGGATCGCGTATGTACGGGGCGACGACGACGGCGTGCCGAAGACGCCGGACTGGGCCGAAGCGATCACCGATATACCAGCCGACAAGATTCGCGAGCTGGCCGAACTCTTCTCCACCTCGCGAACCGAAATAGCAGGCGCCTGGTCGCTACAGCGTGCCCAGCACGGAGAGATGACCCATTGGGCGATCATCAATTTCGCCGCGCTCACTGGTAAGATTGGCAAGCCAGGCGAGGGCGTTGGCTTCTCCTGGCACTATGGCAACGGTGGGATGCCGCAGTCTGGCAAGGCTGGACCCACGGGTCTTTCCTCGGGCCGCAACGACGTTACCACGACATGTCCTGCCTCTCGTATTACCGAAATGCTCGAGAATCCGGGCATGGAATACACCCATAACGCTGAAACCAAGAAATATCCCGACATCCGGATGATATATAATGCAGGGAACAACTTCATTTCGCATCAGCAGGATACAAACCGGCTGATCAAGGCGCTGCAGAAGGTTGAGCACATCATTTCTCAGGATGTATGGTGGACCGCAGCCGTGCGCTGGGCCGATGTCGTTCTGCCCGCGAGCACGACGCTGGAGCGCGACGACATTTCTTCCGGCGGCACCTACTCCATCGACAAGATCTACGCCATGAAGAAGGTGATCGAGCCGATGGGTGAGGCCAAGAGCGACTACGAAATTTTCCGTGACCTGGCCGCGCAGTTCAACCTTGATTTCGAGTTCACTGACGGGCTCGAACTGATCGACCATATCCGCAACGCCTATGATCGCACTGACGCGACAGACGATTTCGAGACGTTCTGGGCGCGCGGCTACGCGTTCATGGAGGTGCCTGCCGAGGCGCGCCGCTGGGTGCGGCATGGCGATTTCTATAATGATCCCGTAGCCAACCCTCTGCACACCGAGTCCGGTAAGATAGAGATGTTCTGCAACGAGATTGCAATGCTGGAGCTTGATGACTGCCCGGGCATGCCGATGTGGATCGAGAAGCACGAATATCTGGGCAATGCTGCGGACGACCAGCTCCACATGGTAAGCCCGCATCCGTGGTACCGGCTTCACAGCCAGATGGCGAATTCCCCCCGGCTTCGCGCGCTCTACATGGTGGAGGACAGGGAACCCGTGCGCCTTAATCGCGCCGATGCAGAGGAGCGGGGCATTGCCGAGGGCGATCTGGTAGAGCTTTACAACGACCGTGGCACCGTGATTGCCGGCGCAATCCTTTCCGACGAAATCCGCCCCGGGGTGGTCTCTCTCTACGAGGGCGCGTGGCCATCGCTCGACAGCAAGGGGCGGTGTAATTCGGGTTTGGCAAACTTCCTGACCTCCACGCAGCGTGCTTCCGGGTTCAGTCAGGCGACGACGGCCAACACTTGCCTCGTCAGGCTGCGGAAATGTGAGGATCCTGAGGGCCCGAACAAAGCCTATGGCAAGCCCGAGATCATCGAAGACATGGAGATTGCCGCGCTGGACCCGGCGTCCCTCAATCTCGAGCGCACCGGTTCTCTGACACAGAGCGCGCTGACCGATATGGACCCTGGAGAAAAGCTATTCTACGAGCGTTGTACGGCGTGCCACGCACCGCGCGATCCAAGCCATTACTCACAGCGCCAATGGCAGGGTATCACTCCGTCCATGTTCCCGCGCGCCGGCCTATCAGATGAAGAGGCTGCGCTCGTGACCGAATTCCTGATGAATAATGCGTCCGACGCTGGTGGATGACGTGGTTTCCGCTACCCGACCTTGGACCGCCTGAGGCTGGTCTTTCCGGCTCTTGACTGGAAATGCGCGCCTTTTCGAGCATCCGATTCATTCCGCCGCAGTGGGCGGACGGGCCTCCAGCGCCCGAACCTTGCGCCAGTCCAACCCGGCAAACAGGGCCTCGAACTGCGCCCGGTTCAGCGTCATCACGCCATCCCGGATGGCCGGCCACGCGAAGCTGGTTTCTTGCAGCCGCTTGTACGCCATCACGAGGCCGGTGCCGTCCCAGAACAGAATCTTCAGCCTGTCGGCCCGCTTCGCCCGGAACACGAATACCGTGCCGGTGAACGGGTCCTCCTTCAGAATCGACTGCACCAGCGCAGCCAGCCCGTCATGCCCCTTGCGGAATTCCACGGGCTGCGTCGTCGCCAGGATGCGCACCTTGTGCGTCGGCATCATCATGCGCGTGCCCCAAGCGCCCGCACGATCTCGGCAATGCGGAGGGCCGGCGTGTCGGCAGCGAGGTGGAGCGCGACATCGCCAACGGCGATCCGGACATCGCTGCCGGCGGGATCCTCGTCGGCGTCAGCTGCTGGGCTTTCCCCGTCGCGCAGGACCAGCGGGGCGAAGACGGGCTCACCCTCCTCGACATCAGGCGCCGGCAGGACAAGCTCACCGTCCTTCGCCAGGCGCCGCCAGGCGGAGAGCTGGTTCGGCTGGACATTGAACCGTGCCGCCACGCCGTTGACTGTCGCGCCGGGGCGCAAGGTACCCGCGCCGCGGAGCGCTGGCGCGCGATCCGCTTCACCGCGTTCGAGCGCCGCCAGATCGTGGCCGTCAGGCAGGAACTCGACGCCGAATACGAGACCGCGAACGACACCCGCTCAGCCTCTCAGCAGCCCAGCCGCGCCACCGAAATTTCCAGCAATCCTCGGACTTGACCACTCGCGACTGAGATCTAACTGCTTTGAGGCTTGACGCATTGTACATTGCCACGCATGGATCAACGCTGATCGCGACGCCGCGGTCGTGCACCAGATCCTCGACATTCCGCAGCGACAGCGGGAAGCGGACGTACAGCATCACTGCCAGGCGGATGATTTCGGCCGACATCTTGTAGTACTTGAAGTGGCCGCATTTGCTCATCCGGGAACGCTAGTGTTCCGAGTCTGACGCATGCTACCGGTTCCCGCGAATTTCATCGAGGGCGTTCAGCGCGCGGCGCTCTCGGGCGAGGATCTCCTCGGCCGATCTGGTCCAGGTGAAGGGCTTCGGCCTGGCATTGTGCTGCAGGAGGTAGTCGTAGATGGCGGCCTCGAGGTCGCCGACGCTGGCGTAGCTGCCGCGCCGGATGCGCCGAGACGTGATCTCGGCGAAGAACCGTTCGACGAGGTTCAGCCATGACGCGCTGGTCGGCGTGAAATGCAGGTGGAAGCGCGGGTGCTTCCCCAGCCACGCCGTCACCTCGGGCGTCTTGAGCGTCGCGTAGTTGTCGAGCACCAGGTGCACCTCGCGCTCACCCGGCACATCCCGGTCGATGCGGCGCAGCAACTTCAGGAATTCCTTGGCCCGATGGCGCGGCATGCAGTCGCCGATCACCTTGCCGGATTTGACGTCGAGCGCGGCGAACAGCGTGGTCGTGCCGTGGCGCTTGTAATCGTGGGTCGTCACGCCGGAGGCGTGCGTTCCGCACGACGTGGCCGCGTGGCCCTTCTTGAGCGGCAGCCCCGGCTGGGTCCGGTCGAGCGCCTGGATCTGGGACTTCTCGTCGACGCAGAGCACCACCGCCCGCTCCGGCGGGTCGAGGTAGAGCCCGACGATGTCGGTGACCTTCTCCTCGAACATGGAGTCGTTCGAGACCTTGAAGGATTTCGTCAGATGCGGCTTCAGCCCGTTCGGCGGGAAATCGATTCACTGGATCGATTTCTGATCCGCCTCACCCGCCCATATCCTTCCCACGCTCGACGGCGAGATGCCCACCGCCTCGGCCATGGTCGAGCGGCTCCAGTGGGTCGCGTTGGGAGGGCTCTCCCGCACCGTCTTGGCGATCACCTTCAGGCGCGTCTCTCGCGGCATTGGTGGCACCCGCGACGGTCTGGTCTTGTCTCGCATCAGCCCCGCCACGCCCTCGTCGAGGTATCGTTCCTGCCAGCGCCAGACGGTCGGCTTCGACGTCGCCGCGCGCCGCATGATCTCGCCCGTGCCGTGACCATCCGCCGTCGCCAGCACGATCTGCGCCCGCCAGACGAGCTTGCGCGGGGTGTTCCGGTCGGCGACCAGGGATTGGAGTTCGGCTCGGTCAGCGGGGCTCAGGTAAAGGCAGATGTCATTGCGTCTCATGCCCCCACACTGACACGTCGGCGAGCATCTTGGAATCCTCCGTCAGGTGGGAAACACTATGGAATTCCGGCGGCGCGATTGCCCGGCGCCGCGTCCCTTGCGCCTCAGCCCTGCGGCCATTGCCCTGTTTCCGGTGCAGGGATAACCTCTCGGCCAGTGTGAAAACTGGAGACCCCGACATGATTCGCTTTCTGATATCGACGGCCGCCTACCTGATCGCGAATGCCGTGGGCCTGCTGGTGGCGGTCCTGCTTCTGCCGGGGTTCAATATCGACTTCGTCGCCTTCGTCGTGGCCGTTCTGATCTTCTCGCTGGTGCAGACCATCTCGGGGCCGCTGGTAACCAAGCTTTCGATGAAGCACATGCCGCAGCTGCTGGGGGGCATTGCGCTCATCACCATCTTCCTGGGGCTCCTGATCACCGCGGCGATCATGCCCGCCATGGAGATCGGCGGCATATCCAATCTTCTCGCCGCCACGTTGCTGGTATGGCTGGGCAGCCTGTTCGCCTCGATCCTGCTGCCGATCTACGTCTTCAAGCAATTGTCCGAGAAGGCGAAGGACAACCGAGCCGCCACCGAGGAGGCCACGGCGCGGGCCAATGCCGCTGCAGAGCGGGCGGAGCGTGCCGCCGAGAAAGCGGCGAACCCCCCGGGGTCCGGGGTCTGACCCGGAAAGGCTGGCTGAAGGCGTGATTGCTTGCACCGCTTCGCAGGGAGCTCACTTGGGGAATATCTGCCAAAGGGAGGAGGCCAACTCGGATTGGCTCCGTCGCATTGCGTCCGGGCTTCTGCTTGTGGCTGCGGCCATGCTTTTCGCGTGGACCTCGCCCGCAGCTTCGCAGGTGGTGCTGGAAACCACCACATTGCCGGACACGGCCATCGCGCTGGAGATCGACGCCACCAGCGACGCGGCCGTTGCCGACCGGATTCGCGCCATCCTGGGCGCACTCGACGGCTACGATGCCGTGGACGTGGCGGTGCAGTCAGGGGTCGTGACCCTGACCGGCCGGGCGGTCAACGAGGCGGCCGTGCGGCAGCTCGATCAGATCGTGTCGCGCGTGGACGGTGTGGTGGCAGTACACGGTCGCGTCGCAGCCAGCACCAATCTGGGGGAGCGGTTCACGTCGATCCGTGACCGCTTCGTCGCCCGGCTGTTGCAGACGTTGTCCTATCTGCCGCTGCTGCTCTTCGCCCTGCTGGTGTTCCTGCTGTTCTATGCCGCAGGCAGCGTTCTGTCCCGTATTGACAGAATATGGCGTCGGGCCGCACCGAACGCCTTCATTGCCGCGATCTATGCGCAGCTGGTACGACTGTTTTTCGCACTCCTGGGTCTTGTCGTGGCGCTCGACATGCTGGGCGCGGGTGCGCTTCTGGGCTCGATACTCGGCGCCGCGGGCATCATCGGCCTCGCCGTCGGTTTTGCCGTGCGAGACACAGTGGAAAACTTCATCGCCTCGCTGATGCTGTCGATCCGCCAGCCCTTCGCGCCATACGATCTGGTCGAGATCGACGAAGATATCGGCAGGGTCGTCAGGCTGACGTCACGCGCCACGATCCTGCTGTCGCCTGACGGCAACATGATCCGGGTGCCGAACGCGACCGTGTTCAAGGGGCGCTTGGTGAATTTTAGCCGCAACCCCGAACGTCGCTTCACCTTCCAACTGAACGTCGACGCGGCCGCCGGCATTGCCAAGACACGCGCGGCACTGGAGGCCAAACTTGCCGCGCTGCCCTTCGTGCTGACAGAGCCCGCCCCGCATGTCGTCGTGAAGGAGGATACCGGCACCGCGGTCCAGTTGAACTGCTCGGCGTGGATCGACCAGCGAACCACGAACTGGGACCAGTCGCGCGGCGAGGCAATCCGGGTGCTGCGCGCGGAAATGGCACGCGTGGTCAACCTCGACGGCAGGCAGCACGGTGCGGCGCGTCAACTCGTCGCCTCGCAAGCAGACCTCGATGCCAGCGCCCTTCCCGACCTCACGAACACCGAGGAGCGCGATCTGGAGCGCATGGTGGAAGCCGAGCGCCGATCCCCAAAGACCAAAGACATGCTGATCCTCGACGCGCCCAAGGAATAGCGGCCGATCATCCTGGTCACTGCTGAAGACGCTCATACTGGACGCCAACTTGCCGGACATGCGTCAGCCCTACCACTCATGCTGACCCCGCCTTATCCATGGGAATCGGATGGAGTTTCTGTGAGCGGTGCCTGAGGCCCACGGGAATTCAGCTTGACGGCTGGAAATTCCAGGGGAGCAGGTCGTCGATCCGGTACTGGGGGTGGCCGTTCGCGATGGCCTCCAGGGTCGCCTTGAGATAGCTGAACGGCTCGACGCCGTTGACTTTCGCGGTCTCGATGAGCGACGCGATGCAGCCCCACGCCTTGCCGCCTTCGTCATGCCCCGCGAACAAGCGTTTTTCCTGTTCAGGGCAATCGGGCGGATGAGATTCTCGACGCTGTTCGAGTCGATCTCGACACGGCCATCCTGAAGAAAGGTCTGCAGGCCGTCCCAGTGGCGATGGATATCGGCGAGCTTCTCGCCGAGGCGGGACTTGGCCGAGACGCGCAGGCGGCTCTCCTGCAGCCAGTCGCCGAAGGCGGCAACGAGGGGCGCGGTCCGGGCCTGCCGGCCCGAGTGGCGTTGTCCGGGATCGAGGCCGCGGAGGTCGGCTTCGACGGCGTAGAACTCGGCGATGCGACGCAGGCCCTCGGCCGGCGTGTCGGCAGCGAGGTGGAGCGCGACATCGCCAACGGCGATCCGGACATCGCTTCTGGCGGGATCCTCGTCGGCATCAGGTGCTGGGCTTTCCCCGTCGCGCAGGACCAGCGGGGCGAAGACGGGCTCACCCTCCTCGACATCAGGCGCCGGCAGGACAAGCTCACCGTCCTTCGCCAGGCGCCGCCAGGCCGAGAGCTGGTTCGGCTGGACATCGAACCGTGCCGCCACGCCGTTGACTGTCGCGCCGGGGCGCAAGGTCTCCGCGACAACCTGCGCCTTCACCTCATCAGGCCAGCGCCGATGACCGGACGCGCAGACCTAGACGCCCAGCGATTTGAGAAACGCGCTCGTAGCACACATTGCGAACCGAACTCCCTGTCTTGCGATAGGGATGCCCTCGCACTGCCGGGACCACCCGAGAAGGCGGGTCGCAGGCGACGCTTACGCCCAATGCACGCTGGTCGCTGGATTTCGTCCATGACCAATTCGCCAACGGCCAGCGCTTCCGCGTTCTCAACGTGGTCGACGACGTCACACGTGAATGCTTGGCTGCCATCCCGGACACGTCGATCTCGGGGCGCCGGGTGGCGCGTGAACTGACGGCTCTGATCGAGCGCCGCGGAAAGCCCGACATGATTGTCAGCGACAACGGCACGGAACTGACCAGTAACGCCATCCTGCGGTGGTGTTCCAAGCACTAGGTCGAATGGCACTACACCGCGCCGGGCAAGCCGATGCGAGACATGGTTTCGTCGAAAGTTTCAATGGCAGGAAGAGCGACGAGCTGCTCAACGAGACCATGTTCCGCAACCTGGCCCATGCGCGGATCGTGATCGCTGCCTGGGCCACGGACTACAACACCGAGCGTCCCCATTCGGCCTTGGATTAAAAACCCCGGCTGCCCACGCGCAGGCCCTTGGAGTGCCCCCACTGAAGTGGTCCACCAACTGGGATAGGATTATCCCAATCAGGAGGACCAGAGATGGCAGGAAAGCGAGACAAGCCGGAAGAGATCGTGCTGAAGCTTCGGCAGGTGGAGGTGCTTCACGGACAGGGTATGGCGATCGCAGATGCGGTGCGCCAGATTGGCGTGACGGAGCCGACGTATTACCGCTGGCGCAAGCAGTATGGCGGCATGAACCGAGACCAGCTCAAGCGGCTCAAGGAACTTGAGGCGGAGAACCAGAGGCTGCGGCGTGCCGTGTCGGATCTGACCCTGGACAAGATGATCCTGACGGAGGCTGCCCGGGGAAACTTCTGAGCCCTTCGCGTCGTCGCATGTGCATCGACCATGTGCGGCAGGCGCTCGGCGTATCCGAGCGCCGCGCCTGCCGCACACTCGGGCAGCACCGCTCAACGCAGCGCAAGGTTCCCTGCGGCGCTCCGGACGAGGAACGGCTGACGGAAGACATCATCGAGCTGACGCGCACCTACGGTCGCTACGGCTATCGGATGATCACCGGATTGCTGAACAACGCCGGCTGGCATGTGAACCACAAGCGGGTCGAGCGGATATGGCGACGCGAAGGGCTGAAGGTCCCACAAAAACAGGCGAAGAAGGGTCGACTCTGGCTTGGTGACGGGTCCTGCGTCCGACTCCGGCCAGAGCGCCCGAACCACGTCTGGTCCTACGACTTCGTCCAGGACCGGACGCATGACGGGCGGCTGTTCCGCATGCTCAACATCATCGACGAGTCCACGAAGGAGGCGCTGGTGATCCGGGTCGACCGCAAGCTCAATTCAACCGACGTGATCGACGCCCTGACGGACCTGTTCATCCTACGGGGCCCACCTGAGTTCATAAGGTCCGACAATGGCGCCGAATTCATCGCCAAGAAAGTGCGCGCATGGATCGGCGCCGTCGGCGCGAAGACCGCCTTCATAGAGCCGGGTTCGCCTTGGGAAAACGGCTACTGCGAGAGCTTCAATGCCCGGTTTCGCGACGAGTTGCTGAACGCCGAAGTCTTCTACTCGCTCCGGGAAGCCCAGATCCTGATCGAACGGTGGCGCCGACACTACAACACCGTCAGGCCCCACAGCTCGCTGGGATATCGCCCACCCGCACCGGAAACTTTCGTCCCGATAGACCAGAGACCGACAATGCACTAACAATCAAC
>LKMJ01007563.1_pt1 | contig 10241 bp, 10 predicted proteins | sample 643391 | NCBI WGS metagenome assembly LKMJ01 (sample SAMN04112250, study PRJNA286221) | soda lake metagenome | biome: soda lake; feature: Kulunda Steppe; material: water; isolation source: sample PL-Br10 brine of Picturesque Lake | place: Russia: Kulunda steppe | collected 2010-07
ATTCGGGCTCCGAACGCGAGCGTTCGTCGGTACTGTTCGCGCGTGACCCATCAAGATACCGGAACCAGCGGCCCGTCGGCGGTTCGTTCGACCGAGACGCCCGGCCGGCCGCTCGGGGCCGGTTCACCCGAACGGTGCGACCCGTGGTGTATGAACCCGCTACCGGCCGGTAATACACCCTTTATTTCCCAGTTACCCGCGATAACGTCCGACCCGCCAGCCGGTTTCGAACGGTCCGGACATTCGTTAAATTCTGAAGAAACATCCACAAATAGTTCTATTTCAGAGTGTTCTTACGTTTATCACATGGAAAAGTTTATAGAGTAAACCCCTCGTTGACCGGTCGCATGTCGATCGATCCGTGCGGTCGAGACGATGGCGACTCGAGCAAACCTGGTAATCGGCAGTTGACGCGACGGGCTTGTCTCGGCTCGCTCGCGGCGGTCGCCGCCACCGGGGTCGGCGGCGTCGCCTCGGCGACGGACGAGTACGAACTCGTCGAGCTCTCCCCCGGCGAGCGCCACCACGTCGAGATCGAGGGCGGTGACTCCCTCGAGAACGTCCTCTACGACCAGACGGCCGAGGGCTCCCAGGTCGTGATCAGTGCCCGTGGGGCCGACTGGACGATCCGGAACGTGGGCGTCGCGGGCCCGAACGTCGGCCACGGCGCACAGTTCGGCGTTGCGGACACCGGCGGCGGCACGTCGACCATCGAGAACGTCTACCTCGGGGACGGTGCGATCGACGCCCACCGGACCGGCCTGGGGATCTGGGTCGCGCCGGACCACCGCGGCGTCCTCGAGATAGAACGGGTGAACGTCCAGGGGATGGGGGACAACTCGTTTTACTGCTCGGCGCCGGGATCCGACGGCGAGGTCCACATCGACTCGTGTTACTCGAAGGATTCCTGGGTCGCTCACTACCGGCTCGCCCGCGGCTCGGTCACGAACTCCGTCGCGGTCAACACGTCCGCGGGACGGGACGGCCGCGGGCTCTGGGCGTGGGCCCCGGGACCAGTCGAGGTGGAGGGCTGTTCGTTCGCGATGAACGGCCGGCACTTCTCGTTCGACGTCGGCGCGAACAACAGCGCCTCGCAGGTGCGGGTCGTCGACACCGAGTACGACACCGGACGCGACGGCGGTTCGACGGTCAACGGCGCGCTCGACCTCCGTTCGGGTAACGGCACCGATCCCGTAGACGAGGTGCCCGACGGCTGCCCGACGACCGCGGAGGAGGCCGCCGGAGGCGACGAGACACGGGTCTGGTCGCCGTTCGTCGGCCGTCGCCACTAGGGGCGTCGGTCTCCGGCGTCACCGCTGGCCCGGCGCTCCGACGCGTCGCGCTGACCCGGCCCTCCACCCGCCCCCGCTGGCTCGACTCCCCACCAATCCCCACAGACTCTGCTTTTCACTCGCCGGCTCGGCCCTCCTCTCGCCACCGCCAGCTATCCACCCGTCGCAGCCACCGACGACTCCCCGTCCTCTCCTTTCTGATCCGGCCGGCGTCCGGCGCTCAGTTCGGTCACAGAGTGAGGGCGTCGTCGGCCGCGTTCCGGAGCGCGTCCGAGCGGCCGTAGCTGCCCGGGGCGATCGCGACCGTCCCGACGCCGACGCTACCGGCGTACTCGAGAACCGGCTTGAAGTCGGTGTCCCGTGAGGCGATCGCGAGCGTGTCGAGCCGTCCCTCCGCGAGCGCCGCGGTGGCGTCGACGGCGAGTTTCACGTCGACGTCCCCGCTGGTGACGACGACCTCGAACCCACGCGCCTCGGCGGCCCGGACGAGCCCGGGCGTGGCGTGCTCGTCGAGGTAGAGCCGCCGGACGCCGGTCCGGCCGAGCCCGTCTCCGACCCGTCTGAGCTCGTCGAGGTCGACGTCGAACTCCTCGCGGAAGACGTTCGGTCCGTCGACGAACAGGCCGACGGTCCGCGTGTCGGGGCCCCCGAGTCGCCGACGGATCCGATCGAACATGGGGGGCGCTTCTCGGCGTCCGGGGATAGCCCTGACGGAAACCGGCGGGCGAGCCTGGCGGACGTTGGCGGGCGGTTCGTCCGGCTCGGCGCGCGATTCAAGTGGGTCGTCCGCGTACCCGGGGGTGTATGACGATCGCCAGCGAGCTCAGGGAGGCGATGGATGACGGACGGGAGGAGCTGATCGCCGTGCTCGCCGAGCACCGGCTCGTCCCCGAGCTGGCGGGGACGTCGAGCTCGTCTCTCCTCGGAGACTCCGCCGTCCCCAAGTTCGAACTCGTCTCGCGCGGGGAGAGCGACGAGGCACAGCACGTCGACCGACAGACCGGGAAGCTCGTCCTCGATACGCTGGGCGTGAGCTCCGAGGAGGAGTGTGAGTCGGTCGTCGAGGAGATCACCGGCCACGACGCCTGGGAGTGAGGATCGTCGGCCACGACCGTGGGATAATATATACGTCCACGGGCGAGAGCGACGGGTAGATGCGCGCCTTTCGGATCGCCTACGACGGGACCGGCTACCACGGCTTCCAGCGCCAGCCCGACGTCCCGACCGTCGAGGACGCGATCTTCGACGCCCTCCGGGAGCTGGGGATCCTCTCGGCCGACGTCCCGAAACCGTCGGGGTACGCCGCCGCCGGGCGGACCGACGCCGGCGTCTCGGCGCTGGCCCAGACCGTCGCGTTCGAGTGCCCCGACTGGCTCACCCCGCGCGCTCTCGACGCCGAGCTGCCGGCGGACGTGGGGGCGTGGGCGAGCGCCGACGCCCCGGCCGACTTCCATGCCACCCACGACGCGAGCCGTCGGGAGTACACCTACCACCTCTACGCACCCTCCGCCGACCGGCGTTCCACGGACGGCCAGGCGGCCGGCTCCGACGACTCCCCGACTGGGGGTCCACTCTCGGCGACGATCGACGACGACCGGTTCCGGGCCGCCCTCGAGGCGCTCTCCGGACGGCGGGACTTTCACAACCTGACGCCCGACGAACGGGGGACGGTCCGGTCGCCGACCCTCGAAGCGAGCCGCGAGGGCGAGTACCTCATCGTGACGGTGACCGCGGACGGCTTCGCCCGCGAGCTCGTCCGCCGTCTCGTCTCGCTCGCCCGGTCGGTCGGCACGGGCGAGGAGCCCGTCGGGAAGGTGGCGCGCACGCTCTCCGCGGAACCCCTGCCGGGCCACGAGGGAGTCGCCCCCGCGGCGCCCGAGCCGCTCGTGTTGACCGACGTCGAGTACCCCGACCTCGAGTTCGTCGCCGACGAACGGGGGGCCGAACGCGTCCGGACCGTCTTCGGGGAGCTGGAGGTCGAACGGACGACCGGCGCGCGGGTCGCCGGCTGCCTCCGCGAGGGGGTCCCGCGGTGATCGACCGGACGGCGAGCCCACGCTGATCGAACGCACGACGACGCCCGAACCGAGGCCACGTGACGGCGGCCGAATAGACGTCACGCGGTGACGCCCGAACCGAGGCCACGTGACGGCGGCCGAATAGACGTCACGCGGTGACGCCCGAACCGACGCCAACGAGGAGCCGCCGGGACTGTCCACGGGGCGTGGCGGGACTACAGGTGGCTCTCGATCGTCTCGGCGGTCTTGGGCCCGACTCCCGGCACGCTCTCGAGTTCTTCCCGGCTCGCCCCGCGGACGTTCTCGACGCTGCCGAACCGACCCAGAAGCCGCTTTCGCGTCTCCGGGCCGACCCCGGGAACGCCGTCCAGCGCCGTCGACACCTCGTCGCGGACGCTCCCGTGGTACTGGAGCGCAAAGCGGTGTGCCTCGTCGCGGACCCGCTGGAGGAGATGCAGCTGTGGGGCGTCGTCGGGCCAGTCGAACGTCCGGTCGGGCGTGATCGTCCGTTCGTCGGCTTTCGCCAGCGCCACTGCGGGGATCGTCCAGCCGACGGCTTCGAGGGCCTCTCGTGCCGCCTCGAGCTGGCCACGGCCGCCGTCGATCACGAGCAGGTCCGGGTCCGGCCGATCGTCCCGGCCCTCGACGGCCCGCCGGGCGCGCCACTCGAGTAACGTCCGCATGTTGGCGTAGTCGTCGTTCTCGTCGGCCAGCTTCTTCCGGCGGTAGGCGGACTTCTCGGGGTCGCCGTCGACGAAGGTCACGTCGCTGCCGACCGCCGCCCGTCCGCCCGCGTGGGAGACGTCGAACCCCTCGATCCGGGCGGCCGACTCCAGCCCGAGTGCCTCCGCCAGGGCGGCACACTCCTCGCGCCGGCCGACGTTCCGGCGGGCGTTTTTCAACGCGAGGTCGACGAGCGTCGCCTCTCGGCCGGCGCCGGGAACCCGGACGTCGACGCCCTCCGCCTCGAGCCAGGCGCTCACCTTCCCGTCGCCGTGGTGTTCGGGCAGGAGGATGGCTTCGGGCAGCTCGCGTTCGGCGTAGTACTGGACGAGAAAGGCCGTCAACACGCCGGGAACGCCCTCGCCGCCGTCGGGGGCCGAGAGCGGGTGTCGGTCCCGCTCGACGAGCTTGCCCCCTTCGGCGCGGAGGCGGGCGACCGTCGCCCCGTCGCCCTCGATGGCGACCCCGAGGACGTCGACGGTCCGCTCGTCGCCGACCGACCGGACCGCGTCGGCGCCGCCGCCGTGGAACGACTCGACGGCCGCGAGCCGATCCCTGAGGTTCGCCGCGCGCTCGAAGTTCCGCTCGGCGGCGGCGGCCTCCATCCGCCGGGAGAGTGGATCGGCGAGCACCCCAGTTTCGCCCTCGAGGAACCGCTTCACCCGCTCGACGTCCTCCCGGTAGGAGTCGAGGTCGATCTCTCCCGTACAGGGGGCGGTACAGAGTCCCATCTCGTAGTCGAGACACGGACGTACGCGTCCGGCGTACTTGTGATCCGTGCACGACCGGATCCCGTAGCTCTCCCGGAGTGCCTTCACCACCGTCTCGACCCGTCCCTTGTCGGTATATGGGCCGTAGACGGTCGCCGACTCCGCCGGGTCGCGGGTCACCTCGATCCGTGGCGCCTCGCCGGCGGTCAGCTGGACCATCGGGTAGGACTTGTCGTCTTTCAGCCGGACGTTGTACCGCGGCCCGTGACGTTTGATCAGGTTCGCCTCGAGGAGAAGTGCCTGGGTCTCGGTGTCCGTGACGGCGATCTCGAGCTCGTCGGCGCGGTCGACCATCCGGCGGATCCGCTCGCTTCGGGGGTCGGCGTACGACCGCACCCGCGAGCGCAGGTCGACCGCCTTCCCGACGTACAGCGTCGTCTCGCCCTCCCGGAACTGGTAGACCCCCGGCTCGCGGGGGAGCTCGCCCGCCCGCTGGCGGAGCCGGTCGACGTCCATCGGCCGTCTCTAGCGGACCGACGGCTTTGAGCCTGACGTCGTCGTCTCGTCGGCGTCCGGCCCCACTGCCGACTCGAGGGCGGTCCGCGCCGGCGGATCCGATCGATCGACCGGAACCGTCAGCTCCCCGCCGCTGTGGACCCGGATGACGAGCCGTCGTCCTCGCGAGCGGCGGTACTGGTGGGCGAACGCCAGCGCGGCGACCGCGGCGAGCAACCCGAGAAAGACCACGAACGTGTCGACGAGCGTCGCCAGCGTCTCGATCGTCCCCAGCGCGTCGTCGATTCCGGTGGCAGTCGGCGTCCCCTCGGCGTCGATCGGCGAGGGAATCAGCTCCCGGAATTCGGAACGGACGGCGACGACGGCGACGGCCCGGAGGAGCCGACGGAGTCCCACAAAGGTTTAACTCCACACGAGACTTCGTCCTTCTCGAGAGGACAGATGTCACCGGAGGATTCCGACGACCGACGGACAGACGAAGAGTCGAGCGCGGACGACACAGACCGGACGCCGGAGGACGTCCACGATCCGGACTCGGAGGGGCCCGTCGAACGTGCCGCCGTCGACGCAGCCGAGGAGCTCGACGCGCGGATCGTCGACCTGCTCTCGTGGATCCTCGATACGGAGACCAGAGCGAAGATCTACGTCTTCCTGCTCGCGAACCCCGCGAGCACCTCCGAGGAGGTCGCGACGGGGACCGGTCTCTACCCCAGTACCGTCCGGGAGGCGCTCGCTGAGCTCCACGACGAGGATCGCGTCGACAGGGAGAAACGCGAGAGCGACGGTGCGGGGAACAACCCCTACGAGTACACCGCGATCCCGCCGAGTGAGCTCGTCGGCGGCGTCGCGGATCAGGTCCAGCGGGAGCTGAACACGATCTTTTCCCTCGACCGGCTCCTCGAGCGCGAGACGGAACCGTTCGACGTGGACGCCGAGCCGGTGACGATAACGGTCGACGAGGCACCCGGTGGCGTCGAGTCGGACGACGATGTGGACGACGGCCACGTGGATGACGACGTAGATACCGGGGCGGGCGACGACGCTGACGCAGACGACGGCCATACCGACGGCGACGTGGACGCAGACGACGGCCATACCGACGGCGACGTGGACGCAGAGACGGACGGGGACGAGGATCGCGAGTAGACGGTACGGTCGAACGTTCAGTCCCGGCCGGCCGAGACAATGCCGAATCGGCCCGGGCGGTTTCACGGCCAGAACCGAGAGCTCGATCGTCGCCTCCGCCGATTGGCAAACCGTTTTGCCCCCATGTACCAAACGCGGGGATAGCGGATGAGCTCACATCACACACCGGAGACGGAGGCCCGGAACCGACCGAAAAGAAACGGTGCCACCGGAGGACGACGATGACCGATGAGCTTCCACCGGTCTACGGCGGCGAGATCCTGCACGTCCACCTCGACAGCGGCGAGGTCGAACGCGAGTCGATCGATCCCCGGGACGCCCGCCGGTTCCTCGGCGGTAACGGCTTCGCAGCCAGACTGGTCCACGACCACGTGCCGCCGGAGGCGGGGCCGTTCGATCCCGAGAACGTGCTCGCGTTCACCGTCGGGCCGATGAACCTGACGCCGTTTCAGTCGACCAGCCGCGGCGTCGTCGGTTTCGTCAGCCCGATGACCGACGGCTTCTTCGACAGCACGTTCGGCGGCACGTTCCCGCGGGCCCAGAAGTCGACGGGGTTCGAGGCGATCGTCCTCCACGGGCGGGCCGAGGAGCTGTCCTACGTCCACGTCAGCGAGGACGGAGCGGAGCTGAAGCCCGCGACCGACCTCGCGGGCGCCGAGACGTACGACACCTGCGAGCGGATCCGCGAGCGGGAGGGCGAGGGGTACGACACCCACGTGATCGCCGCCGGCCCGGCCGGGGAGAACCGCGTCCGGTACGCCTGTCTGCTACACGACTCGAAGATCCGGGAGGGGGTCGCCGGCCGCGGGGGCAGCGGGGCGGTACTCGGCTCGAAGAACGTCAAGGCCGTCGCGATCCGCGAGGGGGAGTTCGAGCCAGAACTCGCCGACGAGGACGGGCTCCGCCAGCTCGCCGGCTCCCGGATGGGGCCGCTGATGGAGGGCACCGAGATGCTCCAGGAGTACGGCACCAGCGGGCTGGTGAACCCGATAAACGAGATGGGGAAACTCGGCGAGTCGAACAACCGCCGCGAGCAGGCCGCCGACGAGGACGCGGAGGCGATAAGCGGCGAGACCCTCCGTGCGGAGTACGTCACCGAGGACACAACCTGTGCGAACTGTGCGGTCCGGTGTGGGAAACGCGTCTCCGTCGAGGCCGAGGGGATCACCGCGGCGAAGATCCCCGAGTTCGAGAGCCTCTTTGCGACCGCGTCGATGCAGGAGACGTACGACATCGAACGGGTGATCACCTCGAACGACCTCTGTGACCGTCTCGGGATGGACACGATCAGCTGGGGCGTGACCGTCGCGTTCGCCCGGGAGTGTTACGCGGAGGGGCTGATCTCCGAGGACGCCTCCGAACACCTCGAGTTCGGCGACGCCGACGGGCTCGTCGAGCTGGCCCGGGAGACCGCCCACCGAGAGGGGATCGGCGACGACCTCGCGGAGGGCTCGTTCCGGATGGCCGAGGCGCTCGAGGGGAACTCGAGCAGCTATCTCCACGGCTCGAAGGGCCTCGAGTTCGCCGCCCACTCCCCCCGCGGGCTGAAGGGGATGAGCATCGGCTACGCGACCTCCACGCGCGGGGGCTCTCACCACGATACCCGGCCGACTCGCCAGTACGACGGCGAACACGACGAGACCACCGAGGGAACTCCCGAGTTCGCCGCCCGCTCTCAGCACTTCACCGCGCTCGGGGACTCGCTAACCCAGTGTCGGTTCGTCAGCGAAGGTGGCTGGGGAACGGATATCACCGAGGAGTACCGCGACGCCCTCGCCGCGGCGACCGGCTGGGAGCTCTCGACGGCGGAGGTCGAGGAGATCGGCGAACGGATCTACAACTTAGAACGGCTCATCAACGTCGAACGCGGCGTCGCGAGCCGGGAGGCCGACACCCTCTCCGAGCGGGTGATGAGCGAGCCGATCCCCGACGGACCGGCCGAGGGGATGTACTGCCCGCCCGAGGAGCTCGAGGCGATGCTCGATGAGTACTACGCGTTCCGTGGCTGGGACGACGACGGCGTCCCGACCGCCGAGACGCTCGACCGGCTCGGGATGGCCGAGTTCGCCTGACCGCAGACACGCCCGAGACGGTCGAATCCGCCTGACTACCACCGCCCGGGCCGGACGAGTTCGCCTGCCACCGACACGCTATTCACACCCGGCTGCGTGGGTCCGGCCATGAACGACCAGGTAGTCGATCCCGAGTTCGCCGACGAGCTGATCACCGTCTGCCGGACGGTCGTCGGGGACGAGCTGCGCAGTGTCACCTACTTCACCGACGAGGAGGTGGGGCAGCTGTACCTCCGCTCGGACCTCGATCGGACGGCCGACCTCGTCGGCTTCGCCGAGCTCGAACGCGGGGGCTTTCGGGCCGATCAGCTGTACCGGGACAGCCAGCTCGGCGAGTACCACGCGACGGTTCGGATGTTCGACAACGGCTACCTCGCGCGCGTCATCGCCGGCGAACACGGCGTCTGGGTCACCACCGACTCGATGTCGATGGAGCGGTTCGAGGAGCTCTCGACCGCCCTCAAACGATCCCTCGCCGGGTGAGTCGGCCGGCTGACGAGCGCCGGGATCCATGCCGTTATGTGCCACGAGGCCCCACCTCCGGACGGAATGGACGTGGATCTCTCCCGGCTGACCGCCCACCTCGAGGCGGAGGGTATCGACGGCTACCTCATCGACGACGACTCCGCGGATCCCGATCAGCGGTACGTCTCGGGGTTCGACGCCCCGGACCCGTACCTGACGCTCGTCGACGGCGACGGGGTCCACCTGCTCGTCTCCGGGCTCGAGTACGGCCGCGCCAGGAAGGAGGCGAACGCGGACACCGTGAGTCGGCTCTCGGCGTACGACTACCGGTCACGTCTCGCCGAGTACGGTTCCCACGAGGGCCGGATCCGGACCGTCGCGGCCTTCCTCGCGGACCGCGGGGTCGAGTCGATCGCCGTCCCGACCGGCTTCCCGACGGGGACGGCAGACGGGCTTCGCGAGCGGGGCGTCTCGGTCGGCGTCGAACCCGACGGGATCGTCGAGGCTATCCGGGCTAAAAAGACCGACGAGGAGGTCACACACATCCGACGGACCCAGCGAGCCAACGAGGCCGCGATGGCCGTCGCCGAGGGGTTGATCGGTGGCGCCGAGATCCGGGAGGGAGTCCTCCACCACGGCGGCGAGGTGCTGACGAGCGAACGGGTCAAGGAGGCGATCGAGGTCGAGTTGCTCGGTCACGGCTGTGGGCTCGACGACACGATCGTCGCCTGCGGGGCCGACGCCGCCGATCCCCACGACCGGGGAAGCGGGCCGCTCGAGGCCGGCGAGGCGATCGTCGTCGACGTCTTCCCGCGGGACAAGACGCAGGGGTACTTCGCCGACATGACCCGGACGTTCGTCCGCGGCGAGCCGAGCCCGGAGATGCGTCGCCGGTACGAGGCGACCCGGGAGGCCCACGAGGCGGCGCTCGCGGCCGTCGAACCGGGCGTTACGGGTGCGGCGGTCCACGACGTCGTCTGTGACGTCTACGAGGAGGCCGGCTACGCCACCCTCCGGAGCGATCCGGACGCCGAGACCGGCTTCATCCACGGCACCGGTCACGGCGTCGGGCTCGCGATCCACGAGGCCCCGACGATCTCCTCGGCCGGCGAGGAGCTCGAGCCCGGACACGTGATCACGATCGAGCCGGGGCTCTACGATCCGGCCGTCGGCGGCGTCAGGATCGAGGACCTCGTGGTCGTCCGGGAGGACGGCTACGAGAACCTCACCGAGTATCCGATCTCGATCGAGCCGCGTTCCGACCGGTGAGCTGCGGACGTGCCGACCGGTGAGCTGCGG
>LKMJ01007564.1_pt1 | contig 10240 bp, 11 predicted proteins | sample 643391 | NCBI WGS metagenome assembly LKMJ01 (sample SAMN04112250, study PRJNA286221) | soda lake metagenome | biome: soda lake; feature: Kulunda Steppe; material: water; isolation source: sample PL-Br10 brine of Picturesque Lake | place: Russia: Kulunda steppe | collected 2010-07
AATGCATGGTGCTCTCGCGCGCGCACCCGATAGAAGTCAGAATGCATGGTGCTCTCGCGCGCGCACCCGATAGAAGTCAGAATGCATGGTGCTCTCGCGCGCGCACCCGATAGAAGTCAGAATGCATATGGTGCTCTCGCGTGCGCACCCGATAGAAGTCAGAATGCATGGTGCTCTCGCGCGCGCACCCGATAGAAGTCAGAATGCATATGGTGCTCTCGCGTGCGCACCCGATAGAACTCGCGGTCGCCAAAGTGCAGCAGCTCCGCGAGGATGTTGAGCCACAGGTGGAACAGGCAGTAGAAGATGACCAGCCAGCAGTAGATGTTGGGCAGCGCCAGCTTGAGGACCCGCTCGCACAGGCGCAGCCAGTCCATCTGTGGACAGAGGCACAGGGTAAGGGTCAAGGGTCAAGGGTCAGGGTCAAGGGTCAAGGGTCAAGGTCAAGGGTCAAGGTCAAGGTGAGGGTAAGGGGCAAGGGAAGGGTAAGGGGCAAGGTCAGCCAGTCCATCTGGGGCAGGCAGGGTAAGGGTAAAGGTAAGGGTCAAGATCAAGGGTCAAGGTCAAAGGTCAAGGTCAAGGTCAAGGTCAAGGGTCAAAGGTCAAGGCTCAAGGTAAGGGAAAGGGTATGGGTATGGGTCAAGGGCCTAGGTCAAGGTCAAGGGTCAAAGTCAAGGTCAAGGGTCAAGTGTCAAGGAAAGGGTAAGGGATAAGGGTAAGGGTAAGGGTCAAGGTTCAAAGTCAAGTATCAAGAGTCAAGGTCTAGGGTCAAGGTCAAGGGTCTAGGTCAAGGTAAGGGTCAAGGTAAGGGTCAAGCGCAGCCAGCCCATCTGGGGACAGGCAGAGTAAGTAGGACAGGGTTGCGTGGCTGAACCTGCTGAGCGTTTAGTACAGCTTCCCACTGCCAACTTCAACTCAGCAGTTTGGCTGGAGCCTGACGGGCATGCAGCCTGAGCCACGACCCGGCAAGGCACCACAATGCGTGAGCAAGGCACCACAATGCGTGAGGCAAAGGCACCGCAATGCGTGAGGCGAAGGCACCGCAATGCGTGAGGCAAAGGCACCACAATGCGTGAGGCAAAGGCACCGCAATGCGTGAGGCAAATCGCTCCTCCAGAGAGGCGAGGAGGACCGCACAAGCAAGGGAAGCCTTAAAAAAGCAACAACGGCTTCAGTGAATGACAGACCTCAGTCCCTCCGCAGTGTGGACTGAGAGGGCAGCAGCAACCAAACCACACACCACAGAGCCAAGTCAGCACAGTAGGCACCCAGCCCACCCACCCAGCAGCAGCCTCTGCACACGTGCACCAGCTGATCTGCGCACAAGCGCTATTCCCTAGCACCTACTCACAAGCACAATTGCATGCCATTGCTCAGAACCTTCTTCTCCCCACACGCATACGCTCCTCTGGGCATGCTGCCTGCGGCCTGTCACCCCCACCCACCGTGCGCATGGGGCTCATGGAGTTGGAGATGGCAGGTATCATGTACTGCTGCAGTATGAGGGACAGCAGAGTGACCATCAGCACCAGCTCCGCCACGCGCCGGGCCAGCCAGCACTTGCGGATGGTGGGCGACCTGGGGTAGTTGATCTGCATGCGCGCAGGGCAGCAGTGGCAGGGGTGCACTCGCGTTGCCAGCCTGTTTCATAGCGCGCGCTGGGACAGCTTGAGAGTAGATGGTGGGCGACCTGGGGTAGTTGATTGATGCGCACGCAGGGCAGCAGCGGCAGGGGAGCACTCGCGTTGCCAGCCTGTTTTGTACAGCATGCAGCGCCAAGAGGATGAGATGAGCACAGATCAAGAGCTAGTGCTCATGCTCGGTTGCAGAAGACTTTGGAACCAGCTGAAGGGCTGCTTGATTGCATGCACGCACACACACGCACGCGCGCGCGCACACACTAAGCAGACGGATTCCGTGCGCACCTGGTAGCACAGCGTGGGCACTGCCAAGAAATAGGCGAGGTTGGACAGCGTGATATTCTGGGGGTACCGCAACGCAGGGTGGCCTGAGTGAGGGGAGGGCAGGCGCTGGGCTTCGTCATCAATGCTCCCCTCGCCGGGGCGCGTCTGCGGATGCAAGCGGCCGTGCAGCACGGTGCTGAACGGAACGGTGTAGCGGAGTACGATGCAAAAACAGCGGTGCAGCGGAGTACATGCAGCGGTACAGAGCAGCAGCAGCAGCAGCACAGCAGAGTACGATCCATGCATTACAGTTCAGTAACAGCACAGCAAAGTGAACAAACACAATGGAGTACAGTACAGCATCAGCACAGCTGCCAGTTTGCCTTGCACTCAAGCATTAAAAAGCTGCAGACAGTGGTGCGTGAGTTGCAGACAGTGGTGCATGAGTTGCAGACCTTGGTGCATGAGTTGCAGACAGCTGTTCGTGAGTTGCAGACAGTTGTACGTGAATTGCAGACATTCTTTCGTGTGTTGCAGGCAGTGATGCATGGGTTGCAGACAGTGGTGCATGAGTTGCAAACAGTTGTTCGTGAGTTGCAGACAGTTGTACGTGAATTGCAGACATTCTTTCGTGTGTTGCAGGCAGTGATGCATGAGTTGCAGACAGTGGTGCATGAGTTGCAAACAGTGGTGAGAAAGTTGCAGACACTCCTTGATGCGGCGCGTGGCTTCCGCGCCACCTCCTGGCAACACTGTTGTGTGACTCTCTAGCTGCGGACGGAAATGCTGCTCAAGGTGCAGACATATGGATGTATGCATGGGTGTGCATGAGTGCACGTGCGCATGAGTTGGGTGTTTGGGCAGGGAGCAAGGCTTGAAGCTCATGCTAAGGCAGAAATAGGAGAGTTCTTGTAGATCATCCCAGACGAACGTGAAGGGACGGTGAAGGTAATAAACTCAAAGCGGAGTATAGCACGCACCTGTCCAGCCCTCCTTGCTGCTCGAAGATCAGAACAGCAATGATGATAGGAAATCCTGCAAACAATGAGCGAAGCATGCCAGGGTTGTCATCTGAAAGGCAAGCAGTCAGCGAAGCTGCCCTGGTAACCCGTAACTTACGCACTTTCTTTTGCCATGACCTGTACAAATGGCCTGTACAATGACCCAAAAAACCAGGCCCAGAACTTCACTCCCATGAGCCAACAACCACAGTTGATGAATTCCAAGAGCAAGTGCAAACAGCCGCGTGCAATTTAGCAGCACAACGCCTGCTCTTCCCAGATTTTTGCAGGGCGCAGTCTTTGCAACTCACAGCTTCATCCACATAATGATGGCAATCATGATAAGCATCCCTCCAGACCATGGCTCCGCCTGCAAGGGTGCAGCACATTTGATGTACAGGAGCAATTTTACTCCACACGCACTCCGCCAAATATCTATCTCAGGAACAGGAGTCCAACATCACTGGCGCATTGTCACGGTGCTGAAGTGTGCAAATATGTCCATAACTACCGTTGAAATGTGCAAACATCTCTCTGACTACAATTGTCATACCTATATATGTAAGCCTGTAACCTATATATATGTATATATGAGTGCTCTCGTGTCGTACCTGTGTGCAGTGTATGACCGCCCACGGGACGATGACGACGGCGCTTGTGTTGGCCAAGTTGGCAATAAACATTGCCCACTCACACGTCCAAATTCTGGTGGCAAGCTGCTCAGGGATTTGCATTTGCAACAGTAGCAACGACTTGAATTTATTCAAGCAAACAGCGGGCCAGGCACCGTGATCTCGTGTATGTCGTCATGTATTGAGTAATTTAGCAAAGCCCTAAATGCCTATTGAGCTGCTTGCGTGGCAAATTACATAATTGCTTGCCAAGATGCATGCTCAACTCAGCTTTGACGTCTTCAGGCAAGTGAGACGCTAAAATGGTACTCTGACAATTAGATTGGGATCAAAGCTCAATGGCTAGGGCAGCATTGATTAATTGCTTGTGTGCCTGAGCACAAATATCAAACATTTACCTGGTGAGGACGTTGCTGAGATCTGCTTTTGCTACCAGTGGATCCTCCCTCCTTTTTATCGATTGCATACTTAAGCTGCAGGGTAAGGAAGAGCAGTCCAAAATTTAAAGAACAAATAGGATAAGATACATTGCACCCATTGCTCAGCTCTATCCTTTTGCTTCATTCATACACTGTAACCACAAAAAGCTAGTTTGCTCTCATGTAATCAAAAGAGTAGTATAGAGCACATGGCTGCAGTATGCTTTCTCACACACAATGACAAGGTATTCAGAAGGCCAGAAATGTGTGCGGTCACAAAAGAAGTAAAATGAGAAAGAGAAGGAAGAGAAGTAGGCTGGAAAGTCTGGTGAGTAGCAAAACAGTTGTTAGTACAAGAAAAAGAAGCAGAAGCAGAAGCAGCAGCAGCAGCAGCAGCAGCAGCAGCAGCAGCAGGAGCAAACACTCTATGACTACCACCACTTCCACTAACAATGACGACGACAGCAGCAGCAGCAGCAGCAGCATCATTTGCAGCAGCAGCAGATGAAGAGGAGACCTGAGTTATTTGGACAACGCTGGCCAAACAGGCGTCAGGGACCGGGGCATCACGGGCCTATTTATAGATGCTCAGAGTGGCACCGCATTTCATAAACCGCACCTGCGCTTCTGAATTCAAGCACCACACCCCGCACTTCTCAATGAAGAGCGCCAGCAAAGCCATCAACATTAATGAAGGGTAGCACAGGGCCAATGGAATCTGCAGCAGCATTGCCACCATAAGTTGTAAATGCAAGAAGTGGGGAAAACTTGACATGAAAATGGTTGCCTGCTGTACAAGGGCAGGGACTCGAATGTCAGCCGAATGTGTTTAGATCACTGATACAGGGCAGGGAGGGAAAGGGGGCCATACAGATTACAATCAACTTGAATAATCGTACAAGGGCAGCTTGAGCAGACACATTGAAAAGGAGATTGGTTGCATCAGGAAATGCGGCATACAAGCAGCAAGATTGGCAATTAATGTTCAAGGATTAGTGAGTAACTCACATTTGGGTTCCCAATTGTGAGACTGTTCAAGAAGCGCAAGGGAGTCTGAATGCGCAGCCCATACTTGAAGCCATTTTCTAGAGCAAGACTGCAAAAGGAGGCAATGTATGTGTCAAACACCATTGCTCCATGCAATGCTTTCTTTCATCTGACAATCAGCGTCAACGCATGCCACAGGATGGAGGACAGAGTAGATGAAGCACAGCAATCAGCACAACTCAAGCCAAAGCAATCGTGTACAATATAACCAAAAAAAAGCTGGGCTATAGTACAAGACATGCATGCTCACCGGAAATTTGTGGCCACCACGATCACAGCCTGCATGTGATTCCAAGAGCAGGCAAGCAATGGCATGCGAAGTGTTCAAGTATTTGCGTCCATGCAGCTAGCCCTGTCCCATTGGCATGCCTTGCAGCCTAGGCACAAGCTGATGCGCTCTGGATTATACGGCAACGCCTCTCAGCAACGGAAACCCCCACATCCCCAGACCATGTCCAGAGCCCAGATCATGTCCAGAATCCAGATTATGTTCAGAATTGCTTGTGCTTCTTTCGTGCCACACACTCAACTCCCTCCGGCAGATCAACCCACCCTCCAGTAGATCAACCCACCCTCCGGCAGATCAACCCAACCTCCGGAAGATCAACCCACCCTCTGGCAGATCAACCCAACCTACGGCAGATTAATCCACCCTGTGTGCTCCCCATTCCGGCACCAGCAGCACCCAACACCTACCAGCAGATTGACTAGCCCTGTGTGCTTCTCATGCCACATCCGCTCTGAGCTGAGGTAAGATGGCCTGGCCATCAGGTGCACGGGAGCCGACCCGGTCATGGGCGCATGCCTACGCGCAGCTTGGCCTTCTGTTCCTGCTCCCTCTGGCAGGGACTCCCTCTGATCCCCCCCTTCCCCTACACTCTCCCCCCCTCTCCTGCCCTGTCTCGTTATTGTGCTCCCCTCTCCGCGCTTGCCGCGCTGCACGTTGGCTGCAGCGACATCTGGGCTAGCATTCCCGTTCCCTCGGACCCCATTAGCCGCGCTCTGCGGGCAGGCAGAGTGCAAGGCAAGCCACTGATTACAGGAGATTATGAGGTGCGGCGTGTTTGTCCGCATCGACACACGGCTTTTGTAACATGAGCAAGCGGCATAGGGTGAGGGGCAACAGGCAGCAGGCAGGCCCTATCACACAGCTGCTGGAATGCAGCAAGTATGGAAGCGAAGACGAGGGAAAGCCCGTTTTATCAATTCGATGGTTCAAGCTCGCAGCTTTCACACCGACAAACACTTCAGTTGACAACAGCAGCTGTGGTAATTGCTCCTGTGTCGTATTGACCCGCGTGTCCTAGCAAGGCCCGGGCCCAGCTGGCGAGAGCACGCTACGCCTGCCTCTGATTCTTTACCATTTGCCTGTGCATCAAGTGCCCCACCTGGACAGAGGAAGTGCTGGATGTGGATCTGCAACCTGCTGCTTGCAGCATGCACACCCACTTCCTTGCCGCGGCCCCGCTGGAAGAAGCCAGGCGCACCAGAATGCCGCCGCCTGTAGGTGGATGTGTACAAAGTAGACTGCATGGGTATGTCGCGTTACCGCTGGGTCAAAGGGGGCCATAGGAGCTGCAATTGTCGTTGAGTCGGTCAGGGGCGGCCAGCACGAGCTGGCTGCAAGTGTGACGAACTTTGGCAGGCAGCGTCGCACGCGTGCGCACATAGCTGCACCCCAGAAGTCTGGCACATGCCCACATCATGCTTGCCTATCTTTGCGGTGAGCAATGAAGCAGTTGTCCTATCAAGCCAGTACATCTGAATACCTGACAAGCAATTACCTGAGTCCAAAATCGTGAAGGTTGTGTACTGTCCATCATGCCCGTTGAAATCCACAAAGCAGCCCTCAAGGTTGAGCTCGTGACGGGCTGAGAAACTGACATCCAGCCTGCTCTTGTAGAACCTGCTCCGGACATCAGGCAACAAACAGTTCAGGTTAGTCTGGCCGCTTCGAGCCGATCTGGGCCCCTTTTTGTAAATGCCAAGCTTGCACGATGCTCCTCTGTATGCAAGGAAAGAACCTGTAGGAAGCCTGAAACACACTGTTAATCAAACATGAAACTCTCATCCACTTCAAGCTGGACCTTGCTCTCGCTACTCACCGCAGGCAGGTGTCATGCAGATGCGCAAACGTGCGCTCCCAGCCTGACTCTGGCAGGTCTTCGCTGTGATTTCGTAGCAGCAAGTCCTCTGCTATGCTCACATTGCTGCTCAAGTTGATAGAATCCACCTGGTATTACAAAGCTTTACTCTCTGTGAACCTGAGCTCCATGAGCTGGCTTTCTAGCCATCTTGATCCTGATTCTGAAAAACTTTGGACAAAACTTTGGGCTGACATGCACAGAATAAATGCCAACCACAAGAACCTACCATTGTAGAAGCTGCTGCTTGACTGCTCACATGTTCCAGAGGTCTAGACCTCAGGGTCACGATGACATAGAACCAAATAATATACCAATTGAATTTACGATAAATTTTGAACTTTAAATATGTATTCATCGCCCACAAGCATACCTGTTCCAAGCGCAAGTTCAAGCTGCCGAAGATTTTAGCTCTCTTTTCCTGTTTTGCCTTTTGCGACCGACCGACATAGACCACTTCTAGCATCGTCCTTTGGTTGCCTGTGCCAGTTCTTGGTTGATCAATCTTCTTTTGCTTGGGCAAGTGTTTGCAGTGCTGGTGCTTTCTACGCCCTCTAATGCACACGGAGCAGACAAGGAATGGCAAGGAAGCCCATAAAGAAAGCAGGTTATGCTGGCAACCTGGGATGCCCCCAGGCCCAGTGGCAATTATAAAATCGAGGGATACGTAAAAGGGCAAGTGAGGCCCAAATGGGTATGCTTTTAAACTGTCAAGACTTCTGGGGGCACATGGATGCTGGTGCTGGCACCAAGCATCTTGCTTGGTGCCTCTAGGAGAAGAGGATAATGACACATTATGTAAGCTCGGCCAACCGACTCAACTGACCTCATGGTCTCAATTCAGCACAAATCTGGTTCTACAGTAATCTTGACACTGCAGACCGTTATCCGCCACATGGAGGATATCAAATCAACCAGAAATTCACAGGAACAAATTTCTAGAAATTCATTTCAGTGAATTGCAGCGCCTGTCAAGCATGATGTCTATGACTGTGACAAACAAGACATCTAACACCAATCTACTATGCACACGATGTGTACTACACACTGAGCAAGATGGCAAGTCCCACCATACATTTGCAATCGCTTCCTTACATGACACCACTACAGCTCTTGGCTTACGAGGACATATTGGTGCTCCCTACAACTCTATGCTACTTTGCACAGGCATCTACAGTAAGTTACTGTCAGTAACACAAACACAACCAGCATTTACAATGTACTCCCTACAACTCTATGCTACTTTGCACCGGCATCTACAGTAAGTTACTGTCAGTAACACAAACACAACCAGTATTAACAATGTCAGGAGGTTCATATCCTCCACCTCACTCAACGGATACCCAAGGCTACTGGAACAAAAAGTGACCATAATATGTCTTGGCTGTAGTGCCCTCACTTAAAGTGACGTCAGTGTGGTTGGAGTGGAATGTTTTCTGCTTAGGCGCAGGTTTTAAAGTGTGCCACCCAATCTGCAAACAGCAGGGAAACTCAGCATATGATATGAATCGATGGAATTGATGGCATTGCATTTTAGCTAAGAAGTCTGATGTGTGTGGTGGCTTTAAAATTTATCGCACAACATGGCCTGTTCTCTGCATTAGAAGCGAGCAAGAGACATCCCGGGAAAGCCGGTTGCTGCTTTCTCAATTAAGACTTAACATTCACACGTTCTTAGGGTCCTCAATTTATCCCTTGTCTGTGCGGTAGAGTGGCAACAGCATGCAAGCATAGGGATGCATGCTACGGAGAGCAGAGCGCCGCCAGCAGTTACATTGCGCACCTCTTGCGCTAGGGTACTGGGTCTGCTGCACGTCTCTTGCAAGTTGTACCCTACGCGCGTGTGTCTCAGCCAGTCTTTTCTCAGCTGGTCGTAACTGCACCGCCAGGTCAGAGAACACAGGATTTACAAGAAAGCCAATCCGCCAAAGCGCCTGACTGCTGGGCTGAGAACACAAAGATGCTCTTACAGCTTTGGATGCAACTCAGATCAGAACATTTTTCACTGTACTTTCATGTCAGGGCAAGCACAGGCTATCTTGTCATGCGGATTAAAAGGGTTTAAGAGCATATACTGTCGCATACCTTGTGTACTGTTTTGGATCCTTGGGGTTACTGCTGAACTCCTGAAGCCTGTATGTGTGTATGTATGTGTGTACAGAAAAGGGCACAGTGCTCGATTTGGGGTAGCTGCACCCTTCAAGGAAAGGTTTGTTAAGTGTTTTTTGCTGGTCAGCTTAACATGCGGGTACACGTGTGGGTGTGGGTGCCTCTGTTGTGTGCGTGAGTGTACGTGTGCATGCATGCTTGTGTGCATGTGTGTTTGTGTGCGCGCACATGCATGCATGCATGTATGTGGGCAAATGTGCCAAGTGTGGACTCAGGACTTTACCCTGCAGAATAGGAGTGCCAGGCTGAGGAGACGTACCCCAAGCAAACACGACCGTGACGCCTCGTCACCCAAAGCAAGCGAATACTTAAGACACCTACATGGCCACGCCCTCAGCAAACTGGTCTCTACTCATGATGGGATCCCTGTCGAAGTCATTAAAGGTAAACCAGGCCTCCAACTCGTACTTCCGTGGTTGCCTCCCCAGCAGTTCCCTGGAAGCAGCGGAAATCAAGGGTAGGTCATCTTCGCTCGCATCACACACAGCATCAGTACACAGCTCCAGCTTCAGACAGCAAAAGAACACGGGCATTCAAATTTGGCTTTGTCTTTTCAGTCAAGACTAAAACTTTGACGAAGCTTGGAATTCGACTGTAATTTCACAAATTTGCTAGTGCTAACCCATCTCATATCTCTGGTGCGCATGTGTGTTTGTGCTGTGTGTGCGAATATATCTGTGCGCATAAGCATGTGAGAGAATACGTCTGTGTGCATGTGTTCGTGCATAAGTGTGTGCACGCGTGTCAATGTGTGTGTAAGCGTGTGACTACATATTTTTTGCATTTCTTTGCATACGTGTGTGTACATCTACTTAAATTTACGTGCGTGCATGCTTGCGTGCGTGCGTGCGTGCGTACAGGCGTGCAGGCGTGCGTGCGTGCATGCCCTGAGGTGCGCGGAGCATGCATGTTCACCCCACGCAC
>LKMJ01007566.1_pt1 | contig 10235 bp, 8 predicted proteins | sample 643391 | NCBI WGS metagenome assembly LKMJ01 (sample SAMN04112250, study PRJNA286221) | soda lake metagenome | biome: soda lake; feature: Kulunda Steppe; material: water; isolation source: sample PL-Br10 brine of Picturesque Lake | place: Russia: Kulunda steppe | collected 2010-07
GAGGCTGGCTGGCCGATGTGGTAATAAACTGCGTCAATATCAATAATACCGAGATGGCCTCAATTCTGCCCTGTGCCGAAGGCGGGAAAATCTACTTTTTCAGCATGGCCACCAGTTTTACCAAAGCCGCCCTGGGGGCTGAAGGAGTCGGTCGGGATGTGGAGATGATCATTGGTAATGGCTACACCAGGGATCATGATAAAATTTCTCTGGAAATTTTGCGGGAGAATGACTTGCTGAGAGAAATTTTTGAAAGAATGTATGTCAGCTGAACCTGGATAATTTTAGACTGAAGAAAGCAGTTATTTTCGACTATGGTGAGCTTTACTTTTCTGAGGTAAAAATAAAAATAGTTAAAGGGTTTAAAATAAACTGCCTGTGCTTAACAGACAGTTTTCTGAGGAGGACCCCAAATGGTCAAAATAGTTGATAAGGAGCAGATAAAGCAGTTATTTGCCAATGGTCAGCGCCTCATGATTGGTGGCTTTATAGAATGCGGCGCTCCCCACAGGCTGATAGATCTGCTGCTGGAAAGCGGAGTCAGGAATTTAACTTTAATCGGCAATGATACCGGCTTTGATGATCAAAAGTCAGGCCAGCTGGTGGTAGAAAGAAGATTAAGCAGGGTTATTGTCTCTCATATCGGCACCAATAAAGAAACCGGCCGGCAGATGAACAGCGGAGATCTGGAGGTTGAGCTGATTCCCCAGGGGACTCTGGTGGAGCAGATAAGAGCCGGAGGAGCTGGTCTGGGTGGGGTTTTAACGCCCACCGGGATAGGCACCCCGGTTGCTGAGGGGAGCCGGACTCTTGAAGTAGACGGCAGGGAGTATCTCCTGGCCAAACCTCTCAGGGCCGATCTCGCCCTTGTTAAGGCCTGGAAAGCCGACAGAGATGGCAACCTGCTTTTTAGATATGCTGCCAGGAATTTTAATCCGGTAATAGCAATGGCCGGTGACAGGGTTGTGGTGGAGGCAGAGGAGATAGTTCCTACAGGTGAGATTGATCCCAATCAGGTAATGACTCCGGGAATTTTTGTGGATTATATACTGCGGAATGGGGAGGAGTAAGCCAGTGACTGAGATGAGAGAAAGAATCACCAGGCGTATTGCCCGGGAGCTTGAGGATGGTGATGTGGTGAATCTGGGAATAGGCATGCCCACAATGGTAGCTGATTTTATCCCCGATGATATCAGGGTAATATTTCAATCTGAAAATGGTTTTGTGGGAATGGGTCCCCGTCCTCCGAAAGGAGAAGAGGATCCGGACCTGGTTAATGCTGGCAGTGAGCCGGTAACAATTAAAACCGGAGGAGCATTTTTTGATTCGACCCTTTCATTTGCCATTATCCGGGGTGGACATCTTGACGCTACCGTGCTGGGAGCCCTGCAGGTTGACGAACAGGGGAATCTGGCCAACTGGAAAATTCCTGGCAAGCTGGTTCCGGGGATGGGAGGAGCCATGGACTTAACTGTGGGGGCCCGTCAGGTTATTGTGGCCACCAGCCACACTACCAAAAAGGGCCAGCCCAAAATCCTCCCGGAATGCACCCTTCCCCTGACCGCTAAAGGAGAGGTCGATTTGATTGTGACTGAACTTGCAGTCTTCAGGGTAACCGGGCAGGGACTTTTGCTGAAAGAAATAGCTGAGGATACGACTGTTAAGGAGGTTAAAGAGAAAACCGCTGCCGGTTTTTCTATTGCTCCTGAACTTATCACCTTTGCTTGAGCAGGTATTTTTCTTCTGTTTAGAAACATTTAACCAGGTATTTGAGTATGTTCAATCCGGGAATTGCTGTTTAGGTTAAAAGATTGATACCCGAGAGAAAATATAATATTATCTTATGGCAAAGAATTTATCATTATGTATAAATTGACTGCCTAATGGAGGAATAATAAAATGGCTAGGGATGAGGATATCCAGAATATTAAACCCGGTTTAAGGTTTTTGAGTTCGCAGGCGGTGGAGGAAATTTATCACCGGGCTTTAAAAATTCTTGAGGAAAGCGGAGTTAAATTTTACTGCTCCAGGGCCCTGGATTTATTGCAGAAAAGAGGGGCAGTGATTAATCATTCTGAGCAAACGGCAAAATTCCCCTCCTCACTGGTTAGGGAGGCTTTGAAAACTGCCCCCTCCCGGGTAGAACTTTATACCCTGGAGGGCCGGGAATCTGTTGTTATCGGGGGAGATCACTGTCATTTTGTGCCCGGTTCTGCTGCCCTGAACATTCTGGAAGCTGATGGTGAAACTCTTAGAAGAGCGCGGGCTGAGGATCTGGTAAAAATAGCCCGGCTGAATGACAGCCTGGCACATATCGCCCTGCAGTCCAGCGCGGTAGTGCTGGATGATGTTCCCGACAGTATAGGAGACAGCTATCGGCTCTATCTGCTGTTGAAAAACTCTCTCAAACCTATCATAACCGGCGCCTTCAGCCGCCAGGGAATAGAGCATATGCACGGGCTCCTGGCTGCAGTCTCCGGAGGAGAGGAAGAACTGCGGGAGAAGCCCCGGGCTGTTTTTGATGTCTGCCCCTCCCCACCTCTTAAATGGAGTGAGATCAGCTCTCACAATATTATTGACTGCGCCCGCCTGGGCCTGCCGCTGCAGATGATATCTCTGCCCATGCCCGGAGCAGCCTCTCCGGTAACCCTGGCCGGTTCGGTTCTGCTCCATACTGCAGAAGTATTGAGCGGTCTGGTTCTGGCTCAGGTAGTTAATCCCGGGTTACCGGTGATCTATGGCGGAGCGCCGGTTAATTTTGATATGAAAACCGGAACAACTCCCATGAGTGCGGTGGAGGCTTCCATGATCGGGGCCTCTTCTTCCCAGCTGGGCAGATATCTGGATCTTCCCACCCAGACCTATGCCTGTTTGAGTGATGCTAAAATTGTTGATGCTCAGGCCGGACTGGAAACGGCAATCAGCGGTACCATTGCCAGCCTGGCTGAAACCAATCTGATTTCAGGTCCGGGCATTCTGGATTTTGTTGATACTTTCAGTCTGGAAAAGCTGGTAATTGACAATGAAATCTGCGGAATGAGTCGGAGGCTGGCCCGGGGAATTGAGGTGGATGAAGAGAGACTGGCGGCTTCGCTTATTTCAGAACTTGGTCCTGGAGGAAGCTATCTAACCAGCGAACATACGCTTAAGTATTTCCGGAATGAGAGTTATTTCCCCGGAGAGGTAATAGACCGTACTTCCCGCAGCGACTGGACCCGTCGGGGCAAAAGCTCAATATTTACCAGGGCGGGAAAAGTAGCGGCCAGTCTCCTTTCCTCCAGGCCCGCATCCCCGCTGCCTGAAGAAAGGCTGCAGGAATTAAAGCGGGGGCTGACTAAAATCAAAAAGGAGTATAATATTGATAAGCTGCCCGAAGAGTAAAAGGGTAAGAGGAGATACTTACAGCAGAAACACTATTTGATTTAAGAAAAGAGAATTTTGTCCTGGCTGATAACCAGGTAATTGTGATAAAATCCAGGTATCAGGGAGTTAAATGAATCTCTAAAAAAGAGACTGGTTTCAACCAGAAAAGAAGGTGTAATGTAAACTATGACTAATAGAAGTATTAAAGCGGGATCTTTAAAATTGGAAGGGCTCGGCTTTGAAATTCTCTCCGAGAGCGAACTGGCTGAAATTCATCGGGCTACGCTTGAGATACTGCGGGAAACGGGAGTGAAAATAACATCTCGCAGGGCCCGGGAGATTCTGGCAGAGGCCGGAGCAGAGGCCGATCACAGCAGGGAAGTTGTCAAATTTCCACCTCATCTGGTGGAGAAAGCCATTGATAGAGCTCCGGAACAGATTCTGCTGGCAGGCAGAAATCGGGAATATGATGTTGAAGTGGGCGGCAACAATGTCTATTTTACCAATTTTGGTTCGGGAATTAATATCGTTGATGCAAAAACTGGCGATTTAAGAAATACCACCAAGGAGGATGTGGCAGATACAGCCCGGATAGTAGATTACTTATCGGATATTGATGTTTACTCTCTGGCAGTGACTGCCCGAGACTGTCCCGAGGAGGCAGTGTATCTCCACGCTGCCGAAGCCTATCTTAACAATACCAGCAAACACTGTCATGGATTTAGCGGAAAAAATTCCAAAGAATGTATTGCCATGGGGGCAGCTGTAGCAGGTGGTGAGCAGGAGCTGCGCCGCCGGCCAATCATTTCGGCTGATGTCTGTCCTCAAAGCCCCCTTCAGCTCATGGCCGAGGGAGCTGAGGTGATCATGGACTGTGCTGAGGCCGGAGTGCCGGTAACCATCCTTCCTGCTGCCATGGCCGGAGCCACCTCTCCTGTTACCCTGGCCGGAACTCTGGTGGGACATAATGCCGAAGTGCTGGCAGGTTTAACCCTGGCGCAGCTGGTTGAAGAGGGTGCTCCGGTAATGTACGGGAGCTCAACCACCATGTACGATGTTAAGGAGAACATTGCAGCAGTCGGTTCTCCGGAACTGGCTCTCTGCAGTGCGGCACTGGCCCGGATTGCCCAGTACTACAAACTGCCCTCCTATCTGGCGGGGGGATAGGCTGACAGCAAGCTTTCTGATTTCCAGGCCGGTCAGGAAAAGGACCTTACCAGCCTGCTGCCGGCTCTGGCGGGGGCCAATCTAATTTACGGGCCTGGAATGCTGGATTCCGGCAATACCTTCAGCTATACCCAGCTTCTGCTGGATAATGAGACTATCAGGATGATCAGAAGGTCTCTTAAAGGCATCGAAATCTCGGATTTATCCCTGGCGGTGGATCTCTTTAAAAAAGTTGGGCCCGGGGGGCATTTTCTGGCAGAACAGCACACCATAGACCATATGCATAGGGAGCAGGCCCGCTCGGATCTTTTTGACCGCCAGGTTCGCGACAGCTGGGAAAAATCTGGAGCAGAGGATGCTGCCGTCCGTGCCAGGAAAAGAGCCCGGGAGATTTTACAGGATTATCAGCCAGAGCCCCTGGACCGGAGTGTTCAGACCAGGTTAAGTGAGATTGTGGAAGCTGGAGAAAATAAACAGGCTTAAGCCTGGGGCTTGAAATGGGCTGGAGAATAACAGAAGATAGCAGCTGAAAATTTTGCCAGTAGAGATGCAGAGCCATCCCGAAAAGCAAAATCAGATGTTTTTCTGTCTTATTTTCCTGCTTAACGGAGAGTAAAAAGAATTTCCGGTTAGAGTATGCCAACAAAAAACAGTGAAAGGAGTCGATATATTTGTATAAGACAAGAATGGGCAGCGGCAAATCGATTGAGATGAGCCGGGAAGAAATACAGTCTGAGATTGAAAAGGGGGTGGAGGCTGCCGTTGAAAACGGGGGTGTTGATCCCCTGGCATCGGATGAGATTGAACGTCTGGTCGAGCTGCACTGTATTCCCGCTAAGTTCATCGGGATTGAGCGGGGAAAGGAGCTGGTCACGACCTTTGACGGGGGCTCGATCAAACTCAAGCGGCTTGATATTTCACTGGGTCGAATAGTTGATGCCCAGATCTTTGAACGGGTATTATGCACCGACAGCGCAGAATTTGCCCATGTGGATTACAGCTTCAAACCCATCAAACCGATAGTTGACAGCGAGCAGATTGAGTTTAAGCAGGCCCTGCAGGTTACGGTTGTTCCCATGTTTTATGGTGCCATGCCTAATCTTTCTCTCTATTATGAACCGGTAGGCTCACAACCCAACCCCTCGACGGTTATGATGGAGGAGGGCGACATCCCCAAAGCCCGCCGTGCAATTGAAAAAACGGTGGAGATGGGGGTTAAGGATATGGTCTTTGTCAGCCGCAAAATGCATGAAGTTGGTGCCGATGGAATTAACTTTGATACAGTGGGCTCGGCTGGTGAGGGGGATTTTCTGGCCTCGCTGAAGGCAGCTGAAAAATTGAGAGAGATGTACCCCGATATCTGTATTGAGATGGGGATGTCCAGCGAATTTATTCTGGGAATGCACGGTGACCTGGAATATAAGGGGGTAAATCTGGCGGGACTTTATCCCCATGAGCAGGTTCAGCTGGCCGAGAAGGCCGGTGTTACTATATTTGGTCCGGTAGTTAATGTAGAAGTCAATAAATCCTGCCCCTGGAATCTGGCCCGCTCTCTGACCCTCTATAAGGCCTGCCGGGAAGCTTCCAGCATTCCCATTCACGCCAATGTCGGCATGGGCGTGGGAGGAGTTCCCATGAGCGAGGTACCGCCGATAGATGCCACCACCCGAACCTCGGTGGCCATGGCTGAGATCGGTAAGATGGATGGCTTGTAGGTAGGTACCGGCGATCCCTTCGCCACAGTTTCTACCCACGGATTGTCGACTGCCATGGGCGGAATGCGCACTGCCGGAGACCTGGTAATGCGAATGCAGATGGCAAAAGCAATGCGTCTGGGAGAAGCTAAAGAGTATGTTGCTGATAAACTTGGAATTGCAGTGGAAGATCTATCTGATAATATTAAAATGGATAAAATTAGACGCAAACTGGGACTGGGCCGGATCAGACCTTCAGTTCAGGAAGCAGTTAATCTTCAGGCCAAGGCCAATATAGCTGAACTTCTGGATATCAAAATTAATTCAGTGGAAAAATATGGCCTGTCCCGGAACTAATCCTGCCGGGAGATTACTGTTTACCGGGAGAATAAAATTCATGTCATGCAGTATAATATTTAATATTTGTTTTGTAAAAAATTGCAATAAAAAGAAATAAATAAGCTTCTTTCTGAAAATGAAAATACCCCGCCTTTTTACCGGGATGCTGTAATACCTGGCCCAGCAGAGGCGGGGTTTTTTCTTGATTTCTTGATTTTTGATTTAAAGGATTTTTAGTTTAATGTAATAGCAATTTTAGTTATTCATATGTTTGGAAGCATCCACCCTTTCACCTCTGGCATGGAGGAAATAAAGGGCGGCAGTTAAAATAGCAATACTGATTATTAATGGCAGAATTGCTGCATCCATTACTGCAGCCAGGATATAGCCGATGGCTGAAACAATGGCTGCCAGAATAGCGTAGGGCAGCTGGGTATTAACATGATCTATGTGATTGCAGGCCGCACCTGTTGAAGACAGCACCGTAGTATCAGAGATTGGTGAGGAGTGGTCGCCAAAGATTGAGCCTCCCAGCACTGCGGCAATACACATAGCAGGATTGATACCCAGAGTTACTGCCAGCGGCACCCCGATGGGCATCATAATGGCAAAGGTTCCCCAGGAGGTACCGGTGGCAAAGGCCATGAAGGCTGAAACCAGGAAAATAGCCACCGGGATGCTCCAGAGAGGCAGAGTTTCACTGACGATGCCAGAAACATATTCACCAGTTCCCAGCATTCCGGCTACATCGCCGATTGACCAGGCCAGCAGCAGAATAGTTAAAGCTGGAACCATTGCTTTAATGCCCTGAATGAAGGCTTCCATGGCTTCGGAGATTGAGAGAACCTTTCGGCTGGTATACCAGATAATTCCAACCAGGTTGCCAAGCAGGGTAGCATAAAGCAGGGCTGTGGCTACATCAGAGTCGCCAATGGCATCTCTGAAGCTTATACCGTTGTCAAAATACCCGCCGGTGTAGAGCATGGCAATAATAGTAACAGCAATCAGGGTGATTATTGGCAGCAGCAGATCGGATACCCTGCCTCTTTCTGAGATGGATAGGTCGGTTATATCCTGCCCGGGTATCTCTTCTTTGGACTCCTCGGCAAAGAGTTCTCCCTTTTCCAGAGCCCTCTTTTCAGCGCTGGCCATGGGTCCAAATTCCAGATTGGTGACTGCCACTACAAAAACCATGATAATAGCCAGCAAAGCATAGAAATTATAAGGAATGGTTTCCAGGAACATTTCAAAGGGGGCTATTTCTACTTCCAGCCTTTCAAATTCGGCTACATAGAGGGACATGGCATAGGCAATCCAGGAGGAAAGGGGAACAATAATTGCTACCGGTGCTGCTGTGGAGTCAACAATATAGGCCAGCTTCTCCCGCGAAACTTTAAACTTATCGGTTATATTCCGCATCACAGATCCAACAGTCAGAGTATTAAAATAATCATCGAAGAAAATAATTAAACCCAGCACCCAGGTTGAAACCTGAGCCTGCTTGCGGGATTTAATCTTGCTGGCTGCCCAGTCTCCAAAGGCCTTAGAGCCGCCTGAACTGTACATGATCCCTACCATGCTTCCCAAAAGACAGGTGAAGATCAGCACTCTGGCATTCCAGTCATCGCTGAGATTGGCTGTTAGCACCTCTCCCAGTTCAATCAGAGTACCTCCCAGGCTCCCGGTGTAAAATGCCAGTCCGGCTACTATCCCGAGAAATAACGACATGACAACCCGTTTTGAGATGATCGCCAGGACAATAGCCAGCAGAGGTGGTATTATTGATATAATACCAAAATGATCCATCTTTTCTCACTCCTCGTTAATAAATTTGTTTAAATTTTACTCACAGTTATAATTATCGATATATTATATTTTTCCTTCATTTCACCTGTGTTTAAGCAAATTTTACAACCATTTAAATATTTCTAATTAAATGGCACAAAAATATAAGTTAGCTGTCAGATAACATTCTGGGCCTTTGAATGTACTATTTTGCACATGGAATTATTGTCATACCGGGAATGAGAGTTTATTACTCGGGAAATATAATTCTTGAAATATATCGTTTTTTGTAATATAATTTAAATTGACGAGTTAACATAGCACTAAACTAAAAAACGGAGGGTGAGAAGATGAGCAGAAAAATACTGATCTTATTGATCTTGCCGATGCTGGTGCTGGGTTTAAGCCTGACTGCTGGTGCTGAGCCGCTGCCAGAATTTGAGTTGATGACAACCACCGAAGGTTATGACCCTATCAGGTATGAGGCTGCTTTTTTAATCGAGGAGAATTTTGCTGAACTGGGAATCCATGTTGATGTTCAGCCGACTGAATTCAGTACTTTAATTGATAATTTTTATAACGAGCAGGATTTTGATGTAGCAATAGTCGGTTGGTCCGGACGGGTAGAGCGTCTTGATCCCCAGCATTTCCTGGGAACCCTGCATTCCGGTCAGACCGACCCCGGCGGTAATAACCCGGGTGGTTATGCAAATGAACGGGTAGATGAATTATTTGCCCAGCAGGAAGTAGAATTTGATATGGAACGGCGTCAGGAAATGGTATATGAGATTCAGGAAATTTCGGTTTCCGAACAGCCGGTCAATGTGCTCTTTTACCGGGATGAGGTGCTGGCCTTTAACCGCAATAAATTTGAAGGTTTCCAGCCCATGGCCGGAGAGGGAATTTATACCGAATGGCTGCCCTTTGATGTTACCCCTCTGACCGATGATAGAATGGTTACCATCGGAACCAGCCAGGAACCTGATAATATTAATCCACTGGATTCCACCACTGTTTGGGGCTGGAAATTCATGAGGCTTTATTATGATAAGCTGGTGCGCCTGACTCCCGATGTGGAGCCCGAGCCCTGGGCAGCAGAGTCCTTTGAGGCCATTGATGAGGATACCATTGAAGTAGTTCTCAGAGAAGGAATGTATTTCCACGATGGTGAGCCTGTAACCGTAGAAGACGTAAAGTTTTCCTATGATTATTATATGGATCAGGATTTTGCCTATTTCCGCCCCTTCTATCAGCCTCTGGATTATGTAGAAATTGTAGATGACAGTACCTTACATTTTCATCTCGAAGTACCGGTATCCAACTTTATTACCGTGACAATGAGTCAGATTCCGATTCTGCCCGAGCATCTCTGGGCTGATATTGAAGTTGCACAGGATCTGGCCCCTGATGAAATTCCGACAGTTGGCAGCGGCCCCATGAAATTTGAGACCTTTGATTCAGGTGAATATAAGAGCCTGTCAACTTTTGAAGATCACTTCGCTGCTGACGATATAGATATTGATGGAATTGACTATATCATCTATGCCGATGCCGAGGGAGTATTTACCGGTTTGATCACTGAAGAGGTCGACATGAATGCCTGGAGGCTGGAGCCCGGGCATATCGAACCGGCAGAGGCAGAAGACCATCTGGAAGTTGTCAGTGTGCCCGACCACGGTTATTACCACATGACCTATAATTTAAGAATTGAGCCCTTTGACGATGTCAATTTCCGCAGGGCGATTGCTCACGCCATCCCCAAGGATACCTTTGTTGATGTTCTGCTTGATGGTCTGGGAGAGCCGGGAACTTCGGTTATTTCTCCTGCCAATCCCTTCTGGCACAACCCTGATGTAGAAAGATTTGAATATGATCTTGATAGGGCCC
>LKMJ01007567.1_pt1 | contig 10235 bp, 13 predicted proteins | sample 643391 | NCBI WGS metagenome assembly LKMJ01 (sample SAMN04112250, study PRJNA286221) | soda lake metagenome | biome: soda lake; feature: Kulunda Steppe; material: water; isolation source: sample PL-Br10 brine of Picturesque Lake | place: Russia: Kulunda steppe | collected 2010-07
CTTTCCATCCTTCTCGTACTCTTGTGCACCCGCACACCCAAGCCTGCATTGATTCACTCTCTCTTGCCCGCATGCACACAGGGCTTGGTGGAGGACTTCACGGGCCGTGGCATTGCAGACCTGCGTGAGTCAATCATCCGCACACCCCTGCCAGCAACGGAGACTTTCTTAGATGGTGCGTACAGCTGTGCACGCTAGCTCTGTGGCAGGGCGTGCCCATGCAGGGCACTGTATCTGTGGCAAGATCTGTGCGTCCTGTCTGAAATTTGCCGGACTGCCGGCACACGTGTGCATGCGCACGCTTGTTAGGAGCGGGTGTATGCACACAAAACGCGCACATATTCACCCAAACAGTTGTGCACACACTCATACACACACTCTCCCTGCACACCATATTTTTAATTCACACTTCACTTCCATTTTACACACACACGCACACACACATACACACATGCGCATGCGCATGCACATATGCAAAACATAAGCTTGAGCTTGTGGAGCTGACTGATGATAGTGGGTGCTGAATGCTTCCAGATCCACTCCGAGTGCTGCGGGCCGTGCGCTTTGCTGCGCGCTTTGGATGTACGCTGGAGCAGTCTGTGGAGGACGCGGCGGCGAGTGAGCAGGTAAGGAGCCAGCCAATCCAGATGAGTGTATCACGTTTGTTTCTTGGGCCTGCTCCCACAGAGGGGCAAACACTGGTGGGGCTGGCCTGTGCTAGCAAGAAGGGGCGAGCACGCTTCTGGGGTTACTTCAAACCATGCCGAGCATTGCACCCGAGGCCCAAGGTGGTGCAGAAGCGCTGATGGTCGACCAAAGCAGGCCCAAAGGTGGCTGTGCCGCGAGTCTAATTTGGATGCAGCAGTCTCTCGGCGTGACAGCCTGCTGCTTTCCTTGAAATCGATTTTCCTGGTACTACAGTGTCTGGTCTGATTGCTCCAAGAAAATGCCATGAAAAGGGTGTGCGTGGGGTCAAGTAGCAGCCAAGAGCTTTTATCGATGAGGCAGCTCTGGGCTTGTACGCATGGCAGTGCATCAGAACAACCACCCCACCTATTAAGAGCCGATACACTTCTGCCTGCGCTAAAATTCCTCGACAGTCGCGCAAATCAAGACACCTGTGCAGCGTAGACAGGTATTGTCAGAGCCAGGTAGAACAGAATGAGAGTATCAGCGTCCCAAGTGCACCAGAACATCAATGCTGCGGCACGTCGAAGCAATTTTTAGCATGCGGCTGGTTCTCATCTGGTATGGCTGTGATCAGTTGATAAGCATCTGAACGGCTGATTGACCAAGGCACTCAATTAAAAGTTTTACAAGATCGAGGTTTACCAAAAGGCAAAGCGTTTGCGCATTGTTGAAGCAATCAGTTATAGCACGATCAGATGCCCGATGTCGGCTGTTCACCATGCATGCTGCGCTGTGGGGATAAGTGGTTGCAGGTTTGTCAGGTTGAGGTCTCCTTAGTGGACACTGTTGGGAGACTGCATCAAAAAGGGAGGTAGCTGGTATCTTTCCGGGAACGTAACTTGTTTACTTTTGCGCAATCCTGCGTGCATTGCCTCTACAAAATGCATCATGCTGCATGATTCATGCACGCTTAGCAGTGGGCCTGACTTCGCCGCTCCCTGGGCACGTGCCTCTCTTCTAACTCTGTGCAACCATCCTGGCCCGAATTATAGTTTCCTACCAAGACCAACAGCCTCGCCTTTTGGACCCCATCCTTGCCTTTTTCCTCCTCAACTATGACGTGTCAGGAACCAATGTACCAAGTCTCCTGGCTCACAGCCATTTCTTACGAGCGTGGCTCATCTTGTTCTCGCTCTACGCACCTTCCTGGCTGGGCTGCCCTTGCCTGACAAGTGCAGCTGCATAGTCCTTTTTTTGCATTGCATAGTGAATACGCCTGCTATACCACCCTGTCTGGCTAGTGCGGAGAAAGGGGCAGGCTGTTTGCCGTGAGTACTAAACCGTGCGCTAACCTCCTTGCTTTCCTGCCTTATAAAGCACATTGACCGGGGCTAGAGATGCACTCCATCTCCTTTATTCGATCTAGATCAGAATGGAAAGTGTGGGATCATTGCAACATAATTTGTGGCCAAGCCCCCCACCCCTTTCGAGTGATAGTACAAACATGGCACCCAAGCACTGCTACACTAAAAAACATGTCGTTAAACCTTTAAGTCCCTGCCCTGCTACATACTATGTATACTATGCTGGCAAAACCGGTGCTTAATAACGCGCCAATCTAGGCGGCAATCAATCTATGAAATTCTTCATCGCAATGCAAGTGGCCACCCCTCCGGTGCATGGTGGTTTGGTGCCCGTGGACCTTTTGCTATAGGTCTGGCACTTCAACACCAGACTTGAATCTGATCCATGCCACCTCTCAGGCCTTGGGCACGGTGATGGCTCTGTATAGCAGGAGGTATGCCATGTGCCAGTCCCCGCCGCCTGACAGATTCAGGATGTCGTCACCCGTCTTAATGTGCAGCGTGTCGTCGTCAAACAAGACCCACCTGCACCAGTGCGCATGTGTGTGCTTGTTTGCGCATGTGAGAGCATACGCATGCATGCGTGCTTGCAGAGGAAGCAACTGCACTGGGAAAGTGCACAAGCTGCATGTGGAGCGGGGCATACGCATGCAGACAGCAACAGCCACAGCACCCACGTATTGCATCTCCCTGCAAATGTTGTCATGCATCTGTAGTCTGTCACCACCACCAAATGTCATCCACTCCTGTCCTTTAGGTTCCAAGGCTGTATCTGCCGAACAAGGGCAGCTTAGCCCATTGCGCCTGTCTTCAGGTTCAAACCCCGAACCTTCAGGTTGCGAGGGTGGACAGCTGACTTCCCATCGCAGGTGCCCTGCCGCCTGCCCGAGTGCCCGGAGCAAAGGTCTCCTGTCCTTAAGACCTGTCTTCCTATGAGACCCCCATACCCCCCTCCCACATCCCGCACAAATTGTCGCACTTCACGCCACTCACTTTCCACCCAATCGGGCTCTCACTCCCCAACCGCTCTTACCCACATTTCGTCCGCTTGCACACCGTGCCACCCACATTCTATCAACTTGCACTAATTCAATCTACTTGCACACCGTGCACCCACGTTCTATCAACTTGCACCCACATCCTATCTACTTGCACACCGTGCCACCCACATTCTATCAACTTGCACTGATTCAATCTACTTGCACACCGTGCCACCCACATTCCTTCTACTCGCACTCACTTCCCATCCGCTTGCTTGGTCCAAGCCGTGTAATGGCCAGAGTCCGCGCTGCGCCCCTTGTGAGTCAGCACTCCCACCAGCTCATACTTCCCTGCGCGTGCTCGAAAAAGGGCACGCGGACAAGTGCTCATGTGCTGATAATGAGCACGCGCTTCAAATGGGTGCAGGCACGTGCCTTTTCACACCATCCATCTTTGTGTGTCATGGGAGCTCAAGGGGACATCCGTTTTTGAAAGCAATTTGCTACCGCTCAGCTCAGAGATGCCCCAGATCAAGGCCAACAAAGCACACTGCCGGTAGAGCACGACGCTGCTGCTCAGCCCAAGCATGCCCCAGAGCAAGGCCAGCAGAGCATAAGGCCAGCTAAGCGCACTGCCTGCTGGGAAGGCGCACACCTAAGGACTCCTTCCAGCTGCCGCGTACGCATGCTGCAAACACAGATGCACTCCTGGGGCACAGACAGGAGTGCACAGCCAATACATGCACAAACATAGACCCCAACTTGTACAAATAATTATGAGCTCAATGTTGTCAAAGAGCAGGTAGGCAGTCGAACATGTTGACTGAAGACTTTTTGTATACCATCTCCTCAACCTCAAAACACACACACCTGTCTCTGCGCCCGCATGCTCACTGCCTGATGCCTCTGCCATCGCCACATCTCCCTCGCCCTGCTGCGGCGGCTGCGCCTGCTCGCTGCTGCTAGGCTGCTGCGCTGCACCTGCCCCTTGATTGCTGTCGCTCGCGCCGCCCACCGCCGCTGCCGCTGCTGCCGCCGCTTTGCCCTTTGCATTCTTCTCCTCCTTCTCCTGCTGAATGCGCCGGTCTTGGAATGCCTTGTAGGCAGCGCGCGGCCCATCTAGCGCCCGCTGCAGCTCGGGTGCACAAAAATCGTACACATCCAGCTCATGCTGGAAGCTCACCTGCGCGCACATGCGAGTTTGTAAAAGGTTGTGGAATTGCGTGGCTTGAAGATCACCTCTGATGCGTGTGTGCCTTCAAGGGGTGCACGCGAGTTCGTGCATCCTAGCTGTGCATGCAGTGGTTGTGCATTGAGCAGCGGGTGAGCAACTGGCAGTGCACAGCCAGCAGCTCCCAGCCGCCTTAATTAAGCAAACACACAGCAAGCCTCATCTTGCGCGGCACATCAACCTTGCGCTTTGACAGTTGACCAGCCTTGCACACAGGCAGGCATGCCTCGCACCTTGCGCAGCACTTTTGCCTTGTTCTGGGTGTCCACTTTGTAGAAGAAGCGCACCAGCTGCACGGTGAGGTACCTGGCAGGGAGGCACGGACATTAGGGGGGCAAGCTGAGTGGATGGTGGGGCGCAAGCTAGGTGGATGGTGGGGCGCAAGCTGGGTGGATGGTGGGGCGCAAGCTGGGTGGATGGTGGGCCTCAGCGAAAAAGGAGGCCACACAATGAGGAGACAGCGAGGGGACAGGCCCAGTGCAAATTGATGTGTCTGATCTATTGAACCTAGGCCCAGCATCACGATGTGGCGTTGTTACGATGCGACAGCGCGGCAGGCTGTGATCTCACACCATGCTACGTGTGCTGCTTCGTTCTGGTTAGGAAGCCAATGAAGGGTGCACAACAATGGAAGTACTGAATCGACTGTGCAATTGAGCCGTATATCAGGTGATGTTAGCACATCCTGGAGAGGCAAGGCGTGCTACTGTTATGACTGCATGCACTGCAAGTTGTATGGGCACATGCATGCAAGGATGTACAGGAGCGCACACCAGTAATTTCATACCCTTACCAAAGAGCGATCCCACCCCCACCCGACACACACACACCCACGCGTGCGCGCGCACACACATACGAGGCACACACCTGGGTAGGCGCGTTATGCAGCTGGTGCCTTTCCATAAGCACGTGCGCCCCACTTTCTCGCTCATCTTCTCACGGTCATCGCGCAGGCCCAGGGCGATGCCCTCGTGCAGATGGTTGGTGCTGCTGCCGATGTTGCAGCGCAGCATGTAGCTCGTTGCATGCTCCTGAAGGCATGTGTGTACACATGCGTGTGCAAGAGTAGTTTGGTGCGCTAGCTCAGAGCAATATTGCAGCAAACCAGGCTGCTCCCACCCCCCTTCTTTTTCCATCCTGACACACAAGGCCCGGTGCTCCAGTGCCTGCCCGCGCCTCTTGCCGCATCAATATCACGAGCACATGCTGCCCAACCAGCAGCATTCCTTCCTTTGAGCCCCAGGCACTCTGCTTGGTCTTGCCAGGCAGCTAGGACAACAGCCCAGAATGGTGAGAGGCTACATAGGCTCATACAGAGGGTCGTCTGTGTAGGCTAACAGAGTCACACGGCATTCCCGACAATAAGGAAATGAGTGTTGCAGCCAGACCTGCAGCTCCTCATCGCTCTCCTCGCACTTCAGCTTCAGGGTGGTGCCCACGCCAAACAAGTCCTCCACCACAGACTTCCCGCTCGCGTCCTGTGTAGGCAGTGGTGGGTTAAGCAGACGCGCTGGGTGAGTGCTGCTGCTTCTGGACAGAATGTGGGCACACCAAGCCTCATTTGCCAAGCCTCACATGCTCTGCACTCTGATGGGTCAACCACCAGATCACCCGATCCATCGGAGCCTCGTGCGAGGGAGGAAGCTGCAGCCCCAACATAAGTGCTTTGCACAGGCAGGCAGGCAGGCAGGCAGGCAATGCGCTTTCTGCATTAGCTCGTATGGTACATGCGCACTCCTGTATGTGCAGGGCATACTCCTTATGTGCACTCATATATTTGTTGGGCATATGCGCACTCCTCATGTGCAGAGGCCGGGCTTCTGCTTGAACCACATCTTCAGATCCCCCTTGGCTGCGTCCCCTTGCCTGCGGCTTCAGCCCCCCCCCTCTCATGTGCATCCCCAACCACTGCCCCCTTGCACCAACCGCCTTTGCGCCATGTGTGAGACAAAACGCGAAGGTTGTGCCATATGTGAGACAAAAGGCTGAGGTTGCGCCATGTGAGACAGAAGGCTGAGGTTTGACGAGCATGTCGCGCATGGCAGCGCTACATGGTCCCATTCCACCGCCATCTCTGCAGGCACCACCACGCGCCTCGGCCTTGCACGACAGGATGCGCAGGTGCCAATGCACGGCCTTGCACGACAGGATGCGCAGGTGCCAATGCGCAGGTGCCAATGCGCGGCCTTGCACGACAGGATGCGCAGGTGCCAATGCGCAGGTGCCAATGCGCGGCCTTGCACGACAGGATGCGCAGGTGCCAACGCGCCGTGCATGCATGCATCTGCTAAGCCACCGCCATTTGCCTTAGACTTGTGTGATGGGGTCTTCGGCGATGAAGCAACTTGTCGTCCATGTCTTGATGAGAGGCAGTCTTTTGTCTTCTATCTTTTGTATCTACAAGTCTTATCCATGTGTTGGTAAGAAACCCAACAGCCCGCTGCCACTCGCCTTGGCCTTCTCCCGCACAGCGTACATGAGGTTGGTCCAGCACTCCTCCGCATCTTGCTGCGAGTACATGCCCTCCTGGCCCTGCACGCACAGCACACCCAGCACAAGGGTTTGCGCAAAGCTGCACGCGCGCGCGACACACACACACACAGTGTGCGCGCGCACCAGCGTGCAGTCATGCAGTTGTGCATGCGCGAGAGAGGTGTAGCATGCAATGGGCATGCACGCACAATGGTCGGTGCGCGGCAAGCAGTGCATGGAAAGCATGCAGCAGGCAGGGTCTGGATTTGGAGAGCACCCACCACCACCAACTATAACATGACACAGCGACCCAGCGGCAGCAGATGCAGCCCTCAAGTTGGGACACACAGAAACAGTGCACTAACCTGCTGTGCAAACTGCACTAACCTGCTGTGCAAACTGCACTAACCTGCTGTGCAAACTGCACTAACCTGCTGTGCAAACTGCACTAACCTGCTGTTCAAACTGCACTAACCTGCTGTGCAAACTGCACTAACCTGCTGTGCAAACTGCACTAACCTGCTGTGCAAACTGCACTAACCTGCTGTGCAAACTGCACTGACCTGCTGTGCAAACTGCACTAACCTGCTGTGCAAACTGCACTAACCTGCTGTGCAAACTGCACTAACCTGCTGTGCAAACTGGGGGTAGGCCTGGCGCAGGGTGAGCAGGAACTGGAAGGGGGGGAACGGCTCCCCTCCATTCTCCAGCTCCTGCAATCGCACGCATAAAATGGGAGCAAGGTGATGCGACGCGTCAGTGGAAACCACCCATGGCTGTTGCCACGCAAACAAACCCAGTGGTTTCAAACATATGGGACCAGCCCTCCCTGGCAAGCATGGCATGGATTTGTCAGCTGAAGGGGGTACAGTAATGGGCATGCTGTGCAGCATAGGAGTGCGCAGAAGTGTATTGCCTAGGCAGCACACAGGTGTTCAGCAGGTGCGCTTGCTGAGTGCTTTTTGGGTTAGCGGGCACACTCGCCGGCAAATTGTCCAACAAGTGTGCATGTGTGCAGACTCCAGAAGGTCAGGTCACCATGATCTTCTCATGTGTCCCAGCTTGACAGCTTAGGCGCATTCATGCGCAGGTGCGACGTCAGAATTAGGAGCATGCATGTGCCAGCACCATTTGGTTCTTGCAGTCCACAACAAGGCACCAGTGCACAACACTGAGCACTCAGTGGACACCAGGCAGCCTGTGAATCAGGACATCAGGACATGCCCCAACATTCTATTTTTAACATGCATTAAGGGAGGGTGGGGAAGCATGCATGCAAGGGGCAAGGGGTTGTGGAGGGTATGAATTCGTGTATGAATGCTCCGCTCCCTCCACGTCTGACTGGTCCGTGCCTGAGACCCTCATTCCCGCACTGCTATAATTGCAGAACTTGCTCCTCATATCACGCGTGCAGTGCAGTTGTTCCAATGCAGAGCCAGAGCCACAGCGCGGTGCACTCCAGTGAATGTTGACCACCCGCACGCCCTCCCCACCTCCTTCAGCGCTTGTTGTCTCCCCACCCACCCACCCTTCTTGCCTCCCCCTGCTCTGCTCACCCGCATCAGGCTCTTTGCTGACACCACGAGCCTGGTGGTGGGGTCCATTGTGGGCCCCATGGACGCAGCAGAGGGCGTGTAGTGCTTGAGTGCCTCGCGCAGGGGCTCGACCGCGTACATGCACTGCACGACGCTGTTCATGTAGCAAGTGTTGCCCAGGTTCTGTAGGCCCGCGCCATACGCGCGCGTCTCCATGTGCAGCTGCTGCGCCTCGGGCAAGTCCTCCAGGAATTTGGGCTGCTCTTTGGGGGGCTCCACGACGTGCTGCTCCGCGGAACCCATCAGCATAAACGTTGCTCCATCCTTGGGTGTGGTCTTGGGGGTCCATTCCGTGTCCCCCACCAGCGCGCCCTTGATCATCAGCTTCTGTCGCTCAGGCGGGACGCCGGACAGCGAGAACAGCAGCGACTTAAACGCGAGGGGCTGCTCCACCACATCAACCTCCAAGTCCTTGAACACCTCTTTGCCCCACTTTACAGACACCTTCACGGTGCCCGACATCTCGCTGCTGGGCCGCTTCTTGCCGTTCACAGGCGAAGGATCAGGCATACAAGAAGCAAAGGGGCAAAAACAATATGTTGTGCGTGGGTGTGAAGTGGGGTGGGCGGCCAACGGTCTCTTGAAAGCACCCAACCGCCCCTTCGACTTCCTGTGTAATCCCGTGCAGGTCCAGGTCGCGCTAGCACAGAAGGTCAGCAAAGAACGCGTGGGGGCTGAGCTGGATGGCATGTTCAATGGTGGGTATGGGTACAGGGCGGTGCATGAGGCGGATGAGCGCCTGCCTTGTTCTGCTGCAGATTACAGCCGTGGCGAGCCCAGCTGCGGACTTGCACCTTCTTGCGTGCATCATGATAGCATGATCTGAACCCTTTTAGTCCTATTTGAACATTCGATCAGGCCTGCCTGAAATGATCGAGTGTGTCATGGTCATCATTGTGCGCTGTAGTGCTGAGCAGCCAAAAGAGCGGCTCAGTGACCAGGACCTCCTACTCGCTTTAGTATGGCTACCTTTATGTTGGGATAGACACTTTACTGCGCTTCCTGGAAGTGTTTGAGCCTTTTGCGAGCATCTTGCGCGCATACTGCTCGCGTGACCTCGGTGGGCCCCTCGACCAGGCAGGGGTCTGCTCACCATGAACCTATAATGCGTACCAGTGGGCCGTGGTCCCTAGGGTGCTGGCGTGTGCCTCAGTGGCACCTTTCTGTCCCATCTGTGTTTGGCTCAGCAGTCCACCCCTTCTATTCCGTGTCCCCGCAAACGCGCGTCTTCACCCCTATTGCGGTCGCATCTGTAGCATTAGAGGGCCGCGCAATCCTTCAAGTTCTTCAAGCAGCGGGGGGTTTGCGGTGTCTGGTCCGTGATTTGCCTGTGGTATCCTTGAAGCCTACTGCCAAGGCCATGCACTAGGAGGAGGGGCCCTCCTCTAAGGCCAACAATTGTCCCACCTTGAGCACATTGCTTACAGCAGCTGCAAGCGTGCTGCATGCTTTTGACGATTTACTCTACCAGCACACACATCCAGCTGTGTCTCTGTGTATGCGTGTGCGACAACTTTGCAGTTGATTGCATGTTCCCTCTCAAATTGAGTCCATGCAGCTGCCTTATAAAATCAAGCCACTCTGAACACGTACAAACAGCTGGGTTTCCTTTTGTGTGTATGCATGCACACACAGGCCCCTCTCCTGTCGAGTGCATGCAGCTGCCCTTTTTAATCTAGCCACTCTACACACATACACACAGCTGGGTTTCCTTGCGCGTGTATGCATGCGCACAGGCCCCTCTCCTGTCGAGTCCATGCAGCTCCTGCAGCGCCTGGGACTGTTCCCCGCCGTGTTTTCACTGCCAGCTGCGACGCAGCAGGCACTGCCTGCTGACCACCCACAGGCGTGCGTGCGGTGCATGACCACCGTGCATGCTCTAATGCAGGCGCAGGAGGTGCAGGTAAGGATGAGCAAATGGTTCATGCTTTCAAAAAAGTTGCAGGTAATGGGGAAGGAAAAA
>LKMJ01007568.1_pt1 | contig 10234 bp, 12 predicted proteins | sample 643391 | NCBI WGS metagenome assembly LKMJ01 (sample SAMN04112250, study PRJNA286221) | soda lake metagenome | biome: soda lake; feature: Kulunda Steppe; material: water; isolation source: sample PL-Br10 brine of Picturesque Lake | place: Russia: Kulunda steppe | collected 2010-07
GTAGCCAGTTTTTGAGCGTGTGTCCTAGGATCTGCACCATCCAGCTCCCTCCATACCGCACGCAAGCGCTCACGCAAGTCCACCACAAAGTCTTGTAGGGGGAGGGGAGTTGCAGCCTTAATGCAATTCGCATATGCATCTGCTGCACATAGACCCACACACGCCTCTATGAACTCCGCAGTCCAACACTTCGAAGAAATAAGGGAAGCATAAGTCCTTCGGACAGAGACCACGTGTGGATGGGTGCAATGGAAAAGGACGTGTTGCTCATTCTGTACATCATGAACATTACAGAAGTCACAAGTAGGGGAGGTATTGTGAGTCCAGGTCACAGTTTCAATTCGTAGAGTGTGGGCACGAACTCTGAAGCGAGCCACGCTGCGAATAACGTCGCGAGGAAGATCAAGAAGCATGTATCTAGGAAGGGTGTACGGCGAACATGTGACCAGGGCCCTCCTGGTAGGGAGGGCACACCATTGATGGTAAGTGGAGCGTTTGCTGTTGCGCTCTCGTGGATTTATATCAGAATAAGGTGTCTAATAATCCAAGTGCCTCTCCCTGAGGTCCACAACAAAACGACCAAGATCAATGGGTTCACACTTCAGCAGCCTTTCCTTGAACAAGTAGGATTGTGTGAGACCATCCATTACAGACAGGATGTGGGATGACCAACTGTCTTCGCATCGTGAGCTCAGTTGCATGTCAGCATGTAAGATCTTTCTTGCAGTGGAGCGATTGCTTTGGGTTAAAGCATTGCGTAGCCGCACTGCCGCCCGGAACCAGTTGAACTGTATAGGCTCTACTAGAGCCTAGTAGAGCCTAGTAGACCACACTCGCGCATGACACACCATGAAGGAGTTGTGTCCTTGACCATCAGAATCCTCTTAAGCACTGTCATCAGCCATTTTTGTAAAGGATTGTCCATTTCTTTGCCCTGTCATAAGAATGGGGTGGCCCAAACCTGGCTTGCATACATACCAGCAGGAATTGCATACATTTTAAGGAGCCACATGCAAATGTGTAACCTGTTTGTAAGGTCATGTTCCCGAATGAACTGTCTGATGCAGAAAGTACCAGCTGAGAATGGACGTGCATGTAAGGTTCAAGGTTTTCAAGGCTGTATCCGCCGAACGAGGGCAGCTTAGCCGGTTGTGAGCCTCTAGTGAGGATTGAACCCTGAACCCACAGGTTGCGAGGGTGGATAGTCGACTTTCCATCGCAGGTGCCCCGCCGCCTGCCAAGGCATGTAAAATATAAGGGGCCTCCATAGAAAAGGATTTGCAGGAAGGGAAGAAAAGGAATGAGTACTTTCTTCTGAGAGCTTGACAGTGAAAAAAATATGCACCTCATTTTGAACAGTAGCACAGGAACACTTGTCACAGTGGCCATTTCCACCGCGCCAGATGGAAGTTTCCCCCGCGACAGTATGTGCTCGCAAGCGAAACTTGCTCACATTCCTCTTAACATGCTTAGGGAAATCAAGGTGCAGATAGCGAGGAGGCATCAGGGGGGCACCCCCATTCCGCACCCAAGTGCGTGAATCGGCTTGAAGATCTAGAGGAGTCAGGCAAACCAAGAATGATAAGTCACCAGTTTGTTGTCGCTTTCCAGAGGGGTCAAGTCAGCAATGTCCCTCCACTCTTTTCTCATCCTGAACCTCAGGTCAGCAGTGAAATCTGAGTGACAAAAAGGGAGCCCCTGCAAGAAAGCTTGTGTATAAGTGTTGCAGCCTTGCAATCCCTCAAAGGCGCGCAAAATATCCGAAGCCCAAGATGTTCTAACCCGAGGCACCGGATCAAGGTCTGCATGAAGGGCCTGCTAAAGAGTGGCACTGTTAGATGACAACAACCCGTTGTCAAACCTAACGGCAGCTCTAAACCAATAGAATTGCAGAGGTTCGTGCACACACACACACACACACACACACACACACATTGTACAGCCCAGTTAGGCGCAGACCGCTTCACACCTACGAGGGCAGCTAGTAGGGTGCCCTTCAAAAAATTCAAATGCAATGTCTGGAGGGTAGGTCTAAATACATCACCTTTGCGCAAAAACCCTGAGCTCCAAATCTGACAGCCATACATACCAGCAGGCACTATGTATGCCTTAGCTAGCCAAAGGGAAGCAAAAAATCTGTCACATAGGGCAGTGTCCCATACAAACCCATGTATTTTATGAGCTGCTGCAAGCATTGGTATGCTGCATGCTCAGACGAGGCTGTCATGTTGAGTGTTCAGTGATATGTCACGCCAAGGTACTCAAACGAGTCAGAGCACTTCAAAGCAGCGCCAGCTAACATAAAAGTGGGCACCTGAGCACCGCGCTATGAGTTGAAATGGACCACCTCTGATTTTACAGTGTTGATGGTCAGGTGTTTGGAGCTTGCATAGACCACAAGCCTATTAAGCATGATTTGCATGGCATCAGGGGCATTAGCTAGTAGAGCTCTACCGAATAGTTGACCTTGCGATGGAGACTTGCCGCTAGCCTGTTGATCTCTTCAAGACCAAGCTGTAACGGACTAACAAACCTGGCCAAAAGGGTCCGACCAACTCCGGTGGTGGATGCCACTTTGGCACCTTCCTACTCCTTTGAAGGAGCGGGGGGACTTGCACCAACCCTTTTGGCCCCTCGCGGCTGGCACTGGTTAGCAATCGCAACCTCATGTTGCAATCGTCGGAAAGTGTGCTTCGTTCTGATTTTGTTCTGATTCTGTTCATAATCTTCTGATTGTGATCTTAATCATAACAAAGTTCTGATTGGTTCTGAATAAGATGATAAGACAAGTTTGACCAAGATCTGGTTCAGATCTAGGGTACTAGGAAGCGCCTGTGGTGGGGAGCTGAGTGCCATGTAGAGTCAGTTCCAAAGTTCTGATGCTGATCTAAATCAGATGTTTCCCTCTTCCGTTTCATAACATACCTGAGGTGACCATAAAGAGCCCTCGGACTGCTCCCATCTAGACATTCCTACAGAGAAGTGGGCTTAAATTACAAAATTGTACCTGCAGATCGAGGGCAGCTAAGCTGAAGTGGGCTCATAATGCCATTCAGTGAGCAACCAAAATTGTTTGGGCCACTTTTGCCAGTAGTGACTGTGTGTGCCAAATCAGAAAGTCAATCTAGATCAGCTGAAAACAGCTAAAAAGCTTTTTGAACTGAGCAACTGAGGTATCGAAGTGTGTCCCTCACAATGTTGCACAACATATAAAAACACATCTTGAACCCTCATAACACTTAAAACCCCTTCATTATGTGTTGTTAGTTTAGGGAACACAGACTGGCGAGCTCATTCTAAATAAAACTCAGTGAAGGGCAACAACATGTTTACTGGAACTCTGAATTCACTCTGGAACCCATGGTCAGCATACACTTGCACGCTGTCAAACCAAGGCCGCCTGTGAGAATTGTCGGCTGCATGGACGACCTGCAGCGTGAGAGGGCAGAAGTGGCCAGGGATGAAATGTGTTGCATTGCTTGTCTGCTCACCCCATTATCCTTTCTTAGAAGGCCTCAGTGCCTCCGTTGTTTTCAATTTCATCTATTTATTTCCTGCGTGCAAAGACTAGCAGGGTTTTTGAGAGGAAGCAAACAGGAAAAAGTTTGACACACCAAAAGGATTTGGGAAAAGCCACAAGGGGCTCGCGCAATCATCGCTTCTAAGAAAAGAAAACAGTACTGCTGAAGAAATGAGCCTCCATGTAGGGGATGAGGTAACACAGGAGGTTGAAAAACATCAAGGAAAGAACACATGGCTCTTTTCAGAACCCTCTCGACCCCCACTAATGACCTTCTTCCTCGTTTGATGGTGGAGGTTTGCCTGGTGCTTGCACCAGATGTAAAGTTCTCCCTTAATTCACGCAAACAGGGGATACCTTGTTAGCGTAGGCGGCAGGGCACCTGAGATGGGAAGTCGATTATCCACCCTCGCAACCTGTGGGTTCGGGGTTCGAACCTCACTGGAGGCCACAACCGGCTAAGCTGCCCTCGTTCGGCAGATACAGCCTTAAAACCTTACCTTACCTTGTTAGCGTAGTCTGTTCTTTTCTTTTCTTTCTGGGACTATGGATATTTTCGTCTGGCTAGCAGTTAACAGCAAGCCCAGCAGTCAACCCATCTGGCTGAAGGTCTAAACCCATTGCAACTAACTAACAACCAGGCTGGTAGTTGACTTACAAACCTCATCATGTCATTACATGATCGTCAGAATGACACGCAAAGAATGAAGAGCAAGCATGTCAGCAGCAAGAAAAAGTCTTGGTTAATTACATGGATGTGTCACTCCCAACAAAATGCACAACTAGCCCACCATGTGCCTTGTTTACAACTAGTCATGTTGCACACCAAATACTATTTGGTGGTTCTAGTAGACTCGTGGCATGACCATGACTCAATGCAGCATAAATCCGGCATTGCACTAACCTTGTGTGACTGTTTCCTAATAGTTTTCACCCGCCAAGCAAGCTGTAATTAACCTCCCATCTATTGCACTGCGCTCTGCCACATTAAATATCCGCCAATAAAATACCCTTCAGCCACTGTAAGTTGAAAAATACACCGTCGGCCACAAAAGATGAATTAGTCCGTTGTATCAGCCACGAAATGGACATGCAATCACAGCTCCATGCAAATGAAATTTTGGTATTTTTTTGGTCGGCCAAGTGCTATGAAAATCTGGTACACCACGGATCGGCCACAGACATTGCTCCATTCACACACCAATCACCAGCTGACACACTGCTTTCGCTTCCAGCTCTGCCATCTGTCTTTCCACTCTGCAATATAGAGTACACCAGTATTGAAACCAGGCTGCGATGTTGCGCTGTGCAGCCCCTGGACGCCGGTGATCTGGTCAGTGACCACCAATATCAGTCAGTTTTTGGCAAACACTGCGCCCATCCTGAAGCACCTTGCCTACCCAAAATTCAAATGTACGGCCGTTTCCCTGTTGCATGCCTGCTAATGCATCTGCCACTACTCATACAGTACAACGAAGGACCAATAGACACTGTCAACTTCAAAATGCTTTTGAGCGCTTGGGCCGCAGCAGTACAATAATCATATCTTGCTGCAATATGAAGTATAGACCTGCCAATATTGTAGGGCAAAGTGCTCATATCCATTTGTCCAACAAAGTTCAGCTGGGAGGTCTTCAACCGTGCAAGTCTCCTTCCAGCACAGGTAAGCAATGCCAAGTGTACTGCACAGACTCCGACTGCTGCAGGAAAAACAATTCTCTATCAGCAATTGAACATAAGGAATAGGAAAAGAAAGAGCTCTACACTTGCTGACTATGCTTTGACCGCAGGATTAGATCGTGCAGTCACATTGCACATTCACAACAAGGAAAACCATAAATCTGCACCACGAAGCACCGTCCGGCAGATCTCTCCTGCTGCACCAGGCACATCGCAACCTGAGCGCCTCAGCCCACTGATCAGGTCTGGCCCCATACGCATCACTGCTGTCTGCGGCTGCACAAGCCGCCAAGCTGTTTGCCTGACCCTCACAGCATGATGTCTCATGCAGCATTCCAGCTCAGTTATCGGGCATCAGGCAAGATCACAAGGAACCATCGAGACCAGCAGAACTGCGTGCCCTCCTAGCCCCACTCATCAGTTTCCACTCCTTTTCCCTACCTCCTCAAATCCTCCTCAAACATGATCTAAAGCCCCAACCAAGCACCACAATTTCCTTCTGAAGAGCTTGGCTAAATGGCACATTACCTGGCACACACACTGCTACCACCACCACCACCACCACCATCTCAATGAGTACACCTGCAACTAGAATTGTTTGAACAGAGTTCAGGCAGGTTGCTGCTTAAGCAAGAATTTCTTTTTTGATCTCACAGACAAGGGACTCGATGTCTGCATAATCCAGACATTTGGCTAGAAGGGGACAGTCAACACTGCAAGCACCTACATGCAAAAAACTGCATATTTGGACAATCAATGGGTGGACAAAAGTACTCACGTGCTTATTTTTTGGAGACCTACTTCAACAGCTTCTGCATTCCCCCATGAGCATAAAGAACGCACAAGCAGACAAACAAATAATGGTGCTGAAGGTGAATGAAAACCACGTGTATGCCATTCGTTCTTTGTCAGTTGCTTGTGTGTTGCGTAATTACAAACAGCCGGATGCGGGCCCTAAGTTACATGATGTACAAGCGGCAGCTACAGCCATGCCCACTTCATGTGAAAATGGACACGAGGCCACCAGGAGACAAGACTGCCAGCAGAAAGATGCTACCAATCCCATCTTGAACACATGTGATGTATGCCATTGGTTCATGCACGTCAGCATCCTCTCCCAGGCTGCCACCTGGCCACACATAAAAGCACAGGAGCCTGGCAAGGTGGGCCGCGCCTGACCTTGGGCACAGTGCGGTAGCAAAAGAGCACTGCCCCTCTGTCATTGGGCCCTCCCCACCACCACCATCGCCACCACGACACGCACACCGCCAGTGAGGCTGCTCCATTGCAACTCCTGGCTCCCCTATGCCACAACACTTTGAATTGTCCCCATCATCATCATCATCATCATCGTGCGGCCAGGAGGGCTCTTGAGCCTCCCCACCACGCTACACCTGGAAACAGGCAATAGCCGCAGCCGCCACAGGCCGCACTTGCGCGCCCTCCTCGGCCGCCAGCCCTGCTCTGCCCGCAAGCTTGCCATGCGCGGTGGCAGCCTCCGTGATGAGCTGCTGCAGCACCACACCCACGCGCGCATGCAGCGTTGCTGGGGAGGCATACGCCGCCCTGGAGGGCGCACTGCTGTACAGGGCAACCTGCATGCCAAGCGCAGGTGGGCATTGACAGGGTAAGAGCGGTGCAGCTGCCTGCAGGACGCAGTTGTGCATGTACATGCTCAGAATTCTGCTGCTCTCGGACAGGGCTCCTGCATGCACAGGTGCTTCCTCGTAGCACTGAACAGTGCGCCCTTCTGTCAACCCTACTCCCTTCCTTGCCTCCCTCACATTGTTAGCAGCTGGCCTGCCTCAAACAAGACCTTGCCTTGGGTGAACACGAGGATTTACCATACTGCAGAGCTGTAAGATCTATCAGAAGCCTCTGCGGTTTTTCAGCTTAGCGCAGGCAAGCAAATTATACGCCAACTTCCCCAAACGATTGCAATGGCAAACCGCCCCGTCCCTCTTCCTTCCCTCCACCCAGCCACCTCATCCCTGTTTGGCACTTCCACATCAGCGCCAGTGCACCTCAACCATTCCAGGGAGAAAGGGTAAAGTGGAAGAGAGATGGGCGCCAATCTGCCCTGCTCAAATTGCCATTTCATCCCATCACTCACAGACTCACGAATACCATACACTGCATCTCCCTGCAAAGCTACCCAACCAAACCTGTTGTGCCACCCCCAACCCCCTGTTCCCAGGTCAAACAAACTGCTAAGCGCGCAAACACACACTGTCACATGAGCGCGCGCACCTCTGTGGAGCGCACCAGCGCCAGGAGCAGCGTGTGGCCCAGCACATGCTGCAGCCCCTGCGCCCGCACCAGCTGCGCCACAGCGCGTGCAATGCCCTTGGCGCACTCCAGGCGCACAGGCAAGTCATCCACAGACTGCCAAGATTTCCCCGGGCTGCCAGCTTTGGGGATTTGGTGCTGTGCGACAGCTGCTGCAGCAGCAGCCTCGGTTGCTGGCACGCGCGAAGGCGGGGTAAGGGGCGCTTGGGTGCATGCATGGATATGTGGGATCTCATGGCGGGGGGGTTTTGCCGACGGCGGGCCTGTTGGGGGAGGAGCTCCCTCAGCAGGTGCAGGGCACTGTTGGTGCTGCTGGGGTGGCTTAGTGTGCTGCTGCTGCTGCTGCTGCTGCTGCTGCTGCTGGTATGCAGCGGAGCTGTAAAAAGGGTGGTGTGCAAGCATCCACTGGTGGCATTGCTGCTGAGCACAGGCGAGCGCATACGAAGCCTTGGCAAACCATTCCTGCTGGTGCTGCTGGTGGTGCCAAGTCATGTCCTCTGCACAATGGAAGGGGTGCGGGACAGAGTGAGGGGATTGGATGAGGAGTGGGAAGGAGGAGGGCCAACAAGAGCGGAAGTACACGCCAACTCAGCCCATCGCTGTCTGGAAAATCGTCATCACAAGGGAGCACAATCTCACAATCACAATCTGCAAGCATTGCTATGCATCTCTAGGCAAAAGTGAGCAGCAGCAGCTCTTAGGCAAGGCAGAGCAACACATCACATCAATGCGGACACAGCCATGCAAATGGTTGAAACACTGGTAAAGGCAGCCAGCGTGAAGCGGGGCAATGCTCCCCATGCATTGCACAGGGCAGGCTGCATGCTGCATACATCAGCAGCACCTTCACGGCTAATTCTTGCACCGAGCTCCAGCAGCACACTGGGGTGGGAAACAAGCCTACCTCCAGCTGCTGGAGGCCGCGACAGCTGGGATGTTGCTTCTGAGCAGCTGCCGTCCACTCTCTTTGAGCCCTTCCGCTGTGGCAGTTGGATCTCACCACCCTTACGTTTGTTCGACAGGCAGCCGGCAAAGGAGCCCTGGGCAGAGCCTGTTAGGGCAGTGACCAAGTGACTGCCGAGCTGAGCAGCACACTCTCGGGGTTAGCAGCATACAATGCTGTGCATGAGCACCCTACTCACTGTGCACCACTGGTGTCAGTACGAGCACCTTGGCATGTGACACAGGCATGCATGTATGTGTAAATGAGCGCTTATTTGGTGCGGTGTGTGTGGTGTATAAGGGGTGTGTGCGTGTGTGAAAAACTCCAACAGAAGGGTGGAAATCAATGACAGCATGAACAATAATGTGGGCTTTCATTGAGTGAAAAAGAAGGTGGGGCACACTAATGGTCGTGCAGCCGCCTCCACACGTCAGTGTGGCCCAGCTGTGCACATGTGGCTGACACATGCGCTCACCGATCACCATCATGCAAATGAATGCACAACCCAGAGAATAATAGACAACTTCAAGGTCCTTATGCTGCAGGGGCAGCCGGTGCGCCTACCTTCCTCCTCACCACAACCTGTGAGTCACTCACCTGCTGAGGAGGTGTGGAAGAGCAATGCCGCATGGTGCTCTCTGGAGTGCTCTCTGGCCCTTATCTTGCTGGTGTTGCAGCCGCTGCAGCTGCTGCTGCCACTGCTGCCGCTGCTGCACAGGCTGCTTGACCCTGCCTTGGTAAGCATTCTGTAAGGCCTGCGTGCAGGGGAGCAAGGGCCACACGCGCGCCGGGCCTCATATTCTTCCTGCCTGGAACTGACTGCCAATCGGCTTTTGGAAGCAGCTCATGTCACGGAACGCACGCGCGTGTTGCAGATTTGGGGCGGTTCGCGCTTAACGGCCACAGTCACCCACGCCGATAGAGCTGCCCGAGGACGAGCGGCCTGAGCTCTCAAGCGCACCACCCCGTACCTAGAGTGCTCTTCGTGTCCTCGCCGTCTCAAACCGCTCAGCCTTCCCCCGCGTGCGGCGTCGTGTTTGGAGGTCAAGTAGGGGACGATACTTCACTCATTGATTTAGCGGACAGACCCACCCTAATCTGTTAGAAAAACGCTATGAAGGTCTGCGGAAAACTTCCGTAAAACTTGCGGGTTCCGGTGAAATCACACTTTCTCTCTCTTTTTGTCCGTGAGGGTTCCAGGAGGGGGGAGGACGCAATTTTAAGCAAATAATTGCTTTGGAGCCTTTGAGGCTGCGTGTCCAGCTCCGTGGGCTTTGAGCTGGTGAGCTAGTGAGTTAGGTGGGAAGAGCTCCCGATGAGCATGATAAAGTATTAATGAGACTACCTTAGCAAAATGATCAGAAGGAAATTATTTGCCATATTAACAATGGTTGCCTTCCCTTCCATTGTTACCTTAAATTCCCTTCAAATCACTGCTACCAAATTGCCATACTGACCTCCAAGATTCCTTCACACGGCAACTTTCAGTGACCCATACTGTAGTTATTAACTGCAATGAGTGCAGATTGCACCTCTGCACCCAAGTGGATTGACCTGTTCTACCTTTTTCAAACCCACTCACTACGGCATTTGGATTTTTGGCAGCAACCGCTCCTTTCCCAACATCAACCTCGAGACTCTGGTGTAAACAGCAGAACTTGCACTTACCATCATCGGTGTGCCCTCCCACATAGAAATGCGCATGTGACTTCTTCTCCGTACACCACACCAAAATACTTCCACCTGGATCTTCCAAAGCATGTTGTGTGTAGTGTCGCTAGATTTCGTTTACGTGTCCATCA
>LKMJ01007569.1_pt1 | contig 10234 bp, 8 predicted proteins | sample 643391 | NCBI WGS metagenome assembly LKMJ01 (sample SAMN04112250, study PRJNA286221) | soda lake metagenome | biome: soda lake; feature: Kulunda Steppe; material: water; isolation source: sample PL-Br10 brine of Picturesque Lake | place: Russia: Kulunda steppe | collected 2010-07
ACAGTATTGTTCTTGCGAGAGCGCCTGCCAAAAGCTCCATGGCTCATCAGTTCCTGTCAAAGCTCTATGGCACATCAGTTCCTGTCAAGCTCCATGGCACATCAGTTCCTGCCAAGCTCCACGGCACATCAGTTCCTGTCAAGCTCCATGGCAAATCAGTTCCTGCCAAGCTCCACAGCACATCAGTTCCTGTCAAATCTCCATGGCTCATCAGTTCCTGCCAAGCTCCATGGCTCATCAGTTCCTGTCAAAGCTCCATGGCACATCAGTTCCTGTCAAGCTCCATGGCACATCAGTTCCTGTCAAGCTCCATGGCACATCAGTTCCTGTCAAAGCTCCATGGCACATCAGTTCCTGTCAAAGCTCCATGGCTCATCAGTTCCTGTCAAAGCTCCATGGCACATCAGTTCCTGTCAAGCTCCATGGCACATCAGTTCCTGTCAAAGCTCCATGGCACATCAGTTCCTGCCAAGCTCCATGGCTCATCAGTTCCTGTCAAAGCTCCATGGCACAGCAGTTCAGCAGCCTGGCAGCGCAGTGCCATGTTGACCTGCATGCATCTTTCGATGTCCATCCTCCTCCTGCACTGGGGTAAAAACCACAGGAAAAGCGCTCACTTGTCTACCATGTACAAAAGATGAGTGACCTTCATCCTAGGCCTTCTCTTGTGTACACCCACCTTGACAATCATCTTCCCTGTGCGTTGGCGCACGCATCTTTTGTGGTGCTCACTCCCTATCGTGTTTTGAACAGGGGCACGCTCGATTGTTTAAGTCTGGATGCTTGGGTTGCTTCCTCCTGAGGGAACCTCAAATCTTGCCTATTTGTTGTTGTTTGAAGCTTGGTCAGGCCACGGCCCTTTTTGTGAGCCTCAAACCTTGAAGAGTGCCAGGGGAGCGCTGAATGCCACACTTCATCAGCCCGGGTGCGCCTATCCTTGAAAGATCTCTGCCTGCCTATTCTTGACCACAGATCTTATGTGTTGCCCAGAGCCATGTCATTGGAGCAAGAGGTACAGCCCAACAATGTGCCCCTTCCCCATTCAGACACTCCTTTTGCTCCAGCCTCTCAAATGCCCGGCCCAGCTTCCCAGGTATTCCATCCTTGCTTGTTTTCAACGGTGGGGCACTGGTGTGGCCTGATGCGTTGCACAACCCTTGCACTCTGCTTTTGGTGCGGACACTCTTGTCCACCAACCCAACCTTGTGATGCAATCAACCGCCGTATGATGAGCCTGCCTGCATGGCTTCAGTCTGCCCTGCGCACCATATGATGAGCCCGCCTGCATGGCTTCACTCTGCCCTGCGCACCATGTGATGAGCCTGCCTGCATTGCTTCACTCTGCCCTGCGCACCATATGATAATCCTGCCTGCATGGCTTCACTCTGCCCTGCGCACCATATGATGAGCCTGCCTGCATGGCTTCACTCTGCCCTGCGCACCATATGATGAGCCTGCCTGCATGGCTTCACTCTGCCCCGCGCAAAGGGGTAAGTAAGGTCCATGCCTGCACGCACCCAGGTGTCAAGCTCCTTTTGGACTGCGCCTTTTGTGCAGGAGGACGTCCCTCGTGCTGGCAGGGAGAAGAGGGTGTCGTTGCCTATGCGCTTCAAGCAGCAGCAGCAGCTTCTGCACCGGCAGCTTAGGTGGCTGGATGAGGAGACGGGCAGCGTGGTCAGCGAGCCCGCCAGTATGGAGGACGCTGTGAAAGCCGCACTCAAGAAGAGTTGGTTGAGCAGGTCGCGCAGCTGCGGCCACCTGGGCCAGCCACCTGATGAGGCACCCAGCCACAGCCCATCGCCCAGGGTCAAGATCGTGAGGGCACGGACCAGCTTAACCGGGACCGGCTTGAGCATCGATGAAGGTGCCACGCCCGCACGCCCAGACAAGCGGGCCAACCTGCCTGGGACCGGCCTGGGCATCGACCGGCTTCCCACGCCTGTGCGCTCAGACAAGCGGGCCAGCCTGCCTGGGACCGGCCTGGGCGTCGACCGGCTTCCCACTCCTGTGCGCTCAGACAAGCGGGCCAGCCTGCCGGGAACCGGCCTGGGCATCAAAAGGCCTCCCACGCCTGTGCGCTCAGGCAAGCGGGCCAGCCTGCCTGGGACCGGCCTGGGCATCAAACAGCTTCCCACGCCTGTGCGCTCAGACAAGGGGGCCAGCCTGCCTGGGACCGAGCTGGGCGTCCATGAGCGCGCAGCACCGTCGCCCCGCGCCCGCCGCCTCAGCAGTCCCCTGCTCCAGCCGACCGTAGGTCCCACCTCTCAGCCTACCTCCCCGCCCAGAACGTCTCAAACTTCGTCCTGCCTGTCAATACCATCCCATGTTGGGTCCCTGGGAGCAGAGCACCTGCATGCCGACCATGCGCCCGCCTGCTGGCCGTGCACCAGCTTGCTGGAAGAGCCGCTGCCGCTCACGCCCAGCTTCTCAGCCAGGTCCAAGAGCCAGCTTCAAAGCCTGAGGGAGGGTGAGGGTGCGCGGCCAGCGTCCCAGGCACCGCCACTGCCTGCCCTGCAAGGACGGGAGCAAACAAAGGATGGCGAGGTTGAGGAAGGTCGGGACCATGCCACAGCATCTATTTGCTCTGCAGCGATGGCAAGCGATATAAGCGATAAGGCAGCAAGTGCGTTGTGGGGTTTGGGCAGTGCAGGCGCTCGAGGGTTCCTCCCGTCTCGGGCCCCTAACTTTGGGATTGTGATCGCGCGCAGCTTGTGCCCTGTTTAGGTTTCTTGAAGGCTTGTGCAGGCGCATCCTCACACACAGGTCTGAACTACATTCTCCTTTGCTCCCATCTGGTAGGCCTGTGCCACACTCATGACACGCACACATTGCCGCCTCCCCTGCAGGACCAAACTCCACAGCTTATGTGGGGGCACAGATGCATGTCAAAGTATCACGCAATAAGAGCCTGGACTCCGCAAGGTGCGGGCAGGATTTCTGGTAGGGGTACTGTGCTTAGATGGACAGCCAGTATACAAGCTTTGCATGATCAATGTGCAGGAAACCCTGTTTAGGAATCGGATAAAGTGAACAGGCTCTTCAAGAGATTCCCACACACGCACACATGCCAAAATACAAGCGTTCTTGCCATCCATTCAAAATCACGCACCTCCTCACAATCTTAGAAAAGTAACGTAAAAGATTCATTTAGGTCATGAAACAGGTCCCTGACCTGACAGCTTGCCTGTCAGCGCCATTTGAGCCTGCCTCACTCTATGGTCTCCAAGCTGAATGAGCCCAATTGAGCACCTCAAGATCAGCATGCCTTGTAGAGTCAGCGCTGTCTGGAGAGTCAGCACGCACTAAGGCTTGGGGGCTTGCTCAACCATGGGCTCCCCTCAACCATGGGCTCCCCTCGACATTGCTACATGTCACAGGGACGTACTCTCACAAGCCAAATCACACATACTTTTTTACAACAGGGCGTACAAAGATTACAAGGATTACATGGGAAAGGCCATCAGTCAATAAGTGTGACTGCTAGCCAGATCATAGAAAGCAAGTGATTCACGTGCATCGGGACGTACTCTCATTAGCCGTATCACGCATACTCGCTTGCTTTGTTTCTACTTTGAAGAGCCTTCCTGCCAATTTGTCAATTTGTCACCCTCGATCCTGCTTGCAGATTTGCTCGCCTGTACAATTCACAAATGCTCCAAGTGGAGGGCGAGGTCCCAAGGCTATTCTCAGACATGATGAGCAGTGACACAGGTGGGGCAGCTCACCGCTCTTGGGCAGCACCATGAATGAGCAGCAGCGCAAGCGAGTGCAAGAAGACCTGGACTAGACATGCAGCAGAATAGTAATGATAAGAAAGTCATTGTCTTAGAAATGACGGGCAAGCAGCAGAAAGTGGCAAGCAGAATTTGACAGCAGCAAAAAACAAGCATCAGAAAACGATGAGCAAGTGAGTTGACAGCAGCACGAAGGACAAGCGGTATAGAGTGTGGGACAGTAGGCTGTCAACAAGCACAACTGTGACTGCGAATCAAATGGTACAGTCCAGATTCGGCCACAGTGCTTCAGCCAAGTGGTTCTGGGAAGCACCAGCAAACTTCCATACACAGAATATGTCTCAAGAGGGGTGAGCTGTTGCTGCCAGCAAAATGCCGCTTGCAAGGTCCTGATGGCTGCTTTGCCACCAAGTTGTCAGCAGGTTGAATGGCTGCTTCACAGAGGTCAGTGCTAGTTTTGCAAATGGAAAGCACCCAGAATGCATGGGGCAAGGCTTTATGGTTTCTTGAGCTGCGCTGCACCATGCGCATCGAAGGGGAAGTGCCCATGATGACAGTCAAAAAGCTAACGCAAACCAGGCATTGGGCAGCCTGTGGGAGGCTAGGCTGGCTACGATGTTCCCATGGCCAAGGGTCATGACAGGACTGCATGGCAGGGCCTTTTCATAGCCTTCATCTGTGTCGCCTTTTGTCAGTGTGAGTGCAGGTGGGCTCATGTGCGCAAGAGAGGTTAGGTTAAGTTATATGTGTGCAAGAGAGGTTAATATCCTCTGCCATGCTCTCGTCTGCGATTCAAAACAAAGCCCAAATAGCCATTTCGAGTATTGCACTGGATACTGTACTGTATTTTGGATGCACCTGCACCCATTCCAACACGCATAGTGCACTGCAGGTTCTTGGCAGGTAAACTAGCCTGAGCTCTGCGCGTGTTCATGTGCATATGGTGCCTCTCTTGAACACCACACTCGCTCACCACTGCCGCCCTCTGCCCCTCCTGAACCCCATACTCGCTCACTACTGCCGCCCTCTGCCCCTCCTGAACCCCATACTCGCTCACCACTGCCGCCCTCTGCCCCTCCTGAACCCCCTGCACTCGCTCACCACTGCCGCCCTCTGCCCCTCCTAAGACCCATGCACTCGCTCACCAATGCCGCTGCGCTGCCCCACCTGAAACCCCTGCACTTGATCACCAGTGCTGCTGCGCTGCCCCTTCTGAGCCCCCTGCACTTGCTCATCTGCACTTGCTCACCAATGCCGCTGCGCTGCCCCTCCTCAACCCCCTGCACTCGCTCACCAGTGCTGCCCTCTGCCTCTCCTGAACCCCCTGCACTCACTTACCGATACCGCTGCGCTGCCCCTCCTGAACTCCCTGCACTCGCTCGCTTATGTCGCTGCGCTGCCCCTCCTGAACCCCCTGCACTCGCTCACAAGTGCCGCTTCGCTGCCCCCCTCTCCCTTGAACCTCACAGATGCCGAGCGGCCTCTGTCATCAGGCACCGCCACCGCTACTGACCGCACTTCCTCCATCGAACTGTCGAGCAAGCTGGGCTTGGGGAGCCTGCTGGAGCGCAGCAGCAGCAACAGCAGCAACAGAGGAGGCTGGGGCACACGCAAGGGCGCGGGCAGGCAGCGAAGGAGCAGCATGCCTGTCCCCTCCGCTGGCCCGGAATCCCAGGACAGCCTGTACTCTGCTACCAAGCCCTCCTTCTTACCCCAGCTGGGGCCAGCCTCCACGGACAGCTGCAGCAAAGCTTTGGTGCCCTCAAGTGCATTTTTTCTAAAAATGGAAGCTGAGAGGCTCAAGAAGCATCTGGGAGGGCCTGACAGTGCACCAGGTAGGCGCAGCTGCTGCCGCTGCTTCTGCTGCTGTGCAATGAGAAGACAAGCTGGTTCCAGCCCGGCGTCAGCCCAGTAAGCCAGGAGTAGATACCTTTGTCAAGCCAGACATAGGGCGCCTAGGGAATGGCAGAGGTAGGGGGTTGCATACCAGTCCTTAGAGGAGGCATTGTGCCGCTTTTGAGCTTGGCTTGCTTGCGTACTTATGGCTGTGACATAGCGGGGCCCAGCAGGAATGGTGTTGGTATTGGTGGCGTCCATCCTCTCTCTCTGCTTGGTCCCGCCAGGAGCGTCCATGCTCTCATCTCTGCTTGGTGCTGCCAGGAGCGTCCATGCTCACATCTCTGGCGCCCATACTCAAATCTCTGGAGTCCATCTTTGGCGTAATGCTTACATTTCTGCTTGTCCCTCTGTTCATGCCCACTTCTATATTTGGTGTTTATTTATCTGCCATTCACGTCCCTGTTTGTCCCTGTCCATGCTCACATCTCTTTTGGTTTCTTTGTCCATGCCCACATCTCAAATTTTTTCCTCTGTCATCTCTGTCCATGCTCACATATCTGATTTGGTGCTGCCAGTAGCGTGTGCGTGTGCACAAAACCACTGCTTCCTTTGGCCTACGGTGATTGTGGATGTAAGGTCCTCATACACCTGCCGGCTTGCACCTAGAAGGCAGCTGTCTACTCTGCCACTTTTAATGCTGCATGGAATAGTACATGTGTAGGGATGGGTAAATAGGGTCCCATCAAAATGCCAAAGAGGCTCTATAGAGGCTCGAATAGGCTCTAAAGAGGCTCTACAGAGCCTCGACGAGGGTCTGCCAAAGCTTAATTACCCATTCATGGTAACAAATGCTAACCCTGAAACCTGCGTGAATTGCTCGTGTTCTTGTGATTGAAGCTTCGCTGCAACGGCTCAGCTCCTAAAATTTGCTTTCTGATGAACAGGGCTGCAGGCATGAGGGCTGCAGGCATGGGTGCCAGTCTTGTGGCATTCACTATGTCAATCATGTGTACAGGCCTTGAGCAGGCTTGAATGTCCTATTGTCATCAATCAGACACACAAGCAATGGTGTTATGTGGTAAGAGCTTGCTTAAATGCCACTGGTTTTGAATGCTGCACAGTATATGCACAAACCGCAGGTGATCACCGAGGTTGCTAGGGTCTGCTCGTCTGACTCGTCCACACTCAAAATGAAGAGCAAAGGCTTGGTCCTGCCTTCCACGTTCAATTTACCCATTGAAGAAACCCCCAGAGAATGATAATGCAATTTGCAAACCTGCCGCTTCTTACAGCAGCAAGACAAGGACTCATGCCGTGCTGCACGCATAGGGCGTATGAACTCCCTGATTAAAAGCTCCACTGTTATCAATTAGACTTAAGTTGGTCTAAATTCTGCCTGTGCTGCAGAACCATGTGGTTGGAGTGTGATCACACGCTCACCAGCGCACTTTTAGTAGTGCTATCTAGGTCCTTAGAACCTCAAGAAGGAATAAAAGTCGTAGTAGAGGTGGTCCAGCAACACCTCCTCTGTTACCCCACTGCCAAGTGATGACTGCAACACTGTCTGCACTTGACAAAGCTGCTCTACTGCTCCATTTTTTGCCTGCTAATACTGGGGTGTTTGTAATGCTGCATGCTTGCGTTTTGTGGGTTTGGTACATCACTTCGTAATATGCTTCTAGCCGCTGCGTCATGCACATCAGATTAACGTAGTCCCAGACTCATTCAATCTCGTTCCTGAAATTCTGATGGCTCAGGAGTTAGCATCCACATGTCTGCGTGCAGAACAGCCCCTTAGCAACTGGTTGGATGGCTACTTGAACGGGCAACAACATTACCCTACTTACCATACACTATATTTCGACCTGAGACTCACACAGCAATGTTGCATCGAATTGCAATGGCTCTTCGGAGTTGTTTCTTTTCCTGTCTTTGGTCTCTTTACGTCAACCATGAATGCCCGTGAGATGCTTGGGCCTCCGCTTCTTGCGTTGGCTTAATTCAATCCCCGCAGTTTCCATTGTTCATGGTTCACCTCAGGCATTTGCCTGCAGATTGCTTGTCGGTCGGTTGGCTCAACTTTTATGTTACCCCCTGCTGCATTACTGCTACTTCAGTGGAATCTTTTCTTTGCTTTGGCCCCTTCTCACACCAGAAGAGTGCTGTTCACTTCTCAGACCAGAAGAGTGCTGTGCAAGATTTGTGCTGCATTGTGACCTTGAGGTTGGTTGCCTCAGTTGGTGGAGTATTTGGTCCGATGGTCAGTCCAACTATAGCTGTATTATTTGTAATAGCCATGCCATGAGCCTGATTCAGTTGCGGCTATCTCTCAGTGCAACACCCTGTTTGGGGAGTCAATGGTGGAGCCTGTCACGCCAGACTAGTGCAGTACCAGATTTGTGCTGCATTGTGACCCGGAGGTTAGTTGAGTGACAGACCTTTTCCCTGTTCCAATTTCCTAAGCCATGCTGTCAGAGGCTTTGTTTTCCTTGTTATATTGTGCTAGATGTATTGGAGCCGAGTTTTTGCAAGTTGCTTGTTGATTGCAATTTATGCTATGCAAGGCATTTGGTATTTATGACACTAATCTGCATCAAACATTGCATCAAGCAATATTGCCTTGTTGAAATATCATGCTGAAGGAGGTGACCGCAAGGCCACTGCCAACAAGAGAAAGTCTACTTTAACTACCTGAGTTACAATGGGTCTAGGCCTTCAGCCAGATGGTTTGACTGCTGGGCTTGCTGGGCACTGCCAGCCAAACAAAAAACATCCTGTACGTCCGCTTCAAGAGGAACAAGCTCACATCCTCAGCACTGATGTTGTCAAAGTAGAAAGTGCCTATGTCACCAATTTTAATCCTACCAGCAAATTTTTCTGCGAATTTCCTTCTCAAATAGCACATTTTCTAGCGAGGGCATGAAAAAGGACATGATTTTGATCCTGGATATCATGCAAGTCACGTTTGTCACAGTGCCTGTTGTGAACTTTCCAACAGCCAGTCTCAGCTCTCAGGGTATGGGCATGCCACGAGAACGAGCAATGTTACGGATCACATGCTGTAATGATACATATCCCTATCGATTGGCAAGCGCGGTATCCAAGATGGAGCTCCGTCTTTTTACACATGCCTGCTCAGTTCCAGCTGTAGGTATCTAGGCAGCAAATGGGGAGGGCCCCGCACAGTGCTTAGTTTGGGAGGCGAGGCCATCCATACATGGTAAATAGCCATTTTGTGGGCTTGTGTCCTTCTGCGCCATCCAAGTCCCTCCATACCGCACGCAAATGCTCACGCAAATCGACCACAAGGTCTTGTAGTGGAAGGGTAATTGCAGCCTTAATGCAATTGGTATACCTATCTAATTCAGCAAAATAAAACCTACTTGCGTGAATTAAGGAAGAGGTTCATCCGGTGCTGGGAAGAAGATTGTAAGTGGGGGTCACAAGGGTTCTGAAAAGAGCCATGTGATCTCTCCTCGTAAATTTTCAACCTCCTACTTGTGTTTATGATTCGTGTTGCATACTGAATTGAATGAGTGTTAAGGTCAAGAGTATTTTTGGACTAACTTAGTCCAAAAAAATAGTAATACAATGCCATTACAATGTTACAATGTGTTTTTGGGACTTAACACCGGTGTAGACCAAGAGTGATAACTTATCACTGATAAGGGGTAGCTTGGTATGAAATATATAGATGGTTCCCATCACTCCAATCAGGATTGTATGCAGGCTCAATTTTTGGTATTGCTGTCAAGGGCATGTTTCAATTTAATATGCTGTTCAGTTGCTCTTGCTAGTTGTTGCCCTCGTCGTGTGTCATCAAATTATTTGTATTAAGCCCAGCAAGAAGGGTGTAAAGCTTGAAGTTCTCTGTGGTGGCCATTCTTTGTTCCAGCTGGCAGTATACACATAGCATCTTGTCTAGAGCAGGATCAAAGTTTATCTGCTGAAAGGTTTGCTTGAAGCCATTGCAAAATAGTCCTTTTGACTCCATGTGCCGGCAAGACCAGACTTTGTTGAGCCATCCGGCCTGGGGCTTCCTGGAGATCCTGGCTTGCCGTGACCTCTCTTCTCGTGCCCTTGGGTTTGTCTCTTAACCCAAGATTTTTGTCTCTTAAAATCTACTTTCACCAAAACTTCCGGCTTGCAGACACTGCCTTTCTTCTATACGAGGGCCTAATTAGACTTGGTTCAGGTTGCAGGCCTCCTAGGTTTAAGCTAAGCTGCCCTTGCTCGGTGGGCGCAGCTTTTTCCCCCCACCTAATCGAACCTAGTCAAACTATCCGTGTGATGTCAGTAGGCCTACCTTTAAAGAAATTTCAGACGTTGCACCCAGGAAATCTGTTGACTAAACAGGCCTAGTAGGCCTACCCTGCAGACATTGTATTTGAATTTCTTAAAAAGCACCCTAGGTGTGAAGCAGTCTGCGCATCATTGGTGTAACGATACGTAGACTTCCTGTCTGTTATAACCACCAGACCTGTTTAACCACCAGACCTGACCAAGACCCTCAGACCTCCAGTATATAATATAATGGACCAAAGGTGCTTTTCAGTACCACCAATTGTTGGTTCTTTCTACATTTTGGTATCGGAGCTGGGGCGTCCTCTGGCCCCACGCTCTCGCGCATTCGCGATGCCTCCGAAGAGCCCGAAGAGGGC
>LKMJ01007570.1_pt1 | contig 10234 bp, 6 predicted proteins | sample 643391 | NCBI WGS metagenome assembly LKMJ01 (sample SAMN04112250, study PRJNA286221) | soda lake metagenome | biome: soda lake; feature: Kulunda Steppe; material: water; isolation source: sample PL-Br10 brine of Picturesque Lake | place: Russia: Kulunda steppe | collected 2010-07
CCACCACCGACTCGAGTCCGGCAGATTCTCGAGCAGACGTCGATCAGTCCTCCTCGACACCAGCGGCTGCTGGTCGAGGCACGGAGACTGAGGCAGATACCGACGCCCACGGTGACGGAGACGAACCGGTGGAAGATGAGGCGCCACCAGATCCAGCAGTCGACCGAGTCACAGTCAAGATCACGAAAGACGTTGGTTCGTTCCTCGGCATCGACCAACGGGAGTACACCCTCGCGGCAAACGACGTCGTCACCTTACCGGAACAGAACGCGACGCCACTGCTCGAGCGCGAGGCTGCCGAGCCACTCGAATAGCTGACAGCGAGTCGACTCAATCGAAGGCGGTTGAAAAAGGCTTACTCGAAGAGTTTCTCTTTCTCACGGTCGCTCGAGCTGGACCGGGACCGGCTCGAGGAACGCGACCGTGATCGTGATCGGGGCTGTGAACTACTGTTCCCGCTCAGTTTCGTGTACAGCCAGTACGCTGCTACTGCCACGAGGGCGAGTATGAGGAGGGTCGTCAGGAGGCTGACGAGCCAGGCGATGAACGAAAACACCATGCTCACGAGCTGGACGATGATCCAGAGGACCAGGATTGCCAGCACGGCCCAGCCGCCGAGTCGGAGCCAATTAACCATGGCTTCATGTTCGTAAGGGAAGGGTATCAGTCTTGCCCAGTGGATACCCGAGAGTGAAAAAAACGAACCACCATCTCGAGGGCCTCAGGCGTTCGCCGTCCCCTTAGGCCAGCCACTCCTCGGGTTTGGTGTCGTAATCCACGTCGTCGGCCGCGAGATGTTCGACCGCTTCCCAGGGGACGTCCTCGATCGTCGTCCGTTCGCCATCGTGACGAAGGAGTTTGCCGCGTTCTTCCGCTTCCGGTTCGCGGTTCCGACGTTTGGCGACCTCAACGTCGTGGTTGTCGACTTCCTTGACGATCGTCAGCAGGTTCACCGGTCGTCCCCACAATTCGAACACGCGCTCGAGGGTGGCTCTCGCCTGGCCCAGATCCAGCATCACGCCGTTGTACTGATGACCAAGCAGCAGTTCGTTCGCGTTGTCGTAGTTCCCGTCGTAGACGGCGATCGTTGGCTTGCCGAAGTTGGTGAACTGCAAGAGGAGTTTCTTTTTCACGTCTTCCGCATCGACACTCGAGACGTGATACTGGCCGGTCGCCTGGGAGTACTCGTAGGTAAAGTAGTCGTTTTCCGTGATGAACTCTTGGGTGAGGAATGCATCGAGGAAGGTGACGTCGTTGTGGCTTTCGCGAATGTCGAACATACGGTCCCAGCCGGCCGTGAAATCGACGTCGGCCAGGGCTTCGTCGACCGACGCATACCGGGAATCGTCGAACAGATAGCGGCTAATCGACTCGAGGTCACGCTGACTCACCCGAGCGAGAAAGCCCCGGTTTTGTGGTTTGACCAGCGAGTAGTGTTTGCGTGCCAACCCGGCTGGAGTCAAGACCTTCCACGGATAGCGGTCGAGGTCGATGTCACCGGCCTCGGCTGCTTCGAGGGCATCCTGATCGATCCACTCCGTGGGGAGGTCTCGGACGTCTTCGAGCGAAGCAGCGGAAACGCTCGCAAGTGCTCGAGGGGGCTCGAGTACCTCGAGCACGGTATCGAAGTCGACGACGTCTGTCAGGTTTCGCCAGGTAACCCCGTCGACACGGAGGAGTTGCTCGAGCACCTCACGTCGGTTCGTCGAGTTTTCGACGTACTCCCAGAGGGCCATCCCCAGACTGTAGGGGTTCAGTCCGGGTGAAGCGAGAACTTTCGCCATGTGGTCGGCGTAGTTGAGGAACTCGTCGACGCCTGCGAAGCCTTCGTCTGCCATCATCGTCGACTCCCAGTAAGCAGCCCACCCCTCGTTCATGACCTTGGTCATCTTCTGGGCGGCAAAGTAGTAGGCCTCTGCCCGCATCATATCGAGCACGTCCCGTTGCCACGGCTCCATCTCTCGGGAGGTCGCTGCCTCGCGGTCGTACTGTTTGCCGTGTTCACGGATAAACGACAGCACATCCTTCTGTGGCTCACTCGGGAACGTCGCACCGTCGTCTCCTGTCCTGAGCCCCTCGAGCCATTCATCGTCGAAGACTTCCGCCTTCACTTCATCGGAGAGCCCCAGTTCGTCGAGCTTTTCGGCGAGGTCGTCGTCTGGGCCATCGGGTGGTCCATCGACCTCGAGCCGGCGGCTAAAGACGGTGTGTTGGTCGATGGTGTCCTCGAGGACGAGCGCGTTGTCGATCCACTTTTCGACGGCTGCTCGATCGATCTCCGGGTCAGCCATGTACTCGCCGATTGCGCGGGCGTGGCGCTCGAGCATCGCTGCGGCGTTGACGGCCGCGCTGTCGGAACTGTCGCCGGTGAACAGCCCGAACCACTCGTTGTTCGCAAAGAAGTCCGAGTGGGCCTCGACGTGTGTGATGACGGCCTTTTGATCGGCCATCGTGTTCGACTCCTGGAGGAAGGCGTGGGCTGGGTTATCGTTGTTAACGATTTCGAAGGCCTTTCCGCCCCCATACCGGCCTTGTTTCTGCTGGCGGTCGTACTGCATCCCCCACCGCCAGTGTGGATAGCGTGACTGAAACCCGCCGTAGGCGATGAGTTCGTTCATTTCGTCATAGTCCACGATCCAGTAGTTGACCGGATACGGCTCGAGGCCGAGTTTCTTCGCGAGCGCGCGTGCTTCACGAACTGGTTCCTCGAGGTCGGTGGCGATTGCCTGTTTTCGGAATCGATCTGCGTTACTCATCGGTTTCACCTCCTTCGGTGCTCAGGATCTCATAAATCGCGTCGGTGACGTCGTCCTCGCTGTTGACGTACGCGACAGCGACGTCGTCACTGTCGCCGAAGTGACGCTGAACTTCCTCGGCGTGGGTTGCGTTGATCGCGTTCCCGCTCGGCTGGGTCTCGACGTAGGCGTGTAAGTTCGCGTCGATCGCCTCCATCATCGGGATCACGTGTTCTTCGGTGTCGTTGCTCGAGTTCTCCGAATCGCCGGCGGCGAAGACGTACCGGTTCCAGTCGCTCCAGGGGTACTCCTCGAGCAATTCGGCGGCGAGTTGGTACGCACTCGAGATGCGGGTTCCACCGCCGGAACGGATGCCGAAGAACTCCTCGCGTTCGACCTCCCAGGCGTCGGCGTCGTGAGCGATGTAGATGAACTCTGCGTTGTCGTATTTGCCGGTGAGATACCAGTCGAGGGGTGTGAACGTCCGCTCGACGAGTTCACGTTTTTTCTCGCGCATCGAGCCCGAGACGTCACGGATGTTGACGACGACGACGTTCTTCTCTTTCTCCTCGATGATCTCGGGGTAGCGGTACCGTTCGTCTTCCCGGCGGAAGGGCACGTGTTTGATGCCTTCACGTCGAATCTGTTCCTGGATCGTCTCCCGTTCGACGTTCGACTCGACAGCCTCGATCGATTCCCACTCCCCACGTTCCTCGGCGACTTCGTCGTGGGCATCTTCGATCCAGGCCATCGACACCGGCAGGTTCTCGCCGCGCGCCCATTCGAACACCTCTCGAGCGGTGATCCCGTCGACTTTACAGACCTCTCGGACGAAATCCTCGTCGAAGTCCATCGCGAGCTTGCGTTTGAGCCCTTCTTTGAACATCCGCTCGAAGTCGAGGGTGCTGTCAGGACCCGAGCGAGTCAGGTCGGTGTACGGGCCCTCCTTTTCTTCGATGACACGCTTCCCCTTTGGCTCTAAATCGAGGCCGAGTTCCTCATCGAGTTCCTGGGCGAACTCCTCGGGATCCATCTCGTAATACTCGTGTTCACCACCTTCCTCGCCAGCCTCACCGTCTTCGCCGTCTCCGTCACCGGGTTGTGGTTGTGGCTGGCCGACCGGCTGTCCGACGTCGGGCGTCCCGCCGTCACCCTGTCCGACGCCGCCTTGATCGCGCTGGTCGTATTCGAAACTCGGGAGTGAGACGATCTTTACGGGGATCTGGATATCACCTGACCCACCCGAAAGATCACCGTACTGGATGAACTCAGCGAGGTCTTCGCGTCGCTTCTCGCCCACCTCACGGAATCGCTCGAGGTCGTCTCTCAGTCCCATCGATAGCTCACCTGTCCCATCACGTGCCGACTGGTCAGTTCCGCTGAGGCCGGCGAGTACCCGAACGATTCGACGAGGTGCTCGAGGGTTCGTTCTTTGACCCGTTCGGTCTCGGTTCCACTCGGTGGGTCCTCCCACTGTCGCGGGTCGAGGTCCTCGAACGTTCGTTTGACGTCATCCCAGTCGTGGCTCTCGAGGACGTTTTTGATGACTGGTATCGACGTCAGATCGACGTTCTCGACGCTGAAATCCTCGTCCCGGTGCTCCCAGGCGTGGCGGTTCAGCGCGGTAATGACCTTTTCACGACGGAACTCTCGGACGCTTTCACGTGGGAGGTTCGATTCGTAGGCGGCATCCGAAAACCGTCCAAGGTGGTCGACCTCGAACAGTTTCATCTTCAACGGGTCGGGATCGATCCGCTCGCCCCGATCGTTGTAGAGTGGTTCGTCGGTTTCCCAGGCGTAGACGTGTTCGACGTACTCGGCGACGGTCGCTTCGTCGACGCGTTTGTCGTACATGATCGCTTCGATCAGGTCGGCTTCCTGCTGCTCGTAGATGTAGTTCTTCACGGGAACGACACGGTTTTCGAACTCCGAGCGTTCGCCCGTCGAGAAGACTGGGGCATCGGAGAGGCCGTCAGCCATTGCATTCAACACGTCACGTGGCATCACGACATCTTCGACGGGAAGGTTCGCGTGGTGGCGGTCCCGTTCGTCGTGTAAGACGCCAGCCAAGGTATCACGGGTGTAGGTGACCGGAATCCCGTGTTCCCCGTCGTGGGTGTCACTCGAGAAGTCGAACTCGTCTTTCTCCCGGCGAGTGTCACCTTCCTGTAAGTAGCCACGGTCGTAGATCAGCGCTTTGTCGATCAGATCGAGTTCCGCAGGCGTCTCCTCTTCGTCGAGGCGAGTCACGACCGCATAGAGCGCTGCGGCTTCGAGTGCGTGGGGAGCGAACTCCCGTTCTTTCAATTGGCCATCGCCGTCTTTGATCGTGACGAAGACCGGTGCACTGATCTCATCAGCAACGTCGTCGTAACTCTGTGCTTCCCAGACGGTGGTTTCGCCCGTTAGCTCTCGGCGGATCAGTTCCGTCTCGAGGCTGAGATTCGTCAGGTAGCCGAACTCGTGTTTGTCCAGGCGACGTTTGAGCGCCTTCAACGGGTCCATTCCATTTCTATCGGCGTGCTGGTTGAGTTGGGCCTCGAGGTCGGGATTCGAGATGATCAGCAACTGCGTGTCGATATCCATCACGATACCTTTGTCTAGCTTCACCGACCGTTCATCGGGGACGTTGAGCAGTTTCTGCAGCAAGTCAGCGTGCTGGGCGGCGTCCTCGACAATCGTGAGGACGCCGTTGCCCTGTGACAACACCCCGTCGTAGCTGAACGCCTGTGGGTTCTTTCGGCCACGGGAGTCGAGTTCCTGAAGCATACCGTGCATCCAGGAGCCGACCAGTCGTTCCTTTGGCCGGCCGTCGTCTTCAGCATGGAGCACACCGACGCCGGAGCCGACGTCGACAACGTAGTTTTTCACTCGAAGGTGTTTGTTGTCAGTGATCGCCGAAAACAGCCCTTCGGTGCCGTGTTGGCGGTACTGCTCTTCGAGGTACTCGTATGCCTCCCGCGAGAACGGGTCAAGCTGGGTGTTGACCATAATGGGGACGTGACCATCGAGTCGCTCGTTCAACTCCTCGAGCAAGTCGCTTCGAACCGGTTCAGGGAACACGGCGAGTGGATGCACCTGCACCGGACTCTCGTACCAGTGTTCGTCTTCGTCTGTCGAGACGTTGGTGCCGTAACTGAGGCCACGGTCGTCGCCTTCTCTGGCGCTCACGTTCCACTCGAGCGTGTACCGTCGGCCGGCAGGTGTTTTCGAGTACGCCCTGAGACCGTTGACCAGACATCGTTTGAGTTCGGATTTTCCCGTCGCCGTCGGCCCTTCGAACCAGATGATCTTCTCATCTTTTGCTCGGCCAGCAGCAATCGATCGTAGGTCGTTGACGAACGCGTTCAGGACCTCCGTGTTGCCAAGCACCGCGTGTTCGCCGTCGTTGCCCGGATCGTCGAAAAACCGGTATCGGCGTTTTTCTTCGCCTTCTTCGACCACGGTCCTGGTCCCAGCTGCTTCGATCGCCTCCAGCAGGTATTTCGAGGCGTGAGACGCCGTCGACGGCGTCTCGAAGATCCGGTCGACGTAGGCACCGAGGCTCATCGGCTCCTCGTAAGCCTCCTCGAGGGTGCGATCAGCCGCGTTCACGTAGTCGGATCCGCGCATATTATTCCTCAATTTCAGCTTTAGCGACCTCCGCGCCGGCGAACTCGAGCACCTCCTTGGCTCCGCCTTCGGAGTAGCCCTGCTCGATGAGGGCGTCGATCCAGCCGCTTCGTTCGTCGTCGTCGTACTCGCTCGCGCTCACCAGCGCCGAGAAGTTGATGTTGTGTTTCTTGTCCTCCCAGAGCTTGCGCTCTAAGGCACGGCGCAGGCGTTCGTTATCCTGTGGGTTGAACGTATCTCCCTCCCGAGCCCGGCGGGAGACCCAGTTCGAGACTTCCTGTCGGAAGTCGTTTTTTCGATCTTCGGGAACGTTCAGTTTCTCTTCGACCGAGCGCAGGAAGGTTTCGTCCGGCTCCTGCTCGCGTCCGGTGAGTGCGTCCTCGATCGTGTCGTCGTCGATGTACGCCATGACGTGGTCCATGTACTTCTCACCCTGGCGCTGGATCTCGTCGACGTCGTAGGCCAGTGCGTGACGGACGTCCTCGATGGCTCGTTCGCGGTACTCCTCACGGACCATCTCGAGGTAGCGGTAGTAGCGTTCGAAGTTCTCCTCAGGGATCGAACCGTGGTGTTCGATGTTCTCTTCGAAGAAGTTGAACACCGTCAGGGGCGAGAGGAACCCACGCTGGCGGTGTTTACTGTCCATGATCGCCTCAGCAATTTCATCGCCGATGAACCGTGGGGACACTCCGACCATCCCTTCGCCGATTTCGGCCTTCTGAGCGGCTTCCTCTCGGAGCTTTTTGCTGTCGATATCGTCACCTTCGTCGATTTCGCCGTTGTAGACTTTCGCTTTCGAAAGCAAGTCAACCGTTTCGGTATCAGGTTCTTCGATTCGCGTCAGCACGCCGAAGAGCCCGGCCATCTCGAGGGTGTGTGGCTCGACGTTGATGTCGGGCACGTCGGCGTTTGCGAGCATCTTGGCGTAGATCTGGGACTCCTGTTCGTAGCTGAGGACGTACGGGAAGTCGATGCGTTTAGTCCGGTCGTTGAACGCCTCCATCTTCTCGTCGCCCTTTTTGTCCTTGTACTCGGGCATGTTCGTCCGCCCGACGATCACCTGGTCGATGTCGATCCGAGGATTGTTCTTCGGCTTGATCGTCATCTCCTGGGTGGCGTGAAGGAAGTCATAGAGGAACTCACGTTGCAGTTTCAACAGCTCCTCACCGGAGAAGAGACCCCGATTGGCGTTACAGAACGCGCCCGAGAAGTCGAACGCACGCGGGTCGCTCTCGCCGTAGATCGCGATTTTCGAGTAGTTGACGTCGCCCGTCAACTCGGTTTCGTCCTGGTTTTTCTTGTCCTTCGGTTCGAACGTCTCGAGACACTGCCGTTTGTTCTCGTCGGCCACGAGTCGGACGATTTCGACGTGGTTCTCGAGTACCTGCTTGAGGTCGTCCTCGTAGTGAGCGAGTAGGCGGTCCATGTAGAACTCACTTTCCGGATCCAGGCTCTGCTCGTTCCGGATCGTGTACGGTGCATCGAGGCGTTCATTAAGGTCGTCGATCACTCGCTGGCGTTGTTTGAGCGGCAAGAGAACCAGCGGATCCTGGTTCATCGGTGACCGGACGATGTCGTCGGCTGGATCTTGATCGCGGATCACGTCACAGAGGTTTGTCCACCGGAACGTGTACATTCGCCCCTCGTCACGGAGGGTGTAATCCTCGAAGTATTTCCGAACCTGTTTGTCGAAGTGTGATTTCCCGGAGCCGACGGGGCCCAACAGCAGTTTGATCCGGCGTTCTGGCCCCAGTCTGCGAGCCCCGGATTTCACTTTGTTCACGAATTCGTGGATCGACTGGTGAATGACCGTCCCGTAGAACGTGTTCTCACCCTCACCAAGCGGGTCTTCGGACGCGAGCACGTACTCGACGACGCCTTCAGTTTCGTCGTAGCTCGTTCCGTAGAAGTCGAACATGTCTGCGACTCGTTGGTGGGCGTTTCGCGTCACCATCGGATCGTCGTAACACGCCTGAAGATACCAGCTAAAGGAGTGGGTTTCCCGAAGGTCTTCGGGCATCGATGCTCTGTAATCCGTGCTTAGCGTCTCGAGGGTCTCGTATTCACCAGTCATGATTGGATGAGTGTTGCTGTCGTTCACCGGCGGGGCCGGTTCGTCCGTGGGCTGGTTGAACCAGCGAGTGAGTGGCAGTCCAGGACTCTGCAGTTTTCAGGCCGAGTCCGTTTACTAAGGAATCCACTGTCGAAGTCGTTCGGGCGGCAATCGTAGGGGACGTCATGTGTGAACCATCACCACTGTAGTCGACTCGGAAGGGTCGCATTCCGTGTTCGACAATGCGCGGGGACGAACGCGTCGTGGATCGGTCTGTGAAACGGATACCGATAGTGTTTAATGAGTGTGTATTACAGATACTTAAGGTTAGCCCCAAAAGATATTTACCAGGAGTATTTTGCGGCAAAATCGTTCACTAACTTATGTATGTTACTAACTGACATGGTTTGATTTGAACCGATATTTAAATATGCTATCCTCGAGCCGCGCCGGTTTTGCTCGGGCGCGCTGCAGCACGGTTCGTGCAACGGAGGCTGACGGCAGTGGACCAGAGGTTCTACAGGGGCGAAAACGCCGCCAACCATAGCGGGTAAACCCTCGAGGCTCGAACGACCAGTATGGACGAGCTCACAGACCTCCCCGACGGGTGGGTCATCTGGAGCCAGGAAGACGACGGCCGGTGTGTCCTGGCCTACCGCCCGGATGTGTTCAACGGCGACGATTTCCCGGCCCCCTGCCTGCCGACGCTGTATCTCACCCACGGCCGCCGATCACGTCGCCCGGGGATCAATCCAACCGATAGCGAAGCCAAACGCGACTGGCACGTCACCCTCTACCTCGAGCCGGATGTCCACCTCAGGGAGACCAACCGGTTTGCGACACGAACTGAGGCGCTCGAGTGTGTCGTCGATCTGGCGACTCGATTCGATGCCGGAGACATTGATTATCGAGACATGTATCAAGTGCCTCGAGAGACGTACTTCGAGCAGCTAGACGAACTCACCGGAGAGTGAGATGGGTCCTCGAGTGTTGTGTGGTCTAGGTGGTGAGTATTCGGGGAGGTCAAACGTTCAGTGTAGGGCACGCAGATACCGCTTCAAACATCCGCGAGTGAAGCCAGCGGTTCTCCGAAGCCCGCGAAGGAGGTTTTTAGCGTAGATTTTTGCAAGCGGTTCGAACGAACGAAGTGAGTGAGGACCCGCAATAAAAAGGTACGTAGGCAGATCAACTACCAACCACCCTCCCAAACCAGGTTTCCTTACCGTTCCCGAAGCACACCGCCACTCAATCCTTCCCACTCGACGCGGTAGCCGAGGTGAGCCAATACGGCGCTCGAGTCGGTCACGCCATACGCCGCCAGCACTGACTCCGCCTGCTCGAGCGTGTCCCCTGCCTCGAGGTCTTGTGCCAGTGCCTCGAGTACCGCTGGCCGAAGCAGGGTCCGACCGACGAGGGTGTGCTCGGGAAACGAGACGTGGCCGCCTTCAAGGGCGTTCTCACTGACGCCGAGTGACGATGCCAGTTCCTCGAGGGAGATGACGTCCTCGTCTGGAGCCAGTGTCTCCGGGAGCGTCTCGACACTCGAGGCGACCAGTTCCGCTTCGTACTCCCGGAGGACATCGACCACGTCTTTCAGGCGGACGGTCTCGCGATAGGGAATCGCTCGATGGTCCAGGGCCTCGATTGCCCCCTCGACACCGAGGGATTCGTCTACCGCGACGACCAACTCGACGGCTTCGACGTGCTCGAGCTGCTCGAGTTTCTTCGTGACGTATTCGGGCGTCCAAAAGCCCATAATCTCGAAGAAGACGGTGAAATCCGCATGCTCGTACTCGAACGCGAAGTCGGGGATCATCACGCTCGAGCCGGTTTC
>LKMJ01007572.1_pt1 | contig 10233 bp, 6 predicted proteins | sample 643391 | NCBI WGS metagenome assembly LKMJ01 (sample SAMN04112250, study PRJNA286221) | soda lake metagenome | biome: soda lake; feature: Kulunda Steppe; material: water; isolation source: sample PL-Br10 brine of Picturesque Lake | place: Russia: Kulunda steppe | collected 2010-07
AGACTGTGGCATGCGTGCGCACTTATGGCGCCTTCAGCCCTCCAACTGCAAACATTTCCAAAACCATATTTCATGAGCATAATCTACCCTTAAAAAGCTACAGATTGACCCCCCTATGGTTCCATTTTGGGCACTTGCCAAATTCCGGATTCTACAGAATACGGGCATTATACATATTATACCATTAAATGGTATTATACGGTATAAATACGGTATTATACGTATCTAGGATTCTGACAAACGGAACTGGCCAACCCTACATATGTGGTAGTAAGAGTGGCCTCGAAACAAGGAGCTCGTTGATTGCTGGTGAAAGACAATTCTGACAAATGTCTTTGGGCCATGAGCGCATTCAAGCTGTGTCCCAAGCACAGATCTCAAAGCACTAGGGCAAGACAAGCTCAGGAGCTCGGTCCTTCTGAACCACCCACCTTCATTGAAGATATCCAGTCACTGGGATAAACAGGAAGTAAGCCCATGTTATTGAGCTTGTACAGTCCAAACATAATTTGGGCACCCTGGATGAGGCAGTACAGTAGGCGCGGCAGCAGGACGTCCAGCTGCGGCCACTCGGGCTCTTTTTGGAACACTGCGCAATAGTAGAGAGCACACAGGCGTCAGTCGGTCAGCGAGCAGGCTTACTCCTGGACTTGAGGCTGTTACTTGACTTGTGCCTTGAGTAACAAGCCCTGAAGATGACAGCCGCATAGATGAAAAAAAGGGCTCCCGGCAGCCTTGGGCACACAGCTCACTTTGTCCTGAGCCTAAGATGGCTGAGAGAGGCTGGGCCAGCAGGCTAAAGGTCATGATGATGCTGAAGATTTGGATACTGTTTCCCGTCATCCAAGCCATGAAGCACATGACAGCAATGTTCTTGAGCGGAGCAGTTGCCCTCGCATACAAGGCCTGCGGCGTGGCATAGCGAGGAGAGGGTGAGCAAAAGAAACAATAACAAACAGATATACAGAGCAAGGAGAGCATATGTGTTCAACTGATGACTTTTTTGTCTACTGTAGGGCGACATGACGTATAAGAATGCCATCAGTTGTACTGAGGCTCATGGATTCAAACAGGTTCTGCTTCCTGCCATGCACATGAAGCGCCTGGTATTTTTTCAGTTTTTGATTCATTCCTCAAGTGCGTGTGTTACACAGTCTCGTGACTTTATGCCTGGGTCATTGCAGATGAGCTGCCGAACTCCTGCACACTGGGAAACATCAGCGCTCACTTAGGCAGAGCCACCCTTCGACTAACGCTGCAGCTACGCAGTGCCTCTTTTGATCAGGAAGGTGCAGGAAATTGCAAGCAATCGAGCCTAGATCAGGACTCTGACCTGCTGCTTCCTTGCCAGCATGCCTCCATCTTTTTTACGGGTTGAAGAGGAGGTGGACACCTGCATTAGGTGAAGCGGGAACTTGTGGAGAGCGAAATGGAGGGCACAATACATAAGCAAGCGGCATTCATAGGCATGCATGTCTGGAGGAACTTTAAAGCCAAATGGGCACGCCCTGCCCTGCAAGGGTTCTCACCGGCTCCTTGGCTATGCGCTCATCAAATGCAGGAGGATCCAAAGCACGCGATTGCTTCTCAGGCAGCAGGGTGTCAAAGTTCAACTTCCAATCCTTGAACCCATGAGCCATAGCAACCGTCAGTAACGAAAGGGACTCCGCAATATAAATAATTAGGAATTGAATATTCTTATCAATCCTAGAAAATGTGTATTAATTGAGTGTCTGTAGATTGCTGCCCAGGCATAACATAAACCGCTATTCAAGCCTGGCTGTCATTTGGGCAGGAAATTGCGTGAGAAGGAGGAGAAGGGACAGAAGAGTGGAGCGGCTGCTGGACTAGGGGTAGGCACATGGGCAAGAAAGGGAGAAGAGCAGCAATAAAGGCTGCCATGCAGCGCTCGGAGTCTGAAGAGGAGAGTGAGGAGGAGGTGAGGAGGTAACGGGAAGCTCCATGGTCTGCAGGTTTGCTGGGAAATGCATGGTTACAAAAAGCATGGCGGGTGCTGTGCTGCGCCTCCCACCAAGCAGCGGCTGCAATGCAAACCATCAAAGCACCTGTGAATGAGGGAAAGGTGATGCTTTTTAATACGCGCATAGCCTGCACACTGATGTCGTGCTCACACACGTTGCATCTTCTTCATGCATCCCTGCATTGGAAGTGGTTTAAGTTTGTAAAGGCTGACAGGTTGTGAAGGAAGCGGTAGTCAAAGTGGCAGAGTGTGAGCTGAGCTGCATGTGCACGCACAAGCATGCTCGCACGCGCTGCCACACCTCCTGCCCAGGTGGTGGGCTCTGACGATGAAGACTCAGGAGATGAGCTGGGTGCGACCCAGCACCTGGCCGCCTCCAGCGGGAAGGGCGGCAGCCAGCGGCCAGTACGTGAGGCCATCTACGATGTGGATGCCATGCACGAGAAGCTGGAGGACATTGGGTGGGCGGACCATGTGCACTGGGAGGAAACTCTGGCCCTCACCCACGAGGAACCCTACGAGGTGGGGCGGGGTTTACAGTACAGTGTGCCCCAACCAGATAATTTGCAGCATGCATTTAGGGGGGTTGGGGCACAGGGTGGCAACAAGGCTTGCTGCAACATGGGGAGATGAGCGGGCATGCAGCCCGGCGAGGTGGAGTTGGGATGATGTGGGCTCGGGGAATACACTCGCGTCTGAGCGAGGCGTGTGAGCATGGGGAAGGGCAGAAGGGTACGCAGGTCCGCGCTCTCTACGCTCATTGGTGATGCCCAGCGCCTACTGAGATATCAGGCTTTTTAGGGCTTGCGCCCGGTGATGGATGCTGCAGAAAATGGTGCAGAAATGGCCAGGTGTGTACGTGCGCGACCTTGCAGGTCTGGCCTGTTAGTGTGATGGGGTGAGTTTAGGATCCAGGCAGGTTTTGGACCTGCAGCACCACTGCCCATGGAAAGAACATGCGTGTACCTTCCTGTGCACTTTGCTGAGGGCTTGGCTCCTGCTATCTGCAAACAGTGTCCTTCCGGCTACACCCCCAGAGCAAGCTGTGTGGAAACTAGTGGGCCCATGCAGGGCTGGCTCGCGTGGCTGCTCAGCGATCATGCAGCTTGTAAAAGCCGATGATCGAAAGCCTTTGGGCTGACGGCGTACAGGCGTACACCATCCCAGCATAATGACCCTCTGCCCGACTGCATGCCAGACGGGCAGTGTGCCACAGGCATAAATACCTGAGCACCGAAAGTATGCCAGACTGTGTGCCCTAGTAATTCAAAATTACTGAATGCTGGCTGCGTGCCAGGCGCATCTAGGAGCGCTGCAGGCCATGCAGCCTGCCTGCCTCCCTTGTTATGTGTCTGCTTGCCTTACCCTTGCTTCCTGCGTGCCTCTTTGCTTTTGCTTGCTCCCGGCCGGCTCCATTCAATTGCTGCCGCTGTCCTGCTCAGATTTTGTGCCCAGCCTTAGCCCTGCGGCTGCTAAGCATAGCTGCATTGAGTGGTGCACTGCTGCGTTGTGCTGAGCGCGTGCCCAGAGGTGGGGTGCTGAGCGCTGCTGTGCCCTGCTGTGCAGGCACTGAATGGTTGCTTCCCAGGTGCTCAGCAGTGGCATGCTGTGCAGAGTGTTGTGCAATGAGGGCATTGGGCGGTGATTTGCCCCACAAGCCTTTGCTGTTGGTCCTTAGCGCGCAGGAGCCTTGCGAGCCTCTCACTCAAGCCGATCTCATCCTGTGTGCCTCTCACTTAAGCAGATGTCACCCAGTGCTGCAATGACTGATCCTAAGTAGTACAACAAAGTGTGCCCGCAAGCCTTCTGCGCGCCTGCGCTTGAGCCCCTTGCTGGTATCCATGAATTCGCAGCGGCCATTGTTTGATGCACAGGTTGAAAACGTGGACGACGACATGGCCAGGGAGCTGGCTTTTTACAACCAGGTGCAGTGGATGCCTGACCGCTGGGCGGATCATTTTGGGTAGGGCACTGTGACAGGGAACAGCAATAGCCGCAGCTGCATAACAAGGGGAACATGTGAAGGCCAAGAGCCACTGTCCTGCGGAGGGTTGCACTTGGCCTATATCATGGTGGCATGTGATGAGCGCAAAAGCGCTTGATGAGGCCGACCTCACGACATGAACCTGAATAGAGGGCTCTTAATCTCTGGCAGATGATGAGCAAGTAGCATGCAAAAGCTGCACAGTCCTTCTGTGGCATTGGCGCCCTCCAGGGTGCATTACAGGAGCGAGTTGGATACTCCACAGCCTGGATAACACCTAATGCCAGCGTTTCCCTTTCTGGCGCTGTCCCGGGTATCTGCTGGCATGTGACGCAGAAAAACATCTGTACCACGCAGGCCTTGGCAGCCGCGCAGGAGGCTATAAGGCGCTTCGACGCTTCCCAAACACCATGGCTGCGCCCGCCTGACTACTATGCTGAAATGGTAAATGGCGTTGAATGCTTGTGCTCCTCCTGACTAGCTGTCGCCAGGGGTTTGCAAGCGAGCTCCTGCCTAGCTGTAAGCAAAGACTTGTAAGCGAGCTCCTGCCTCGCTGTCACCAAAGACTTGCGAGCGAGCTCCTGCGGATGCACTCTACAGCCATAAGCAGGGGAAATGGCTCCGCGGCTTGCTTGGAGCAAGACCAGGTATCAAGTTGAGTTCGCAAGAGCATGACATGAAACAAGAGATGAACCATGCATGCGCCTGTACTTGGTCAAGCACGCTCAACCTCCTGCCCAGTGCTTCACCTCGCTTGTAGTAAACGCTCAGCCTTTCAGGACACCGGGTTTGGTCAGCTGTAGTATCCCTTCAAGTTAAGGGGTGAACTGCCAGCCAGGTCGTTAGGCTGATTGGTTTGTTGCTGGTCAGCTGTAGTAACAACTCAGTGCACACTCCATTCTTGGCCTGCAGGTCAAATCTGACCAGCACATGGCAAAGGTCAAGGAGCAACTAATGTTCGAGCAGCGCAGCATAGAGCAGGCCGAGGAGAGGTACGTTGCGTTTTGAGTGGTGTTGGCTCTGTGGTCTTTGCAAGCAAATCCTCTTGAGTCGTGTTGTTGATCTGTGGTTGTTGCCGGAAGAATCAGCACATGGTTCATAGGTATGCAGCCATTGTGGCCTGGCGCAGCAGGTTCTTGTGCATCCTCCGTTCACTCATTGCAGGATTGAATTATGATATTGGATGTGGAAAGATGGTCAAAAGCAGATCAAGCTGGGTAGTCAGCAATAAGGAGGGAATATTGAATAAAAGGGACTTGTAAGGAGGTCGTCCCCACCACTGGGTCACCCCTTTCTTAGGCAGACGTGGCCAAATAGGCCTCTCAAGGCATAACTTTGCATCCACCGCACCGTTTCCTGACCTGAGCACACCATTGGATGGCTTATATTTTTCTGGTTCTCATGGTTGTCTTGGGGTCGAAATTGGTGCGGTGAGTGGAAGGCAATTTTGGAAAAATGGTATGTTACGTTGGAAGAGTGCGCGCTGTTTTCCACTCCCAGCCCCAAACTCCGAGCTTGAGATGCCTGCAGATGTGTAAAATTGGGCCGCACATCCTGTGTGGATTTGGGCACGGGATGCTCTCCCGTCGAGCTGTGCACTCAAAAGAGGCAAATGTTACGCAACGTTTTGGCCCGCCGCTTTCCACCCACACCCTCAATCGGCCCCATTCTAAATTTCCTAGATTTGATTTGACTGGCCGCAACCCTCAGACTTGGTCTGGCTTGAAAGCATGCATGTGTTGCGGAGTGTTCGCATTTCCTGTGTTTTGACCCTTATCCGGTCGCGACAGGGTCACCCACGAGACACACCTTCCCGACCGCCTCCCCCAAATCCAACTTTGCAGCATCAAATCATCATGCAAGAGCAGCTAAAGTCCTGGAAAGCGGCAGGATTGGAGCGAGTTTGGAGATGCACCATTTGCCTGCCAAAAGGGTGCAAAATGGTGCCAGAATGGCCAGAAGGCGCACACGACGCGCCCCCACCTCGCATTTTCTCACACAGCCTGACTTTTTATGACATATGTACATGTTGTGCATGGTTGGGTCTGGAAATCGGGCCAGCAAGTGGGCGGAAATGCTAATTGGCCATGTTTGGGGGGGTCCAGTGGTGGGGACGACCCAGGAATAAAAGAAATAGTGTTTTAATGTTTGAGACCAACTCCTTGGATTATGGGCTGGAACTGAAAAGCACGCTTTTGATGCATTACCCCGATACATTACACCCTGATACATACCCTTGCAGGCGCAAGGCGCGTGAGGCCAAGCAGTACTCCAAGCAGGTGCAGGCAGAAAAGCAGAAGGAGCGCGCTGCCGCCAAGAAGAAGCAGATCGAGTCGGTGACTAACATGCGAAAGCAGCGTGAGAAGTCGGTGAGTATATGAGTATGGGGCGGGGGTGGCTCTGCCACCTGCACATCCATGCACCTGCACATCCACATATGGCGTAAATGGCTCTGAGCAATGCATCTCTTGCAGGCAGCAGCATGTGCACCCATCAGGCCTCTAGGCTCAAAATTTCCTGGTCGCTTGTGGGTTGCAGTACAGGCTTTACTTGCACCAAATGTCTCCATCCTATCAAGGCTACTCATCCCTGTGGATGCCAGCATTGTGAAGCTTCTTGAACTGACAACCACATTTGCTCATTTGCACCCTTCCTTCACCAATACCGGGCCTGCAGCTACAACTGAGCTAACTGCTCATACGAGGATCGTAAGCATACATGTTGATGCAGACATAAAGTATTTGACTAAGCGGTGTTTCCAAACTGATAACATGGCAACCGGAAACAGACAGCTGGGTCGCTTCCCATGTTTGCAAGGGCGCCAAAGCAGACTGTAAAGACTGACTGTTGGTCCTATGAGCCAGCGTTGTGCGTTCGCCCAAAGCGCCTGGCAAAACTTGAGGTCCAAGCCTTGACATATTGTGTGGCATGGCCTGCTGTTGCCTCAGGGCTTTGCAGGCGAGCTGGACTTTGACAAAGAGATGGGTGCCTTGGAGCACAAGAACCAGCCCAACAGGCTGCAAGGCAAGGGCAAGGACCGCTTGCCACCCGGCAAGAACAAAGCCCTGACCAACAAGCAGCGCGCTGCAAAGGACGCCAAGTACGGTGAGTACAGGTGGAAATGTTTGGGGACCAGCTAGCTAAATGGGGCGCAGCTTGCTGAATGGAGCACAGCTTTCTGATAGGGACCGGTTCGCTGAATGGGGGGCAGCTCGCTAAATTAGGCGTGACATTGTAAGGGTGCAGCTATGAGGTATCTGTTCCTGCTGAACGCTACGCTTGCTGGAAGGCGAGGCGCTGCATGGAGGTGAGGAGGCAAGGTGCTTGACGGTGCCTCACAGTGCTATGCAACGCAATGAATGCAGGGTGCCAAGCAGCGCTCATTGCTTCAGATGCAGCACATGCCTGCACACAGCCATATGATTGTACTGCAGGAGAGTGGGCAAGCTTACACGGCTACGAACTTGACAAGAAGCCGTATGAAGCAAAAGGCTGCGTTGAGCCTTGTTGGGCATGCACACAACACAGCTACAAATTAAACAGAAGCCTTTTTAAGTAGAAGGCCGTGTTGAGCCTTGTTTGGCACTAGACACCTGCCAGAGCAGTGGGCGTCCTGTGCTGTGGCTCATGGGCGTGAGAGTGCTGCCATGCAGGTTTCGGAGGGAAGAAGAGCCTGCGCAAACAGAACAACGCCGAGTCAGCCGCGGACATGACGGGGTTCCGAGCACAAAGGCGTGAAGGGAAAGGTGTGTTGCCTGACGATCCTGGAGGCAGCCCCACAGATAAGGGCATGTCTGGGTCATCACTAGCTGCCATGGCATGCTTGCGCAGACTTTGCCTGTCAAGGCAAGATTGCCTGCCGGTCAAGGCATGGACCATGGCATGCTTTTAAATGGGTGGAGCAGCTGCTGCTACTGGTGTGTGCATGTGTGTGTGTTGTGTAATGCGTACAGGAAGCCATGCCGCTTTTGCCCACAGCTGCCCTGTGCACAGTGTTCCGTGGTCCTTGTCTCCCACCACCCCGCCCACCAGCGCTTGTGTCCATTGCTACAGCATGTGCCTTCTCTGGACCCTGCCTCTTCCCTCCGGCACAATGCAGGTGCTGGCAAGGGCCCCAAGAAAGGCAAGCCAGGGGGTGTGAAGAAGCCCCCCATGAAGCGGCCTGGTAAGGCAGCCCGTGCCAAGAAGGGCAAGAAGTGAGTGGGATTGGCCGCAGTTTAGCGTGGCCTTTGCCGTCGCCCAAGCACAGGCTGTTGGCATGAGCAGCAGAGTAAGGCAGAGGAGGGATTGCTCTTTAACTTCGTGCAGGCTACCCTTGCTGCCAGAGTTAGCCATGTAGGTAACTCCAGCTTCATGCTTGGGCTTTGTCAGGACGGGCTTGTGGCAAAACAGCCGTGTATCAGCATGGCAACGTTGTTATTACTCAACCAGGCATAACGATCTCATAGGATGGTGAGCGAGCTTTGTATCAGTGGCCAAACACAATCTTTCAGCCTTAGCAGCAGTGAAATGATGGGTTCCAGGACTCCAATCTCAGGGACGGGCGGGATCAGGTTTGGGAAAGAGCGTGCTCAGTGCCATTTCTCAAAGCTCTTGCAGGTACCTGAGAAATAGGTATAAGGGGCAATGCCATTCATAAGAGGGGCTTTTTGAGGTGCATGATCACCTTCATCAGGCCCATGTCTGCTTCTTGTAGGGAAACACTTCAGTGATTTATTTGCGTTATTCAAGTCACCTCAATGTGCCTCTGTAAGGAAACTGCGGGAGATGAAAACGGCTTAATTGAAAGCTAATTAATGCGGGCTTTCCTTGTTCACATATTGTTGGTGGTGTAGAGCTAGGGCTACATTGCTGTACCTGCCGCACGAGGGCAGCTTAGCTGAAGCAGGCCTGCAACCCAAACAAACACAAAAGATTTTAGCACAAAGCAAGGTGATCTTCTGAAACCTTAGTTTACAGGTTCAGACCAAAAGCTGTTTTTGATATGCAGCCAACTAACCCTGAACTGGGTATTCAATCAACTGGGAGATGCGGAGTCTGGATCAGAGAGATCAACCAAATTGCTCAAGTCAAGCTGGCAAGGACAGAAGCCTACTGCATGAATACAAGGGTTACAAGAAAAAGGCCTTCAGTCAAGAAGTGCGACTGCTAGCCTGCTCATAAAAAACTATCAGTGCATGAAGGAACGTTAGGTTAGGTTACAAAGCTGTACCTGCCAGACGAGGGAAGCCAAAGAGGCCTGCAACCGAAACCAAATAAGGCAAGCTAGGTTGTGACCTGAAAACTAGGCACAGCACTCCAAGCACTCATGCACATACAAGGCTAGGCCTTTGGTGTCTGCTTGGCTAATAGTCTCTTAGCCTGTTTGAGTTTCTAGAGGGGGAGCGGAACAGATGATGGTGCTGGATGCGCAAGTCTGCCAAGTCAGCACTCGGGCAATCTAAGAGGACAAGCTCTTCATCTTGCACACAGTGCCAGTTGCATTTAGTGCAGATGCATGAAGGAAGAAATGTAGCTTCAAGCTATTATATTCAATAACTTATTGTTTTCCTGGCCCAGAAAAGCAGACACATTGTTTAAGCCTGCGGAAGAAAAAAGGGAAGCATTGTCACGCCGAGAGACTGCTGCATCCAAACTAGACTCGTAGCATGGCCATAACATTTATTACTTAAAACTTTTAATAAAAGGGAAATGACCCAAAATGCACATCTCACCAACCACTGAGTGGATTTAATCGAATTCTTTTGCAATGATGTTCATTTATTACAAGAGCACCAAAACACCAAAAATCATGTGATTTGGTGTAGTGGCTGATCTGCTGTGGGCATCTGGCTGTGAAAAGTAGGGTTCACGCCGCAGCCCATTAGGCATGGTCTCCCTGACGGGCACCTTTCAAGCTCAGGTGCTGTGAAAAGCTTGCAAGCAGGGCTACCATCTAACGCTAAGCTTGAAAGGTGCCCGTCAGGGAGACCATGCCCTGGGAGCATGCCAAAACCATACCCAATTTAGGCCTCAGATAGCCCCCTCTGCAATATTCCAAACCATTTGTCACACACTCTCTCTAGACTTAGACTTTCTGGCCACAACTTGAATATTGAACGTCTTAGACAACAGCAACACAGAGTTCCTTATGAGCTCAGGATCTGCACTAAATGCAACTGGCACTGTGTGCAAGATGAAGAACATGTCCTCTTAGATTGCCCGAGTGCTGACTTGGCAGACTTGCGCATCCGGCACCATCATCTGTTCCGCTCCCCCTCTAGAAACT
>LKMJ01007574.1_pt1 | contig 10231 bp, 9 predicted proteins | sample 643391 | NCBI WGS metagenome assembly LKMJ01 (sample SAMN04112250, study PRJNA286221) | soda lake metagenome | biome: soda lake; feature: Kulunda Steppe; material: water; isolation source: sample PL-Br10 brine of Picturesque Lake | place: Russia: Kulunda steppe | collected 2010-07
TACTGATTGCCCCAGCGGCAGCGGCACGGCAATGGACAAAATCGCTCAGCGGCATGGTTTTGCTCTCCGGCCTCCTCGGTGCCACAGCCGGCGCAGGCGGGGCATTAATCAGCGCAACGGGGCGTGGCCTTGCCACCGGCCCCATCGTTGTGTTGCTGATCACCAGTATTGTTTTATTTTCAATTCTCCTAGCTCCGCAACGTGGGGTTATCTGGCAGAAGCTGGCTCGGCATCGACTGAATAAAAAACGCCCAATAACCGCAGCGCCTGCTTCGGGCCGGCGTCCTAAGCCGCCTATTCGTGGTTTAAAGCACGGATGATTACAGCAAGCATCATTCTTACCGGTCTCTTGGTCGCGGCCTCCGCATCTTTATTGGGAACGTTTCTTGTCTTGCGCGGCAGCGCGATGCTCTCCGATGCGATTAGTCACTCCATTGTCTTTGGCATCATTCTTGTTTGGCTCGTGACGCGAGAACTCTCCGGCCCAATTCCAGTGCTGGGCGCTGCAATGGCCGGCGTACTGACTGTTGTGCTGACACAGTGGCTAGCGCAGTCACAATTAGTGCGCATGGATGCGGCGATTGGTCTTGTATTTCCTGCTTTGTTTGCCGCTGGGGTGTTGCTGATCTCGCTTTATGCACGGGAAGTGCACATTCATACAGACACCATATTGCTTGGGGAAATCGGGTTTGTCTGGTTGCACACAATACCCATCGCAGGTTGGGAAATACCGGTTTCGGTCATTACGCTGAGCCTTGTTCTCATAGCAAATCTCTTGTTTGTGATTTTGCTCTGGCACCCACTAAAACTAGCCACTTTTGACCCGGCACTAGCCGCCGCTCTCGGGCTTTTCCCGAGCGTGCTCTACTACGCCCTGATGACGCTTACTAGCATCACTGCCGTTGCCGCATTTGATGCCGTTGGCGCCATCCTATTCATCGCCTTTGTCATTGTGCCTCCAGCCACCGCTTATCTGCTGACGCGCCGGCTTTGGGTGATGATCTGCCTTGCCGTTTTGCTCTCAGCAGCCGCCTGCCTATCCGGGTATGCACTGGCCGTTTACTGGAATGTTTCGATTGCCGGCATGATGGCGAGCATGACCGGTGCTGGGTTTGCACTGGCGCTCTTGTTCTCCCCGCGCCAGGGGCTCATTGCTCAGCTACTGCAACGGCGCCAGGAAACCCTAGAGCATGACTGCCGAGTCATGCTGGCGCATTTACTCACCCATCAAAATACGCCTCGGGTGCAGGAAGAGAACACAGCAGCCGCGTTAATCAACCACCTGAGGTGGCCCAAATCACACGCTGATGCGGTCATTCGGCGTGGATTAGATCATGCGCTCATTGAGAAAAATGGTAATCTGCTGATGCTCCGGCCGGCTGGCGAAGCAGCCGCCAGAGATCTTTTTGCTAGGCGTTAGGTTTTCAAACGATGGGTTATTTGGTTTTTATTACCCTGTTGTGGGCGTTTTCTTTTAGCCTAATCGGGCAGTACTTAGCTGGGCATGTGGATAGTGACTTCGCTGTCTTGAGCCGGGTCGTTTTGGCAGGGCTTGTTTTCCTCCCACTTCTGCGATGGCGGGGGCTGCCAAAATCCCTGATGGGTGGAGTTACTTTAGTCGGTGTCCTGCAGTTTGGTATTACCTACCTTTGCCTGTATCGGGCGTTTGGTTACCTAACGGTGCCGGAAATTCTTTTATTCACCATTACAACGCCCATCTACGTCGCGCTCATCGATGATTCCCTGTTTCGGCGCTTCTCCCCGATTTCCATGCTTGCTGCAGTCATTGCGGTCGGGGGCGCTGCGGTGATTCGTTACGATGGCATAACTGAAGCATTTTTTGTGGGGTTTCTCCTCATTCAAATCGCAAACTTCGCCTTTGCTGCCGGCCAAGTAGGCTATAAACATTTGCTCAGCCATCACCCCAATTCTGGGCCAGCCTATCAGCACTTTTTCTATTTCTATCTAGGTGGACTGCTGATCGCGGGGCCGAGTTTTATTCTCTTCGGCGATATGCAAATGATGCCTTCCACGCTAACACAATGGAGCGTACTACTCTGGCTGGGAGTTGCGGCCTCTGGAGTGGGACTGTATTGCTGGAACCAAGGTGCCCGGCGGGTCGATGCCGGCACGTTGGCTGTCATGAATAATGCGCTCGTCCCGGCAGGGCTCATCGTTAATTTAGTGATCTGGAACCGGGATGCTGACCTACTGCGCCTTATTTTAGGAGGTGCAATTATTGCTGGCTCGTTATGGTTTAATGCGCGCTTTAGCCGGCACGCCATGATGCGTCTATAACTGCCAAACAGTCCACAGTAAAACCAAGCCCGGCATGTTCTGCTTAGCACATGCCAAAACCAAAGCGACCGAACCTTGCAACTCGTCTTATTGATGCTGGGCTGCTCGATGCGGCGAGTTGTGACTACGCCCTTCGCGCCGTTCAGGATAAGGGTGGCTCACTGATCCGCTATCTGCTGGATGAGGCACTTCTCCCTCCTGCACCGCTGGCGCGTCTGATTGCCAATGAGTTTGATCTGCCGCTCACAGAGGGCAATCGATGGCAACCACAGGCTGATGTGGTTGCCCAAATTGACCCCTCACTCATTCGCCGGCTCAAGGTACTGCCTTTGGCCGAGGTCGATGGCAGTTTAAAAGTCGCCATCTCTGATCCCACCGCGTTAAATGCCTTGGATGAAATTAGCTTTCAGACCGGCATGCCAACTGAACCCACCATCGTTGCTGATGATGCCCTCAGCGCCCAAATTGCTGCAGCGCTGGGGCGTGTTGAGCATGAGTTTACAGCCGCCCCCAGCCCGCCCACCGAGATCAATGATGAGCGTGATGACGACACACCCGTTGTTCGATTTGTAAACCGACTACTGCATCAAGCCATTGCGGATGGGGCATCGGATATTCATATTGAGCCTTTCGAGATTTTCTGCCGTATCCGCTTCCGTCAGGATGGGATATTGCATGAGGTGGCAACGCCACCGGTTGCCATGGCCGGTCGCATTACTGCTCGGCTCAAAGTTATGGCGAGATTGGATATTGCCGAACGCCGCTTACCTCAGGATGGCCGACTACGATTGCAGGATGAGACGGGCGCAAATATCGACTTTCGCGTCAGCACCTGCCCAACACTGTATGGAGAAAAATTGGTTCTGCGTCTGCTATCAACCGCTGAGCAGGCGCCTGCAATCGACTCGCTGGGGCTTGAACCTGAGCAACTGGCCACCTACCTATCAGCTATTGACCGCCCGCACGGCATGATTTTGGTGACCGGGCCAACCGGCTCGGGCAAAACGGTTACCCTCTACAGTGGATTGCGCCGCCTCAATACCGCGGAACGGAACATTCTTACTGTGGAGGATCCGGTTGAGATTAACTTGCCTGGCGTTAATCAAGTGGGAATTAACCCACGCGCCGGGCTTGATTTCCCTCGCGTGCTTCGTGCTTTTTTACGGCAAGACCCGGATGTCATTATGGTTGGAGAAATCCGCGATCGCGAAACTGCCGATATCGCAATTAAAGCGGCGCAAACAGGGCATCTTGTCTTGTCCACCCTGCATACCAATGATGCGCCGAGCGCGGTGACACGCCTGCTCAATATGGGTATCGAACCGTGGAATATTGTGGCATCTGTCAATTTAATTATGGCTCAGCGCCTTGTTCGGCGAGTTTGCCCTGAGCGGCCGAGCGGTTATCAGGGTCGCATTGGCATCTATCAGCTTTTACCAATTGATGCCAAAGCAAGCGCAGCAATTCTTGCCGGTCAATTACCCATGCCATCGAGCGATCTGCGTGAGGCGGGGCACAAAAAAGTGGCTCAGGGCCTGACTCGTGTTTCTGAAGTGACTCGCGTCACGAACGAGTAATTCAAATGCATCGGTATTTTCTCTGGCAGGGCATCAACCACAACGGGAAACGTCAATACGGCATCAGTCGCTCAAGCGATGTCCGTAGTCTTCGCGCACAGCTCATCCGCAAAAATATTCTGTCGCAATGGCACATCGGTCTGCCTGAGGGTGTTGGGCAGCTCGCAAAAATCCAAGCTGAGCAGGGGGGTCTAAAACACATCCCAGGCGTTTTAAGGCAGCTCGCAACGCTCACCCATGCGGGGATTCCACTTGTGCAAGCGTTGGAAATCATCCAAAGCACGACGCGTCATCCCGGCCTCACCCAAGCCCTGGAGGAGGTGATCGCTAATGTCGCAACTGGCCAATCCTTAGCCGCAAGCTTGCAAGATCATCCCCGACTTTTTGATGCAATCACTTGCCATCTCATCAACGCTGGCGAACAGGCAAGTGCACTAGAACCCCTGCTTGAACGCGTGGCACAGCATGCTGAACAACAGGCAATGTTAAAACAAAAAGTTCGGCGTGCGATGCGCTATCCTCTCCTTGTGCTCGCTGTTGCCAGCGCGGTGAGTCTTGCCTTACTGCTTTTCGTTGTTCCGCGTTTTGCTGCCATGTTTAACGACTTCGGCGCCGAACTCCCCGTTGTGACTGCTCGCGTAATGGCCGCATCAGAATGGTTATCCGGTGGCGGGTGGTATGCCGCTCTTATCGCGCTCGCGGCGATGATCCTTGGCTTTCGACTCACCCTGCGATCGCCAAGAGTCGCGTTAGCCGTTGATCGACTCAAGCTGAGTATTCCTCTGTTGGGTTCTTTCCAACAGCGCGCATTACTCGCTCGGCTGACGCGCACATTGGGCTTAATGCTGCAGGCTGGAATGCCATTGTCTGAGGCGCTCCCAAGCGCTGCCCAAGCAATGAACAATCAATACTTCGTTCAGCTAACTCAAGCCGTCCAAGCCGAAATAAATAGCGGACAAAGCCTCGCGCACGCATTACGAGAGGCCGGAAAATTCCCACCTCACATCAGCCAAATGATTGCTGTTGGTGAGGAAACTGGCGAGCTCGGGGAAATGCTTAGGCGTGTTGCCGGTACTGAGGAGGCCGCCGTAGAGGCCACCGTAGACTCTATGGGCGCCATGATTGAACCTCTGCTCATGGTGTTTCTCGGTCTTGTCGTTGGTGGCCTAGTGCTTGCGATGTATCTGCCGGTATTCCAAATGGGGGGCGTATTTTGAGCGTTTTGTTCAGCGTGATTGCGGGGCTGCTAATCGGTAGCTTTTTGAATGTCGTTATCGTCAGGCTCCCAGCACAACTCAAACATCATTGGGCCAATGGCGATCAATCAACAGCGCCCCCTGGTCTGCTACGGCCTGCCTCGCACTGCCCCAATTGCAAAACCGCGATTCGCTGGCAAGACAACATCCCGATCCTTGGCTGGCTTAAGCGGCGTGGTGTTTGCCTCCAGTGCCGGCAAGCCATCTCGGTGCGTTATCCGCTCATTGAACTGCTTACCGCATTGAGCTTCGGACTCATCGCATGGCAAACGCCAGTCGGCATGCTGCTGATTGCAAGCTTGCTGCTGACAGCGTGGCTTATCGCGCTCGCTGCGATCGACCATGACCACTTTCTCCTGCCAGACTGCTTAACATTAACCGGCCTGTGGCTGGGCCTGCTCTTTGCAGCGGGACCCGGCTTACTCACCCCGGCAGAGGCTATTGTGGGCGCTGCCATCGGTTACCTTTTCCTTTGGACGCTGAACGGCGCGCACCAATTAATCACCGGCGATGCCGGAATGGGCCATGGCGATTTCAAGTTATTCGCAATGATTGGTGCCTGGCTGGGGCCCTGGCTCTTACCTATGGTGCTTATGCTTGCAGCCGGCGGGGGCGCATTACTGGCCATCGCGCGGATTGCACAAGGCAAGGCAAACCGTAAAGATCCAATGCCATTCGGGCCGTGGCTCGCTGGTGCAGGCTGGATCGGGTTACTTTTTAACGATACGTTACCCTTCTTTGCATAATCAGGGTGTCATCTCGTCATGCGTAGACCTTTCATTGTTGGCGTTACCGGCGGCATCGCCAGCGGCAAAAGCACAGTTGCCAACAGTTTTGCTCGACTTGGCGTGCCTGTGATTGATACCGACGATCTCGCAAGGGAGGTTGTGCAGCCAGGCACACCCGCGCTTAAAGCGATTAAAACTCGCTTCGGGCAGGGCATTATGCAGCCCGATGGTTATTTAAACCGAGCGGCGATGCGCGAGATCATTTTTGCTGACGCAACCGCCCGCGCTGCTCTCGAGGCGATCGTGCATCCGGCCATTCAGGCGCTAGCCGAAACGCGAATTGCGGCTACCGAGTATCCCTACATACTCCTTGTCGTGCCGTTGCTCATCGAAAAAGGCTGGGATAAATTTGTTGATCGTATCCTCGTTGTAGATGCTTCTGAGGAAATCCAAAAGCAAAGGCTCATACAACGCGATGGCCTGAATTCGAAGCAAGTTGAGGCCATCCTGCAAAGCCAGTCAGATCGAAGTACACGTTTAGCGAAAGCCCATGATGTGATTACCAATGAAGGGGATCCAGATGCGCTGAACCAAACCGTGGCAAGCCTGCACCAACATTACCAGTCTCTGGCTGCCCAATAAGCAGGATTTGCGACGCACCTAGGGCTGAGTGACAATAATCGCTATGGTAAACGATCCAACAGGCGAAATAATTACTTATGAGTATCCGCTTAATGAGCGGATAAGAACTCTGCTCAGGCTCAATTTTCTCTTCGAACGGGCCGCCTTTGGTCAGAGCGGCAATGGTGAGTGGCATTCTCGAATTGCGGTTGATGCGCTTTTGGACATCATGGACCTAGTCACGCGCAGTGATGTGCGCACAGAGCTCCAAAAAGAACTCGAGCGCCAGCATACAACCTCAAGACAGCTGCTGGGCTTACCGGGTTTAGCAGACGAACAACTCAAAGCCATTCTCGAAGAGGCCGAAGGCGCCACCGCGGCTTTGCGCAAAACCCCGCCTGGCCTACCACTCAGTGTGCGAGGCAACGAATTCCTAGCTACGATCGAGCAACGATCCGGCATTCTCGGCAGCACCTGCGCCTTTGATCTACCTAGCTACCACCTATGGTTGCAGTCCGCGCCGTCCGATCGGCATGCTTTACTCGCTCAGTGGTTCAGCGGGTTTGACCCGCTTGCCCAAGGTTGCGCTTTTGTACTGCGCCTCTTGCGCATGAGTGCCGACCCGGTGGAGGAAATTGCTCTACAGGGGAGTTTCAATGCGAAGCTTGACCCCACCTCCGATCTACAAATGTTGCGCGTCAAAGTCCCCCGCACCGCTCAATGTTTTCCAGAAATCAGCGGCAGTCGGCACTTCTGCACCATTCGATTTTTAAGCCAACCCTGCCAGGGCGAGCGGCCCAAACAAATTGAACACGATGTCGCCTTTATCTTAGAACGCTGTGTGATTCAAAACCGCTAATCCCGGCGACACCCTGGCCCCCCATCTGTTGCGCAAGCAAACAATCATCAGGGCGCATCCCCCCCAACGCGTAGAGCGGCAGCGCGGTACTGGCAGCCAAGCGACCAAAACCAGCCCAGCCTATCGGGCGCGCATCGGGGTGACTTGCCGTGCGGCATACCGGGCTGAGCACGGCAAAATCAACACCTAACTGATGCGCAGCTCGCAGCTCAGATTGATCATGACAGGAGGCCGCCACCCAAGCCGAAGACGGCAGAGGACGTTGCGAGAGTGACTGCAGCTGCTGAGCCGATAAATGCACGCCGCACGCCCCAATACGCTCTGCAAGCTCAAAGTCACGATTAATCAGCAAACGCGCCGCGTATTTGTGGCAATACGCTAACGCGATTCGCGCCAGCGCCTCCCGCTCCGCTGCTGGCAAAGAGACTCTGAATTGAACTAACCGGGCGCCAGCGCGCAATACACCCTCAAGCCGAGCAAGCCATACCGCCCACTGCGATTGCGGCCGGCAATCCGGCGTAATCACGTAATACTTCGGAAGCTGAAGAGCATGAATAATGGCTGCATTCGCCGCCGGAAAATTTGCCGAATCCAGCGCTGAAACCCTAGACCACTGCATGGGCTGGCCTTCCCTACCCTGCGGCTGCCCCTGCCATGCGGTGACCTCACTGACCGCTAACGTCACCTCATATTCCGGGTATTGATGGGGTATGCGGATCAGGGGTTGGGTATGGGTGACGCAGATGCCTAATTCCTCATCCAACTCCCTTATTAACGCGGCAGATACTGACTCGCCGGGCTCTACTTTCCCACCTGGGAACTCCCACCTACCGCCCTGATGGCGCCGCAAACCACGCTGAGCAATGAGGACTTCGCCCGCCACATTTCGCAAAACGCCGACTGCGACGAGCCAATGCCGGGGCTTGGGCATTATCAGCTGCGATACTCGGCATTAATGCGGACGTAATCATAGGACAGATCACACGTCCATACGGTTGCTTGGGCAACACCCCGCCCGAGATTAATCTCAATCGCAAACTGATCCTCTGCCATGCAGGCGGCAATCACCGATTCATCGTAAGCCTCAGCAATACCCCCGGCAATCGCAATGGGATGCCCGTTAATCGCAATTGCTACCCCGTTCACATCAAGGCTTTCAATCGGGGCACGGCCAACCGCCGCAAGAATTCTGCCCCAGTTTGGATCACCCGCAAACAACGCCGTTTTGACCAGTGGTGACTCAGCAACCACAAAACCGACCGCTTCGGCCTCCGCCTCGTTTCTTGCACCAGAGACCACAATACTCACCAACCGCGTAGCGCCTTCACCATCCGCCACGATCTCCTGAGCCAGCTCGGTGAACACCTTCTCTAGGACCTCAATGAATCGCCCCACACCCTCTGCGTCTGCATTAAGCTCTACGCCCGAAGCACCGGTTGCCATCAGCGTGCAGGCATCATTCGTTGAAGTGTCGCCATCAACGGTGATCCGATTAAAACTTTTAGCAACCGCAGCGCTGAGCAACTGCTGCAAAAAGGTAGGCTCAATCCGCGCATCGGTGGCAATGAAGGCCAGCATGGTAGCCATGTTCGGGCGAATCATGCCAGAGCCTTTGGCAATACCAGTGATGGTGACTTGGCCATCGGGCAAATCAATCTGCACACTCCGCCCTTTTGGGCGCAGGTCAGTGGTTCGAATCCCATCGGCAGCCGCAGCCCAGCCTTGCGCTGATAACTGCGCCAATGCCAAAGGAATCGCTTGAACAACCGGCGTTATCGGCAGTAACTCACCGATGACACCGGTGGAGTACGGCACAACCTCCCGCAGCGAACAACCCGCGGCAGCAGCGAGTGCCTCACAGGTCTGCTGCGCTGCCTGATCACCTGCAGCACCCGTGCCGGCATTCGCGTTCCCCGTATTCACCAAAAGATAGCGCGGACTTGTATCCTGTAAGTGACTCTCTGCCAGACGAACCGGGGCTGCGCGAAAACGATTGCGCGTGAATGCCGCCGCTACCGTTGTGTTCTCAGCCATTTCGATGACGACAAGGTCAGGCTCATCCTCACGGCGTATACCCGCCATCACCGTAGCAAGCCGAATGCCTGCCACTGGGTGCATCAGTGGCAGCGTGCGATCACCCACCGCCATCGAGACGACCATGGCAGGCCTTAAACTTTTTGCCTGATCCGCAGGGGCAAGGCTCATTGCGGCCAACCTTGCGCTGCTCCCTTACAAACGGCTGACGTTCCCGGCCTGCACGTTGACTCGAAGCCTGCTCTGCGGACTCGTCATTCGCCAGCGCATCGCTCGAGGCATGCTGAAACTGCATAGAGCGCGCCTGCGCGGCTGCCCGCTCAGCTTCGGCTGCCTGCGTATCCTCCGGGCCCCTTACATTGACATTAAATAAAATCCGAATGGTTTCACGCTTAATGCCACCGAGCATTTCGCTGAACATCTCAAACGCTTCTTTTTTAAATTCCTGCTTGGGGTTGCGCTGAGCCATGCCCCGCAAACCAATCCCTTGGCGCAGGAAATCCATTGCAGCGAGGTGCTCTTTCCACTGATTATCTAGCACCTGGAGCAAAAAGCTCTTTTCAACCTCGCGCATATTCACACCAATCGCAGCCACTTCCTCTTCCTTAGCCGAGTATCGTGCGGCGACATCCGTTTCAAGGCGCTCACTAACACCGTCTAAATTCAGCTCATCGTCTTGCTCAAGCCACTGTGCAACCGGCGCTGACACACCAAACTGAGCCTGCAGTGCCTCCTCAAGCGCGGGCACATCCCACTGATCCTCAATCGTGCCCGGCGGCATGTGCTCAGCCACTAACGCAGCGAGCACATCATTTTGCATATCCACCACCGTGCCCGAGATGTCGTCTGATTCAAGCA